>Ga0134121_10000553_pt1 | contig 41851 bp, 76 predicted proteins | sample KB301_FD_96463 | JGI IMG/M metagenome (GOLD analysis project Ga0134121, IMG submission 96463) | Terrestrial soil microbial communities without Nitrogen fertilizer from Kellogg Biological Station, Michigan, USA - KB3-0-1 | ecosystem: Environmental > Terrestrial > Soil > Unclassified ...
AAGTACGAAGCGCAGATGCAATTCCAGATGGCCTGCACGGGCCGGAAGTGGTGTGACTTCGCCTCTTACGATCCGCGCATGCCCGAGCATATGCGACTGTTTGTCAAGCGCATGCCGCGAGACGACAAGCGCATTGCGGAGATAGAAGGCGAGATCGCGGCGTTTCTGCTCGAGATGGCCGTCAAGCTTTCCCAGCTCAATAGTCTCTATGCGGAGGCAGCATGACCCGCGCCCTGGTCGAGATCAGAAGCCGTGCCGATCGCAATCTCATCGAGCGATGGGCGCATGGCGTTCCGGAAGGAACGACAGTTGAGTTTCGTGCGCCTCGCCGTTCTCTCGATCAGAACGCGCTTATGTGGTCCCTCCTCCAGCAGATCAGCAAGCACGTCGACTGGTACGGGCAGAAGCTGTCATCTGAAGATTGGAAGGACGTTCTGACCGCTTCGCTTCGCCGCACCCGCGTTGTTCCAGGCATCGACGCCGGCACATTCGTTCCGCTCGGCATGCGGACTTCGCAGATGACGAAAGAGGAGATCAGCGAGCTAATTGAGCTGATCTACGCGTTCGGAGCGCAGAAGGAAGTTCGCTTCCGTGAGCTTGAGGTGATCGCGTGAGCCGTTCAACCGAGGAATGGATTGGCAAAAATGACGATGATGCGATCCCTCCTCGCGTTCGCCTTAGGGTGTTCGCTCGGGACAATGGTGTTTGTCATATCTCAGGCCGAAGAATCCGGCCGAGTGACGCATGGGACTGCGATCATATCGTCGCTCTTGCTAATGGCGGCGAGCATCGGGAGCGCAATCTTGCTCCAGCGCTTCGTGACAAGCACAGAGAAAAGACGGCCCAGGATGTAGCCGAAAAGGCCAAGAACGATCGCGTTCGCAAGCGCCATCTTGGCATCAAGAAGCCCAGCCGCTTCGCCTGCAGTCGAGACAGCCGATTCAAAAAACGAATTGATGGGACGGTGGTGCTGCGATGACCGAAGCCGAGCGTTTCAAGAACTTCCGCGAGCGCACCTTGCCGCCATCCCACCGCGAAACCAGTGCAGGTCAAAATGCATGTCGCGCCGCATACGAACTTTATCGCGAGAGCCGCATCCAGAATTGGGGCTGTCCCGATCTGACGCCGAGAAGCGAGGAGGCCTGACATGGGTTTCATAATCGCAGCGGCGGTGCTGGCATTCCTCGCCACCGGGATGGCTTCAACGATCGCGCCGCGCGACCGCAAAAATCCGACGCTTATCGGCGGAGTTGCCATTCTGTTTTTCTTTGCTGTGCTTCTCGCCTTAGCTGGAGCGACGACATGAACATCGCGAAGGGAGTTCTCTCCGCTATTGCGCTGATTGTAGTGACCGGCTGCATTATCGGCATCGCCGCGGGCCTGGCTCAGATGGCGGGACTTCGCTGAGATGGGCATGTTCACGGGTCTTGGGAACTAAGGAACATGACTTTTCAGCAATGGGCAGCCGTGAACCATCTCGAAATCTCCGAACGGGGAGCTTTTGAGGCCGTGTGGAATGAACTGAGCGGAGGCGGCTGCTCGCCCGGCAGGTGCCGCGACCTTCTCGATGACGTTCTGGCGCTCATGGAGCGCGCCTCGGAGGATGAAGACGATGACGCTTTTTAGGGACCACATCTCGGACCATCTCACTGGCGCGCCGGCAGATCAGCTTGCACGCCAGACCTATCCAGGGATGGCTCACTTCGCTGCGACGGGCCCGCGAGGGAAGACGTGCAGGGAATGCATTTTCTGGAACCACGGTCCGCATGATTACCGCGCGAAGAACGGGAAGTACCGTGGCCTGATCGAGCCAGCCCGGTGCAAGAAGTATCAGCAGCTCACGACCTTTGAGGGCGACAAGATTCCAGACGAGGCCGCGGCGTGTCGCTACTTCGATCAGAACGAGACGCCTCCTGATCGATTTGCAAAGTCATCTTAATCCCCCGAATAGGAACATGACATGAGCGAAGAAGGCAAAGCCAAAGCAGCCCTCGCATACCTGCTTGATAAGCTGGTCTATTCGGACAGCTACGGCGTTCCCGGCAGTGAGTTTCATTGTTGTTTCTTGTGTAGCGGCGGCGGCTCTCCGAATACGCCATTCAGGCATGATGAAGAATGCCCGGCTCTGAAATGCGAGGGCACTGGTGAGGAGTGGTGGCTAGAGCATCAGGAGGAGATCAAAGAAATAGAAGCTGAGAACGCGAAGTTGCGAAAACAGCTTGGTAAGCGAACTGAGGCGCTGGAGTTTCTTCTCAAGACGAAATGGAAGTCCATCGACAGGGACAATATGGAATTTGAGGGGCGCGTTACCTGTTTCCAGCTTGATCAGGCCCGTGCCGCCTTAACTGACGAACAAGGGAAGTCCGATGTGTGACTGCATAGAGAGCGTCAACAGCGAGTTGGCCAAGCACAACACAAAAATCGTTGTGCCGATGTGGACAGCATCCGGTCGACTTACGCCATTCGTTGAGACCACGAAGCTGGACACGAAGCAGCGCGGCAAGGCGAAGGCACTGTTCGCCACCTTCTGCCCGTTCTGCGGCGAGAAATATTCACAACCGACTTAACGAGTTGTCAACGATGACAAGTACATGGACGCAGGAAGACATCGACCACGATATGGGCATTGATGATGACTGCCCGAACTGTGGCGGCGAAGGCTTCTATTATTCCTGCTTCGAGGAATGGGCTTGCGTTGATCCGGACGGCGGCTGCGGTCTTTGTCGGCGCCGTTGCGATTGGTGCAATTCAAAGCAAACCATCGGTTAGGGAACATGACGGACGACTTCTGCATCATCCATGGATACGAGCACATGCGCTCTCAAATGGGCAATCCGATTCCGTGGTGCGAGGCCTGTGACAACGATCGGGCCCGAAAGCGGATTGTAACCGAGGAGGGCTGCCCGACATGCGCTGAATTGGCGCGCGGAAGCTTTGGCCCTTCTCACGATCCATCGCCCCGGTGCGAGAGCGGCAAGCGCCCGCATTGCACCTGCGACATATGCTTCTGAACTCAAGGTTAAGGGAAACATGACTGAACCTCGGGTAGTTTGCAGGTTTTCATGCGGGGCCGCCTCTGCCGTCGCAACGAAATTGACGCTCAGAAAATATGATCCCGCGCGGGTCGTGATCACCTATAGCGATACACGGTCTGAGCATCCCGACAACAAACGCTTCCTTGGCGATTGCCAGCGCTGGTTCAGCCACGAGATCATCACTCTCGCCTCAACCGACTATGCTGACACCTGGGATGTTTGGGAAAAGGAACGATTCATCGTTAGCAGGCATGGTGCTCCGTGCACGGGGCTTTTGAAGCGTGAACCGACATACAGCTTTGCCCGCTCCGATGACATCTTGGTGTTTGGATATACCGCCGAGGAGCGCGACCGCGCGGAGCAGTTCCGCAAACAGAACTTCGAAGTAATGTTTGAAACACCACTGATCGAGGCTGGTTTGGGTAAGGCTGATTGCCTAGCCATGATTGAGCGAGCCGGGATCGAACTGCCAGCGATGTACAAGCTGGGCTATCAGAACAATAACTGCATCGGCTGCCCGAAAGGCGGGATGGGATACTGGAATAAAATCCGCATCGATTTCCCAGAGACATTCGAGCGCATGGCCGCATTGCAGCGCAAGCTTGGCAAAGGCTCATCCTTTTGGCGCGAGCGAGACACTGGCATACGCATTAGTTTGGACGATTTGGCTCCAGATCGCGGCCACCTTCTCACCGAGCCAAATATAGAATGTTCGCTGGCTTGCCATAGTGCCGAAGTCGCGATTGCGGAGGCCGCCGAATGAGCGATTTTCAGTTTTGGTCATTAATAGTCGTGGGCCTATCGGCGGCAAGTGCGTCACTGGTTGTTGCCATTCGCATGATTCGATCTTTCCCTTAACCTCAAGTCAAAAGACATGAACGCCGACCGCCGCATGACCCTCAAGCAAGCCGCCCTCGCCTTCTTTGGTGACGTGCGTCATGCCGCTACCTTGCGAGCGGAAATCGGCCGTGGGAATCTTGCAGCTTCAAAGATTGGTCGGGCATACTGGACGACGTTGACAGCCTTGCATGAGATGGAAGCCAAATGCCGCGTCGAAAGTCAGGCCCTAAACTCTGGTGGGACAAGAACCGAAAATCCTGGACCATCATCGACGGCCGATCTCGCCATCGCACAGGGTGCGGCGCTGAGGACCTTGAGGGGGCTGAAGCAGCACTTCGGAGTTACAGCGAAAGAAAGTATCGACCGGCCAAGTCTGAAGCGCCGCCCATTGCCGACATCATAGCAACATATGCCGAGGAGCACGTGAAGCACCTCGTTAGCGGAAAGCATATCAGTTACGACTTGGAGAAGCTGACAAAATGGTGGGGTACGAAGCGCGTCACGGATATTACTGCCACTACCTGCAGGGCCTATGCTTCCATGAGGAATGCACCGGTTTGCGCTCGGAGGGAGTTGGGTTTCCTACATGCCTCAATCCGGTATTGGCAGCGAGAGCACGCGCCGATGATGGCCGTGCCAACGATCAAGCTACCTCCCAAGCCAGCGCCGCGGCAGGATTTCATGACCAGGGAGCAAGCCGCCATCTTCCTTTGGAAGGCCCGCAGGACGCCTCATCTGGCAAGGTTCTTTCTATTGGGTTGGTATACCGGAAGCCGACGTAGCGTGATTACGGGTCTGAAATGGTCGATGGTCGATCTTGAAACCGGGGTGATGCGAAGGAAAGAACGCAATGCCGTCCAAACCAAAAAACGAGCACCGCCTGTCCGATTGGGAAATCGGATACTTGCGCACCTTAAGCGATGGCACAAGCTTGATGGTGGAAGAGGTCCAATTGTCCACTTTAGAGGCGTACAGATTCACCGTCCTGTTTCGTCCTGGGAGCGTATCCGGCGGGACGCTGGCCTTCCTGGATATGTTGTACCGCATGTGCTCCGACACAGCCGCGCAACCCATTTGCTGCGCGCCGGAGTCAGCCCTTGGGAAGTTTCGAACGCCCTCGGAATGAACATGCAGACTTTGATTTCAACATACGGTCACCACATGCCCGACTGGCAGAAGGATGCAGCCAATGTCCGATGATTTAAAACTCATACTGAAGACCATTGATGCGCTGGACGAAACCGATCCTCGGCAGACAATTCCCGCCATTCAGGCCGAGCGCCAAAAGCTTCTTCTTATGGCCGCTCGCCTCGTTAGCATTACCGAAAGATTACCAGAGACGCAGAAAACCCTATAAAATGGCTGAAAATCGTGCTAGCGTCCCAAATACTGGTCTTTAGCCTCACCACCTAACCCATTGATATTTCGAGACTGACACAGTGGAATACAGCATGAACGAACCGCGAAACAAAGGCCGTAGCGTTACCAATGCATTACCCCGTCGCTATCGTTTCACTGATGGTGATGGTCGGCCCTACGCCCCCTTTCGCCTCAAGCCCGGCGTCGTCCTCTCAGAGGTTGTCGCCGCATCCTTCCCGGGCGAGGCGGCTGACACTGCTTGGGGCTTGGAGCAGGTTAACCGCCCGCGGCAGGGAGGAGAAGATGATTAAGGAATTGGTCGATCAAGTGGCGCAAGCCATGATGCGCGTAAATGAACATACGGAGGGATTGGCCTATTCGCATCTCATGCGTGAGATGGCCATCGTTGCCGTTGCTACCTGCGGAAAGGGAACGCTGCCGGCATCCAATGATATAAACGAAGACAATATAACTCCCCTTCCCGTTGTCCGCGTTGAACGATGGGGCGAATATATGAGCGATGCAACATCCAGAGACTGGCGGCCGATTGAATCCGCCCCGCGGGACGGGACCTGGATCGCAGCCCTTTATTCTAACAACCTCTACTACGAGCCCGTCATCGTGCATTGGGACGACGATGCAGGTCCCTATTCATGGGTTGGCCGCGAAAATGCTTATTCAGAAGGGCGCATCAGCCTGTGGGCACCGATTCCGCCGCTGCCAGAAATTCCAGACTGAACGGCAAGGTAAGGGGACTGGTGATGATAGATGATCCCGATAGAGAAAGGCGCACGGGCGCGCATCTTCTCCAAACGGCACGATCTCTGGGCTGGAAAGATGATGGCGAGGGAGCGCTTGAATTTATGTTGAGACGCACCCGTGAGGTGGCAATTGAGGATTGTCAAGATGCGCCTGCTCCAGAAACATGCTTCGACTGCGGCAAACGCGAGCCCTGCGATGACGATTGTCCGAATGCCCCTTAACGCGCCCTCAAAGGAAACGACGATGCTCAAGAGACTATGGTGCTACTTCCGAGGCCATCCATATCCGTGGGTTTACATCTGCGAGCCTGACGATTGGATTCTCAATAGCATGCCGCCGAGCAAGTGTTCGAACTGCGGGTGCACGTCTCACTAAAGGAAGCCACATGAGCGACATTATGCAATCGCTGGTCCGACAGAACCTCATGCAAAGGGAGGGCTACTCGCCCTATTGCGGAGCGGCCAAGTGCTCCCATCGCTGGCCGCGAACCGTATTCGATGGAGAGCAATTTAAGTGCGATTGCGGCTGGCGCTCACGCTTCGAACCCGAGTTCATCGCTCGATACAAAGAGCGGTGGGGATCGCCAAAGACAATGTCTGACCAGATCGAACTGGCGGCAGCGCGGGCGGCGATCCGCAACGTCGTCATTCCTTAACGCGTCGAATGGGTGAGCCATGACACTTGCTGACGAATTGGAAGAAGCCGAGGCCCGCGTTGCCGAGCTAAAGCGTCGTGCAGCGACCGCGACGTGCGCGGAGATTGGCCACGACTGGCAATGCCTGGGCGGCCGGAATTGCGGCTGTCACGATTGGTCGAACTGTTCGGTGCCCGTTCATGAGTGCCGGCGCTGCGGCGGATGCGACTATGGCGACAATACTGAGACAGCGGAGATCGTCCGCCACTGCAAGGAGCATTATCCGGAGTGGCACGATCCCGCGATCCAACTCGAAAACTTTCCTTCTTAGACAGGAACCGTGAATATGAAAAGGCCGAAGAAAAAACCCGCCAGAAAGCGCAAGCCATCGCCGCCGAAGCTGCAGGATACTACCGAGCTTTGCAAGGAACTCGTCGCGATGGCTGGCCTGCTTGAAGACACTTATGTTGCACAGAAAATCTACAAAGCGGTGCGACAGCTTCAGTTATTAGACGAGGCCGCGAATAACGCCGGCGTTTTACCAAATAGGTAGAACCCGCACATGGCCAAGGGCGACGGAAACCGAGATAAGGGAAAGGGCATCACATGGCTGCGGGCGCATGTTGCCTATTCAAAAGATGATTGCCTGAAGTGGCCTTACTCTACCGATAGCCGTGTTGGGCGCGGCAGGGTCGGATACAAGAACAAGCTTTGCTGGGCACATCGCGTTATGTGCGAGCTGTCGCACGGCACCGCTCCGGAAGGCAAGCCGCAAGCAGCCCATAACTGCGGCAATGGCCATCTCGGCTGCGTGAACCCTCGTCATCTCGAATGGAAGTCGAACCAAGAGAATTGCCAGGACAAGATCCTGCATGGTCGCTCACAAAACCGTCTTGGCATCAAGGAACTGAAGCCCGAGCAAATTGCCGATATCAAGTCCCTCGGAGGAACGATGGCGCAGTTGGCGATAGCTGAACATCTTGGCGTGTCCTTGAGCTGCGTCCAGTATCATCTTCACGGCAAAGAGCGCTGGCCATCGCACAATCAACTATCTCAGCAGAAACAGGATTTGCATGAATAGCAACGAGCGAGCCAGAGCGGCCTATGATTCCTTCCGCATGGGCCTGAGAACGCGCCAAAAAGAAATTCCGCATTGGGAGGATGCTCCGTCCTGGCTGAGAGACATCGCCTTGGCGGCATATCTACAGGGCAAGCTCGACGGACTTACTCAGCAGTTAAAGGAATTACCATGAAAATCTGGTTTGATACCGAGTTCATCGAGGACGGCAAGACGATCGACCTGATCAGCATCGGTATGGTGCGTGAGGACGGCGCCACGCTCTATTATGAGCCTCGGGAATGCGAGCGCCAATATGCAACACCATGGGTGAAGGAAAATGTGTTCCCGCACTTACAGGGCGGCGAAGCGATAATGTCACGCAGTTTCATTGCCCGGAAGATTATTGAGTTCGCCGGAGAGAAACCCGAGTTTTGGGCCTATTATGCCGACTATGATTGGGTGGCGCTGTGTCAGCTTTTCGGTCGCATGATCGATCTGCCGAAAGGCTGGCCGATGTTCTGCCGTGACGTAAAGCAGTGGTGCGATGACTTGATGAACCCGGCGCTTCCGAAGCAGACTTCGATGGAGCACCACGCCCTTGCCGACGCTATTTGGACCAAGGAAGCTTGGGAGTTTCTGCGGCAACAGCAATATGCCATCGGCGTGGCCAGCAGTCTGCCGTTTGCGCGGTAATGTTCCTTACCATCACATTAAATCGGAGAACCGAAATGCTGGCCGATCTTTTCTTGCAGGCGCTGGAGCGCGAAGAAGTTGTTCCTCAATCAATCGAGGTACTGGGCAAAGAAATGGCACGGCGTCTTAAGGAAGCTGAGCAGACGCTGGCGTCCATTGCGGCGATGTACGTCAAGACGTATCATGAACTAGACGATCTGAAGAAGGCTTCGCGGTAACGATGACGGAAAGCACATTGCTCCCCTGCCCGTTCTGCGGTAGCCCGGATGTCTCCGAGGAGAAGAACTCGGATGGATGGCCGATTGTCATGTGCGACGATTGCGGAGCCTGTGGCCCCTGCACAATGCTAGATCGCGACAACTCCAACAACCTTTGGAATAGTCGCCAGGACGGTGAGGATAGGCACAAATGACCAAGAAGCCGAAGGTGGTTGCGAGCTACGGTGATCCCAGGAAGTCCAAGCGCTGGCCGGCGAAAAGGATCCGGCGCGAGTTTGCTAAGGAAATCCTCGAGGCCGACAAGCGCCCTCCCGAGGCTGTATTCGACAACGCGAAAGACATGCTGGCATGGCTCGACAAATAGTCACCTTACTGAGCAATTCAAGCCAACGCGATCCTGACGCACACGTAGATCAGCACTAGGACTAGCGCCGCTCTCCACAGGAACGGGAAGTATCCCGAGAGGATGCGATCCTCCAGCGTGCGCGGGTCGTGCGGATCCGCATCAGGATCGGTCATGTTTTCTTCCGTTCGCACGTCCGCAGCCCAAGCTTGCGCAGATAGACCACGATGAAGCGGGCTGTCAGACCGAGTTCTGCTGCCAGGATCGCAGGGTCGACGAAGTGGAATTCCCGCAAATAGGCGTCTCGCTCTGCAGTTCGGCCGCGGACCTTGAAGCGGGGCGTAAATAGGTCAGGTGCAAGGACCGTCACTTGGTCCTGTGCATCTTGACATTGATTGATCGGATGCCGGCCAGGAAGTTCGGCTGGTAGGCACAGGGCCTCATGGGATCAAGGTTATCGCAAATGGCCTTGGGCTGATGAGCATCAGCGGCGGCGCAGCATAGGGCTAGCGCCGCCGCCAGGATGAGTCGGAGCATTACGCGGCCGGCGGGGGAAGCGGCACGCCGGTAGCCCCAGTGAATGCGGTATGCATCGCCGTGGTAGCATCGGTGATCTGCGTGGTCAGTGCGACGATGGCCGGGTCCTGGTTCGTCTGGGTATTGATCTGCGCAACCAGCGCAGCAATGTCGGAAGTGCCTTCCTGGATAAACGCCGCAACTGCGGATTTGAGGTCGTCGATGGCAGCCATGATGGTCTCCTTTGTGAGGTCAATTTTGTCGTCAAGTTCCTCAAGGCGCCGCATTATATCGCAACGCGCCTCAAGATGGTGGTCGTGGATGTAAATGTGGATATCCATCTCAACATCCCCGACAAATGCTAGGGCCGCGCTCTATCGGCGGCAGAGGTTCAACTCTTGAAGGCTGACTTCTGTCCGGGTGCGGACAGATGCCGGACTCGTTCTGGTTCTCGACTCGGCACTCTTGCTGATCAGCGCGTGGGAAAGTGACCTAAGCCACCCCCGGCGCTCAAAAGACATGCGATGAGGCCAAAGATGATATAGATGCAGATGATCGCGATGATCGCCCAAAGCACGATCTGGATGATTTGCACGACGATCGCCGGTAGGAACTGCGTCACGTAAGGCAGCAGCAGTTTGATGATCGACCAGATCGCAACTACAATGACGATGTAGATGCAAAGTTGCATGGCCCATGCGAGCGAGAAGCAGCCCATTGTGGATATCCTTCTTTGCTTGTGATGCTCACGACGCCATCGCCGTGAAATTCAGTCGCCGATGATGATCGGATAAGTCTTGCCGTCCTCAAGGAGGCCGCGCTCGCGCAAGAGGTTCACCACGATGTATTCAGGGAACAACTCCTTGCCCTGCTCAATGTCGAATTGAGCGCGTATAATACGGTAGTTCGGTTCGAAGAGACGGCAGCGAGCCTTGAGAATGATGGGCATCATCAGTGCCGCAGGAAAAGAGCCGCTACAGCGACACTTGCCATAAGCACAGCGATAGCCCAACCGAACAGCGCGTTCATCCCCATGCCGCGTCCGCCGGTCTCCCAGCGGAATTGCTCTAGCTTCGCGGTCCGGTCGGAGAGGTCGTTCTTGACTTCCTTGAGCTGGGTGGCAAGCAGGGTGGAGGCTGCGTCCTGGTTGGCGCGAAGCACCTTCGCCAGCTCCAGGTCAAAGGTTTGCTTCTGTGTAGCTAGTTCATTGTTGCGCCGGGTTTCAGCTTCAATCTTTTCATTGACCCGACGCGTTTCGGCAGCGCGGAGATCGTCTTGGCGTTGGATGGCAGCCTGTACGAGATCAAGGACGTTCTTGGTAGGGTCGATGACCTGCCCCCCAAATGAATCGATCCCTATACCGGGACGCTGCTTAGGTGTGCCCTCCACCATCGATGATATTTTCCCCGCTCTCTTTCCGCCACTTCCACCATTCTGCGATGCCGACCGCAACGCAGATGAGCCCGACAACGATCAGGAAGACGGCGAGCGAATAGAGCTCCACCATCACTTGCCCATCAGGGTTTTGAAGCCAAGCCAGACCGCGCCGATGAACCCGCCGACGATGGATGTGACCACGATTTTGAAGGTGTAACCTTGGGCCTGCTCGATACTCTTCCGCCAGCGCCGCAGATGCTGCAGGTCCGCCCGCAGCTCTACGCGATCCTCTTCCTCGATCCCGAACGAAGTCAGGATCGTGGCGAGCGTTTTCAGGACAACTTCGTCTATATCGCTGTTATGCAGACGTTTTTGCTCTGCGAGGACTTCGCTTACGACCTCGCGGATTTCTTGCTCTTGCATCTTGCTCACGGCGCTAGTGAGCAATTTTGAACAGTATCCATTAAGGAAGTTGTGATTTCCTGTAGTGCAGCCATCGTATCAAACCCCGCCTGGTTTGGTGTGGTGGTTAGGGCCTGTCGCTCTGTTCTAGCAGGGCGATGGGTCCGCTCGCTTTAAGTCCCCTGTGGACATAACGATTTGTAGGTCAGCTCGTTCGCCAGAAGTCGCTTTTTTACTCCCTCGGATGCAACGATTTTACCGTCACCTTTTTCAAGAACGACTCTCTGGTAGATTTGACAAAAGCTATCGATTTCATGCTGCGTGCAGCTACTTGGGCTCAAGGCCAGCAAGCTGAGCGTCAACGGCATCATTCGTAAGAGCATTAACCTGATCCTTTATTGTCTTGGCCGCCTGCGTCTTGGTGAGAATGGATGCAGAAATTTTTGCGATCTCTGCATCCGTCCCGGCCTGAAACTGCTTGGCATCTCCGACTTGCGTCATGATCGCATCGACGATCTTGAGAACAAGCAAAGCAATCTCGGCCCATGTGAACATCAGGCGCCGCTCTTGGCGTCAGAAACCGCCGTTATCACAGCCGGCCCAGCCGCAGCAGTGGTCTGCACGTTGACGCCAGGAAGCGCCTGTGCGGAAGCCGCGATGGCCGCTGGACGATTGGAAACCCACGACCAGATTGCCGGTCCAATGGTCGCCGCGCCGCCGACAATCCAAGCCCATGTTTCGGAAGATACCCATCCCTTGGCAAGAACGAACCCGCCAATCGCCGCGAGAATGGCCCGGATAATTCCGGTGATTTGGTCTGAAGTCATTTCAATTCCCTTATATGCCGAGATGCCGCTCGGCGTCGGACAGTTCTCCACAGTCACTCTAAGCGAGCCTGCAGAGAACTAATTCAGGCAATTACCATTGCGACGGCGTTCTTCTGTACGAACGCAACGCGATTGAGCCAGCCCTGCGTAAACCGAGGCTGATGTAGCGCCCGATAGAATGCAGCACTGGCCGCCGATAGTTTCTTGATCAGGTCTAGCCCGTTGGCGTTCTTGATCGCCTCGCGCGTGATCGGACCTATCCGGCCGTCAGGGGTGACGCCTAGCGCCTGTTGCAGCAGCTTTGCCGAACGACTAGGGCCATCGAGCACGTTATTGTTGAAGACGATGTAATCAACGCCTGGAGGCAGGCTATCGCATAGCGATCCCCAATATTCATCATGGTAGATCGCAACGATATCAGCCTGAGGTGCCTTCCAGACATCTAGCGTCGGCTGGCCCTTTTCCCGGCGCCAAGCGTCGTATTCGCGCTGCGTGATGCCGCGGGAGGTGCGTCCCCCGTGGTCTGCCGGGTCATCATCGTTGCCGCCTTCTGATTGCAGGACGTATTTCAGGCTTTGGGTGAAGTTCGAGGCTACCATTTTAGGTTTCTCCAAAGAAAAACCGCCCGAAGGCGGCTATGGCTTGATCCCTAAAAGACAGCGGTGTTACGATACTTCGCCATCTTAAGGAGGCGTCTATATGAGTGCCGAAAGGACTATCGAAGAACAGCTTCTCTTTGCGTGCACTGAAGTCGTCTGCTGCGCTCGACAAGTCGGCACCATTATGCCAAAGGCCGATGAAATCGTGATTTCGATGGCAGTCTATAGAATGGTCATCAACGCGATGCGTCGTGCTGAGGAAAAGCCTGAGATTACATCCGACCAAGAGAGATGAGCGTCCTGCTCGCGGTCCGGGATGCTCGATGAAGAACCACGTCTATAAGCTAGATGCGTTGCGCGGCTTGGCCGCGCAACCTGTCGTACTCAGCCATGCGGCAATATTAGTGGATCCTAAATCCTCACATGTGATCCTCGGCTGGGCCTCACTCCTCGCCGTAATCTTCTTTTTCATCCTGAGCGGATATGTGATCGTTGGCGGCCTACACCAATCCTTGAGCCGAACTGGGTCGATTGACCTCAAGGATTTTTTCGTCAAGCGCCTCGCAAGGATCTATCCTCCATATCTCTTCACGATCATCGCTGTAGTGATCTTTAGCACGCTGCCGCACCGCGCCACTTCCCCAATCCATATGGGCCTCTACCCATGGACGCCCGGCGCGCTGATTCGGGCGCTGACTTTTGCTTTCCACGGCACCGATCCGATTGTTATTGCGCCGGTTTGGTCGCTGCGCCTTGAAGTATGCCTTTATGTGATATCCGGACTTCTATTCGCGGCGCTAGCGGCAAATGGCTTGATCCGGATGATCCTTGCCATCGGCGTAGCCGTGTTTTCTACGATATTCTTTTTCAGCCTCGCTTTTGCCTTCGCGTCGGCGTGCTTTTTCGCGCTAGGCGGCGTGGCGTATTTGCTGACGCGCAATATCATTGTAGATCAAGAGCATCGCGCGTGGATGATCTTGGCGCCGACCGGAGGATGGTCATATACACTATACCTGATCCACATGCCGATCGTCGCAGTCGTCGTGGATTATCTCACGCTTTCGATTACTGACCCTATAATTCTGATCGTGCTCTGCTGTCTGGTCGCAAACATTATCAGCTTTGCCCTTTCGACGTTTCTAGAAAGGCCGAAGTTCTATGCATCGCTGCTGCGGAGGTTGACTATAGCGCCCGCACTGCGGCTTTAAACTGCGCCAGTGTAATAGTTGCCTGCCCTTTGAGGACTCGAATATCGTTTTCGTGCTTGAAGCAGACTTTGAGCGTAACGACATCCCAGCTATCGAGCGGATCAGGCGTGATCGGAGTTGCATCGAAGGCCTGCACGAGAGGACCTGCAGCAGCATCCGTCAGCGCATTGATCTCCTTGCCGCCATTATACCAGATCGTCCATGTTGTCTTGTCGGTCCAGTTCGGAACAGACACGCCGACGACGCCGATACCGGCAAGCGCCGCATTGAGGTTTATGAGTCTTTGATCTGCCAAGTGCACCTCCTTCTAGTTCCAAAGCATGATGCTTAGATTGGCAACAGAAGAAGAATTAAAGCCGTTTGCGTTTGTCCCGTCGCTGGCTTCTAACGCTGCGATGAAATGCAATCCAATCGCTGGGAAAAACGCTTTTGTTGCAGAATTTGCCGCAACCGCCGAACTAGCTGCGCCCGTTATGACCTGAGATGCCTGTCCGGAAAAAGCAGACGTGCTATCGAGGCCTACCCCGAACGTTGCCCTTGCATTCGTAACTGCGGTAGTATCGCATCTGGTTGCATAGCTTGCATAGACCGCATTTTCCTGTTGCCCGATTACAAAGGAAACCTGATTACCTGCGCTTGCTCGCGCCTGTCGCGTCGTCGCGGACGAATAGGTGTAAGATACGCCGCTATCTACAACATCAGTTGAGATGTTGACGCGATTGTACATATTCCAGACGCCGAAGAAACCGGCAGTGCCGCCCGACGCCGACGCACCAAAAATGAAATCGAGTTGTGACGAACCATTGCTTCGTGTCGTGCCGACATAAGTTCCGCGAGAGGCGGCTGGTCCATTCGTGATGCTGGCATTGTTTAGCCAGATGCCATTGACCAGGGTTAGCGCAGTGCCGGCCGAACGTGCTGTATCGCTTGTCCAGTCGGGGCCGTGACTTATTCGAATGGTCCCGCTATCGTTCCAGATAAACCAATCATTGACTTTGCTTGCTCCGATCGCTGCAGGATTCTTGGTGGTATCCGTCGTCAACACGGAAATTTCTGCGGTCGCAGTCGGCACCATGTTCGTGCCATCGTAGATCGGCACCATATTGCCAAGATATGGAGTATAAAAAATTGTGGTCTTGGCGCTTTGCGTCGTGGTCATGACGGGAACGCCGGTCTGCAGCGTCAAGCGACCTTGAGGAGCGAAATATGAAACAACAGCACCGGTTTGGCCGTTTATCGATGCAACAGAACCTGCCGAGCCAACCGAGGAAATGGTTGCTCTCTTAAGTGCTCCCGATGCCGCCTGATCCGAAATCACGATCAGATCGGTCGCCGCTGGTGAGGCCTTCAATGTAAACGATGCGATATCAACTGCAGTTGGTGATGCTGCACCAGAAGTATTGTTGACGACGAATGACCAGGCTGCCTGAGTGGTCAGGCCGGACAGGGGCAAGCCCGTGGCGTTGGTGAGTGTCGCAGATGCTGGCGTTCCAAGAGCACCACCAATGAAATATGCCGCGCCGGTCCCTACTTCATCGGTCAGACATCCGCGGAGGTTGGCGCTAGATGGCGTGCCAAGGAACGTCGCACATCCAGCGCCGAGCCCACTAACACCCGTGCTAATTGGCAGCCCTGTGGCATTGGTAAGCGTCCCAGAGGACGGCGTACCGAGGGCACCATTGAAGGTGATGAAAGCGCCGGCCGACCCGATGTTGACACCGAGCGCCGTTGCAACGCCGGTCCCGAGTCCCGTGATGCTCCCGATGGCTGGGGCACATGTGGCAGCCGAGGCCGCGGTAATCAGTCCCTTGGCATTGACCGTGAAAGCTACACACTGCGTCGTCGAACCGAACGAACCAACGTTGGCATTGACCGTCGCAAGCGTGATCGCACCAGCGGCAGACAGGGTGACATCACCCGTTATCGTCTTGCAGAGTGGGTCGGCGGATGTTTGGCCAACCGCGATCTGCGCCGACGTGCATAGCGCTGAGCCGTATCCAGTGACGCCAGGACCCTTGCCAATGGCGAAGGCGTGATTGGTAACTGTGCCGCTTTGTGCGAACGCCGCAGAGGCAATAAAAAAGGCCGCCGAAGCGACCGTGAGAAGTCTATGCAGATATTTCATCCGATGACGTATCCAGCTCCAGAAACAGGGGAAAGCCTCAGACTTCCGGTGTCGCCCGCAATCGTCCAAGAGGTGAGAGCACCGGGAAACTTATCCGTGCCGGTCAGGTTAACCGTGATATTGTTCGTGCCGGCGTCGCCCTTCCAGTCATTGATAACGACCGGGCATGTCTTGGCAGAGGCAAGCGGCATGTTGAGCGTAATTGCAGCGCCAACCGTCTGATCAACGCGAACGATACCGGCATTCGGCAACACGGAGACGGGACCCGCTGCGATGATGTGCTGATCAATCTGCCCCGCCGCGGCGATGAAGGACGAGAGCGAACCTGCTTTCCAACTCTGCGTCGTTACATCCCAGATCGCAATCAGCGTTGCCGCTGGATTGATGATCGGGCTCGGATCAAGGATCGTATAGTCGGCTCCAAAGGTATAGGTGCCATTGGCCTTGACGACTGTAAGGAAGTCGTCGACCGCGATATTCGCGGGAAAGCGAACATCCATCTTCCCCTTGAGGATCGGCTTGGGAAGAACCTTGATCTTGAGGACGGGGATCGTCATATGCGCGCTACGCCATCAATGATCGAGAGCGTTCCGGTAAAGAGCGAGATTGTTTCACCGTTCAATAGATAGAGGCCGCCGATCTTGTAGGCACCGGGGCATAGGTTCTGCATCTCAGTCACCGATATATCGACCTCAAAAATGCCGAGCGAGACAATGACGATTTTGCCATTGGCGACCGATGCCTGGATGCGCCGGCATCCGTCGAAATCCTTCACATCGACCTCGATGCTCGCACCAGTGAAATCCAGCAGATCGCCAGTGTCAGCATCGTTGAACTGGAATTGAGTTTTCCAGTCGGCTTTGTTGGTGAGAGTCGTGTTGAGGATAATGGTCATGCTCAGAGCTTGATATAGATTGTTATTAGAATGGCTGGTGACGCGATCGAATGCGCACCACCACCAGATGGATTAATAGTAAGTGTAAATAACGTTGCGCTGAGCGATGTAAGATCACCGAGAGCATGTGATCCTGATCCGAAGTTCAAAGCTCCACTATGGTTGAATGAAAGCCAGTTGCTGGCTCCGGAATCTCCAAGATTGATTTGAGCATTGTTCCAGGGAATATTCGCAGGAATTTCGCCAATGGAGAGCGTATGGCTTTGGTTGCCGCCTGCAGCTCCAAGGACTGTTGCTGCCGTCCCAAAATAAGTAGCTGTAAGACGACCAGCCGCGGTGTTTCCCATGTCATCGACGCCAGCCATGGCTCGACCACGACAATCAGGAAGCGTCAATGCTTTGTTGGCCGCCCAGTCTGCCGCAGCGGTCAGACCGCGTCCGCCGGAGACAGCCAGGTTTGCATCAGCACCCCAGAGGTATTGAAACAACGCTTGCGTATCCAAGTTGGCGCGTTCCGTTGCGCCTGAGGTCGCCGAGCCGATCGTGCGGCCGTTGCAACGGACAAATCCGGTTAGAGTGCCCGTGCCGTAGAACGGCTCGAGGTGGCCGGTCTGCATGACTGTCGTTGGATCGACGACGCCACCGCCGCCGCCTCCAGACGAGGCGCCAACGACAAGCAGATTGTCTCCCACAAAGACTTGAACGCCGGCCGAACTCTGGAGCCGAACCTTGATCAGCCCATCTGCGACGAAGAATTGTGGCAGGCGCCCTGCCGCATCACAGGTAAGCGGGTTGGGCTGGACGAGCGTTAACCCGCTGTCTGAATAGGAGTTTTGCGGAGTGGAAACCGTGCCAGCCTGGATCACATAGAGTTTGCAACCCGGCATGATATGCGCGGTCAGGTCGAATTGCGGAGTGAGGCTGAAACCGGGTATAGTGCCGGCGCCCTGAGCGACCGCGACAAATGCAAAAAGCCCCGCTAGAGCGAGGCTGAGGCGTTTCATCATGATGCGATTGATCCAGTTTTCAGTGATATGCGCGACGACTTGGGCGCACATCCATTACAAGCTGACAGACAACGGATATTTGATTGGTATCGTTTCGCTATTCGCCGCGTTCGCGGCAACGGTACTCATTGTCGAGATCGGGTTACTGCCGGCTCGGTTCGCGCGTGTTCGCGATCGATTGTTCGGCCTGAAGGATCAGCCGGGAGACGAGATAACCAGCCTCGCTCGACCCCTTTGGCATCGCCGCGATACGCTCCAGGATTTTTCCCGACCGCGGATCGGTCAGGATCGTCGCTAGTTCATTCAGGTTATTGCCGAGCTTCCACTTTGACCATTTGTCGTTGACGATCGACCACCATTTGCCGGGGCTAAGGCCGGTTTTGACCGCTTCGCCCATCGTGGTGGATCCCTCCAGCATCTTGCGATCGGCCGCATTGAAAGCGGTCAACGAGCCCTTGGCCTGGCGCGTCCCGCTTGCTTCTGCGGCTTGCAGGAAACCATCAAAGCCAGCCCATAGCTTGTTGCCATTCGGGAGAGCTTCAATCGCGGCCCTCAGGTTTTCGCGCTGCTGAGGATTGCCGACAATGGCCTTGGCAAATCCAGCGGCGCCAAACTGATTAGGACCGGATTGAAGCACGCGAGTTGCTTCGTTGAACACCGACTCCAGATGCGCCCGCACAAGCTGGGTTGCGGCATATGGGCTTTTCCTGGAGAGCGCGGAGACAGCCGTCGAAATCTCGGCGTGGCTGTTTGGCAAGGGATTGGTCGGAAACAGCGCGTTGATCGCCTTGCGCGTATCAGGCTTGTCGGCGATCCTGCCCAACGGGCCGTCAAGGAGCGGCTGCAAGAACCTCTCCCGCGCCTGAGACTGGATATCGAGCGCGACGCTATAGTCTGCCGACTTGGCCTCTCCTATCTGCTTCAGCAAGCCGGCCGCGCGCTCATTCGCCGCGCTCACCTGTTGATTGGCCTGCGGGTTGAATTTTGAGCCTGCGTTCTTCGCGCCCTGGTCGAAGTATTTTTTGACCTCATTCAGGAAGCCAACGCTGTTGTCCGGCAGATGACTGACATAGCTATTGAGTTGCGGGTTCTTGCGAACCGCGTCCCGCGCCTCCTTGAAGCCCGGGATCATCTTCACTGCCGCCATTTCAGTCGGCGTCAGGCGCACGCTTTCAGCATTCTTGTAATACGGTTCGGAAGCCCTGTTGATGCTCTTGCGAACGTCAGTCAGAACACCCTGAGCGGCATCGCTCGCTTGCCGGCCGACCGTTGAAGGATTGGCCGTGCCCGGAGAGACATTGCCGAACTCATTGAGTGCCGCCTGATCGAACTGCTGAGGCCGATCGGCAAAAACCTTCTGCATTCGCGAGCGCGTTTCCGGAGAGCTCTCCAGAATGCGCTGGGTGTCCGTTAGCACCGGCTTTTTTGTGACCTGGCTCAGCGCCTCAGGCCACGTCAGATCAATGCCGCGGCTCTTGGCATCGATCATCAATTTTCGTGCAGCATCGACATCTGCCTTCCCTAAGCCTTCCGGCAGTTGAGATCGGATGACATCTGATGCCGAGCCCGGACGCGACAGGATCGCGCCTGCGCCTCCAGTCACCAAGGCAGCCCCAGCCTTTGCATAGGGCTGATAGGGTGTTCCTTCCGTCGCTTGGCTCGCTGCTTCAGCGGCAAGCCCTGGCGCCACCGCCTGCAATCCGATCTTGCGTGCAAGGCCACCCGGGCCGGTTAAGGCTGCAGGCACGAACTCGCCGACCGTCTCGGCATATTTGCCCGGCGTCGTCTGCGGCGTGTAAAGCGGCGCAATGTTCTCTTCAACTGCATCCTTGATCTGGCCTGATCCGAGCAGCGGCGGCCGATCCTCACGCCGCGTCGTCTCAACCCCGAAGGCTTTACCCACCGCAGCCGTTGCCCGGTCAAGACCGCGTGTAAGGTATTCTGAAGCATCACCAGGCAGGCCGGCGAGACTAATCACCCCCTTTTCGATGCCGGTAGCTGCTGACTTTGCGATATCACCAAGATCGACCGCAAACGGGTCATGGTCGACGGGCTCGAGCTTTGGGCCAGTCGGAGCCGGGCCGACATAGATCCTGCCTGAGCTGGTCGTTGGACCGCCTGCAAATGGATCATGATCGACGGGCTGGAGGTCCATTATTGAACGACCTTCAGATATTTGCCCTGCCGATTGGGATCAGGCACATACCAATTCCCGTCAGGAGCCTTTTTTGCGCCATCCATCGGAGGCTGCGCGGATGCCGTAGTAGTCTTCGGCGCTTCGTTTATCGCCTTGTGGAAGTCCTTAATTTCACCCTCGGTGAACATCGGGTGCGCCTTGAAGTAGGCCGTCACCTGCTTATCGAAGCCTGCATCTAAGCTGCCATTCTGCTCCTTGTAGTTCTGCGCCATCTCGGCGATATCGCCCTGACGCTGATACGTCCGCTTCTGGATTTCAACGAGCAGCTTGTTGGCCGGGATCGAGTTTTCCGGAGCCGCCGCGGCCTGCTTGGCGAGGTTCATTTCCGCAACGCGAATAGGACCGAGCCCCTTAAGAGCGCCAAAGGATGCCAGCACGCCGGCCGCCGTTGCCTTGCGCAAGAACTCCTGCGGGACCGCGGCGTCCGGATCGATGCCAGCCGCACTCTTCAGGCGCTTGTAAAGCAGATTGTACTTTTCGCCCGCACCGGAGAAGAAGTTCGGGTCTTCCATCTGCTTCTGGAGCATTTCCAGCTGCGGAATTTCCTGTTGTGCCTTCACGCCAGCATCGACAAGGGTCTGATACTTCGCGGTACCAGCCTTGGCTTCTTCAGTCGCGGCGGTTTTCTTGGCCTCGGTCTCGGCCATGAAATCCTGCAGCGTTCCCTTATAGCCCTGTCGCCGCGCGAGGTCATATTCCTTGATCGGGCCAGTCGGCGCACTCTGCTCTTGCAGGGCTTTAAGCCGCGTCATGGCCGCTTCCTGCACCGACTTTGGATAAGCTGGGTTGCTTGCAATCGCGGTATATGTCGCGATCTGCTTTTGAACTTCAGGGTCAGTCCCGGTCGGAATAGCGCCGCGCGTGGCGATCGCGGAAGGCGCGCCGAACGTGCCCTGGTTCTGCTGGGGATCAGGCTGCGGCGCGGCCTGCGGAGGCGGCTGAGGCGCTTGCGGCTGAGGCTGTCCTGGCTGCGGAGCGCCTGCCTGCACCACCTGACCGATGCCGGCGCGCTTAAGCTGCTGGATGGCAGGGACGATCACATTGCGGACGCGCGGGTCATTCAGATCGATCGGAGCCATGGGATCGTCGACGCCGAGTTGGCGCGCAACGGCGGCACTCGCGGCTCCGAGCTGATCGTTTGGGATACCCTGCGCCGCGACAACGCTCATGACCGTATCCGGCGGCTTTTGCTGAGGTGCAGGTGATCCGCCCTGTCCTCCCCGCTGCAACGGAGGCGCGACGGTCGTAGATGCATTGCGGTTGCTTGAGGGAGGGCTGACGATCGGAGATGCACCGCCGCCGCTTTCCATCTGGCCCATCTTGCTAGCGACATCCTGGCCAAGCTTTAGCTGATCCCTCTGAATGCCAAGATTTGAGGCCGCAACGCCCTCGTTCAGTCCGCCTTTCTCGAACAGCGTTTTCGCCATTGCGGCGAAATCAGGCTGCCCATTGGCATCAGTTGGAACGCCACCGCGGAACGCATCGCGCAATTCGTTTTTGGCAAACTCATCACGGCCCTTATAGTAACTGTCGAACAGGTTCGAGAGGCCAGAGAAGTTCGCCCGCGAGCTCGCACCAGCGCCACCCGCAATGATTTGGTCGATGTCAGCCATGTGCGCCCTTACTTGAACATGCTGAATAGGCCGCCGCTGACTGGCGCACCGCCAACCGAAGTCGGCCCGAGACTGAATCCATTGCCGCCAAAGCCGCCAGTCAGCCCTCCTAATCCGCCGACGCCGCCCACTCCACCGAGTGCCAAACTACCGACCCCAAGCAGTGCGCCGAGTTGATTCTGTCCGACGTTGTAGTTGTTCATTGTTGCCGCGGCGTTCGATGCGCCCTGCCCTGTATAGTTGGCATTCGCTGCAGCGCCTTGTCCTTGGAAGGAAGCGTTGAGAGCATTCGCGCCACCCGTGGCGGCATTCGCGCCGCCAGCAACCGCATTGGCATTCGCGCCTAGATATGGCTGGAGGCCAGCCAGATAGCTATTATAGGTGCTGTCCGCCAGTCCGGTGGCATATTTCAACGTGTCGGCATCCGCGTTGCCTGAAGCGAGATTCCCAGCAGCAGCATGAGTACGATCAAGCGCTTGCAACCCGTTGGTCAGGGCGAAGCCAAAATTTCCATATTGGCCAGAATTGTGGAACGTATCCATGGCATCTTTCAAGCCACTAACACCGTTCGCGCCTGACGCATTACCGTAGGCCGTAGCACCCGCGCCGGTCGATGCAATCAGCGGATTATAGAGATTGGTGGCCTGCCCGTATCCCGCAGTGATCGCGTTACGCCCCTGTCCATAGCTTGACGACAGCGCGTCATATCCCTGCTGAAGGCCCTGATTGCGTTGGCGTGCCGCTTCCTCGGCGGTATCGTTTGAAAACAGGTCAAACAGCCCCATCAGTTAGCTCCCGGAGTCCAAAGCTTGGTTGTGCTGTTGTAAATCAAGACCTGTCCGTTCGTCGGCGCAGTCGTCGAGACATCAGGTAACTGCGCTAGCTTCTGATGAAATTGAAACCACTCGTACCAAGTCTGATTCATGGTGCCGGTTTTTGGATCAACGACAGGAACATCTTTGCCGGGAAAAGCTGCCATTAATTCCGCCTGATCTGCATCGACTGCGTTGCGCCGAGAAATCCGACATACACTGCGTCACTGACCTTCAATCTCCAGCGCCGCCCCTGCACGCCTGTCATTCCTGTCCTGAGAACTGTGATACGTTGCGGCGTTGCCTGAGCACCGAGAGCGCGAACCAATTCATTGCTCCAGTTAATTCCACCATCGTCCGACCATGAAATCCCAACGCTCGGAGTTGTCTGTGTTGGATCCACGCCAGTTGCCTGCCCGACGCCAACCACGAAGTTGAAATCCGCTCTGCCGACTTTCGTCCTGTTCGGAAAGCCTACGACGGGCCCGCTATCGAGCTGGAACTGCAGCGGGTTGGTCACCTCGCCGTAGTTCGTCGGATCGACATAGAGAAGCTGGCCGGCCTGCGTGTCGCCCGTGATCCACTTGCCAAACGCGAAATGTCCGCTGACCGCGCGCGTCCGAACCTGCAGATAGCTCGAACACTCATTCCACTTCTGTGAGCCGATATCAAATTCCCATGTGAAGGTCGAGCACGTCAGTCGCCATTTGGGATGACCGCCAGAGATGTATACCGATGCTTCAAGCTCGGTCTTGTTCGCGACCTTCGCGATCAGCCGGTCTAGATCAGGCGGAGATATCTTCTGCGGGTTCGGCGTGCCATTGTGCAGCACGACCGAGTTATCATCCGCAGCCCAAATCAGCGCAGACCCGAACCCATCCTCATGTCCAGCCACAGCGTAAGGGCTCATCAAACCGCGTTGGATCACATAGGAGCGCGTGAAGGGAAAGCCTGTGGGTTGCGCTGTGTTCGAATAGACCGCGCCGAACGTCGGTCCCCAGACGTAGTATTGACCGTTGAAGGCTAGCCCGCGGGTGAGGCCTCCCGGCTTAGCCTGCTCTTTTGTCTTGTCCGTTGTGGCGATCGTGACATCGTTCAAGCCCGATGCTTGGATCGTGCCATCGCCATAGGTGAAGATGAAAAACCCATCCATGAACCCGACGCTGTTCGGCGTACCGATATCGGGATCAGCAAACGAGATGACCGTGGTAGAGGATACCGAAAACGCTCCCGTTCCTGGAGCCACGCAAACCAGATCAGGCGTCGGCGTCTTGTTGTTGCGCGCCCAGAACACCTTCTCCGTTCCATTGAGCGTTCCAGTCAGGGCTGTTTCAGCGCCCGTGGAATCAAAGAACGAGGCCTTGCCGCTCCATGCCGCATAGAGGAAATTGTTGACAAGCTGCATGCCGCGGAAGCCGGTATTTGCCGATGTTGCGAACCTCGTCAGGCCCGGATTTTTGCGCCAGACAACCGCGGGTGGCAGAAGCTTCTTGCTGGCTTCTACATCTTTGCCGAGTGGTTCGGCCGCACAATTTATTAATCTCCCCGCCGACTCCTGAGTACTCGCGCCCGGCGAGCTGGACAATGGGAAGGGTATACTGACTGTTGTCATTCAAACCGCGCAAACTCGCCGAAGAGGCGGCTTGCAGCTTCGCAATAAGCGGCATGAGCTTCTTCAGGAGTTGGAAAGTATCCGATTGTCTTATGGACACCCTGGAAGCCTATCTGCGCTACCCACCTCTTGGTCTGCCTATACCAGGAAACTCCCTTGAAGCCGCTCTTGTTGTCGATCCTCTTTCCCGCATTCGCTTTGTTTTGGCTATTAGTAGCCAGCCTCAAATTACCCCACGCATTGTTTCCTCGATCATAATCTCGGTGATCAATGCGTTCAGTTGGCCACTCTCCTGTCATAAGAAGCCAAGCAAGCTGATGACCCTTGTATCTGCCCCCGCAAATCCTAATCAGAACGTAGCCATCACAATCTGCGCCAGCTATCGACCCGCGAGGCGTGTTATTCGCGGGCGAAACTTTCCAAATAAAACCCCCCGTGAGGGGGTTATAATCGAGCAATTCGCGGACACGTTCGGCAGTAGGTTTCATCAAAAAAATTCCACGGATTGCGGCCCATAGCCGGGCTGCTGTCTCGCAATTACCCGAATACGGTTGCGGAGCTGCTGTGCAACCTGTTCGTTGGACTGCGCGCCAAATTCCTCAGCCGCAGCATTCGCGACCAGCTTGCAGAATGTCACGAATAGCGAGTCGTCCAGGTCATCGGGATCGCCGATGTAGATCGTCCCATCCGCATTCAATTCCGACACTTCGTCGTCAATGTAGCCGTCGATCGTATCGGCATCTTCAGCGGACGGCGTTTGGCCCACGTCTCCCCCGACAAGGATCGCAATCGTCTTGAATTGGATGTCTTGACGGGTTTTGGACATCGGACCTCACAAAGGAAAAGGGGCGGCCGAAACCGCCCCTCTCAAGTTTCAGACTGCCGGGGAGGGCGTCGGCAGCGGTGCGGGAGCCGGCTTGGTGTCGGGCTGCGAGGTGGTCGCAGCCTTGACGGCAGGCTTCTCTTCCTTGGTGATGGCCTCGTGGACCGCCTTGGCTTCCTTGGCCTTCTCGGCCGCTTCCTTGGCAGCCTGCTCGGCTTCAGCAGCGGCTTTCGCCGCCGCTGCCTTGTCCAGGTTCGAGGGGCGTCCGCGCTTCACCGGAGGCTTCACCGTATCCGGCGCATCCTTGCCCATGGCAAAATCGAAGTACGGATTGCCCTGGAGCTTGTTGAACAGATGCGGGTTATCGTGGTCGTTGATCTCTTGCGACTTGCCGTCGAAGAACGTCAGTCCGCCCATTTCAACAACCTTGCTGTCGCCGATCGGGGCGACATAGGTCACAGTTGCAGTTTTCATGTCATTTCTCCTATTGGGCCATGAAGCCTTCGAGATACACCTTCATCGTTCCGGCCACGGAGGCCGCACCCTGAAGCGTGCAGGTGATGAGGATTTCCGTGTCAACCGTGTACAGGAAGTACAGGTTGGTACCGTCAACCGGCGTGGTGAATGCCGTCTTGGTCGCGCCGGCCTGACCACCCGTATCGGACGACAGGAAGCGAGTACCCAAGACCGCGTCACCAACGCTGAGCAGAAGCGCCGCGCCAGAGTCCATGTCGGTCATGACGAAGTAACCGCCCGTCACGGTGAAGCCGGCCGGCACCTTGAAGGCGCCCACCGTATTGCCCGTCACGAGATCGGCCGCCGTCAACGCGACGGTTCGGCCGATGACCTTCTTGGTGCCCATAAAGCCCATCGGGCCGACTTGAGGCTGCCCCCAATCCTTACGATAAGTCATGTTTCATTCTCCTTGATTGGGTTAGGCGTTCGCGACGCCAGAGACGAAGCCTGTCACCATGCCCCAGTCGACAAGCGTGTTGCTGGAGTCATTGATCGAGGCCTTGGCGACCTTGCCCACGCCGTACTGGGCTTCGATGCCCATGCCCGTGATAAAATCATAATCCCCGTCTTCAAGCTGGGTCGGACGCGGCATCTGGCCCATGGCATAGGCAAGCGCGCCTTGGCCACAGAGGAACACGGGCTCAACCGCGATCGAGCCGGCGCCGACACCCGACAGGAGCAGGCGCTGGGTGATCTCAGGAATTTCCAGATAGATCACACCGTCGAAGATCAGACCGCCGCCGTGGAAGATCGGATTGGTCTTGGTCGGATCGGCACCCTCACGTTCGCGGGCATCGCGGTTCGCCTGGAACATGACGGGATCGGCTTTCAGATCGCGCATCGCACGCGAGCCGAGGAAGCAAACGTACCATTCCTGGTCTGTGCTCTTCATCTGGAACGGCGTGATCTTGGGAAGGCCATTGTAGGTGCCAGGGTTCGACGCGCTAACGCCGGTCTGCTGGGCGACGCTCTTCATCAGAGAGCCGACCGCGGCCGTCATCTTGTCGTTGGTGGAGTCGACGTTGGCCACTGCAGTTGCGAACGTCGCGCTATAGTTCGCAATCACGGAGCCGAACACGACGCGATCGACGTTCGCAGCCGTCCAGGCATTCTTCTGGGCAGTCGTGGCAGCCGACCATTTGACGCCGTTGACACGGTTGCCGCCGCCGGTTGCCGTCAGACGGCCAGCTTGGACCGCCGCGGTCGGGATCGACAACAGGCTGTCCACGATGTCATCGCGAACAATGCGCCGCGCCCAGCCGCCGAGCAGCGAACGTGCCGTCGAGCGGATGTTGAAGCTCGATTCCTTGTTGACCGCCCGGTTGTTGGCCACAGCGTTACGAGCCCAGTCCGCCCAGACCGGAAAGCCGTAGCTGTCGAGCTGTTCCTCATTGCCTCGCAGGAGGCCAGCGCCGACACCTGAGCCGGTGAGCTGAGTGACGAGCGGGATATTGATCTCTTTGCCGTCGCCGGTGAGATCGGACATGCGCACGATAACGGAAGTCGAGTCCGGCCCCATGAAAGGGTCGAAACGTGATTTGCGGAGGAAATCAACGGCCGCAGTCCTGCGGAATTTGATGATTTCGTTGTTAACATGATTGGAAGTGAGGGCCATTTAAGGCATCTCCTTATGGTTGTCGGCCCTCACCCGCCCAACAAAAAACCCGCCTCTAAGGGCGGGTGGTTTTCATCGGATTGAGGCGAGATCAGCCGGCTATTTCTCGGAACAGCTCTCCATCCGAGACATCTGTGTTCTCGGACCTGAGCGCTGCATTTGAACGGCTTGCGCCGCTGAGTGATGGAGGCAGTTCCACACGGGGACGGCCATTGGTCTGTTGAGGTTGAGCATCAGTGCGCCAAGCTTCCATCGCCGCCTTTCGAAACTCAGGGTCTTTCAGAGCTTCTTCGCGCAGGCGCTGCTTGTAAGCCGTCAGATCGTTGCCGATCTCAGCCTGGGTCTTTCGCTCACGATGCCATTCTAGAAGCGTCTTGCCGGGATCGCGTGAGCCCTGCATTCGAGCCTTCAGTGCCGGATCGACGGCCTTCTGAGCGGCTGCATACGCCTCATCGAACTCGGTTTGGTTGGCTTCACGGGCGCGGAGGAGACTGTCCTCGCGACGTTCGTTGAGCATTTCCTCGCGGAGTTCGTCACGGACAGCTTTGGCGTAGCCTTCTGGATCAAGCAGAGGATCAGGCCGTGCGGGCTTCTCGACCTTGGGCTGCTCGATATGTCGCTGCGGAGCCTGACGCGATTGGGCCAATTCGGCCTTCAGGCGCTCATTCTCTTCGGCAACGCGCCGCTTTTCCTCGTTGATCTCCCGAAGTCGCCATGACGGAACAAGCGGCGCATTGTCGTCGACTGTGGGCTTCTCAGCCTCGGCTGGCGTCTCTGCAATAACTTCCGTTTCAGGCTTTTCGGGCTGCTCAGCCTCCACCACAGGCGTTTCGGTCGTCTCGACCGGCTCATCCGTCACGGCTTGGTTGAACAGTTCGGCTTCGTCCAGCTCTTGGTTCTCAACAGTCATGGTCTTCCTTCTTCTGCGTTTCGTGCAGCGACGTGATGCCCTCTATCGCTTGGGCTGGCGTGGTAGTCTTTGCCCTTTATCGTGCAGGCGAACGATTGGTGTGCTATGATTTGCGCTCAACCTTACGGGAGCGGCAAATGAGTGAGATGATAGAGCAGGTAGCTTTGGCTATATTTCGCTCTCGATATTCCGATAGCGAACATTTGGCTTACTGGCCTGATCGGCTCGACGAACTGGTAAACGGGCCGCCCTTCGACGCTGAAGGCTATCGCGACATGGCTCGCGCCGCGATCGAGGCGATGCGGGAGCCTAGCGAAGAGATGACCCTTTGTGGGGCCGAGATAGAGCCATTTCGAGAGACATTTATCGGAAAGACAGCTGCAGCCATCGCTTGGCGATCCATGATCGACGCTGTGCTAGGCAAGGTTGATGCCTAAGCTCACTGATAATAGCCCCACACCGTAGTCGTCGCGACGGTCGCGCCGGCACCTAGCGCGGGTCCCGTCACAACGATCGCCACACCAACCGAGGTTGCCGGCACGCAAGGCAGGAATGCCTCATCAACCGGCCCCGTATTCGGAACCGCCGCGCCTGCCGCAAGCGTGGGATAACCGAACGACATCGTTCCGCCGACGACGCCTGTCATCGTCACGGAGCCAGCTTGCGCTGCAGTGGCATTCGAGCCTGCGAAGTAGAAACCGCAGATGACAGCCGTCTTGTTGGCGAGCGCTGGAATTGACGCCGCAACTGCGGCAGTCGTGCCGCTCGCGCTGTTTGTGATCGGAATAGCGCCCGGGGGATAGCCTGCCTGAGCAAGGGCCGTGCACGACCAAAGCAGCGCGGCGAGAATGACCAAGATACGTTTCATACGGTTGCCTCTTGCGGTTGCTGGGCCGCCTGCTGAGCTAATTGCTGCTCATGCGCCCGATCTGCATCGTTCTGCACTGCCTCATGGGCGCGGTCCTGAGCCGCGGCAATGTGGTCGCTGGCGATCTGGCTAAAACCAAGGATGCCTTCCAGCTTCGCGGCGAGCATTGAACTATCCTGATCCGTCTTGGCGCCGATGCGCGCAACCTCGATTTTGGTCAGCGCGTCAAGCTGGGCCTTGCGCCATTCCAGGCTGATATCGGCCGCAGCCTTCTGGCCCTCTGCGGCGATTTCCATCTGCTTGATCTGGCCTTGCGCGGCAACCTTTGGATCAACCGGCGGGGGCTGGTTCTGCTTGGCCGTGATCTTGTCTATCATCGGCTTCTTTACCGACTGCGGCAGCGGCGACAGTTCCAGCGCGATCTCCGGATTGGCCTGCACGAACTGCGGTCCAAGCGTCTGCAGGACCATCATCGCATCGCCCTGCATGTTGACCGCGTCCGGGCCTTCGTCGATGATGATATCCACATCAATCGAGCCGATATCGTTGACGATCGACGGCCGCCCATATTGATCTACGTCCAGCTTGTTGATCTGGAAGAATTGCGCCAGGTTCTGGTCATCGGTGACGCGAATCCAGCGCTCCGAGGTCCAGTAGCGCTGGACGATATTTGCAATGTCGCGATAGACCCGGATTTTCCAGTTCTTGAACGCGCTCAGATATGGCCCAAGCTCTGCGATACCGGCTTGCTGAAGCAGTTGGATAGCTCGGCCGCTTGAATCCTCCAACCCTTGACCGATCAACGCAGGATTAGGCCCGAAATTCTCGATCTCGTTCTTGGCTTCCTGGAGCATTTCCAGTTGGCCCTTGAAATCCTGGATCGTGGTTTGATCCGGCTCCATCTTCAGGCCGGGATTGGTTTCAACCCAGCCGTCCGGCTTCGCCCATTCGCGACGGGCTACCTCGATATCGTCGACGGCGCCCTTTTCGGACACCACGCGGCGACTATTGAGCAGGTGCAGCGCCTTGGAGCGCCGATGGTTCACTTCATCCTGGGGCGATTTCAGGTTCCGCACAAACCCGTAGCGATCGCCATCATGATCCACGTTCGCCGAGAACATCCGGTAGCGCGGGAACGTCTTGCCCTTCTCATCGATGAACGGAGACACGCCCTGCATCAGCATCAAGTTGCCGATGTACAGGCACCATTTCCATTTGCCGCCACGGATATACCAGTGATCAATCAGCCTGACCTTTTTCTCGGTCGTATTGATCCAGTTCCGCTCTTTGTCCTGGTCGTTGATCGTGATCATGTCGGAGCCAGACTCCATCATGGCATCGATCTCTTTAGCCTTGGCCGGAACGATCTCCTTTGCGAGCTCTATGTCGACCCATTTCGCAACGCCGAGATAGCGCGCGTCCGTAAAGCCCTCATCGTATGAGCGGGGGTCGTAGAAAAACCCGTCGCCGTATGCGATATGCATCTCTAGGGAGGGATCGCCTTCATCGCCCGGAACTAGATCGTATTCAATGCCAGCGATGCCATCAATGCCGGCCGCGCGGGCAATCCTCGCCGACTTGGACTTCCAGTCGTTATTATCCAGCACAAACCGCAGAACCGCAGTCATCAGCTCCGCGCCCTCGTCATGCTTAGGCGTGCGAGGATAAGCCTTAGGGTCCTGCCTCAGCCTCTCCACAAGTCCAACAACGGCGTCGATCTTACGGACAATCCTGTTTGAGGTAACAACCGGCTGCTTGCGGCGGCGCAGCACCTCGATCTCATGCTTTGTCCACTGATCGCAGTGGTAATAGTGGCGAGACTCGACCATCTCGCGGCCTTCAGCGTCCTTGGCAGCCGCATAGTCCGTATATTGCCGGCGCAGGCGCGTGATGTCGTAGTAGTCCTCATCCTTTCCCTGGTCGATTGCTGGCGCTACTGAGCGCTGAGCTGGGAGGGGAGCGGTTTGCATTAGAAGACCGCGTCGACCGTAAGCCAGAATAAGATCGAGAAAACAAAGATCGCGATAGCGGCCATCATCACTCGTCGGCCTTGAATTTGTACACAACGTCGCCGTTCCAGCGGCGACCTATCAGCCAACCTTTGTACATAGGTGTCACCTCTTCTCGCCCAAAAGTCCGCACCAGAAACCAATAAAGGCTCGAAACCGCATCGCGCATCGTGATCATTTCGGCTTCCCCGGGCGGCCGCAATACCAGCCGTAGTCGTATGGGGTGTAAGGCGGCACTGGATTGTACGGCGTCGGGTTATAGCGCATCAAACTCTCCTGACCTGTGTGATTTCCACACCGCGACATAAACGAATTGAATTGCTTATCGAGCCAGTCAACTTTATGCGCTGACGATCTTGGTCCGACAAAGAACACTCAGTGACGGGATACCAATAACTGAATGTTACCTTCCCTCGAGAGTAGGAGATTTCGACCCCGAATCTCTTGGTCCCAATTCGCATCACAGCACCTTCAATGAATCTGCGTCGGATCGATCGGCCATAGATTTATAGCCACTGACATTCTTGGGCTTCTCGTCTGCCGGCGGCTTCCTGATCCAGGGCCGCGACATACAGGCGTATCGAGTTTCGTCCGGCGCATGGTCTTCCATGTCGCTATCTACATCTTCCGCCTTCAGCGGATCATGCTGCAGCGCAGGCAATGTGCGGATCAGGTCAATACAGGTTGAAAACACGACCAGCATCGGCAGTCCTTCTTCATCGCCATCTAATCGGCCACGGACCTGATCCCAACCGCCCATCGCGCCGCGGCCTGGCACGCGCTTGTTGTCGGCAGGCCGGAACGGAACGAGCTTTGCCTTGATCAGCTCTGCGTTGATCCGCTCTGATATAGGCGGCCCGCCATCCTCGCTGAATGCTGCAGGATCAAGAACACCACCAATAAGCTTAGGATCAGAAGCTTCCAGCACCGCAAGATGTTGGCCCACCTTATCAGCATGCATTTTAAGGCCGACATTGGGCTTCCCCGGTTGCATCCCGTACCACTCGCGATAACGCACCATGCAACCACGCGGCAACCAAACGCCCTGCGGCGTCTTGAACTTGTCTCCTACAACGGCCCACCAACCGAATGAGAATGGCTTGGCCGAGCCCCAGTCCCCGGATCGGAAGCGGGTCCAATCCTCAGGGATTTCGAATGGCCTTACGACGTGGCGCTGAGCATCCCAGCAATCGAAGAATGCGCCTTCAACAACGTCCCAATCGCCGGCAAGCCAAGCCCTGACGAGTTCCTTCGAACCCGATTGATAAAGGTTCGCCACATAACCCGAGCCGAGATATCGATTGTCGCTCAGCTTCGACGGGATGAACACCCGGTTCTTGCGAATGACTTCGCCTGTAAAAGGATTTGTGAAATCATCCCACATAAGCTGCCAGCCGTGCGGCGCGGGCGTGATATAACGGGCCTTCACCCATTGATGGCCAGGCCCTCCTGGATTCCCCGTTGCATGAAATTGGCATGGAACATCAGTCGGCGATCGCAGCGTGGCCCTTAGCTTATTGACGGGCGCCGGATCAGCCCAATGTGTCAGCTCCTCAAAGAAAACGTCAGTATAATTGTGGCCCTGGTAGTTGTCCGCGTCCGCGTCCCGATCAAGGTATTCGAACTTGAGCCGAGCCCCGTTCGGAAACGTCCACCATTTCTTTTGCTCGCTCCACTTCGCTCCGATCGGCCCGTAAATCTGCCGAGAGCGCTCAATGGCCTCCTTCAAATCCTCGCGCGACCGACGAAAGAACACCCCCACGCAATGCTCGCCGTATCGAGAAGCCTTAATGGCGAACTTGCCAAGCATCCCATCAGTCTTGCCGCCGCCTCGAGCCCCGCCATAGAAAATCTCATCGGCCGGGCATTTGACGAGAGCAGTTTGCGGACCAACCTGAGGCGACCAGGCCAGCTTAGTGTTTCGGGGCGTGCTCCCGTTCCCAGTCCTCAACGTTGTCGACGGGATCGCTGGAGACAACATACGTCGTGTTCACATTCTGGTTTTCAGTGCGCTCAATGAACATCCCGAGTTCCTTACCAAGCAATTCAAGCGCGCGGTTCGCAACGCTGCCCTGGTACTGGTACTCGCCGATCGCCTCGCCCTCATCATCGGTCTTTACCGGTGTGGCCTGCATGGCCCTAGCGACGTTCTCCATGAGCGTTTGAATGATCCACTCCTTGGTAAGGGCCGTGGATTTAATCGCCTCGGCGGTCGCCTGCGCGTGAATGGACTCACGTTCTGCGAGAATTTCAGACACTCTGTTTGAAATGCTTTGCTTCTGCTTTAACGTTGCCGCGTTTCCGCGATTTGGTTTAAAGCCTGCGGTCTCATATGCTTTATCCGCAGCAAAGCCTTTCGCCAGTTCCTGCGCAAAGCGTTCGTGGCGCTGATTATCAAGCGGTGGCATTTATTCCGGGCCCATATTGCTCAGTTGCCCGAGGCTCGACTTGATATCGTCAGCCTCAGACCTCAGAGCCTTGGCAACGCCCTTAACCGTGTTGATGCCCGTTCGGACTTCGCCAGCCGCGGCGATCAAGTCCTGGTTGGCCGCGTCGACTTCGCCTTTGATGGCTGAGATTAGCCTTTCGACTGATGAGCCGAGCCCCGCTGCGCCTGTGACATTGCGCTTCAGGGGTTCCGACACAGCGACCGCGGTCATAGGGGCTGTAGCGGGCAACTCGTTCGGAGGGAGCGGCGTTACATTCGCTGCATCGTTCATGGGCTTCTCTGGCTTTGGTCTGACTGGCCATCCACGAGGCGGCATTTCCCTGCTCAGTCCAAGAACGGCTTGCTGGAGGTCTTTGGCGTAGGCGCTGAAGCGGATAGGACTGAACGTCGGGCGATGGCAACCCTCAGCGCACGATGCCTTCATAGCTTCGCTGAAGCCGATTGACGGCCTCCATCAGGATCGACACGCGAGCCGAAATGCTGTCCTGTCCGACACCCTGCTTTTCGATGCCGGCATCAGGCCGCTTGAACTCTGAACGTTGGGATCACCGGCGCCTGCAAGCTGACCGGGCCCATAACCAGCATTGATTGCGTTCGAAGCGTAATCCATTTTCGATCTCCCAAATAAAAACGCCCCGCTGGATTTCTCCAGGAGGCGCAAATCATCATCTTGGCTGATTTGGTCATATTCCTGACGGGATTGCAAGGGCCTAGGAATGAGCAAGCGGCTTATGGCTAAAGGCGTAGAAAACTGTGAACGATGTGCCGTCTTCACCTTTGCAAACTGGGAGCCGGAAATAATTCCGAACAAAAAACCGCTTCCGCCATCCCTCTCCGGAAAAGTCACTCCAAAAATCACGCACGGCGATCATATGAACCCCGTTGTCATCTCGGTCGCCTGCGATCGTTCCTCCAAGCATGTGCGGACCAAATTCAAATGAATAGACTGATTTTGCGTTGCCCGCTTCGCAAGACTTATCCACAAACCATTGAAGAGCACCAGCAAGGCAGAACATAGCCGACAACCCAAAGAAAATGAATTTCATTTCAAATCCCCCAATGCTTCGCCAGCTTTCTAGCACATTCCCGCAAAATCTTCTCAGCTCCATCCCGAGCCGATGTCCGTGAGGTGAAAACCCCGATCGACCAGCCCGCGACCTCGAGCGAGGTTTCCGCGCACATCACGTTCTCCACAACAATATGCGGTTTCCAGCCAAGTAATTCCTTTGCATCCCGATATTGCCGGCGGTGGTGAGCCTGCTTTTCGGTCTTCGGCATGCCAGACATTCCGGATGGATCCGACGCGAATATCCGGTTGAGATCGACGCTGCCGATCGAGCATTCCAGGCCACCATGGTGCCAGTGGTGTTTGTAGCGCTGCAGGGCGAGATATTCGGACCTGACTGTCTCCTCCTGCCCCCTCCCCTTGGCTCGCTTTGCAAGGCGGCTATAAAGGCGGTCAACCGTCGTATCCAGGAAATGATAGACTCGCGTGCCCTGTTTGTCGTCGCCTATGGCGTAGCTTCCCTGAGCCTTTGCGATGCGTTCCGCGGTCGGGCCGTCGAAAACTGACCGGGTATACTCCGGATTCGGAACGCCCTTGATCGTTGCGGGAACGCCGGTTCGGCGGATGTTTTTCGTCACTGTGGCCCCGTGCATGATTATTTGCCCTTCCGTTCGTGATAGTCTTTCAGCCATTCGCGAAGCTGCGTTTCATCAAGCCGAGGTCGACCAAATATTGCGCCGGCACAAGCAGTCCTTTTTTCCCGTCCGGCGAAGTCCATGGCTCACAGCGAAATTCGATTTTCGAATAGCCTGGATGGTCTTGCGCCACGAAAACCTTGCCGATATTCGGGCTCGGCTTCTCGTATGGCTTCGGGATTAGCTTGAGCACTGGCTTGCGGAGACGCTCCAAATGTTCCTGATGTTCCTCGCAAGCTTCCACGATTTCACTAATTGTCGGCGGCCACTTGGAACGGCGCTGGATGCCCGTCCGCGGGTCGCAGACGTACTTGATCACCTCATCCGGGAAGCCCTCCAGGACCGCTCCGAGCGAATTCTTGAATCCGTCCGCATCCGAATACTGATCAATTCGATATGCGGAAAAAAGAGCTATCTGACAGCGTATTATCAGCGCTTTCCTGTCCCTCAAGCTCAGCGAGCTCGCGGTGGAGTGCGTCCGTGAGACTGCGGTTGGGTCGATCGGCCTGAGCTTTTCCATGATACACCGTGAGTTTTGAAGCTTCTCGAATTTCGACGATTGGGACCGGGGCGGATTGTCGGGCAAATAGCTCTGCTACGGCGTTTTCGAAATAATCGACCGTGTGAGCGGGAGGTCCGCGTTTTCGCACTGCGGCTCCCCTTACCCCAGCGATGATGATTTCAGGAGGCCATCCGGCCGTGAGCCACGCCTGCACGCGAAGCGCGGCCCCGCACCAACCAGGAGGAACGAAATCGAGACTGTGACCGGCTATGACGCAGAGTTCGTCGGCAAGATCGCGAGCTTCCTTCGAAACGATCACGCGCGGAGTAACAGCATCATCTTCTTCCTTGTCTTCCCTGCTTTCTTCTTTGTCCCGAGACTGTCCCGCTTGTGTCCCAGACTCGTCCCGATCATTGTCCCGAGACGGCAGGCTTACTTTCTGGTATTCGTCGTATTTGCATATGGTTATGATTGTTATCGACTGTCCCGCTTGCGCTTCTATCATCGTATCGCTTTTGAGAAGGTCCAAAAATCTCCCTACGGACGACTTCGACCAACCCCATTGCTCCGCCAGAAACCTAATCGAAAATGCAAGCTGGCCCCGCTTGAGTTGCACCCTCTTGCGATCAACAAAAACCGACTTCGCCTTCCAGGTCGCAGACGAAATCAGCCATAGCCAAGCCTCGCGCCGGCTGAATGGCTCGCGCGATTGAAATATGGGATGATCCCAAATGCCGCGATCAACGGCGAAAACTCCACGTTCACTCAAGCTTAATTCACCCGCCTTCCTGTGTTTCGGGAACGCGGTGATCTACTGTTTCACGTGACACAAAAAACGGTTTCACGGGTTCACCGCTTCCCGTCCATTCCATCAGCGTTGACCATTGGCCGTGATGCGTGTCGGCTAGTGAATCATGCTTAATCCAGCCGACGCGGAGCCAGTCTTCGACTTCCTGGTTGCGGACGAAATGGAAAATCTTGCCGGTCATGCTGCGGATTTCCGAGCCTTATTGTCTCGGCGAATACGCTTGTGGAGCACCAGCGATATTTCTCGCTGGAGATGCCCATGATCAATGCTCCGCGGCTTGAATTGCCCTCTGGCGGACATCAGACAGGCGTAACGTTCATCAAGGGGCATTCGACGGGCCCGATTGAGCAATTCAATGAGGTTCATATACCTACCTCCATCAGTGCCGTATTACGGACGGCATCCGAAAGCATGGCGCGAAGCTCGCTTCTGGACATTTCCGGGAGTTTTGGAAGATGGATGCGATAGTCGCGCGAGGTCTTGGACGTACCTTTGGCGACGAAGGATGCGCGGATTTGCTTCTTCTCGGCCTTCCGCTCGGCGGATGGCTCCGCTTTCCATCGCTTCCCCTCGGCCTTCTTCGAAAGGTTGCGTTGTTTTGTTGCGGCTCGCGCTACCGGAGCCGGCCTTTTGTATCCCATGCGATGTGCGCGGCCGATGAGCGAACTGCGGGTGTAGTCGGTCCCGAAATTCCGATTGATGTATCCAACCATGTCTCTAAAGCTGCGGTCGCCGCGTGCGATCATTGAGCGCAGAAAATCAGAATGTTCGTCGGGCCAGATGATGCTCAATTAGTTCCCCTTCCCTGATGCTAATTCAGGCGCGATCCATATCGCGAAGCTGGCGCAGCGCGCTGAGAAGCGCAGCAATCTCCGGGCTATGAAAATCCGGATCCCGCGCATTGAGTCCTCCAAGTATTTTTTCGTATTGGGCCGCGAGTGCATCAACTTCCTTGCGGCCCGCTTGGATAGCGTCCGCAGCTCTCCGTATGTCTCGGGCGGCCCAATGCTCAGGATCGTCAATCTCGCCATACCAAAGAGCCTTTACCGTTCGGAATGTGACTGTCGAGACGCGGCGAGGAACGCGGGATAACCAGCTTTCGCGGGTATCTCCCCAGCCCCTAGGTCCTGCAACAATCGCTATCTCTTTACGCACGGAACGCTCTCCGGATTGAATTTCCGACATCTGGAATCCTCATGTGATGAACTCATTCGCATGAAGAGTGACAACGATAATGACCCGTTACCTTTTATCGCGCTCGCTGCGCTAACAGCGAACGTCGTAAGACACTTAGAACTCGACCATGAAAAACGAAAAGACACAGACCGCGAAAAGGCCCCAGAGGCCCAGCGCGAGCAGGATGACGTAGCCAAACGAGATTTTATCGCTCGACGAATCCGGGATATCGAAGCCTTCGAAAGGCGAGCGGCCGGAATCGTCAAGCGAACCGGAGGGCAAAGGGAATAAGAGATCGCGCTGCGTTGTTTGCGCGTAGTGAGAGTCGGCAGGCTGATGTGCCCCCGTCATGGCCTGCCGACTTGTCACGCCAAGGTTTCTGCTCATCGGCATTGCTCGATCTCCAGTCCGTTGGTGGCGTTCTTGAGACAGCGGCGGTGCTCTGAATTGTATCTATCGACTCCGTCCATCATTGATCCGAGAACAAGCAGGCCTCCGACCAACATGCCAAGACAGATCGCCGATGCGATGATCCAAGAGAGAACGGTTTGGCCGCGCTCGCCCCAAGTTTTCTCGCGCCACGTCAGATAGAGCCAATCTCGACTCATGCTGCCCTCGCGCGAATAGCTGCGGCGCCCGCCGGGCGGGTTGGGGGGAGGATTGCTGGCGAGCGCCGCTCTACGTCAGGAGAGGATGCAACTGACGCAAATGAATCTGGATTTGAAAGGTGAGCAAAATTGCACACCGGATATAAAGAAATCGCGATGTTATATGTCGGCTCCAGTGCGTACGGTTTCAAACTTGGAACGCAATACCGAAAGTTGTGATCAAAATTCGTCACATTTCCGTTGCCTGATCGACAAGATGGTGTCTCAATCCCAGAGAGAAAATTCTGGGGGACGCCAGCATGAGCGGGACAGCAGACGTGATCAATTTTGCTCATGCGCGTGCCTCGGCCTTGAAGCCAAACACAGATCCATCCACTTCCCTTCCAGAGGCCGCCAGCGCCTCACGGATAAGCAAGAATTTGTCGGAGGCGATCTTGCCCCGCTCGCGCCAATTGCTCACAGCGGGCGCGCTGACGCCGGCCAGAGAGGCCGCTGCGGCGGTCCCTCCCAAAGCTTCAATGACTTCGTCAACGGTGGTCAGCATGCCCCTTGATACTTCACGAAACGTGAAGTTGTCAAGGGCTCACGCAATGGGAATAGTCACAGATTGTGAATTCGGGCCTGATGCCCGGGTCATGAGATCGATCCCGGACATTGCAGACCGACTTATTGCAACGCAAAAAGCGCTGGGGATTACTCCGGCGGAACTTTCGCGCCAGGCTGACATCCCTGCCAATCAATGGACCCAGTTCACCGATCCGAAGTATAAGCGCCGGATTACCCTCGCTGCGGCCTATAAGCTAAAGGATACCTTCGGGATCACCCTCGAATGGATATTCGACGGCGATCGCACCCGCCTTCCCCATGAGATCGCGGTAAAGCTGCGTAAAGCGGCCTGACCTAAGCTCCCAGCCCCATTTAATTTTTGGCGAAGTTCACAAAACGTGAAAATTGTGCTTGACGACTTCACATAACGTGAAGTAGGCTGCTCTTCACAAACTGGGAGCAGCCTCCAAGTGGCCTACGATTGGCAATCTCTTCAAATCATTCCTGAGCCCAATAGCGGCTGCTGGATTTGGCTGGGGCCGATAAACCAACACGGTTATGGACGCGTGCGCTTGAAGAGCGGCCGCTCGCAAGTAGCTCACCGGGCTTTTTACGAAGCTCATCATGGCATCGTCGCGCCTATAGGAATGCAGATAGATCATCTTTGCTTCCTTCGGTGCTGTGTAAATCCGGATCATTTGGAAGCTGTTACGCCTGCCGTTAACACGAGGCGCATGTTCGTTCGCATTCGCGGAATTGGGAGTGCATCCAACACTCATTGCCTCTACGGCCACGAACTTGACGAAGGCAACATTTGGACTCGCAAAAGTAACGGCAGACCCACGCAAGTTTGCCGAACGTGCGCCAAACAATACCGAGCCAGATATCGCAATAAGCAAAGGATATCTCAATGACCATCCACTCCTACTACGTCGTCATGATCGACTATGGCCAGCGCGGCCTTGAAGCCGTCGTGCAGCCCGAAGTCACCCGTCGCGAGATCATCTCCCGCATTGCATCCGGCGAATACCCCAAGGATGCAATCGAGTTCATCCACTTCATCGTGAACAGCCGATACATCGAGGACGTGACGCAGGACATCTTTGATGGTGCCGATGAAGTCATGATGGAAGCGGCGGAGTAAGGGCGATGCTCACTCCGCAGCAAGAAGCCGACCAACTTCTCAAACACTGGCAACTCCTCTGGCCCCTTCCGGCTGCAGAGCGGATCAAGCTCATCGACGAGATCACCAAGGACTATCGGTACGAACACGAGTTGCGCGTTGTGACGCATGAAATGGAGTCGATGCAATGACCCTACCCGCTGAAAACGTTCACCAGATCGAAGGTCCTGTTTCGCACCTTCCCGCGCCGCAGTCCGAGACTTCCGCCGTGCTCCACATGATCGAGCGCGCGGCCCGAGACCCCGCGGTCGATATCAATAAGCTACAGCAGTTGATGGAAATGCGCGAGCGCATCGAAGCGCGCACATCCGAGGCGGATTTTGACCGCGCTCTCACCGAAGCCCAAGCAGGAATGGGGCGCGTTCGGACCGACAGCAATAATCCGCAGACCAAGAGCCGATACGCCTCTTATGGCGCCCTGGATGCCGCCATGCGCCCTGTCTACACCAGCAACGGCTTCGCGCTGAGCTTCAACACGGAAAACCCGGCATCGGAAGTCGTCCGCGTCATTTGCCGTGTTTCCCATCAGCGCGGACATTCCCGCACCTATCAGATCGATATGCCGGCCGATGGCAAGGGTGCCAAGGGCGGCGATGTGATGACCAAGACGCATGCGACGGGATCGGCCGTATCCTACGGCATGCGTTACCTGCTCAAGATGATCTTCAACATCGCCGTGAGCGACAAGGACGATGACGGCAATAGCGCCGGCAGTGGCGACAAGATCAGCCAGGATCAAGCCACTGAATTGATCGCGCTTTGCGATGAAGTCGGCGCCGACAAGCGGGCCTTCTGCGAATACTTCGGGATCGAAGGGATTCCGATGCTTGCCGCAAAGGACTTCAACCGCGCCAAGTCAGCACTCAACAAAAAGCGGGGACAGAAATGATCCTCTTTTTTGATACCGAGACGACGGGATTTTTTGATGATCGGCTTCCGGTCGATCATGACGCACAGCCCTACCTAGTTCAACTCGCCGCCCAATTGTGCGACAAAAACGGAGCCTCTGTCGCGGGGTTTTCCTTCATCGTTTGCTATCCGGGAGTTGAGATTCCGGAGCGCGCGGCAGCGGTGCATGGCATCACGACTGAAAAGGCCATTCAATTCGGCATCGCGCCGGAATTTGCGCTTGCCGCATTCACCCATCTGTATCAGCGCGCCGATGTGATCTGCGCCCATAACATCAAATTTGACAAAGGCATCATGGAGGTCGCGATAGCGCGGCATTACGGCAAGACGATGCCACTACGCAAGCCATTGTTCTGCACGATGGAGGCCGCTTCGCCCATCGTCAATCTGCCTCCCACCGAAAAGATGCGTGCGGCTGGCTTTGATAAGCCGAAGCCTCCGAAGCTGGAAGAATGCGTCCGACATTTCTTCAATGAAGAACTGGATGGCGCTCACGATGCGATGGTCGATCTGTCGGCATGCCGTCGCGTTTATTTGCATCTCAAATCTATCGAGGTCGCGGCATGACCGAAGAAATCATTCAGGGATCTGACGAGTGGAAGGCCTTGCGCCTTGGCAAGGTGACGGCCTCCCGCGTCTCCGACGTGACTGCTAAGACCAAGACCGGATATAGCGCCTCCCGCGCCAACTACATGGCGCAGCTCATCGCCGAGCGGCTGACGGGCACGGTTGCGGAAGCCTACACCAACGCCGCCATGCAGCACGGCACGGAGACCGAGCCGGAAGCGCGAGCGGCTTACTCCTTCTACCAGGGCGCCTCAGTAAAGGAGGTGGCGTTCGTACCGCACCCGAAGATCGATCAGGCCGGCTGCTCCCCCGATGGCTTGGTCGGCGACGACGGCTTGGTCGAGATCAAGTGCCCGAATACGGCGGGGCATTTGGAAACCCTTCTCGGCCAAGCCGTGCCCGCTAAGTACGAAGCGCAGATGCAATTCCAGATGGCCTGCACGGGCCGGAAGTGGTGTGACTTCGCCTCTTACGATCCGCGCATGCCCGAGCATATGCGACTGTTTGTCAAGCGCATGCCGCGAGAC
>Ga0134121_10000554_pt1 | contig 41813 bp, 43 predicted proteins | sample KB301_FD_96463 | JGI IMG/M metagenome (GOLD analysis project Ga0134121, IMG submission 96463) | Terrestrial soil microbial communities without Nitrogen fertilizer from Kellogg Biological Station, Michigan, USA - KB3-0-1 | ecosystem: Environmental > Terrestrial > Soil > Unclassified ...
GCCAGACTCATGCAGGCGAGCAGCGTGTCGGTCGGAGGGCGGCGCACGTCCTGGCGTGGCGCGCGTCCCAGACCGCCCGGCCGCGCCAGACGGATCGCCGCGTACGCGACGCACGCGACGCGTACGCGGCGATCCGTCTGGCGCGGCCGGGCGGTCTGGGACGCGCGCCACGCCAGGACGTGCGCCGCCCTCCGACCGACACGCTGCTCGCCTGCATGAGTCTGGCCGCGGGGCGGGATCTCGTGGCGCACGAGTACGCCAGCGGGTTCGCCGTCACCTTCACGATCGGATTGCCGGCGATCCGGCGTCTGCGCGTCCGCGGCCTGTCCCTGCCCGAAGCCGTCGCGGGCGCCTACCTCGAGATTCTCGCCCAGGAGCCCGACACGCTCGTCGTCCGACGGCACGGTGCGCGGGCCGCGCAGGAGCTGTCGCGGGCCGCGGCCGCGATCCTGCGCGCCGGGGGCCCGTCCCGTCCCCGGGGGCGCCGGCTGATGGCGATCCTCGACCGGCGGCTGAGAGCCGCCCGCCCGCCGATCAATCCCGGCGCCGCGGCCGACCTGGTCACCGCCAGCCTGTTCGCCTGGCTCGTGACCGACGCGCGGCGCGCCACCCGATCCCGCCTCAGGCCCGGCTGACCTCGAGCGTGGCGCCGCGGTTGCAGCCGCGCGTCCGGATCACCAGCGCGTCCGGGTCGGCGCGCGCGACGAGGGCGGCGATCCGCTCCTCCTCGTGCGCGTCGGCGGCGAAGGCGTAGACCGCCGGTCCCCAGGAGCTCTGGCCGACGCCGTGCGCGCCCTCCTCCTTGAGACGCCGCACGAGCGGATCGCCGCCGGGATGGAAGAGACCTTCCTGCACCGCCGCGAAGCAGGCGCCGACCAGCTCCTGCGTCTCGGCCAGCGCGGCGCCGAAGGCGGCGAGATCGCGCTCGGCGAGCGCCGGGAGGAGCCGCGTCAGCACGGTGCGCGCGATCCGATCGGCCGTCGGCTCGCGAGCCGGCGCCAGACGCCGGAACGCCTCCTCTTCCCGCTCGCCGCTGATGGTGCGCGTGGCGGCGGGGACCGCGACCACGACACGCCAGCTCTCCGGCAGCTCGTGACGCGCCAGAAGCGGCGGCACGTCGGAGGCGGCCGCCCCGGAGCGCGCGTGCCCGCCCTCCACGACGAACCCGCCGTGCTGGAAGAGATGGAAGCCGACCCCGGAGCGCTGTGCGCGGCCGGTGAGGGCGCACAGCCGGGCGAGCGGCTGGTCGAGCCCGCGCTGCCGCGCGATGCCTGAAGCGATCGCGAGCGCCAGCTGGGTCCCCGAGCCCAGACCGACGTGCTCGGGGATCGCCTCCTCGACCACGATGCGCGCCTGCGGCTTGAGCTCGAGATCGCGGTGCACGCGCGCGGCGACCGCTTCGAGACGCGACGCCTGCGGGCCTTCGACATGAAGCCCGGCCGCTTTCTCGATCCGCAGCACCAGACGCGGGCTTTCGAGCGCCATGCCGAGGCCGCCGAACCGCCGTCCTCCCGCCCCCTCGGTCAGATCGAGGAATCCGAAGTGCAGCCGCGCGTGCGCCGTCACACGGACGTTCATCGGACGCTCTGGGCCGGCCTGGCCGCGCGCACCGCCGATTCGATGAACGCGAACGCCTCGCGCTCCCGCTCTCCGCCGGTCTTGTCGACCAGAGGACGCAGCCGCTCCATCTCCCCGAGGATGAACCCGGGGTCGAGAAGGTGCAGTCGGGTCGCGAGAATGGTGGCCTCGACCACCGCGTGCTGGGCCCGGTTGAACGCCAGGAGATCGCGGCTGCGGCCCTCGGCCACCGCGCGGGCGCGGAAGGTGGCGCGCTCGCCGCCGGTCTCGGCTGAGGTGAGCGCGAATTCCCGCCAGTGGCAGGCGTCCTCGAGAATGACGCCGCGCACCCGCGTCGCGGGGCGGTGCGGCGGGAGCTCCGGGGTCAGGGCGCAGCGCGCGAAGAGCAGCACGTTGTCGGTGAAGTTGACGACCCCCTCCCCGACCGCCTCCAGGTTGCGGCAGGTGACCGCGGAGCGGAACGGGCGCAGGACGATGGTCCCTTCCTCAAGACGGACTCCCATCGGGGCTGCGTTCGGGCGCGCCTCGGCGTCGACGGTCGTGACGATCGTCTCCAGGATCACCGCGCGCGCTCCATCTCCACCTCCACGTGCGCCACCTCCGGCAGGACGTACTTCCGCACGCGCACCACGGCGCGCGTCACGGGCCTCCAGCGCTCGAACACCCGGTCGAGCACCGCCACCGCGGCCGCCTCCACCAGATGCCAGGGACGCTCCTCGAGCAGGCCGCGCACCTGATCCGCCAGCTCGCGATAATCGATGGTCCGGGCGAGATCGGCCGTGCGTCCCGCCTCCTCCAGATCGGCGTAGAGATCGAGATCGATCTCGATCCGCTGGCGCTCGCGCCGCTCTTCCTCGGTGACGCCGATGTGGCAGCGGCACCGGAGCGCCGCGACGCTCAGCCGGTCGGCGCGCGCGCCGCCCACCCGCCGCGCCGTCACGGGACCGCGGCCGTCAGGTGCGGCGGGCATGGGAGCCGGCCTCCTCTTCGGTCCAGGTGAGGTAGCCCCAGTCGAGCGGCTCCCCCTGGATGTACTTCTTCCCCAGACGGCGCACGATCTCGGCCTTCATCAGCTCGCGCCCCAGGTAGAAGGCGTGCGACGCGTCGCCATCCACGCCCAGACGCGGAAAGACGCCGCGTACGTCGGTGGTGCGCACGAAGCGCTCGCTGTTGAAGACGTAGACCGCCTCGCCGTCCGTGTCGATACGGAAGTTGCGATCCGTCACGCGGGCGTGCAGATCCCGCAGCTCCGCCTCCGCCGGGCGCCGGACGCGCGCGTCGCGCGTGGTGAGCAGACGCGCGTCGTAGCCGCGCGGGATGGCCCCCCGCCCCCGCCCCCAGTGGAGGATCCGCCGCGCGCAGTCGAGCTCGCGCACGCTCCCCTGCGCCCAGGAGGCGACCTCGGTGGTCAGCGCGAAGCGGATCTGCAGCTCGCTCATGATCCCCGCCAGCAGGAGCGTGATCCCGGTGGTGTCGGCCTCGGTCAGCTCGGTCAGGTTGCCAATCCCCATCAGCATCTCGACGTCCGGCAGGGCGGCGCGCGCTTCCGCGAAGCGGCACAGCGACGCGGTGAAGCCGAAATGGATCGGGTCGAGGACGGCGTCGGCGAGGACGCGGCGCGCGCCGCGCCGGCGCGCCTCCTCGACGTTGCGCACCAGGGACGGCACGCCGCGGCCCGGGTCGGGGAGGATCACCGGGACGGCGGCGATCCGCCCGGCCAGCGCGATGTTGCGCGAGTCGAGGCTCAGCAGGTACTCCGCCCCGGCCGCGTCCCCCGACAGCGCCTCGGCCTCGTTCCAGGTGTCGATGCTGACCCGGTGGCCCTCCGTCCGGAGGAGCCGCACGATCCGCCCGAGATCGGCGATCGGGTGCTCGGGCGAGCAGCCGAGATCGATCAGGTCCGCGCCGGCCGCGCGGTAGCGCGCCGCCAGGGCCACGATCTCCGCGTCGCCGAGGCGGTGGACGTCGTTGATCTCCGCGAGGATCGCCAGGTCGTGCGGTCCGTCCGGATCGTAGGCCTCGGCGGCCCCGCCAAAGAACTCGGGGAGGTCGCGCAGATCCTTCGGGCCCTTGCGCACCGGTCGTCCGAAGTGTCCGCCCAGCGCCTCGACGTCCGCCTGGCAGAGACCAGGGAGGATGATCTCCCCCGCCTCGTCCGCGGGCTTGAGGGTGCGCCGGATGTAGTCGGTCGTCATCAGCGCCGCGACCTTGATGCGCAGCGCCGCCACCTTCCACGGGAACGGCGGCGCCATCGCGCCCAGGACGCGCTCGAGCGCCGGGCGCGCCAGCTGTCCGGTCACGAACAGACGCGGGCTCCCGGAGTCCCGGGACCCGTGCGACCCCTCTACAGCCATAGCCCACCATGCACCGGGAGGATCGCGCCCGAGATGTAGGCGGCCCTGGAGGACGCCAGGAAGGCGACCGCCTCCGCCACCTCGTCCGGTCGTCCGAACCGCCCGAGAGGGATCAGCGAGCGCCAGCGCGCCTGCTCGTCCGGATCCCATCCGGCGTACGCCTCGGTCTCGATGAACCCGGGACCGACGGCGTTCACACGGATGCCGTGCGGCCCTTCGGTGCGGGCCAGGGACCGGGTCATCATCATCAGGGCGCTCTTGGCGAGCGAATAGGCCGGCGCGTCGTGCGTCATCCCCGGGGAGACCTCGGCGTTGAGCGCGCCGACGTTGACGATGACGCCGCCACCGGCGGCGCGCATGCCCGGCAGGACCGCGCGCGCGCACCAGAACGCGCTGCCGAGGTTGCCGTCGATCATGAGGCGCCACTCCGCGTCGCTGGTCTCGCCGAGCGGCCGCTCGAGGAACGGCCCGACGTTGTTGACCAGGAGCTCGATCGGACCAGCCGCCGCGGTCGCCTCGCGCACCAGCCGCGCGCACTCGGCGGCGTCGGTCACGTCGGCGCGCACCGCGTGCGCCCGGCCGCCCGCGGCGCGCACGGCGGCGATCGCCTCCTCGGCGGCCGAACCGGCGCGCGCGTGGTTCAGCACCACGACCACGCCGTCGCGCGCCAGCCGGAGCGCGATCGCGCGTCCGATGCCGCGCGTGCTCCCGGTCACCAGGGCCGTGCGTGGGGAAGTCATCGGTCTCGTCCCGGATTCGCGATGGATCGCCCGAACTTTACCACGTCCGCCGCGGAGCGGCCCGGAGCGAAGGCGGGGTCGAACGGCGCATCGGGCACGGGGAGGAGCAGGCGGCGCGCCGCGGCGGCGCGGTCGCGCAGTGCGCCGAGACACCCGTCGCGATCCGCCCCCGACGCGAACAGCGTGCAGATCGGCTGACCGGGAAGGAAGCGCTCACCGGCGCGCGGGCGATCACGCGCGCCGAGCGCCTCCAGGAGCGCCGGGTCGGGCGCCGTCACCGGTCCGGTCGCGTAGACGATCCCCTTCGCCAGGTATCCCGGGACGCGTTTCTCCTGCAGGGCGGACGCCGTGAGGCGCGCCCCGTCGGGATCGCCCCGCTCGCCGGTCGCGGGCATCCGGCCGTCGCAGGCGGCGAGATGCAGGTCGAACAGGTTCAGACCCAGGCGCTCTTCGTACAGCTCCATCGACGCGGTCCAGCGCGGATTCACTTCGATGATCCGCGGCACGCCGCGCTCGGCGATGAAGTCGAATCCGTTCAGACCGCGAAGCCCGAAACGCGCCGTGAGAAGCGTCGCGGCGCGGCCCACGTCACGCATGGCCGCCGCACCGAGAAAGGCCCCCGGCGGCCCCAGGATGCTCCCTGCGTAACGGAAGGCGGGAGCGCCCGGCAGGTCGTCGGGCCCCAGAGCCTCCGTCACACCGAGCAGAACGGCGCCCCCTTCCGACGCGACGAAGGCGGCCGAGCCCGCGCGCCCGTCGATCCATCTCTGGAAGTGCTCGCCCGGAAGCCGCCGCTCGCCCGCCGGGGCCGCCCGCACTCCCCCGCCGCCCGCCGAGCGGCGGCGCTTGAGAAGCCATCGGCCGCCTCGCGCCGGGGTCAGCGCGCCGCGGGAGATGGAGGCGTGCGCGATCCCGGAGCGCTGGAGAAACGCGAAGAGCGTGGCGGGATCGCGCACCGCCGCGATCGAGCGGGCCGGGCTGCCGAGGAGCTCGCCGCGGCGGGCGAGCAGGCGCAGGAGCCCGGGCCGGTTCTCGAGACCGCCCGCGCAGACCGCCGCCGACCATTCCATGGACAACGCGGCCCGGCCGAGCGCGGCCGTGCTGCGTGGCATCGCGAGGTCGCGGGAGATCGACAAGACGTCGACCGGCGGCCGTCCCTCCGCCGGTCGATCGAGGTCGGCGTCCCCGAAGTAGTCGAGGGCGATCAGACCGGCGGGGAAACGGCGGCGGGCCGGCGCGCTGCGGGCCGCCGACGCCGCCAGCGCACGGGCGCTGGCGCCGAGCACCAGGAGCCGGCCGTCAGCGCCCAGCCAGGATCTCGTCCGCGCGGCGGCGCGCCTCGTTCAGGCCGATCACCGGCGCCGGCTCGACGCCCAGCAGGTCGGCGAGCAGCGCGGCTTCGACCTTCATCTTGAGCCCGCCGATCGCCAGGGCCCCCAGCGTGACCTGGCCCTGCGGGGACTCGGCTCCGTCGTCGCCGGCCTGCACCCCCTCGATTCCAGCCGGGGGCACGGCGTTGACGTCGGCGAGGACGACGGACCCCCCGAGACTCCGCACCGTCGCCGCCGCCAAGAGAGTCACGCCTGCCGAGCCGGTCGCGAAGACGACGTCCGCCTGCCGGGCCAGCCCGGCGCGGGCCGGCTCGTCGGCTCCCGCCTGCGGCGCCACCTCGGCGCCGAACAACTCGTGGATCTGGCGGGCGGCGGCCGCGGCCCGCTCCCGAGTGCGCGAGGCCAGGACGACGCGGGCGCCGTCCGCCGCCGCGAGCGCCGCGGCGGCGCGCCCCACGCCTCCGGTGCCCCCCAGGACCAGAACCCGCGCCCCCTTGAGACCTTCCCGTCCGCGCGCGCGCAGGATGGCCGCGGTCTTCGCGACCAGCGCGGCGGCGGTCGTGTATCCCCCCTTCGGATCGATCATGAGCCCGATGCGGAACGGCTCGAACAGCGCCGAGGACGCGGCGCGCAGCATCGCCTCGGCCGTCCCCGGGTCGGAGGACGTGACGAAGAGCGCCGAGGCGCGCGCCCCCTTCGGGCCGCGCGAGAACATGATGTCCTGCGTCAGCCCGCGAACGGCCTCCGGCGCGACGCCGGCATACGGCATCACGGCGTCGAAGCCGGCGTCGTACGCCATGTTGATGTCGAACGGGCTGACCTGGGGGTCGGCCGAGACGATGTAGACGAGATGCTTGCGGGTCACGCGAACGGGTGCTTCGCCTTCTCCCGCCGCTCGATCACCGTCTTGATGCTCGGCTCGCCCTTCATGGCGCGGGCGATCGACTCCTTGGTGGCGCGGTAGTTGTAGTCGTAGATCTTCTTGTTGTCCTTCGCTTCCCAGTGGATGAAGACGCCGACGATGCAGACCAGTCCCTCGGCATCCGCCTGCGGTATGATCCCGTCCGCCACCGAGTCCGCGACGGCCTTCGCGACCGCGGCCTGCGCCGGCCCGAACATCTGCACCGCCTGATTGGCGCCCTTGATCGTGACCTTGTTCATCATGATGGTGGCCGGCTTCGCCAGGAGGTTCGGCTCGAGCACCGCCAGGAGGGCCGTGTGTCCGGCGTTCTGGTTGACCAGGGCGTTCGCGAACGCCGTGCCGACCGGCCCGTTCTTCGGTCCGATCAAGAGATCGATGTGAGCGACCTCGTTCCCCTCGCCGACGAGCGACTCGCCGATCAGGATGTCCTTCATGGGTGGGCTCTCCTTAGGTGGACGATGGGTCCCGTTTCACTTCGTGATGACGCGCGATGATCCGGTTCGCGGATCTCTGTAACACACGGCCGAGCGGCAGGTCAATCGCCCCCGCGGGTTCGGCGCGGCCGGCCGCCGGACGGATCCGTCTCCTGGCGAGCGTCCGGAGCGAAGCCGAGGCGGAGGCGGCGATCGACGCCGGCGCCGACGTGCTCGATCTGAAGGAGCCGCGGCGCGGCCCCCTCGGCCCGTGCGACCTCGCGACGTTGCGCCGGGTGGCGGCGTTGCGCGATCGGAGGTCCTCACGGCTGCCGCTGAGCGCCGCGATCGGTCCGGCGCTCGGGCCGCGGGCGGTACAGCTCGCCGCGCTCGCGGCGGATCTCGGATACGACGCGATCAAGACGGGCCTCGAGGGACTCGAGACAGCGGCGCGAGCGGAGGTCGCGCTCACGAAGATCGCCGCGGCGGCCCGTGCCGCCAGTCCCGGCATCCTGGTGATCGCGGCGACCTACGCGGACGCCGCCCGGGTGCGGGCGCTTCCCCACCCGCTCCTGCCCGAGGTGACGGCGCGCGCCGGGCTGGCTGGCTGTCTGCTCGACACAGCCGTGAAGGACGGCCGGCCTCTGACCGCGCACCTGGACCGCGACGCCCTCGCCGCCTGGGTGGCGGCCTGCCGCGCGGCGCGACTGGTCTCGGCGCTGGCGGGCTCGCTGCGGCGGATCGATCTCGGCGCGGTCGCGGCTGCCGCACCGGATCTCATCGGCGCCCGAGGCGCGCTCTGCTCCGGCGGACGCGACGGGTCCCTCGACCGCCGCCATCTCGCGCTGTTCCGCGAGGCGCTCGCCGCCGCCTGCGGCCCCGCAAGATCGAAGCGGCATCGGGAACCGGGGCCCGGGACCGCGGGTCCCAGGCGAGGGTCCCGCGTTCGAGCAGCCGGGTCTCGACCGCGGGATCGATGAAAGCTGGGAACAGCGCGTCGACCAGGCCGGCGCGCGCGGCCTTCCGGGCCGACGCGGCGCCGCGCAGCTTCCGATCGAGACCGGGGACGCTCTTGATCAGGAAGAGGCGGCGCGCGCCGCACCGCGTCGCGATCCAGGCGGCGATCGAATCCGAGGTGAGGCGGAAGCTGCGCTCGAGGTCGCGTGCCCGGCCCACGATGCCCGACGCGAGGAGGACCGGGAGATGGCCGGCCCGCGCCGCGCTCCGGGCCGCCCGGAGCGTCGTGACCGGTCGCGCCGCCGGCTCCAGGTCGGCCAGCGCCAGGCCGAACTGATCCATCGCCAGCAGCGCCATGGCGTGCGCCCCCGCCTCGCTCAATCGGTGGCGGCGCATCTCCCGGCGCACGCCGTCGGCGAGCCGGCCGCCACCGGGCACGAGGAGAATCGGCGCGCGACGCGCCAACCGCGCCAGGTGCCGGAGCAGCGGCTCCAGACGTCCGCGCCGCCGCCCGACGCTTCCGCCGACCTTCACCACGGCCTCCCAGCGAAAGCGGGTCATCCCCGATCCTCGCGCAGCATGAGCGCCAGGCAGGCCGCCGGGGCGACCTGATCCCACTCCGCCCCCAGACCCGGAAGGAGATGCACGAGCCTGCGGGTCCGCAATCCGGCGCGACGCGCGGCCGCGGCGCCCAGGAACGAGCCGGCGCCGGCCAGCACGGCATGGCGCGCCTCCGGGATGGTCGAGGCGACGTGGCGCACCGCGTCGGCGACGACGTCGATCTGCCGCCGCGCCAGGAACCGCGCCAGCCGCATAACCCCCTCGGCTCCCAGGTCGCGCGGCTCGGCGCAGACCAGGCGGGCCAGCCGTCTGGCGCACGCCGGGGCGCTCCGGCCGCGGCCGTCGGGCGTCGGCACGGTGTATTCGGTGGCGCCGATCCGTCCGAGGAGCCGCCAGACGTCAGCCATGATGGTGAAATGCTCCGGTGCCGGGCGCAGCCAGTCGGCGCCGGCCGGAACCCGGTCGGCCAGGGCCGCCGGCGGGGTCCTGAGGACGCCGGTGTAGACGAGCTCCCGCGAGGCGAGGCGGCGGAGATCGGTGCGGCCGCGCGGCTGCGCCCGGCCCCGCGCCAGTGGCACGATGTCGGTCGTCGTGCTGCCGACGTCGATCAGGAGACCCTCTCCCCCCAAAGCCCGCGCCGCCACCGCGGCCGACGCCATCCAATTGGCGGCGGCGACCGAGCCCGGTGTCCGGCGCGCCGCGGTCGAGGACAGCAGCCGGCCCCGGTGATCGAGCACCACGATGCGAGGGCCCAGAGCGCGCCGGCAGGCCGAGAGAATGAACCGCACCCCGGCGTCGCGGCCGGGAAAGACGTCGGACAGCTCAGCGGTCAGGGTCACGGCGTGCCGCGCGCCGGCCGGCGATGCCCCGCGGCCGGGCGCGATCTCCTCTCGCATCCGGCGCAGGCGGCCGGCGAGCGCCTCCCGACCCTTCCAGATCTCGTAGCTCGCGAGGCGCCAGACCAGGCGCGGACGGCGTCGGGACTCGTCGAGCACGGCCACCTTGAGATGGGCCCCGCCGATATCCCAGCCGAACAGCCGGCTCACGACCGGACCGCGCGCCGCGACGGCGCGCCGCGCACCCGGCCCGTCGCGTCGAACCGGACCGCGGCGCCGGTTCCGGGCGGGAGGCGCGAGCGCGGATCGAGCATCGCGTCGCACAGTCGGCGCCCGGCGCCGGGTCCCAGGCTCCGGCGCAGGCCGAGATAGCTGGAGGTCAGGCGCGGATTGATCTCCAGGACCCGCGGGCCGTCCGGGCCGATGACGAGATCGACCCCCAGGAAGCCGCGCACGTCCCCGGTGGCCCGGTCGAGCGCCGCGACGGCGCGAACCGCCGCGTCGACCGCCTGCCGACCGCGCGGATGACGCCACGGCAGCTCTCCCCCGACGTAGCGCAGCGCGCTGCGGCCGGCCACCCTCTGGCGCCCGAGCGCCAGCACGCGAATGCGCCGGCGCCCCTCCCGGCCGCGGCCTTCCCGCCCCGCGTGAACGCCGGGACCGCGCGGCGCGACCAGGATCGAGACGCTCGCCGGGACCCCGCTCAGGTAATCCTCGACCAGCAATCCGCCACCACCTGCGGCCGCACGCGCCCGACGGACCGCGCCGTCGAGGTCGTCGGCGATACGGACGAGGGAGACCCCCTCCGAGCCGCAGCCGTGACGCGGCTTGAGGACGAACGGAGGGCGCCGGCGGAGGAGGCGGGCCTCGAACCGGGCCGGCACCGTGCTGGACGCGGTGACGGGGACTCCGGCCCGCTCCAGGAGCCGGATGGTCGCGAGCTTGTCACCCGCGAGCCGCGCCGCGCGTGGCCCGGGACCGAGCAACGCCACGCCCTCCCCCACGGCGACACGCAGCAGCCGGACGAGGATTCCACCCGACTCGGGGGCGACGATCAAGGCCGCGTCGGCGTCACGAAGCATGCGACGAAGCGTGGCCGAAGGCCGCGCCGAGGGCGGCACGACGGCGACCCCGACGTACGGCAGCGCCGCGAGATCCTGCCGCACGGCCCGCAGCATCGCGCCCCCGGCGCGCCGCAGCGCGGCGGGGTCCGACCCGGCGCGACGCGCGCTGAAGTACTCGAACACGACGACCCGCATGTGCCTGGTGGCAGGCGTCATACGTCCTCGATCGCCGTCTGCGGCAGCCGCGGGGCGACCTGGATCGATCGGAAGCGCCGCACCAGCACCTGCCCGGCCGGCATGCCGCGACGTTTGTGCACGTGCTTGCGCTGGGTGTAGTGAACCTCCACCTTGCCCTCGCTCTTGGCGCCGCTGTACCAGGCGGCGATCGCCGCGGCCGCCGCCAGCGTCCTGTCCGGGAGCGACTTGAGACGCTGCGGATTGCGGATCACGACGTGCGCGCCGGGCGTGCCGGCGGCATGCATCCAGAAATCCCAGGGCGACGCCACCTTGAAGGTCAAGGTGTCGTTCTCGGGCCCGCTCCGTCCGACCAGGACGACGAACCCGTCCGCGGTGGTGTGCCGACGGACCCGTGTCGGCGGCCCCGGCGGCGCGGCGGAGAGAGCGCGGCGAGCCGGCTTCTCGGCGTGCACGAGCCCGAGACGTTCCATCGCCACGCGCAGCAGGCGCAGGTCCTCGAGCGACGCGGCGCCCGAGGCCTGCCGCTCGACCGCCTGCCATGCGGCGAGCCGGGCGCGCACCGTCTCGCGGCGCGTGGCGATCGCGGAGATCGCCCTCTTGCCCTTCTTCCACCGGGTGAACAGACGGGCGGCATTGTCCGCGAGGGAGAGGCCGGGATCGATCGGGATGGTCATCGGGCTCCCCTCCGGCGATTCGGGGTCACCGACCGTCGCCTCCGACCCCGAAATCTTCGCGTGGGCCAGACCGGCGAGGAGCGCCTCAGCCCGCCGTCTGTCCCGATCGGTGGCCGCGGCGGCATCGAGATCCTCGCCCAGTCGGCGCTCGAGCGACGCGAGGCGGCCGATCTCCTTCCGGATCCGGGTCAGGTGAAGGGTCCGCCCTTCGTCGAAGTCCCTGAGCCGTTCCAGGAGATCGAACGCCGTCTGCGCCGCCGCGCTGGCGCTGGCGAACCGGGTCTCCAGCATCGGCTCCCCGTCTCCCTCCCTGCGCGGTGGCGGGACCTGAGGGCTGACGCTCAGGATGAGGTCGTGGCGATCGACGCGGGTGCCCTCACTGAATTCCCCAAGCGGCCGGACCGAATAGATCGTCGGGATGACCGGTCCCGGGGCCCCCTGCTCCGCCTCCCGGTCCGACTCGCGAGGAGGTCGCGGCTGGTACGGCGCGCCAGTGGCGGCGCCCCGGGCGCCCTCGAAATCGCGGGCGGTCCCGAGCACGATCCCATCCCCGTCGAGCAGCAGGGCGTTGGCCGAGCGGCCGAACAGCTCGACCATGAGCGTTCGCGGCGTTCCCGCGGGCGACCCCGGGGTCCGGCCGAAGCGCAATGCGACGACGCGGTCCCCGCCCCTGACCTCCATGCCGGCGAGCCGGGCGCCGGCCAGCTCACGATCGACAAGCGCCGCGAAGCGATCGGGGGGTGATTCGGGCGACCCGACTCCCAGGGGTGTCAAGTGGAGCCGCGGCTGGTCCGCGCGCAGTGAAACGAGCAGATTGTCGCGCTCGAGGGTGGCGAATCGCAGCAGGTATCGATGGCGGCCGAGAAAGCCGACGCGGATCAGCTCCTGCTCGGTCAGGCGAACGGCGGCTTCGGCCACCACGGCCTGCAGGAGCGGAAGATCCATGGAGAGTCCGCCCGGCGCGCGCCGCCGGGCCGGGAAGGCTGCGTCAGCGCTCGCGCACGGTCTTGGAGGCGGTGGCCACGGCCTTGTCGATCTTGGCCTCGACTTCCTCGGGCTTCAGCCTCTCGACCTCGGCGATCTCGCTGACGATCAGGTAGCGGGCCCTGTCGAGCATCCGCCGCTCGCGGTAGGAGAGATTCTTCTGCAGCGAGAGGTGGGTCAGGCTCTTGAAGACCAGGGCGACCTCGGTGATCGACCCGGTCCGCATCTTGTCCGAGTTCTCCTGGAAGCGCCCCTTCCAGTCGTCGAACACACGGACTTTGGTGTCCTTGAGGACGTCGTACACCAGGTCGACCTCCTTGCGGGAGACGATAGGCCGGAGCCCGACGTTGGTGGTGTTGTTGCGGGGCACCATGACGGTGCTGTCGTTGCCGACGATGCGCAAACGGAGAAACTCTTCCTTCCGGTCGCCCAGGTCGCGCTTTTCGATTGTTTCGATGATTCCGAGGCCGTGGTTGGGATAAACGACCTTGTCCCCGATCTTGAATTGCAAGGCGTGCCTCCCGTCGACTCCGGGAGCCCAGCCGACGGGGCCTGCCGAAGTCCTGAAGTCCCGCGCATTCTATCAGGTACGGGCGTTTTAGGCAATCCCCGGATTCCGGTCCGGCGTTCATCTCCGGGCCAGGTCGCGATAAAATCCCGGCAGCGAGGCTCCAAAGCGTGATCCGCGTCGGCATCGCAGGCTGGGACTATCCGGACTGGGAAGGGGTCGTCTATCCATCCCCGCACCCCCATGGCTTTGATCGGCTGGCATTCCTCGCCGAGTATCTCGATGTGGTCGAGATCAACACGACCTTCTACCGCCAGCCAGACCCCGCCGCGGCGGCCGGCTGGGCCAGACGGATCGAGCCCTTTCCGGAGTTCCGGTTCACCGCCAAGCTGTTCCGCGATCTGACCCACCTGGAACCGCCGCGCGGCGCGGACGGTCGGGATCCCTCCACGGACGTGCTGCGGCGCGAGGCGGAACGGTTCCGGGCGGGGATCGATCCTCTGGCGACCGCCGGACGGTTAGGAGCGGTCCTGGCGCAATTCCCCCAGCGTTTCCACGATCGAGACGGGTCACGACGTCATCTCGAAGAGCTGGCGCGGCTGTTCGCCGGCCTTCCACTCATCGCGGAATTCCGCCATCGGAGCTGGGATCACGAGGAGCCGCTGCGGTTCCTGCACGGTCTCGGCGTCGGATTCTGCAATATCGACCAGCCGGCGGTCGGGGCGACGCTGCGGCCCACCGGTCACGTCACCTCCCCGATCGCCTATATCCGGCTGCACGGCCGCAACGCCGACGCCTGGTTCCGCGAAGGCGACGCCTCGCACGCTCGCTACGACTACCTGTACACGGCCGAGGAGCTGCGGCCATGGTCGGAGCGTGCCGGGCGCCTCTCCGAGCGGGCCGAAGAGGTGTTCATCATCGCCAACAACCACTACCGGGGGAAGGGACCGGCCAACGCACTGATGATGAAGGCGAGGCTCGCCCAGAAGCGGGTCAAGGCGCCCGCCTCGCTGACGCGGGCCTACAAGGAGCTGGCTTCCGTGGCGGTGGCGGAAGAGCGGGGGATGCCGCGCCAGGGGCGGCTCTTCTGAGGTGGGTCAGCAGGTGGACCGACTCCGGCGCGGTGCGGGTCAGTCGTCGGACGCCTCGGTGATCGTCTCTGTCCCGTCCTCGTCGAACGAGACCTCACGCTCCTCGTCGATCTTGCAGTTGCCGCACAGAGGCAGCTTGTCGAACTCGTGCCCGAGGTAGCGGCGGCGGATCTCCTTGGCGACCGGTCCGTTCCAGACGTCGTACACGCTGCTGCCGACGATGTTCCCGAGCACCTGCTCCCGGCTGTAGTCCACGCAGCAGAGCACCAGGTCGCCGTTGAACATGATGTAGGCCTGCTTGAACAGCCGCGTGCAGGTCGAGTAGTACGACATCGATCGCGTCCGGCTGAAGGTCTCGGCATCTTTGATGTTCCCGCCGCGATTCTCCAGCGTGGTGTACTTCGACGCCACGCCCCGGCCTTTCCAGTAGGCCACCGCCTTGCGGGCGTCGATCACCGCGGTGTCGACCATGGTGATCCAGAGCTTCGGGCTCGCGAGCCCACGGGCGCGCTGCGTGTCGATGAACTGGTTGACATTGGCCATCGTCCGGTCGAAGTCCATGTTGCCCCGCATGGTCTTCTCGTACGACTCCTTGTCGATCCCCTGGAACGAGACGTAGAGCTTGTGGATCCCCTCCCCCATCGCGAGGATCTTGTCGGTCACGGGCGGGGTCAGGAAATGCCCGTTGGTCGTGACCACCACCTTGCAATCCGGGATCTTCTCGTTGATGTACCGGATCTTGTCGAACATCTCCCGGTCCATCAGCGGCTCGTTCATCAGGTAGGGGCTGATCCGGCGCACGTCGTGCTCGGCGGCCTCGTCGATGATCCGCCGGAACAGCTCGATCGGCATCTTGCCCTTCGGCTGTGTGGTGTAGGTCTCGCCGTATGGACAGAAGATGCAGTCGGCGTTGCATCCGGTGAAGGTCTGGATCTGGATGGTGCGCGGGAAGACAGGGATGCTCCGGCGTGTGACCCGGTTCTTGATGCGGGTCCACGGCCCGTCGCCGGGCTGGTCCATGTAGTACTGGTTGATTTTCAGCTGGCTCAAGCCGTGCCTCCGAGCGCCAGGTACACCGCGCGGGTCCTGTCCACCATCCTGTCGATCGTGAACTCGTCCGCCCGGCGTCTGGCCCCGCTCACCAGGCGGGCGCGCCGCGAATCGTCCGCCGCGAGCGCCGCGATCGCCCCGGCCAAGGCCTGCGCGTCGCCGGGAGGGGTCAGGACGCCGTGCTCCGCATCTTCGATGATCTCCTCCACACCGTCAAGCGCGGTCGCCACCACCGCGACCCCCGCCGCCATGGCCTCCTTGAGGACTGCGGGCGACCCTTCCCCGCCGCGCGAAGCCAGCACGAACAGGTCGAGGCCCGCGAGCACGTCGGGCATGTCGTCCCTGAAACCGGTGAACCAGACCCGCTCCGCGAGACCGAGCACCGCGGCGCGTCGCCTGAGATCGCGCTCCTGCTCCCCCTCCCCGACCACGAGGAAGCGGGCCCGCGGAATCGACCCCGCCGCGAGCGCAGCCGCCTCGAGAAACAGGTCGAAACCCTTGTGGGCGGCCAGGTGGCCCACCGTGCCGACCAGAAACGCGTCCGCCGGCCAGTTGATCGGCGCCGCGGCCGTCCCCGCCCGGAATCGCCCGCGGTCGCCGCCCTGGAACCGGCGCGGATCGATCCCCGAATGAACGGTCACGACCCGCTCCGGCGCCAGCCCCTGACCGATCAGGCCACGCCGGATCGCTTCGCTGACCGCGATGACGCGATCGACCCCTAGCGTGTACTTCAGACGGCTTGCGAGGGCGCGGCGCAGGGGGAACGAGACGCGGCGCGAGGCCACGGCGCGGGGCGGCGAGGCGCGCAGCCGGGCCAGGGCGCCGATGGCCGTGGCGTGGGCGGTGTGACAGTGGATCAGGTCGACCCGTTCTCTCCGCAGTATCCGGCCGAGCCGCCATGCGGCGGCCAGATCCCATTCACCGCGGACCGCCAGCGGCCGGACCTCCAGACCCGCCATCCCGGCGCGCCGGGAAAGCGCGCTGTCGGGCGGGGCGACCACGAGGGATCGCAGACCCCGGCGCTCGAGACCCTCTGCCAGGAAAAGGGTCTGGGCCTCCCCGCCGCGCCATCCCGTCTCGGTATTCAGGTGAAGGACCGTGTACGGCATCAGCCGCGGCGCGCCCGGGGCGCGTCCTCGTCCACCATTCTGCCGATCTGCTCGCGGAGCAGGGGCCCGGCCTCTCCGGCTTCGGTCTCGTTGCCGGGGGGGCGCTCGTCGAGCAATCGCATCTCCCAGAGGCGCGCGTACTTGAGATAGACCGTGAAAGCGCCCAGCAACGACAGAACGACGCCGTGGGCGCCCTCGAGGAAGCCGAGACGCAGGATGTACATCCGGATGAAACGTCCCAGAGGCCGGAGCAGGAGCTGCACGGCGCCGGGCCGGCGTCCTTCGAGGTACATCTGCCGCGCACCCCATTCGCTGTACAAATCGAGCTTGCGCCAGTACTGGCCGAAGGAGCGGAAGGTGTGATGCTCGAGGGGGTGCGTCAGGACCGGGAGCGGTCCGGGCAGGTCGATCTCGGCGTGCACCTGGCGATCCTGGTAGCGCGACACGTCCCGCCGGAACAGGCGGATGACGCGATCACGGCCCCAGCCGCAGAAACGAATGCGGCGCCCGAGAAAGTGATTGGCGCGCGGAATCCAGTAACCGTCGGCCGTGGGACCCGCCGACAGCGTCCGCAGGATCTCCTCGCGCAGCTCGGCCGTGACGCGCTCGTCCGCGTCGACCAGGAGAACCCATTCATGCCGCGCCTGCGGGATCGCCCAGTTCTTCTGCTGCGCCGAATAGCCGTACTCGCGCTGCACCACCCGCGCGCCGCGCCCCCGGGCCATCGCGAGCGTGCCGTCGGTGCTGAACGAGTCGACGACCAGGATCTCGTCGGCGAACGCGACCGAGTCGAGACAGCCCGGCAGCGTCTCCTCCTCGTTGAACGTGGGGATGATGACGCTCAGCAGCGGGCGCCGGGGCGCGCTTCCGGCCGTCATGGCGTCGAGCCTTTCTTCGGCTGGCCGCTCAGGTCGCCGTACAACTTCGCCCCTTCCTTCTCGCGACGGCGATCGTAGGACGCCAGCTGCTGGCGCGCCTGCTGCGTCATCCAGCCGTTCGGGTCCTGCGCCGCGAGGCGATCGAACAGCCCCTGGGCTTCGTCGCGCCGGTTGAGCGACAGGAGACACCGGCCCATGTCCAGATAGACGCGGTTGACACTGCTGTACTGCGGGTACTTGTCGAGGACCGTCCGATACCGATCGACGGCGGCCGGCCACACCTTGCGTCTCTGATAGTAGCGTCCGACCAGCCGCTCCTTCTCCGCCAGGCGGTCGTAGCAGAGAACGATGGTGTTGCGCGCTTCGGTGACGTACGGGCTCTTCGGGTAGACGACCTCCACTTTTTTCAGCTCGTCGATCGCTTTCAAGGTCATCGCCTGATCCCGATCGGGCGCCAGGACCTGGCGGTACATCGACTCCCCGACCATGAGCTGGGCGTAAGCCGCCTTCTCGTGCTGCGGGAAATAGGTCAGGAAATTGCGGTACGCGTTGAGCGCCTCCCCGTAGTTCGCCAGACCACCGTCCTTGAAGAACGCCTCTGCGAGCGCCAGATGGACGCGCGGCAGCAGGTCGCGATCCTCGGGAGGGATGCGCGGCAGCAACTCCTGCAGCATGATGCGCGCCGCGTAATACCGCTTCTTCGCGATCTTCGCCTCGGCCTGGGCGAACACCTCTTGAGGAGGGAGATCGGCGGTCTTGGTCGATTTCTTCGGCTTCGACTTCGCGACGCACGGCGGCGCCACCGACACCGCTCCGAGGGCGATGAGAAGCACCAGGACCACGTGACGCGCCGCGACCACCGTCACCTCAATCGAGAAGCGTCTTCAGCGAGGCCGGGAGCCGCCGGGGCCGCCCCTGGCGATCGACCGCGGCGTGAACCGTCGTCCCCGTGGCGATGAGCCGGTCATCCGACTCGCGCTCCAGCCGATACGCGAACGTCGCCCGCACGGCGCCGAGAGTCCGCAGCGTCGTTCGCACGCGCAGGAGCTCGTCGTACTTCGCGGGGGCGTGGTACGAGCAGGCCGCCTCGATGACGGGGAGGAAGACCCCCTGCGCCTCGATGGCCGCGTACGCCAGACCTCGTTCGCGCATCAGCTCGGTCCGTCCGATCTCGAACCACACGAAATGGTTCCTGTGGTGCGCGATCCCCATGCGGTCGACTTCCGGATAGCGCACGCGCACCGTGACGGTCCCCTCGTGAGGCATGCAGGACTCAGGCGGGCCGTCGGGCGCCGAGGCGCGCGGCGAGCGCGGCGGCGTTGCCGCGCGCGTCCTTCCCGTCGAAGACGGCGGCCCCGGCCACGAACAGGTCCGCGCCCGCTTCGAACAGGGTCGTGATGTTGTCCGCGCCGACGCCGCCGTCGACCTCGATCCGCGCGGCGGCATCGCGTCCTTCGATCATGCGGCGCAACGCCGCCACCTTGTGGACCGTCGACGGGATGAAACGCTGGCCGCCGAACCCCGGGTTGACCGACATCACGAGGACGTAGTCGAGGTCCGGGAGGATTTCCTCCAGCACCCCGATCGGCGTCGCCGGATTCAGGGCGACGCCCGCCGCGGCGCCGAGGCCGCGAATCAGCGCGATCGTGCGATGAAGATGCGGCACGGTCTCCTGATGGACCGAGATCATGTCGGCGCCGGCTTCGACGAACCGCTCGATGTATCGGTCGGGCTCCGCGATCATGAGGTGCACGTCCAGGGCGAGGTCGGTCACCTTCCGAACCGAGCTCACCACCGGAGGCCCGATGGTGAGGTTGGGGACGAAGTGACCATCCATCACGTCGAGATGCAGCAGGCGGGCCCCTCCCTGGGCGACGGCGGCGATCTCCTCGCCAAGACGCGCGAAATCGGCCGACAGGAGGGAGGGCGCCAGGGCGGCCCCGTCGGGCATCGCGGCGCGACCGCGCGGCCGCAGGGTCGAGGAGGCCGGCTTCCCTTTCGCGTCACTCATGATCAGAGTCCTCCCCGGCAATGGTCAAGGTCACCAGATCGCCGGAGCGGACCGGCCATCCCGCCTCCGGACGCTGCGCGACGATAGTGCCCGCAGCGACGGTGGAGCGCGGATCGCGCCGGACCGGCGCCGGCCTCAAACCCGCCTTCGCCATCCAGCGCAGGGCGTCCTGCTGAGGATGGCCGACGAGGTTGGGCATCACGTAGGTGGCGGGGCGGCGTCCCCGGCTCACCAGGAGGGAGACACGCGCGTCCTTGGCGCCGCCCCCGCCGGGCATCGGATCCTGACCGATCACCAGGTTCTCCTCCGAGCGGGGCGAGTAGGCGTACAGGAGATCGCCGACCCGATAGCCCTGCTGCTGCAGCGCGATCTGAGCCGTGCGCGCCGCGCTGCCTCGAAGCTCAGGGACCGACGAGCCCTTTTCACCCAGGCTGACGACCACCCTGACTTTGCGATCGGCCTTGATCCTCGAGCCCGGCGAAGGCTCCTGCGAAAGCACCTGGCCGGCGGGGATGCGGGGGTCGTAGCGCTCCGTCGTCAGGTCGAGGGCGAGACCCTGATCGCGCAGCGCTTTCTCGGCCTCGGGCCCCGTCAGACCGGCGAGGTCGGGGACCTGGACGTCGCGCCCGGACACGGCCCGGCGGACCGTCAGCCAGGCGCTGACGGCCGCGATCACGACGAGCCCCCCGACGACGACGAGGATCTTGACCGCGGTCACGGCGGACCGGACGAAGGGACGGTTCGGGCGATCGGTCATTGGAATGTCTGTTGGACGGGACGACGGGCCCCGCGCCCGCAGAAGTTCGGCATGTTAGCACAGCGCCCGACGGGGGGCGAAAGCCGGGCCGTCGTCGACCGCGGAGCACGGACCGCGATCCGAGCGCCGCCTTCACGCCGGCGGAGGCGCGAACCGATCTCCCGGCTTCACAAGCCGGCCGTTGAGGGCGTCCCGCGCGCGCAGGAGCTTCCCGCCTGGCAACCTGATCTCGAGGATTTCCAGCCGCGTCCCATCCGCGCACGCGACCAGAACGCGATCCCGCCCGGCTTCCACCACGCGCCCCGGCTCGGGCGTCGTGTCGCGCGCGGCCCCGGCGGCCGCCACGTGCTCCACCGCCCTGAGAATCTGCACGCGCCGCCCGTCGAGCGCCGCGCACGCCACCGGCCAGGGATTGCAGCCGCGCACCTGTGCCGCGATGACGCCGGCCGGTGCGTCCCAGGAGATGGTCCCGTCCTCCCGGCGGAGCGGCGGGGCGAGCGTCACGAGCTCCGGGTCCTGCGGCTGGCGGGGGATGGTCCCTCGCTCCACCGCCGCGAGCGTTTCCACCACCAGGTCCGCCCCCAGGATGGCGAGTCTCGCGCTCAGCTCGCCGGCCGTTTCCAGCGGATCGATCGGGCTGGCCCGGGTCATCAGGATGTCGCCGGTGTCGAGGCCCTTGTCCATCATCATCGTGCTGACGCCGGTCCGGCTGTCCCCCGCCATGATCGCGCGCGCCACCGGCGCGGCGCCCCGCCACCGCGGCAGGATGGAGCCGTGCAGATTGATGCAGCCTCGGGGGGGCGACTCGAGGATCTCCTGGGGCAGGAGCCGGCCGAAAGCGACAACGACGACCGCCTCCGGCATGGCTTCGCGCAGGCGATCGAGGAAACCGGGATCGCGAAGGCTCTCCGGCTCCAGGACGGGCAGCCCCAGCCGCGCCGCTTCGATCTTCACGGGAGACGGCTCCGCGGACGACCCGGCGTGCCGTCGCGGTCGATCCGGGCGGGTGACGACGGCCGCGAGGTGATGTGAGGCGCGCAGAAGGGCCCGGAGGGAAGGGACGGCGAACTCCGGCGTGCCCATGAAGACGAGTCTCATGAGCCCGCCGTCACTCTGGAACGAGCTGCCAATCCCCGGAGCGCATCTGCTTCTGAACCTTCTTCTTGATCAGGCGGCGCTTGAGAACGCTGAGGTGTTCGATGAACAACCGCCCATCCAGGTGATCGAGCTCGTGATTGAAGGCGCGGGCCAGCAGATCACGGCCCTCGATCGTCCGGACCTTCCCCGCGAGGTCCATGGCCTCGACGACGCAGCGCTCCGGCCGGCGCACCTGCTCGGTGAACCCGGGGAGGCTCAGACACCCTTCTTCATCGAGGTACGAGCCGGCGTTTTCGACGATCCGTGGATTGATCAGCACCAGCAGCTTGGAGGGATCCTCGCCGACCGTCAGGTCGACGACCGCGAGACGTTTGGCGACGCCGACCTGATTGGCCGCCAGGCCGACACCCGGCGCGGCATGCATCGTCTCGATCATGTCATGGACGAGTCGCTCGAGATCGGGCGTGATCGCGTCGACCTCCACAGTCGGTTCCAGGAGGACATCGTGCGGATAGCGGACAATCGGCAGGATCGCCATTGGGCCGCCTATCTACCACACGCCCCCCACCCTCGGTCAAGAAAACGACCCCGACGCGCCAGGCGTCCGGCGGCGGGTGGCGGGCGGCGAAATCGGGGGGCCTACTGGTCGTGCTGGTCGTCGGCGGGAGGCTTCGGCGCATCGTCAGGCGGATGCGGTTGGCGCGGCGTCGCCTTCGGTTGGGGACGAGGCGCCGCGGGAGGCGGGGTGGTCTTTCGATCCCGATCCGGAGTGGTCGCCGTGGGGGGCGGCGCGGTTGGCGGCCGGGTTCCACCGATCAGGCGGTCGACCGCACTGCCTCGAGGACGCCCGGCGGGCGCCACGGGTTCCGTGCCTGCGGACGCGGGCGCCTGGGTGACTTGCGAGGGCCTCGGCGCCGCGGGGCGTGCCGGGGATCCGTGGGCCCCCCTGGCCGCGTCCGTGCGGCGCGAACCGGCCGGACGCGTCGGGGCCGACGCACGCTCCAGGATCCTGAACGACACCGGCTCCGTCCCCGGCGCCGCCGCGATCGGCAGTGTGGTGACCGACCCTCGGGCCTGCTCGAGCCAGGCCACGGACGCGCCCTGCCGCGCAGCGACGGCGCGTCGCATCGGCGGGAGCGCGCGAGTCATCGCGAGATCCGTAGCACGCGGCAGGCGATCGCTGCGCAGATAGACACGATCCGCGCCGCCGCCGCTGAACTGTTCCGCCAGGGCGAACTGCCATCCTCTGGCGTCAAGAAGTCCTGCGCTGAGAACCCTCTGCCCCGGATCGGCGCGTTCCTGGACGGCCGGGCGGTTCCAGTAATCCAGGGGGCACCATCCGACGTGCGCGGGCCCGATCGCGAACGCCACCCAGGCTCCTCCCCAGACGGAGCCAGGGATCCAGAACCAACCCTGCGACACGACGTACTGCCACCTGCCGTAGTGGTAGGGCGCCCAGCCCCAGGGATCGGAAGAAACCCAGATCCATCCCGCCGGGTTCCAGGTCCAGTATCCGCGCGCGTAAGGGCTCCAGGTCGCCGCGCACGCCGGCTTCCAGACGCGGCCGAACACGGGAATCGAAGACCAGGTGCCGGAGGCGGCGAGCTCGGGGGCATACGGCTGGACCTCTTCAGGGAGTATCTGCTGCGCGCCGTTGGCGTCGGCGTCGCCGGCCGCACCGTCGATCAACCGCTCGTCATGAAACCGATCGAGCGCGTCGGAGTCGAAAGCCAGCCACCGACGCGGCTCGCTGGGAGCGCGTTCGACCTGCGTCACGCTGCGCTGCCCGGAGCGCAACAGGACCGAGCCCTCATCGCCGGACAGCTCGGCCGCCCCGCGGTACGAGGCGAGCGTCGTCTCGCCGTTGCGGACCTCGATACGGAAGGAGCCACCCGAAAGGAGATAGATCGTCCCCGCCGCGGTGTCGATCTCGAAGCTGCCTTCGCCGGCCGCCGCATCGCCGACGTCGAGACGCACGGCGCCGCGCTCCAGCACCAGGATGGTGGCCGATCCGTTGGTGCTGGTCGCGTCGGTCAGGGCGCGGAAGACGACACGCGTGCCGGCGTCGAGCATCACACGGGAGGAATCGGCGAGGTCGATTTCCGCTCGTCCGTCACCCGTGCCCGCGACGTCGCCGGCGGTCACGGGGGAATTCATGGAGACCGGGAACACCTCGCCTTCGGCGGGACGCTCCAGGGTGAGAACCGTTTCGACGAAGCGGACCCGAGCGAAGCTCGATCCCATCGAGCCGATCGGGTCCGGTGCCGTCGAAGCGAGCACCGGGGGAACGCCGAGAACGGCGATCACGGCCGCGCTGATCAGGCTCAAGGTTGCGTTTCGACCGCCCACTGGCCCTTCCCCTTGGTGACGCGAGATTCGGAAATTTGCAACGGACGGGCGGGACGAAGCCAATATCGTGCCACGGGCTCAAGAGGCGTCCGGACGCATCGACCGGCCCGATCCCCTCTGTATCGCGCCCGCTCGGCCGGCATTTCCTGCATTTCGGGTTCGAGAGCCCGCGCCGGAAGACGATTCCGTGGTCCGGCCGTCCAGCAAGACGGACAGACGGCTCAATCTTGTCCAGGTTCCCGAGCGGGTCCTATACTCCGGGGGTGACGCGCCGGGGCATTTCAGCGGTCGCCAGGCTTGCCTGTCTCTGGGTCGTGGTCGGGTTGTGCGCCCTGGGACCTGGAGCCGCAAAGGACAAGGCCAAGAAGAAAGAGGACGAGTCCCGCGGCAAGCCCCGCCTGCACCTCACCGCCGATCCCGCCGTCGGCTTCGTCCCGCTCACGACGCACCTCACGGCGATCCTGACGGGGGTCGCGCCCGACGACGCGAACTTCTGCCACCCTGCCGTAACCTGGATGCGCATCGATCCGGGTCAGACCGAGGACAGCGCCTCCAGGTACCACGAGGATGCCGCCTGCCGGCATCCCGCGTCCGAGTCCGCCGCGATGACCACCTACACGAAGAGCGTCGATCTGTACCAGCCGGGAGCCTATCTGTTCAAGCTCGTCGTGGAGGGAAAGGACCACACGCGAATCGAATCGGCCTACATGCACGTCGAGGCGATTCGGGTCGATTGATCGGCCGCGGCCATCCCGGAACCGCCCGGGCCCTCAGGGAGGGGGCGTCCCCGGGTCGTCCGGTTTCGGCTTGCCGGACAACAGGTCGATCAGACGCCCGCGAACCTTCTCCTTGACCTCGGCCTTCTTCTGCTCGGTGAACTGGCGCGCCTGCGCGTGGGAGTCGAGCGCGATGCTCGGCGCGGCCAGATTGCCGCGCGCCAGGAGGTGGACGGCCAGCCGCCCGTTCTTGTCGATCAGCGCCTTGGCCGCCGGCGTCTTCTCCAACATCCCGCGGGTGGCCGCGTCGGAGAAGGTGGCCGCAATCGCGAGGTCGAGCGAGGTGTCGAGACCGACGTCACCCGACCCCGCGAGATCGAGATCGGTCGAGACGAGCGCCAGGTCGCTGGTGCGTGCCTTTCCGGCTCCGATCGCGAAGGTGCCGCCCAGACGCTCGAACGGCGTTTCATCGCGGCCGATCCCCTTACCCCCCGCGGCCTCGAGCAGGCCCGCCAGCTGCTTCAGGACGCTGATCGACGTGAGAGCGCCTTTGACGATATCGAGCCGGGCGTCCCCCTTGGCCGTGCCGAGCATGGCGCTGAGGTCGGCCCCCGACGCGTCGACCGCGAGACGTCCGCTCAGGAGACCCTTCAGGATGTCCTTGAGGCCGGGGTCGTAGGCGGCGGCGACCCCGTTGACGTCGATCCCGTCGAGCGCGCCGTCGACGTGGTACGCCGGCTTCTTCTGGGACAAGTCGACGCTGGCGCCGCCCTTCAACCCGCCGCCATACAGCTTCGCGGCCATGTCGGATACGTGCAGCACCGCGTCCTTGAGGGCCACCGCGCCGCGCACGTCCTGCAGGTCGAAGTTCATGAAGTGAAGCGTGCCGACCCGCAACGTGCCCTTCGCGTTCACCTGCAGGAGTCCGTCCTCGGTCCCTCCCCCACCCCCTCCGGCCCCGGCGGGGCCCGGGGCTCCGGCGGCCGCGGGCGGAACGACGGCCGCGATCATCTCGTTGAGATCGATGCGCGGGCACTCGAGATCGAAACCGATGCGCGGCTTGAGGAAGTCTTCAACCTGAAGCCGGCCGCGCACCGAGGAGGATCCGAGCGTCGCGGTGAAATCCTTCCATTCGGCGCTCTTCTGATGGACCTCCAGCCGCCCTCCCAGCTTCTCGAGCGGCCGGGTCATCGTGGCGTCCTTGTAGCTCAGCGCCTCGAGACCGAGCGTACCGTCGAACTGCACCGTCTCCATGCGTTCGAGCGGGACGTGCGCGCGGCCCTCGACCGTGACCCCGCCGCCGACCACGAGACCGCGCGGATGCGCGACGCCCAGCCAGGGCAGGAGCGTGATGAAGTCGGCCGCAGCGACGCGGGACGGCTTCACCGACGCATCCAGGATCCGCGCGCCGCCCTCCTCTCCCATCTTCGCCGATGCCTCCAGGCGACTCTTTCCGAGCCCGACGGAGAGATCGAGGGTGTTCGAGCCACCGGACCCGAGTCCCGTCAGCACCGCGTCGATCGGCCAGACCGTCAGCTCGGAACGACGCCCCGGCACGACCGCGTCGTCGTACAGCAGCAGGCGCCCGTCGCGGATCTCGACTCGCTCGACCGAGAACGACTGACCCGGAGTCGCGGCGGCCGGGCCGCCGGCGGACGGGGCCGCGGCGTTCGCGGCCTTGGCGCGCGCCAGGATGTCCTCATACGACCAGTGCCCCTGTCGATCCCTGATCACGGTGATCACGGGCTGGTCCAGGAGAATGGTCCCGAAGACGAACCGGCCGCGCAGCAGGGGGAGGAGCCGCAGCCGGATCGACAGCTGGCGCAGCCTCACGGCGTCCCGCCCGGGATACTTCTCCCCCTCGCGCACGGCGATCGACGCGACCGAGACGGCGGGTGTCGGCAGGATGCGCAGCGCGATCGGCCCCAGGGTCATGGCGCGCCCGGTCAGGGCCTGCACCTGTCCCGTCACGAGCGGGGGGAAGCGCTGGAGATCGACGACGTGAGGCAGGATGACGGCGGCCGCGAGCACGAGGGCGACGAGCCCCCCGAGCACGACGACGCTCCATCGCAGGGGGCGGGTCAGGGGCATGATCAGGACACCTTCTTGCTCCGGGCCTTCAGACGGTTCGAGCGCGACAGCCGCCGGGCGCGGGAGAAGCCGATGAACGACGGCCACCGGGCGATCCGCATGGCGTGCCGGATGTCGTCCAGCCGGGCCGTGGCCGCCTCCTCGCCGAGCCGGACGCACTCTTGGACGGCGGAGAAGTCGGCCCAGTGCACCTTGCCGACGTCAGGCTGAATCAGGACGTCGGCCAGTCGTCCCTGCATCCCGCTGAGCGCCTCCGCCCGGATGGCGCTCGCCCGGACCATGATATTCAATCCGCTGCCGAGATCGCCAAGTTCTTCGAGCTCGCGGGACACGTCGACCGCGATCACCAGGTCCGCGCCTTCGTGCAGCGTCTGCACGACCGGCACCTGCGCCACCCAGCCGCCATCGATCAGCTCCCGGCCGTCGATGTTCACCGGCGGCAGGAGCCCCGGGACGGCGCTGCTGGCGCTGACCGCCCGGCGAAGCCCGCCACGGTTCAGGAGCACCTCCTCGCCGCGCAGGATGTCGGCGGCGACGGCGGTGAACGGAATACGCGTGTTCTCGATCCTCACGTCGTCCAGGAGCGCGTTGATGTTGTGCTCGAAGTACTCCGCCGAGACCCAGGAGGTCTTGGCCACCGAGAAGGAGTAGAAGATCCCCTTCTTGAGCAGCGTCACGACGCGGCTCATCACGCCGCGGCGCGCTTCGCGGCTCTCCTTGAGGAAGTCGAACCGGGCGCGCTTGAACTCCCTGCTGAAGATGAATTCGCGGAATCGCTTCTCGGTGGCGACGGCGTCCTGCGTCGTGGCGTAAACGCCGCCGACCAGCGCCCCGACGCTGGTGCCGACGATGAGATCGATCGGGATGCGCTGCTCCTCGAGGACCTTGAGGACGCCGAGATGCGCGAGCCCGCGCGCCGCTCCGCCCCCCAATGCCAGCCCGACCTTCAGCCTGCGTCTCATCCGCCTCCCTTTTCACCCCAATATAGGAAGGATAGGGCCCGGCGCCAGCGCGCCGCCGTCATGAGACCTCCCGGCGGGCGGTGGGGCAGCTCCTCGAGAGCGGGCACTCGGCGCACAGCGGCTTCCGCGGCTTGCAGAGCCGCCTCCCGAGCGTGATTAAATTGACGTGGGCCTCGAAGTAGCGCCTTTCCGGTATCAGGGTCGCGAGACGCAGGTGGGCCTCCGCCGCCGTCGCCTTGCCGGCGATCCAGCCCAGGCGCCGGGTGACCCGGAGGATGTGCGTATCGACGGGGAACGCCGGCCGGTGGCAGGAGAACAACAGCACGCACGCCGCCGTCTTGTCCCCCACGCCCCGGAACGAGCGCAGCCAGGCGCGCGCCTCGTCGAGCGGGAGGTCGCGCAGAAAGCCGAGATCGAACCCGTGACGCTCCGCCTCGATGCGGCGCAGCAGGGCGCGGATCACGCGGCTCTTGGTGCGCGCCAGCCCGCCCGTCCGGATGGCGCTCTCGATGGCGCGCACCGGCGCGCGGGCCGCCAGGTGCCAGGCCGGGAATCGCGCCGTGAGCGACGCATAGGCGCGATCCCGGTTGGTGTCGTTGGTGTTCTGCGACAGGACCGTCAGGACGAGCTCTTCGAGCGGACCGAACTTCCGGTCGCGGCGCGGCCGGCCGAAACGCCGCTCGAGCGCGTCGAGCGCCACGACGATCGGGCGGCTATCGTTCGGACGGCTATCATGACGTCCCCGGGGGGATGACATGCCGCCGATTCTAGCCGCCGATCGCCATCCCTGGCCGCGCGACGCAAGACGGGCCATCCGCCTCCAGGCCAGGCTGCGCCCGCGCCTGCGGATCCGCGGATCCCCCTCGGCGGTGCGTCTGGTGGCCGGCGCCGACATCGCGTACGACCCGAAGCGCGATCGCCTGCTAGCGGCCATCCTCGTCTTCCGGCTTCCCGGACTCGATCTGGTCGCCTCGTCCCAGGTCGTCCGTCCGATCCGATTTCCGTACGTCCCCGGCCTCCTGAGCTTCCGCGAGGCCCCCGCGCTGCTCGAGGCCTGGTCGCGTCTCGCGCTGCGACCCGATCTCCTGATCTGCGACGGACAGGGGATCGCGCACCCGAGGGGGCTCGGCCTCGCGTCTCATCTCGGGCTCCTGATGCGCGTACCGACGATCGGTTGCGCCAAGAGCCGGCTGGTGGGCGAGCACGACGCGGTCGGTCCGCGACGCGGCGATCGGACGCCCCTGATCCTCGGTGGACGGGTGGTGGGCGCCGTGGTGCGGACCCGATCGAACGTCCGGCCGCTGTACGTGTCGCCCGGGCATCTGATCGGGATCCCGGCCGCCACCCGCTGGGTCCTCGGGTTGTGCCGCGGCTACCGGCTTCCCGAGCCGACCCGGCTGGCCGATCGTCTCGTCGGCCGCGCCCTGCGCGGAGCCGGCTGACGCGCCAGGCCGGCATCCCCCGGAACCCTTCTCCCCTTGCGATTTCCGGGACGCCCCCCTAGAATCGCGACCGGGGCGAAGCGTGGCTTTTGTGGAGCCGTACGACGACAAATCGGGACAGGTGACGCCGGAGCGCCTGTCGATGGTCCGCGAGCAGATCGAGCAGCGTGGGATCAAAGACCCGCGGGTGCTCGAGGCGATGCGCCGGGTGCCGCGCGAGGTCTTCGTTCCCGAGGAGGCGCGCTCCCAGGCCTGTAACGACGGCCCGGTTCTGATCGGTGACGGCCAGACGATCTCGCAGCCGTTCATCGTGGCGTTCATGAGCGCGGCGGCGCGGGTGGGAACGGGCGACAAGGTGCTGGAGATTGGCACCGGGTCGGGTTATCAGTCAGCCGTCCTGGCGGCCCTGGGGGCGCAGGTGTTCAGCGTCGAGATCCGTCCCCAGCTGGCGGAGCGGGCGCGGCGCACGATCGAACGGACGGGGTATGGGGAGGTTCGGGTGAAGGTCGGCGATGGCTGGCGCGGCTGGCCCGAGGAGGCGCCGTTCGACGCGATCCTCGTCACCGCGGCCCCGGACGCCGTTCCGGACGCGCTTCTCGAACAGCTTCGGGTCGGCGGAAGGCTCGTCGTCCCGATCGGCACCGGGACGCAGGTGCTCGTCCGCCTGACGCGCACGGCCTCCGGCGCCGATCGCGAGAGCCTCCTTTCCGTACGCTTCGTGCCGATGATCGGCGAGCCTGACCGGCCGCGGCCTTGACCCGGAAGCACGACCCGGACCAGAGTTCCCTTCCCCGACCTTTCGTCAGCGAGGATTGAATGGCCAAGGCGATCACGCCGCGTCAGGAAGACTACTCACGGTGGTACACCGATGTCGTCACGCAGTCGCACATGGCGGACTACTCCCCCGTCAAAGGGTGCATGGTCATCCGTCCGCTCGGCTACGCGGTGTGGGAGGCGATGCAGCGCGAGCTCGACGCCCGCTTCCGCGCCACCGGCCACCAGAACGCCTACTTCCCCCTGTTCATCCCGGAGTCCTTCCTGCACCGCGAGGCGGCGCACGTGGAGGGGTTCGCGCCCGAGCTCGCCGTGGTCACGCATGGCGGCGGCAAGAAGCTCGAGGAGCCGCTCGTCGTCCGGCCCACCTCGGAGACCATCATCTACGAGATGTACTCGAAGTGGATCCGCTCCTACCGCGACCTCCCGCTGCTGATCAACCAGTGGGCCAACGTCGTCCGCTGGGAGATGCGCACGCGACTCTTCCTGCGCACCACCGAGTTCCTCTGGCAGGAGGGGCACACCGCGCACGCCACCGAGGCCGAAGCCGAGGAGGAGGTCCTCAAGATCCTGGAGATCTATCGCTCGTTCGCCGAGGAGTGGATGGCGATGCCCGTCTACACCGGCCGCAAGACCGAGAGCGAGAAGTTCGCCGGAGCGCTGCGCACCTATAGCATCGAGGCGCTCATGCAGGACGGTCGCGCGCTGCAGGCGGGCACGTCGCACAATCTCGGCCAGAACTTCTCCAAGGTGTTCGACGTCAAGTACCAGACCGCCGCGGGCGACTGGGAGCATTGCTGGCAGACGTCGTGGGGCGTCTCCACCCGGCTGGTGGGCGCGCTCGTCATGTCGCACGCCGACGACAACGGGGTCAGCTTCCCGCCCCGACTGGCGCCCACCCAGGTGGTCATCGTCCCGATCTGGAAGAGCGACGATCAGAAGGCGCGCATCGCCGAGGCGGTGAAGCGCGCCGAAGCCGAGCTCGCCCCGGTCTGCCGCGTGCGGGCCGACCTGAGGGACGAGATGTCGCCGGGCTGGAAATTCAACGAGTGGGAGCTCAAGGGGGTGCCGCTGCGGCTGGAGATCGGCCCGCGCGATCTCGACGCCGGGCAGTTCACCGCCGTCCGCCGCCTCGACCGGCGCAAGTCGGCCGTGCCGCTGGCCGACGTGGCGCGCGCCGTCCCGGCGCTCCTGGCCGAGATCCAGTCGGACATGCTGGAGGCGCGGCGGACCGCGCTGCGCGACAGCACGCACGACGTCCGCGACTACGCCTCGTTCAAGAAGGGTCTCGACGAGACGGGCGGGTTCTTCCGGGCCCATTTCTGCGGCGACCGCGACTGCGAGGCGAGCATCAAGGACGAGACCAAGGCGACCATCCGCTGCGTTCCCTTGAGCGGCAACCAGGAAGAGGGCCAGTGCCTGCGCTGCAACGGGGCCTCGCACCAGTGGGTCTATTTCGCGCGCGCCTACTGAGATCGGCGTTCGCCGCCGCGGCGGCCGCGGCGACGGCGGCGACGATCGCCCTCACCACGCCCGCGACCGGCGGCCGGGCGGCCGAGAGCGGCACGGCGGGCGCCGCGGGGCCCGTCACGGTCCGGTTCGCCGAGCCCGCCTCCTCGACGCTCCTCCAGGGCCCCACGCGCGTCACGATCGAGGCCGCGACCTCGGCCGACGCCCGCATCGTCAGCGTGACCCTGTATGCCGACGACGCGTTGCTCACTGTGATGGAGCGTCCCCCGTACACCGTCACCTGGGACGCCGGCCACGGCGCCGGCGTGAGACGGCTGCGCGCCGTCGCCCTCGACTCGGCCGGGCGCAGCGGCGAGGCGGCGCTCGACGTCCGCCGCGTCCAGGTCGGCCAGTACGAAGAGGTCCGGCTGGTCAACGTCTACGCCTCGGTGCGCGACGACCGAGGGCGTGCGGTCGTGGATCTCGGACGCGACGACTTCGCCGTGACCGAGGACGGGGTCCCGCAGACGCTGACCCACTTCTCCTCGGCGCGGGTCCCGATCACCATCGCGCTTCTGATCGACGCCAGCGCGAGCATGCGGCTGCAGGGGCGGATCGAGATGGCGCGCAAGGGGGCGGAGGAGTTCGTCGACGAGATCGAGCCGGAGGATCGCCTCCTCGTCTTTTCGTTCGACGACACCCTGCACGGGGACGCGACGCCCCTGACCGACAGGAAGGCGATTCGCGAGCGCATCCGGTCGATCACGCCGGGCGGCGGCACGGCGCTGTACGACTCGGTGTACGCCGTGGCCGGGATGCTGCAGTCGGTGGAGGGGCGCCGGGCGATGGTGCTGCTCTCCGACGGCCGCGACCAGGCCCTGGTGGAGAACGAGCCCGGGAGCCTGCGCCTGTTCGAGGAGGCGCTGGAGCGCGCCCACCGCGTGGAGATGGCGATCTACGCCATCGGACTGGGGGGCCATCTCGACCGCGAGCTGGACCTGGCGCAGAGCCGCAGCCTCAAGGAGATCCTCGGGACTCTGGCGCGCCAGACAGGGGGCCGGTCCTGGTTCCCGTCGCGGGTCTCGGATCTGGGGGACGTCTATCGCCAGGTCGCCGACGATCTGAAGCGCCAGTACACGCTCGCCTACGCCTCGACCAACACGCGCCGTGACGGACGCTGGCGCTCGCTGCGCGTCACCGTCGGGAAACCCGGTCTGGTGGTGCGGGCCCGAGAGGGGTACTACGCGCCCGGTCCCGGCGCGCCCTGAGCGGCGCCGTCCCCGAGCGGCGGACCGGCGCGCCGGATGAGCGCCAGATTGCGCGCGTAGATGAACAGACCCGCTCCCTGACCGAGCGTGAACACCAGGTCGTGCCGGTACCAGAGCGCGTAGACGAACAGGACCGCTCCGCCGAGAAGGCTGAAGTACCAGAAGGCGACCGGCACGGTGCTCCGGCCGCTGCGCTCCGACGCCACCCACTGCACCACGAACCGCAGGGTGAACATCAGCTGCCCGACGAGTCCGAAGACGACCCAGGCGTTGACGTTCACGAGATGCTCAAGCATCGTCCCTCACCTCGTAGCGCAGCGCACGCTTCTTCATCCAGCGGACGGCCAGGAGATCCACGAACGACGGGACCAGGCGGTTCCCGATGCCGTACTTGGAATCGCCGTGGGCGCGCGCCCGGTGGCCGACCGGCAGCTCGCGGACGCGGTAGCCCTCCATCTTGAGGAGGGTCGGCAGGAAGCGGTGCATCCCCCGGTACAGCTTCAGCCGATCGAGCGCGTCGCGCCGGTAGGCCTTGAGCGAGCAGCCGGTGTCGGTGATGGTCTCGTCGCTGAGGCGGTTGCGCACGTAGTTGGCGATGCGTGACGAGACCCGCCGCACCAGGCTGTCGCGCCGCACGCTGCGCACGCCGACGACCGCGTCCCACCCTTCGAGCTCGCCGACCAGCCGAGGGATGTCGGCCGGGTCGTTCTGAAGATCGGCGTCGAGCGTCACCACGACCCGGCCGCGGGCGCGGCGGAACCCGGCGTCCATCGCTGCCGTCTGGCCGGCGTTCCGGACGAAGCGCACCACGCGCAGCTCCGGGTGGGTGGCCGCCAGACGCCGCAGCACCTCGTCCGTGCCGTCGGTGCTGCCGTCGTCCACCATCAGGATCTCGTATCGCCACCGCGTGCCGGCGAGGCTGCCGGCGATCTCGCGCATCAGCGGCTCGAGGTTGTCGCGCTCGTTGAAGACCGGGATGACGAGCGACAGATCGACCGGCTCGGGCGCGGAGGTCAGGTCGGCGGGGCTCACGTCAGTTGAAGATCCAGAGTCGCCGGAGAAGGGTCTGGCGCCGGTGCCGCCGCCGCTCGGCCGGCGTCATCTGGTCCGGCAGGAGCAGCGCCTTCCACTTCAGGAGAGCCGACCGGTCGACCGCCCGCAGCGCCGGGAACACCAGCCGCGCACCGAGCGAGCCGGGCCGGAACGAGACGCTGGCGTTGAAGTCGATGACGCCCGGGGTCCCGTCCGTGGCGACCAGGATGTTGTCGCGCTTGCGGAGGTCGAGGTGCGCCACGCCGCGCGCGTGGATGCGCTCGACGAGCGCCGCCAGCCGCTCCAGCATCGGGGCGATCTCCGGGCGCGGGCGCCGGCGCCACCGGGTGATCGCCTCGCCGCGCATCGCCTGCAGGAACAGACCGTTGGGTGGCAGACCGCCGAGCAGGGCCGGTACGCCGTCCACGCCCGCCAGACCGTCGAGCGCGCGCCGCTCGCGCCGCAGCTGGCGGCGCCCGAGCCACCGCACCGGCGCGCTCTTCGCCGAGAAGTCCTTGAGAATGGCCTCGCCCCCTTCGTACTTGAATCGCAGGATGTCGGCCTTGCCCCAGGAACCCCTCTTGACGACCGTCACCAGCAGGTCGGCGGGAAGCGTCGCGGGGAGGATGGAAGTCACCTCGGGCTCCTGTGCTAAGGTGCGCGTCGCGATGACGTCGGATGGTACCACAGGCCCGCCGGGCCTCCGGCTCAGCCGCGACGAGCTCGCGGGCCGCCGGCGCCGGCTGCACGACGGGCGCAACCGCACCAAGGCGGTCATCGACCTGGTCGAGTCCCCCGCCGGCTCGTTCGTGATCAAGGATGTCGCGTCGCGCCCGTTCTGGGTGCGCGCCCTGCTCGGCCCCTGGCAGCTGCGCCGCGAGATCCGGGCCTACCGGCGTCTCGCGGACCTCCCCGGGATCCCCCGCCTGGTCGGGGTCGTGGATCGGCAGGCGATCGTCCTCGAGTACGTCGACGGCCGCCCGCTGCAGGCGACGGCACGCGCCTCGATCGATGCGTCCTTCTTCGATCGATTGGCGGATCTCGTGCGCGCCGTCCACGCGCGTGGCGTGGCGCACGGCGACCTGCACCACGGCGACGTCCTCGTGGGACCGGGCGGCCGTCCGTTCCTCGTCGACTTCTCCACGTCGTGGATCGCCGGGTCCGGTTCCTGGTGGCCGGCGCGGAGGGTGTTCGGGCAGATGTGCCGCGCCGACCTGCGATCGATCGCCAAGCTGCGACGACGCTACGCGGCGGGTGGCGCGCCCCCCGAGCCGCCGCGTCCGGGCCTCTATCGCCTCGCCGCCCGGGTGCGCGATCGACTGGGACTCTAGCCCGGATTTCTCACCGCTCTTCCGTGCTGGACGGACACGCGTTGCGGATCGCGCCCGCGATCAGGCCATTTTCGAGTTGACAGTCAAGCGGTTGGCGGTACGATTCGGTCAAAAGACCTGTCGCGGCCCTACGCCGCCATCGCTCGAGGGAGGATGCCATGCGATCGAGCTCACGCATCGTCGTCTCCGTCACCACCGCGGTCTTCTGTCTCACCCTGATCGCCGCCGGGGGCCAACTGGCGGGTCGTGGCGGCCTCCAGACGCGGCAGACCAGCGCTCCTCGCCTGCGCGCCGGGGCCGATCGGGCGGGCGCGCTCTTCACTGTGGGCACGGCGGGAGCCGCGCTCGGCACGTCGGTCGCGGACGTGGGCGACGTCAACGGGGACGGGTTCCCCGACGTCCTCGTCGGAGCGCCAGGAGACGGGAACGGGCACGTCTTTCTTTTCTACGGCAATGCCGCCGGGTCGTTCGGCTCGCCGGACTGGAGTGTCGAGGGGACGCAGACCGCCGCGGCCGGGGCCCGCAGCCCGCATTTCGGCGCCGCGGTCGCGGGGGCCGGCGACCTGAACGGCGATGGAATCTCCGACTTCATCGTCGGCGCTCCGGACTACGACTATTTTGAGCTCCAGACATTCAGAGGAACCCTCGGTACCGTGTTCATCTACCTCGGCTCGACGCAGGGTCCCCTTCTCTCAGGACACCTGGGATTGGGCTCTCCGACGACGGGCTTCGGTTACCGGGTCGCCCGTGGCGGCGATATTGACGGAGACGGCCGCAGCGATTTTCTTGCCTCGATGCATCTGGCGCTCTTCGGCGACCCTCCGAGAGTCTGGGCCTCCTACGGAGGCGGATCGCCGGTGCTTCTCGGCTCCGGTGACCGCTCCTCCGGTTTCGGCGACGCAATCGCGGGTGGCTGCGACATCAACGGCGACGGATATGACGACGTCGTGGTGGGCGCGCCCGGCGCCGCCACCGTGTCGATCTTCCATGGCGACCCCGGGGGGCTTCATGAGACGCCTCCTGCGCTGGTCCTGACGGGTGGCTCGCATTTCGGTCAGGCGGTGGCCTGCTCGGGAGACGTGAATCACGACGGCTTCGACGACGTCGCCATCGGCGACGACACGGGCGTCTCGGTGCGTCTCGGATCGGCGGCAGGCCTCGCGACCGCCCCGATCTCGACCATTCCGAGCCGCCAGACCGGCAGCAGCTTCGGCGGAAGCCTCGCCTGGGCCGGGGATCTGAACGGCGACGGCTACTCGGACCTCGTCGTCGGGGCGTCCACCTTCAATGCCGGATACGCGGGCCAGGGCGCCGTCTTTGTCTATGGCGGCGGTCCGGGAGGCCTTTCGGCGATACCGATTCTCACCGCCGCGCTGGTCCAGCAGGACGGCGCTCATTTCGGAGCCGCCGTGTCCGGCGCGGGCGACTACGACGGCGACGGACTGGCCGAGATCGTGGTCGGCGCCCCGGCATTCGACCCCGGCACGGCCCCCGGCGCCGGTCGTGTCGACCTGCTGCATTTCGGGCAGCAATGCCAGGACTCCGACGCCGACGGCGCGTCGGACTGTGTCGACAACTGTCCGTCGAGCTCCAACCCGGGACAGGAAGACGCGGACGGCGACGGCATCGGCGACGCCTGCGACAACTGTCCGACGCTCCCCAACGCCGATCAGGACCCGTGCGTCTGCGGCGCCTGCTACCCCACGAGCGTCACGATCAGCTTCAGCAGCCCCGCCGGCAAGGGCTCGGGATTGATCCGTTGGACGACCGGCATCGAGCACGATCTGACCGGCTTCAACGTCGTCCTGGTGGACAACGGGATCCGCGTGCAGGAAAACGCGGCCCCGATCCCGTGCAACGAGTGCACGTCGGGATTGGGAGCGTCGTATGCCTTCCCGATCGCAAAGCACAAGAACGGCCGGAACTTCTTCGTCGAGCAGATCCATCGCGACGGCCACGTCGACAGTTTCGGGCCGGCCGTCCGACAGTAGAGCGGCTCGGCCCCGGACACCGAGGCACCGCACCGGTCGCGTTCCCGTATCCGCCGGCGGGCGCATCTTTACACCCGCCGGCTCACTCTGCTAGCCTGCCGCCACACTGAGGGCTTGCGATGAAAGGCGTCATTCTGGCGGGGGGTCTGGGAACCCGTCTTTCCCCCCTCACGAAGATCACCAACAAGCATCTGCTGCCGGTCTACGACCGGCCGATGATCCACTATCCGCTCAAGACGCTGTCCGACGCCGGCATCAAGGACATCCTGATCGTCACCGGCGGGAATCACGCGGGCGAGTTCCTGCGCCTGCTCGGCAACGGCCGTGAATACGGGCTGCACGAGATCGCCTACGCCTATCAGGAGGGCGAAGGCGGCATCGCCGACGCCCTGTCGCTCGCCCGGCCGTTCGCCAAGGGCGATCGGATCGTCGTGATGCTCGGCGACAACATCATCGAAGGGGACATCCGCAAGCCGATCGCGGCCTTCGCCCGCCAGGAGCGCGGGTCGCGCATCCTGCTCAAGAAGGTGCCCGACCCGCAGCGCTTCGGCGTTCCGGTGTTCGACAAGGGCCGGGTGACGCGCATCGACGAGAAGCCGGCGCAGCCGGCGTCGGACTACGCCGTCATCGGCATCTACATGTACGACCCCGGGGTGTTCGAGATCATCTCCACGCTCAAGCCCTCCGATCGCAACGAGCTCGAGATCACCGACGTCAACAACGCCTACATCCAGCGCGGCGAGATGGAGCACGACGTGCTTGAGGGATGGTGGACCGACGCCGGCACGTTCGAGTCGCTGTATCGCGCCAACCAGCTGGTGCGCGAGATGATGATCGACCGCCTCACGGCGGGGATGCGCTGAGCCGATGAGCCGCGTCCTGGTCACCGGCGGCGCCGGGTTCATCGGCTCCTGTTTCGCGCACCACGCCATCCGGCAGCATCCCGACTGGCAGGTCGTGGTCCTCGACAAGCTCACCTACGCCGGGAACCTGGCGAATCTCCGCGACCTGGAAGGGCATCCCCGCTACCGGTTCGTGCGCGGCGACATCGCCGTGCGTGCCGACGTCGAGACGGCCTGGGGCGAGGGGATCGACGTGCTGTTCAATTTCGCCGCCGAGACCCACGTCGATCGGTCGATCGGCGATCCCGAGGGGTTCATCCGCACCGACGTCTACGGCGCCTACACGCTGCTCGAAGTGGCGCGCGAGCGCGGTCTGAAGCGCTTCGTGCAGATCTCGACCGACGAGGTCTATGGCAGCGTCGCCACCGGCGCGAGCCGCGAGGACTCGCCTCTCATGCCGTCGAACCCCTACTCCGCCAGCAAGGCGGGGGCGGACCGGCTGGCCTACTCGTACTTCGCGACCTACGGTGTGCCGGTGCTGGTCACGCGGGCCTCGAACAACTTCGGGCCACGCCAGTACCCGGAGAAGCTGATCCCGCTGTTCATCACCAACGCTCTCGACGACCTGCCGTTGCCGCTATACGGCGACGGCGGCAACGTGCGCGACTGGCTGGCGGTGGAGGACCACTGCGCGGCGCTCGACGTGGTGCTGGAGCGCGGCGTGCCGGGCGAGGTCTACAACATCGGCGGCGGCAACGAGCGCCGCAACATCGAGATCACCGAGCACATCCTCCGGCGGCTCGCCAAGCCGCCCACCCTGATCCGGCACGTGACCGATCGACTCGGGCACGACCGCCGCTACGCGCTCGACTGCGGGCGGCTGCGCGAGCTGGGATGGACCCCACGCGCCGACTTCGAGAGCGCGCTCGACCAGACCATCGAGTGGTATCGGCACAACCGCCCCTGGTGGGAGCCGATCAAGTCGGGCGAGTATCGCGAGTACTACCGGCAGCAGTACGGCGACCGCGCCCACCAGGCCCCGCAGGTCTGAGGCTCAGGGGGCCGGCGGCTCCCCGGGCTCCGGCGTGCCGCTCTCCCCGGCCGGCGGCTCCTTCGGCGCCACGACCTGGGTGGCGCGCATGGCGCGCAGCACGCCGTCGCCCGACATCTCGAGGGAGATGCGCAGCACCGGATCCCCGGCGCGCGCGGTCTCCCAGTAGAGGAACCCGGCCCGGAACCCGTCGGGCGCGTCCTCGATCTCGATGCGCGCCAGGGTGTCGGTGTCCTCGAGGCTGTCCGCCAGCCGCCGCACCGCCGCCGCCCCCGCGGACCGCGCCTCGTTCACGTCCTGAAGCCCGCCCTCGGAGAGCACCCGCGCCGGGTCCAGCCCCTCGATCCTCATGTAGCAGCCGATCATCTCGCGCGCGCCGTCCCGATCGAGCCGCAGCCGCTCCCCCGCGATGACCGCGTTGATCCGCCCGCGCGTGACCTTGAGGTCCTCGGGCGGCGTGCGGTTGAGGTTCGCCAGGAGGGTCGCCGCCAGGCCGCGCACCGCCATCAGACGCCGGACCTGCGTGCAGTCGGCGGTGCAGACGAGATAGAAACGCACCCGGGGCATCGGCGGGCAGTCGATCCGATCGACCTCCGCCTCGCCCACGGGCCCGGGATAGACGGCGCTGAACGCGGCGACGCGCCGCGCCAGCGATTCGGGCGGCAGGACGAGACCCGAGGCCCAGACGGCGATCACGAGGCAGACGCCCAGGAACAGCCCCGCGATCAGCCGCCAGAGGCTCACGGCGTCCGCCCGCGTGTCATCGGCCTGCTCCCGTCGTCGCCGGGTCGGTCGGCGCCCCCGCGGAGGGCGGCAGCCGCAGCATGTGGTACGGGCGTCCGGAGACGCGCCCTTCCAGTACCTCGGTCGTCCCTTCCGGGAGGGCGGGCCGGATCTCCCGCAGCTCCTCCTCCTCGATCAGGAGATCGCGTCTCGGACCCGCGGCCAGATAGGCCAGCAGGCGCGGGCGCGTGTCGAGCTCCTCGACGAAGCGGCCCGAATAGAAGACCCAGGCGTCGCGCTTCTCCTCGGTCGTGGCGAGAGGGATCTCGGGTCGCAGGCGATCGCGCACCTGCTCCGCGAATCCGCGCAGGTTCAGGTGCCGGTTCACGTACGGGAAGACCGCCTCGGTCGCGACGAGCAGGATGACCGCCATGGTCGCGGCGAGGACGCGGGCCGCCGCGATCGATCGGCCGGCGCGCGCCAAGGCCGGCGCCGCGAGCCCGCCGGCCAAAAGGCATGCGCCGATCCCCCACGCCGGGCCGGCGAGATCGGGAGCGCGCCGCGCCCCGAACGTCACGACCGCGACGCCCGCCGTCACCGCCAGCGCCGCCCAGGTCATGGTCCCCTGGACGATCGCCCGCCGCGCGTCGCGCGTGAACAGCCGCGCGACCGTGAGCGCGGCGGCGGGATAGAGCGGCATGATGTAGACGCCGCGCTTCCCGGTCGAGCAGGAGAAGAACAGGAGGACGACGCCGACCCAGACCAGCAGGAACCGGCCGGCGCGCCGCTCGGGCTCACGGAACTCCAGGAGCGCCGCGACGACCGACCACGGCAGCAGGATGCTCCAGGGGAAGAATCCGACCGGAAAGCGCCAGACGTAGAACCAGAACGGCTGGCGACCGTTCCAGGCGTCGACGTAGCGCGTCACGGTCTGGCGCGTCAGGATCCGGAAGGCCTGGTCGGGTCCGATGCGCGCCGCGAACGGGCCGAACCAGGCCAGGGTCACCGCCATATAAATAAGGATGCCGGATAACGGGAACAGGCGCGGGACGGCGCGCCGGTCGCCGGCCAGGAGCAGCGCCGGGACGACCACGAGGATCGGCAGCGCCAGCCCCACAGGCCCCTTCGCCAGGGTCGCGAGCCCCATCGCGAGCCAGGCGAGCCGCGCGGGCCAGGGTGACCTGCCCTCCCCGCCCGCCGACGCCGCGCGCCAGAGCAGCGCGACGGCGACCGTGACGAACAACGTGAGCGTCATGTCGATCGAGGCCCATCGGGCGCGCTCCAGGATCTGGACGCTGGTGGCGAAGATCAGCGCTCCCAGGAACCCGGTGCGGCGATCGAAGAGCGACTCCCCGAAGACCAGGATCACCAGGAGCGAGAGAACGCCCGCCAGCGCGGAAGGCAGACGCGCCGCCCACTCGTCCACCCCTCCGCGCAGCGCCGCGAAGCCGTCGATCGCCCAGAAGAACAGGGGCGGCTTCTCCGTGTAGAGATGATCGTTGAGCGACAGGACGACGAAATCGCCCCGTGCGCGCATCTCCTTGGCGACCTGACCGAAGCGCGGCTCGTCGGTCGGCCACAGGTCGTGCGATCCCAGGCGCCAGCCGAAGAGCGCCATCCCCAGAAGCAGGAGGACCGCGATCTCCAGAAGCGGCGCGCGGCCGGCGGTCGGCGCCGCCGCCGGGTCCCCTTGGTTGACACCCTGAATCTCGTCCACTACGATGCCCGCCTTCTCGGAGGAGGTTTCCACTTGCCGGAGCGCAGCCAGCTTCTCGGACGGGTCCGGCTGGTCGCCGTCTACCTGTTCATCGCCGCGCTCGTGATCCTCGCGCGCCCGACGCCTCTTTTGGTCGCCCTGGGCGCCGGTCTCGCGCTCCTGGGTGAATCGATCCGCCTCTGGGCTGCGGGCCATCTCCAGAAGTCGGTGCGGCTGGCGACCTCCGGCCCATACGCCTTCACCCAGAATCCGCTCTATCTCGGCCGGCTCCTGATCCTCACCGGTCTCGGCCTCGCGGCCACGAATCCGTGGGGGATCAACTATCTGGCGCTCGCGGCCGGCTACGCCGTCTTCTTCCTTTATTACATCCCCCGCAAGCTGCGCGTCGAAGGGGACCGGCTGGCGCGCCTGCACGGCGAATCGTACGAGCGCTACCGTCGCAGCGTCCCGATCCTGTTCCCGTCACCGCGCCCGTTCCCCGGCGAGCTCGCGCCCTGGTCCTTCCGCCAGATGATCCGCAACCAGGAGCCGCTCGTGCTGATGGGCCTGATCGTGGCCTTCGCGTTCCTCGTCTGGAAGATCCGGCCGGCCTGAATCGGCGCCCGGCACCCGGCCGGACGCGGCGTCGAGAATCCGATCCGCCAGGCGCTCGCCGATCAGCGTGGCCGCGTACGTCCCACGTACCCGCTCCCTCCCGCCCCGGCCGAGGCGCTCCGCGAGATCGGCGTCGGTCAGGAGCCTGACGATCGCCTCGGTCCACGCCGGCGCGTCCGCCGCGAACAGCCCGGTCGCGTCGGCGCGCACGATCTCGAGGTTGGCGCCGACCGGCGAGCAGACCACCGGGACCCCGGCCGCCTGGTACTGGAGGATCTTGAGGCCGCACTTGCCGCGCGAGAAGGGCCGGTCGTCGAGCGGCATCAGACCGACGTCGAACTCGAGGAGATCGGACGCCGCGCGTCGC
>Ga0134121_10000555_pt1 | contig 41787 bp, 31 predicted proteins | sample KB301_FD_96463 | JGI IMG/M metagenome (GOLD analysis project Ga0134121, IMG submission 96463) | Terrestrial soil microbial communities without Nitrogen fertilizer from Kellogg Biological Station, Michigan, USA - KB3-0-1 | ecosystem: Environmental > Terrestrial > Soil > Unclassified ...
CGATTCGTTCACTTACAACCTCGTCCAGTATCTCGGCGAGCTGGGTGCGACGGTTGAGGTGCGTCGGAACGATCGGGTCACGCTCGAGGAGATTGAGACTCGCCTGCGCCCCGAGCGGATCGTGATCTCGCCTGGACCAGGAACTCCGAACGATGCGGGAATCTCGCTCGATGTGATCCAGCGCTTCGCCGGAAAGGTGCCGCTGCTTGGAGTGTGTCTAGGCCATCAGGCGATTGGTCAGGCGTTTGGCGGGAAAGTCGTGCGCGCGCCTGAGTTGATGCACGGTAAAGCGTCGGATGTTCATCACGACGGGAAGACGATCTTTGCCGGATTGGGCGATCAGTTTCGTGCCGGTCGTTATCACTCGCTGATTGTTGAACGAGAGTCACTGCCGTCGTGTCTCGAGGTTTCAGCTACCACCGGCGACATCATCATGGGGCTGCGGCATCGTGAATTGAAAGTGGAGGGCGTTCAGTTTCATCCCGAATCGATTCTCACTTCCGATGGCAAACAACTGCTCGCAAACTTTCTGAAGCTCTGACCTGCCGTGGCTATTCATCCGTTAAATGAATTCCTTGCGCGGCTCGTACGCCGCGAGGATCTGAGTCGCGAAGAGGCTTTGGGTCTGCTCGAAGCGTTGCTCGATGCTGAGGCGACCGACGCGCAGATCTCGGGAGCGCTGGTCGCGCTCGCGGCGAAAGGCGAGACCGTCGATGAGTTGACGGGAATGGCTGAAGGACTGCGCTCGCGGGCCGTGCGCGTGATCTCGAAGCACGATTGTTTTATCGACACGGCGGGAACGGGATCGAGTCGCGCGAAGACTTTCAACATCTCGACGGCCGCGGCGTTTGTGATTGCGGGCGCCGGGCTGCCGGTGGCGAAACACGGGAATCGTGCGGCGAGTAGCAAGTCGGGCAGTGCGGATCTGTTGACGGCGCTCGGTGTGAATGTTTCAGCGATACCGCTGGTTTCCGAGAACGCGCTCAATGAAATTGGGATCTGTTTCATGTTTGCGCCGCTCTTTCATGGTGCGACCGCGCGCGTGGCGGGCATTCGGAGACAGCTTGGTATTCATACGACGTTCAATCTGCTCGGGCCGTTGAGCAACCCGGCGGGCGCGCCGCGGCAGATCATCGGTGTGTGGCGGAAGGATCTAGGCGAGAAGCTGGCGCAGGTGTTGTCGGGGCTCGGGACTGAACGCGCGTGGGTGGTCCATGGTGAAGATGGGTTGGATGAGATCACGCTGGTAGGGCAGACGCATGTTGCCGAGGCGCAGAATGGGGAAGTGAAAACGTTTGAGATCGGGCCTGGAGATTTTGGGTTTGATGTGAGGACGATTGAGCATTTGCGTGGTGGTGATGCGGAGGCGAATGCGGAGATCGTGAATGGTGTACTCTCGGGCGAGCGGAAAGATGAGGCGCGAGCGTTGGTGATCATGAATGCGGCGGCGGCCTTATTTCTTGGTGGGGCTGCGGCGGATCTTCGTGAGGCAGCGAGGCTGGCGGCGCATGCGATTGATAGTGGAGAGGCAGGGCGCAAGTTGGACTTGCTGATCGAGGCGACGAGTGGACCGTAGCCACGGATTGGACGGATTTTGAAACGGATGAATGTGCTGTCTGAGATAATCGCGAAGAAGCGAGAACGGGTACGTGAGGCGAAGACTCGCGTGAATCCGCACGCGTTTCGCAGTGCTTTGGAAAAAGATGGGATCAATATTATTGCTGAATTCAAGAGGCGATCGCCGTCGAAAGGGATGATTCGCGAGGGTGCGAATCCGATTGATGTTGCGCGTGCGTATCAGGCCGGTGGTGCGGTTGCGATGTCGGTGTTAACGGAAGAGGATTACTTCGCGGGATCGCTTGATGATCTGAGGCAGGTGAAGGCTACGGTGGATCTGCCGGTGCTTCGCAAAGATTTTATTGTCGATGAGTATCAGGTTTATGAGTCTGCCGCTGCCGGTGCTGACGCGATCCTGTTGATCGTCGCTGCGCTTGATGACGAATCGTTGTTGCAGTTGCGACGGCTTGCTGAGGATGAATTGCATATGGATGCGCTCGTGGAAGTTCATACGAGTGACGAGATGAGACGTGCTGCAGCGTGCGGTGCGAAGCTGATCGGTGTCAATAATCGTGATCTGCGCACGTTTGAAGTGTCGCTCGAGACGTCTCTTTCACTCGCGCGTGAGGCGCCGCCCAAAGCTTTGTTGATTAGTGAAAGCGGACTGAGCAACGCCGCCGATCTACAGCGTCTGTACGACGCGGGATACCGCGGGTTCCTGATTGGTGAGACGTTGATGTGTGCCGAAGATGCGAAGCAGGCACTCCGCAATTTCAGAGGTCTCAAATGACTTATATCAAGATCTGCGGCATCACTAATATGGATGACGCGGCCGCTGCTGTCGCCGCGGGTGCAGATTTGCTCGGTTTCAATTTCTACAAACCAAGCCCGCGCTATATAACACCACAAAAGGCACGCGAGATCGTCCGACGATTTCCGAGTGAAGTGCTCAAAGTCGGAGTCTTCGTCAACGAGGAATTAGCCGACGTGCACACCATCATGAGGGTAGCTGGTCTTGGAGCGCTCCAACTGCACGGCGATGAGTCGCCGGAATACTGCAGCAAATTCCCCGGCTGCTGCGTCATCAAAACATTCGCCGTGACCGACACCTTCGACGTTCATGCGGCCGAGGCGTACGAGGTGGACGGCATCATGCTCGATACCAAACACAACCATCTGCGTGGCGGCACCGGCCGCGTGTTCGACTGGTCGATAGCCCGGCAGGCCGCCTTGACGATTCCGAACCTTTATCTCGCGGGCGGTCTATCGCCAGAAAACGTCGAAAATGCCATAAAAACGGTACGCCCGTATGCCGTCGACGCCTGTAGCGCACTCGAAGACAGGCCCGGAATAAAGAACCACGAGCGCATGCGTGTATTTATAAACACGGTTCGGGGCATCGCGCCTTGACGTTTCCCTACAGTCGCGGAGTATCCTAACCCTTGCCCCTAAATTTAGAACTTTCAGAAGGTCCTCCCCGAACAACTTTATTTGATTTGTCGACCTCTCTACGTCTGGATATGACCCCGAGGGCTGAAAAAGAACCAACTACCCGACCTTCCGACCGTTCGCGCGGTCGCGTGCTTTTGATCGCGGACGATCGGGCGCAATTTGTCGAGACTCTCAATGACCGTGGTATCGACGTCTTTGGTGTTTCGAACGGCACTGCCGCCATTGTCTCGCTCACGCGGACGCGGCCACATCTCGTCATCGCCGACGCGACGACTCCGGGCCTCCGTGTCAGGGAGCTCGCGAAGATGCTGGCCCAGGCCGAAGATGGAATTCAGCTTCTGCTCGCTGGCCCGGAACCGTCGACCGTTCCGGTGCGGCGCGCGGCGATGGTCGAAGGCGCTTTTGATTACTTCTCGTTGCCGGCTGAAGTCGAGCTGCTGGTCGAGCGAACGCAGCAGTTAGTGTTGCTGCGCCAGAAGATCGATCGTTTGCGAGCCGATGCGGATCTGGATTCGCTGACGGGGCTCGCGAATCGTCGTCGCTTTCGTGTGGCGTTGGCGCGAGAGGTTGAGCGCTGGCGTCGTTATCGAGTGCCGTGCGCGTTGCTGATGCTCGATATCGATCACTTGAAGCAGGTGAATGATATGTTTGGGCATCCGGTTGGCGATAGTGTGATTCGTCAGATCGCGCAGACGTTGAAAGAGGTTTCGCGTGATAACGACACGGCAGCGCGTCTCGGTGGTGAAGAGTTTGCGCTGTTGCTGGCGGGTGTCGATCTCGATCGTGCGGTGTCGGCGGCTGAACGCTTGCGCACGGTGCTGAGTAGTAAACGTGTTGAAGGTGTTGGGACGGTTACGGTGAGTATCGGGGTGGCGGGCTGTCCGGAGAGTGCGGCATCGGAAAGAGCGCTTTACTCGGCGAGTGATGAGGCGCTGTATGTGTCGAAGAACGCGGGACGAGATCGCGTGTCGGTTGCGCCGCCATTGCAGGAGAAACTGCCGGGAGTATAAATGTCTGCGTCGATCACACAACCTGACAGTCTTGGTCACTGGGGACAGTACGGTGGTCGCTTCGTGCCTGAGACGTTGATGGCGCCGCTGGAGGAATTGACTACGGCGTACCTTGCCAGCCGTGACGACGAATCATTTCAATCAGAGCTCAAAGATCTTTTATCCAACTACGCCGGTCGACCAACACCGCTCTTTCACGCCGCGCGACTAACCGAATACTGCGGTGGCGCCACGATCTATCTCAAACGAGAAGATCTTCTGCACACCGGTGCGCACAAAATCAACAACACGATCGGGCAAGTGCTGCTCGCGCGGCGCATGAACAAGAAACGCATCGTTGCCGAAACGGGCGCCGGCCAGCATGGTGTCGCAACTGCAACTGTCTGTGCATTGTTCGGGCTCGATTGCGTGGTCTACATGGGCGCCGAAGACATGCGGCGCCAGGCGTTGAACGTCTTTCGCATGCAACTGCTTGGCGCTGACGTTCGCGAGGTAAACGCCGGCTCGCGCACGCTAAAAGACGCGATCAACGAAGCGCTGCGCGACTGGGTGACGAACGTCGGCGACACCTATTACTTACTCGGCAGCGCGCTTGGACCACATCCATACCCGCTGATGGTGCGCGACTATCAGAGCGTGATTGGTCACGAAGCACGCAAACAGATTCTCGAACAGGAAGGTCGACTACCCGATGTTCTCATTGCGTGTGTAGGTGGCGGCTCGAATTCCATCGGACTGTTTCATCCATTTCTTGCCGACACGCAGATCAGGATGATCGGTGTTGAAGCGGGTGGGTCGGGCAACGAGTTGGGCCAACACGCCGCACGTTTCAACGTCGCCGGTGGCGGACGTCCTGGCGTGTTGCAGGGCACGATGAGCTACGTCTTGCAGGACACCAACGGCCAGGTGGCAGCGACTCACTCGATCTCGGCCGGTCTCGACTATCCTTCAATCGGTCCTGAGCACGCGTTTCTGCACGATGCCGGGCGCGTCGAGTATGTTTCCGTTTCCGACAGCGATGCGCTCGAAGCGTTTCAACTCTTGTCCAAACTCGAAGGTATTATTCCCGCGCTCGAGTCGGCGCACGCTGTGGCCCAGGCGCTCAAGACGGCGCGTGAGATGAAGAGCGATCAAATCCTTGTCGTGAACCTTTCCGGACGCGGAGATAAAGATGTAAATTCCGTGCGCGAAGCATTGGAGTCGTAACCGTTGGGACGCATCGCTGACGCCTTCACAACTCTGAAGCGAGACGGAAAGAAGGGATTCATTCCCTATATCACCGCAGGCGATCCCGACCTCGCAACCACCGAACAACTCCTCGTCACTCTCGCGCAGCACGCGACGTTGATCGAACTCGGTGTGCCGTTCAGCGATCCGATGGCTGATGGACCGGTGATTCAACGCGCTTCGGAAAGGGCACTCAAAAACGTTTTCGGCCTGCAGGATATTCTCGACACGGCGGCACGCGCGCGAAAGCAGATCGAGACGCCGATCATTCTCTTCAGCTACTACAATCCACTGCTTCAGTTTGGTTTGAAGCGATTGGGGGAAGCGGTAAAGAAGGCGGGGATTGATGGTGTTCTCGTGACTGATCTGACGCCGGAAGAGTCGGGCGAGTTTGAAGCGGAGCTGCGCGCGCACGATCTCGATATGATCTTTCTGATCGCGCCGACTTCGACTGACGAGCGTTTGAAGCTCGTGGCTGAGCATGCGAGTGGATTCATCTATGCGGTGTCTCGAGCAGGAGTGACGGGCGCGCGTGAGACGGTGAGCGCCGAAGCGGAGCAGCTTGTGAATCGGATGAGAGAGTTTTCGTCGCTGCCGATCGCGGTTGGGTTTGGTATTTCGAATGCGGTGCAGGTCGCGGATGTGAGCCGGTATGCTGATGCGGTCGTCGTGGGATCGGCGATCGTGGCCGAGATGGAGCAAGGCGCGGGTGAGCCTGATCTCGTGGGACGGATAGATAGTTTTTTGAGCAGGATTACAGGATTTTCATGATTCACAAGATGTGTTAGAGTGCGCATGTTGAATCACATGTACCTCACGAGGGTCCGGAAAGAAAAACCTCACCCTCTAGCGAAAATAAACTGTTGCACAGATGAAACGCTGTGTTATTATCTGCTCACTTTGAGAAGAGGAGCGGAAGAAAGAGATGTATGCCATGGCAGATGACCGAGCGAGTGCAGACCGCGGCAGGGCAGTTGAAGCCGCTTTAGCAAACATTGAAAAGAAGTTTGGCAAAGGATCGATTATGCGACTGGGCGAGCGTGAGGTGTCGGACATTCCCGCAATCTCCACTACCTCGCTCAGCCTCGACGCGGCGATTGGCGTGGGCGGCGTGCCGCGCGGCCGCATCGTCGAGATTTATGGACCGGAAAGCTCCGGTAAAACTACCCTGGCGCTGCACATTGTGGCGGAAGCCCAGAAAGCCGGCGGCGTCGCTGCATACATCGACGCCGAGCACGCAATGGATGCCGATTACGCCGGCAAGCTCGGAGTCGACGTCGACCAGTTGCTGATCTCACAACCCGATTCCGGCGAACAGGCGCTCGAGATCGCGGAAGCGCTCGTGCGATCGAACGGCATCGACGTGATCGTGGTCGACTCGGTCGCGGCTCTTGTTCCACGCGCTGAGCTTGACGGCGAGATGGGCGATTCGTTGCCGGGTTTGCAGGCGCGTCTAATGTCACAGGCGCTGCGCAAGCTCACTGCGATCGTGGCGCAGTCAAACACCTGCTTCATCTTCATTAACCAGATCCGCGAAAAGATTGGCGTGATGTTCGGTAATCCGGAAACGACCACCGGCGGGCGCGCGCTCAAGTTTTACTCTTCTCTGCGACTCGATATCCGTCGCATCGGCGCGATCAAAGACGGCGATCGCGTGGCCGGCAATCGCACCAAAGTTAAGGTGGCGAAGAACAAAGTGGCGCCGCCGTTCCGCGAGGCTGAGTTCGATATCATGTATGGCGAAGGCATTTCGCGCGAAGGCGATCTGCTCGATCTCGCGGTGGTCCATCGAGCCGTGGAAAAGAGTGGCGCCTGGTTTTCTTACAAAGGCGAGCGATTGGGCCAGGGCAGGGAAAACGCGAAGACGGCGTTGAGAGAGAACCCCGAGTTCCTGCGAAAGATCGAGAAAGACGTGAAGGTGAAGCTCGGGCTGCCGGTTCGTGAAGAGCCCGAGGCCTCGAAGGCCGCCACGAAGTAGTCATTAGCCACAAAAAGGCACAAAAACACAAAAGGAGAGAAGTTCAGCCTAAACTCTGAACTTTAACTTTTGTGCTTCTTGTGCCTTTTTGTGGCGTAAACTGTCTTTGCATGTCATCGATCCTCATCAAAAACGGCACGCTCGTCACGATGGACAACGCAAACACCATCGTGCGGGGCGATCTACTCATTAACGGCGAACACATCGCGGCGATTGGTGGCAGTGGGCAAACGGCCGACACCGTTATTGACGCTGAAGGCTGCGCAGTAATCCCCGGCTTTGTCCAAACGCACATTCATCTCTGCCAAACCATCTTTCGCGGCGCTGCTGACGATCTCGCCCTCATCGACTGGTTGAAGCAGCGCGTCTGGCCCATGGAAGCAGCGCATACGGCCGCGTCGATTACGGCTTCTGCGCGTCTCGGCATCGCTGAGCTCATCAAAGGTGGCACGACGTGTGCGCTTACGATGGAGACAGTGAACCACACGCGCGAGGTATTTAAGGTCGTGGAGGAAACTGGGTTTCGCGCTACTGTCGGCAAGTGCATGATGGACAAAGGCGATGAAGTCCCGCGCGCTTTGCAGGAACAGACCGCGAACTCGATCGAAGAATCGCTCGCGTTGCTGGATGAGTGGCACGGTAAAGCCGGCGGTCGTATCCGCTACTGTTTTGCGCCGCGATTTGCGATCAGTTGTACGCGCGAGTTGTTGGCGAAGGTTGCGGAGCTTGCGCGCGCACGCGGCGTGATGGTCCACACACATGCATCGGAAAACCGTACCGAGTGTGAGCTTGTTCAGCAGGAGAGTGGTCTGCGAAATATCACGTATCTCGATAGCGTCGGGTTGACTGGTCGTCACGTCGCGCTCGCACACTGTGTTCATCTCAGCAACGACGAGATCAAGACATTGAAGACGACCGGGACGAATGTGGTTCACTGTCCGTCTTCAAATTTGAAACTCGGGTCTGGAATAGCGCCGGTGGTGACGCTTTTGGAAGAGGGAATCTCGGTATCGCTCGGAGCAGACGGCGCGGCGTGTAACAACCGCCTCGATATGTTCACAGAGATGCGTACGGCCGCGCTGCTACAGAAGGCGCTTCACGGCCCGGAAGTTATGCCTGCCAGTCGGGTTCTGCGTATGGCGACGATAGATGGCGCCAGAGCTTTGGGTTTGGATTCCGAGATCGGGAGTCTTGAGGTGGGAAAGCGGGCGGACGTGGCTGTCATTCGACTCGATCGTTTACACGCGACGCCTGTTACCGACGTGGTTTCGGCCCTCGTTTATTCGGCTGAGCAGGATGACGTGGATTCAGTGATTATCGATGGCGATCTTGTGATGAGGGAACGGGGGCTTTTGCGGCTTAATGAGCGCGAAATCATCGAGGACGCGCAGGTTCAAAGGGAGAACTTAGCCGCGGATTTGCGCGGATAAACGCGGATTTTTCTTTTGTGCTTTTTGTGCCTTTTTGCGGCTAAAAATGGCTGTGCCAGCTCGAAGGTAGCGACTGCGGGGGGCGCGATCGGCGGCCGAGCTGGCACTGGCGGGCACTATCAATTTTGAATTGGATGGCCGTCTTCTCAACTAGCTGACGTTTGGGCATCAGCGCCACCCGCAACGTCCCGAATTATACACCCAGCCCTGTATCAGTCAACGACTTTTTTGTGACTAATCCGACAAAAGTCTTGACAGGTCCTTTACACAATTTCGTGCGATTTTTCTCAGTATTTTAATTGTCCACCGAGGCGGACTTACTCTGCGTCTCGATGTCCTTTGGGTCCGCCCCAAAACGAAGCGAAACAGTGCCGTTAATGTTTCCGGTCGCAAGTATGAGCCTATCGGGCGAAGTCGCCACTATAAAGGCCGGTATTGTTCCTTCCTTTAACGGAAAGGCTATCAATGCATTACGCGAATCTTCCTCCTCCCCCGTCTCGTAACTCGTATCCCACAGGTTGACACTGCCATCCTCGCCAGCCGTTGCCAGTCTCTTGCCGTCAGTAAAAAACGACACAGACAGGACTCTTTGAGAGTGTCCCCGGAACGTCGCGAAGCACTCATGGGTTTTCGCATTCCAGAGTTTGGCAGTGGTATCCCAGCTTCCTGTCGCGATAACGTCATTCGAGAATGCAATCGACGTGACTGCATCAGCGTGTCCGTTTAAGAATCCGGCTTCCTTCTTTCGAGTTAGATCCCAAAGAACGACAGTGCTCTTGTTGGTCCCAATCGCCAGAGTTTCGCCGTCAGGCGAAAAAGCCAGAGATAGAACGGCGTCGCTGTCCGGCAAAGCCGTAACCAGATGCCCGTTTCCAGTTGCAACTTCCCACATCATGACGGATTTATCGGCGCCTCCGGTCGCCAACCATTTACCATCAGGAGAGAAGGCTAACGTCAGGACGGGACGAATATGCCCATTACTCAATACTCGCAACACCGCAGGTTTTGAATTATTCATCTGGAATAGTGTTATGGTCGGCTTTACTCCGCTGGGCTGCTGCTCCTCAGTTGCGACCGCAAGGATCTGCTCTTTCCAGAACGCTACGGGAGTTACGCGCTTCTCAACGGAACGGGCAGGTGGCAACTCCATGGCGGATTGATTCGTCTTCACATTCCAAAGTGTGGCGCTTCCGTCGTACCTGCCGGCAGCCAACCAGACATTATCGGCGGAAAACGACAGAGATGAGACCCTATCTGGGGATGGTTGGCCAAGATCGTACTTGGCAGGTGGCCCGGCATTTATCGACCATTGTTTTAATGATCTGTCTTCGCTCGCGCTGACGAGAGTCTTCTGATCGCGTCCGAATGCCAAAGCGGTGACGGGGCCGGAATGACCGTTCAGCGTTAGAGCCGTCTGCCGGAGAATTTCCTCTTTGGTTTTGGAGTCGCCAGGCTCATATAGTTTCTTCATATTCCAAATCTTGATGCCACCGTCTCTACTGGCCGATGCTAGAACTCCCTCGCGGTCCTCAGAAAACACCAAGGCCAACACTTCCATGAAGTGTCCTTTGAGTGAAAGGAGATAACGGTTCGTGTTCAAATCCCAAAGGGTAATGTTTGTGTCTCGTCTTCCCATCGCCAGGATCTGACCATTTGGAGAGGAAAATGCGAGGCACGTTATCGGTGCTGCCGGTTTCGATGGAGTTTGAGCATGTTGTGAAACACGTTGATTGTTAACGGGAGCATTTGGTGGCGAGGAGGTTGAGTTCTCAACTGAGAATGCCAGGTTAATTTCCGGGAGCTCCTTCTTGGTAGAGACTTCAACTACCTTCGCAATTTGATCGAGACCAATTGCAAGCCAACGGCTATCGGCTGAAAATGCCAGGGAAACGTGGTTGGTCTTATCAGAAGAACCAAATGGAATTGGATATGGCTTTTCGTCGCCAATAACGGACCAAATGGTCACGGAGCCTGGCATAGCGGCGACTACATATCGACCGTCGGGTGAATATGCGATTGAGTCGACTGGCGGACGTTGAGCGGCCCGGAGCTCACGTTTTGCGGTAAGTCGAGTTAAATCCGCGCTCAGCTCCCAAAGTCCGATTGAGCCATTCTGTTGTGCGATAGCAACGCTCTTGCGATCTGAGGCAAAAGCCACCAGCGAAACTTCCGGCGGCGCTCCGGATGATTTGATGGGCAAATTCCCCTTCGTGGGATCCCACAACAATATCTCACCCTTACTTTCAGCCACGGCGAGAGTATCGGAGCCATTGAGATACGCAAGCGAAATAATGGCGTTCTCATACCTACCGATGGTGCTTGTTTCATTGTGCGTTAGCTTCCAAAAGTGATGCCATTCGAAGCCGCGTAGCGCCGTATCGTCTTGCGGTGGGAACAAACGATCCCAGGACAGGGAATTCAAAGTCGCAGCCTGAGCCTGAGTCCCGGGGGCATCGTGAAGCAGCCGGTTTACTTCGGCGAAATTTCCTTTTTCCAATTGTTGCTGGGCGAGCTTCATCTCCGCGCTGTAGGTCAGTCGTGCTCTGACTCGACTTTCTGTATTCATTCTCAAGATCTGCAACACCAAGAGCGGAACCATGACCAGCAGAAAGACTGAAGCTACGACCAGGATCTTGGTGAGTTTGCGAGTGCGCGCCTTCTTCTGGCTGACGTCCTGGCTCTCTTCCAGAAAGTTCATCACGCCTTCGAAGATCTTTTTGTCCCCATCTTCCTCCTGACCGTTGGTTGTTTCAGTAGTCTTTTCGTCTCGTGTCAGCGATAAATGGTAGCGAGAAGCCCAGGCCAGATTAGGCTTATTCTCATCTTTCCATCGCAAGGCATATTCAATTTCCAGGTCCGTTAGTGGTCCAACCTGGTTCAATTCATACAGCTTCGCTGTTTGGACAAGTCGACGGTAAACATTAGCTGAGTCTGCCTCGCGATTGACCCACTTCCTCAATTTCTTCCAGTTGCGAATCAAACTCTCGTGAGAAATGTCGATCAGAGATTCTTTTCTGAGCGGTTTTCTGGCTGCAGGTAACAAGAACGATCGGCCTTCTTTGCGAAATACATTGATTACAGAGTTGAGCTCTTCGAACGTTGCGCCAGTGATATCCAGAAGCTCACTAACTCTCGTCGGGCGCCGCACCTCTGAGTGTCCGGTTCCCCTTTCAGCAAGGCACCTGAAAACCCTCTCAGCGATCTCACGGCTGTCATCGTCGGGTAACTCCTCGTAGGCTTCATCCGCATGATTAGATAAAGCCTCAGCCATTTTGCCAATCGTGGTGTAATGAGTCATATCGATTGGCTTGTCAGGGTTGCTTGTTTTTTCCCACTCGTCCCAGGTACGCATCAGCGCGTGTTGAAGAATGGGAAGCTGGTCGGGATCATCTCCCATATCGTTCAGGAGCTGATTGACGAGCTGCGGTGTGATTTTCGCGCCGCGAAGCGAGATCGGACCCTGTATCGCTTCCCGCCGCTGATCGCGCGTCAATCGAGGAATGAGGTATTGACCTTTATTAATCGCTTCAGGCAGACCCCAGAACTTCGCGCAATCGCCTAAGTAGTCTGAACGCATTGTCAGCACGACGTAGATCGGAATGTCAGTTTGAGCACTCGCCTGAAGAAGTAATTTGACGAAAGCAGCCGCCTGATTACCGTGCGGACCGTTTTCAGAAATCTTTGCATACCGGAATAACTCTTCAAACTGATCGACGACGACGAGCAAGTTCTCGTCTTCCTCCATCTTCGCCTCGCGCGCCACCTCGATCAGCCCTAGATCGCCGCGCCGGAGAGTCACTTCTGTTATATGGGCTTGACTCTCGATCTTCCTGGCTATTTCCTCAGGGAATGATGTTTCCAAAACCAGGCGATTGAGTTTTTCGATCTCGTCTTCCGTCAGACTCTGTTGGCCGCAAGTTAAAAGTTCGTTGATCTCACTCGAAAACTTCACGCCCTTGAAGTCCGCTTCCTGATAGAAGTCACGCTGCTTGAGAACTCCATTGAAGACTTGAACGATCTTCGAAGGATCCTTTTTCGCATCTCCATTTTGTGCTGCTCCAGAAAGTAAGAGGCGATCTTCAGACGACAATACTGCGAGAACTCTTCCGCTCGGACTTCGTTCCCCTTCATTAGCTCTGTTCAGCCTGGCACAAAGACTCCCCCAGTTAGTGGATTCGTTAAGCCGAAAGAGTGACGAACCTTTCTCCTTGGGCTTGTCACCGAAAACACGTTTGTGATTTAAGGCCAACGCCAATTCGCCTATTGGATCATCCTTAGGGCGAAACTCGGCGATGCGCCAGCATGGACCAGCATATTGCATTTGACCGCCATAGAGAGCAGGATATAGGCCGGCTTTGACAAGCGAAGACTTACCGCTGCCCGAAGTTCCGACTACAGCCAGAAACCTCGTCTCACTCAGCTTCCTTATCATCTGGTCATACTGCTGGTCTCGGCCAAAGAACAATTCGAATTCTTCATACTGAAAGGGTCGTAAACCCGGGAACGGGTTTTTGCGGTTTTCGCTCATGGTATTCTCCTCAAGCAGTCTCTGAAGTGATGCCCTCTAATTGATCGAGAAAAGGCTTCAACGAGTCTTCCGAGAAGTCTCCAAAATTCTTCATCACCAAAGTGTAGTCGGTTGTGACGGTCTTCTTATGTTCCGTTTCCGGACCATTTATGTAGATCCCATGGGCCACCAAGGGACGTGCGGTGCGAGTGATATTAATTCTTCGTAACTCTGAGAGCTTGTATTCCATAGTATTGAAGCGGCCATAAAACACGAGTATCGCATCACACAGTTCCACGTTTTCTGGGTGAGGGACCAGGGCTCCACTGTCAGTAAAGGGGAGCAGGACCTCATGATTCCGCCTTTGCAGGAGTGCTTTGAGTGGCGCCACAGCCTCTCTGTCCTTCATGTCGCAGTACAAATAGACTCGTTTGCCTTTAACATCCTCAGAGCTTTGCTGCCAGGTTATGTGTAGCTTTCTTTCTATAATCGTTTTGAGGTCTTCAAGTTTTGCACCACTGAGAATCTCAGCGTTTTCCTGAACCGCAGGATCGTTCTGCAAATATGCGAGAAAATTCTCATTGTCGTCTTCTTGTTGGTTTAGACCGATCGGCATCCAGACCAGCCGCGAATATGCGGGATCCTTTTCACCACGAGTCATTGCTAACTTATGCTGTTCCCGAACCCTGGCAGCGAACAACTTGTACTGCAATTCAAATTTATCTCGCCGATCCTCAAAATCTTGCTGCGATTCTTCTTCATCGCGGGTTATCGTTACATGGTCGGAGCCAACGAGATGGATCGATAATGTGCAGCGTTTTAAATACTCAGTTACCTTTTCTTCAAAGGCTCCTGATTCGAAAGGAAGGTTCTCGTCCGGCAGCACGGTGTAGCCGTGTTGCAACAGATTGCGTCTGATCTCGTTGCGCTCGTTGCTAAACTCTGTGGTGGTTTCGGCGAGATATACACATTTCTCCTTGGGCTTCTGGAACTCCTGGTCCATGATAAACTTCACAATATCCTGGGCCAGATCGTCCACCTTAATGGCATGTTTCTGCGCGTATTCCTTGCCGAATTGCTTAGAAAACTCCCGCAGCCGGCCCGACGGTTTTACGTATTCATAAAATTCATACCCGAGTGAGTCCTTCAAGACTTTCCTGAGCTCTTCACACAGACCCTTACCCTCGAAAGGATCAGACTCTGGATCTCCAATGGGAGTCTTCACAACCTTAAAGATCCGTGAGCGATTGTTGATCTTGATGCCGATGTTTTTGGACGCCCACTCATAAAACCAATTCAACTCGTCGCGGCACCACTCTGAATTTACGTAGCTGGGCGAAAGCACACAGACGAGAAAGACTGTCTTCGAGAGCCTCATTACAATCATATCCTTCAGTTGGTGAGTGCCCTCGAGCAATACATCGCGCCAGATCTTCGGCTCTTCGCCGATGAGTTGCGTTAAACGCAAGGCGAGACTCTCATGCACTTTGTCAACAAACCCTTTGAGTTCTTCTTCCTCAATAGTGGCATTGTCGACATGGGAGTAGTTTATGAATATGTCCTCTTCAAAATCATGCGGGAGAGCTTTGTGTGGCAGCATTTCTTCTTACCTCCGGGATGTAAGTGACTGGTGAAGTTCCCTGGATTATGGCTGGCCGATCCCGAGGGACGATTCGAGATCTTCCAGCACGATGTCGATGGGAGTTTTGATTGTGTAACGACAGAAGAGAGTTTCTGTCGAAGCAAACGATCCATTCTCGTAATACTTATTCGACGGAGCGCCACCGCCACAAAACGAGAAGTACTGGCATTCTTCCGCACAACGACGGACGCCAGTTTTGATATCTTGCAGCACGCGCTGAAACTTGTTGGAAGCGGCAATCTCGCTGAACCGATCGTGGAGCACGTTGCCGAAAGAGAAGTCTCCATAATCCGCATTCTTCATGCCCAGCAATTCCGGAGAAAACGTTGAGAGACTGCCGTCGTGGGCAATACTGATGATGGCAAATGGCTCTACCTGGTTATTGCATGTGCCTGCCTCATTCTCGATTGGAGCGACAGCGATTGCATGGTACGCACGATCAAATTCGCGAACTCGTATTGCTCCATCAGCTACTCTTTGCAATTCGTAAATGCGTTGAAAGAAGCTTCGGATTCGGTCGGGAATCGAATTCTCAGACAAGCTCGACGTTTGGTTTACGCCTTCCAGCTCCTCGATATTGAAACCAACCTGACAAATGCCATTGTCGAGAAAAAACTGCATCAGCTCGTCCGCAAAGTTGAGCGACTGTTCGGTGACGACGGCAATTACATGAAAGTCGATTCCGTGCTTGCGCAGGAGCTCGACACCCTTCATCACCTGCGCGTGAGTTCCTTTACCACTGCGTGTTTTTCGATGAGCATCGTGAATGAACGCTGGTCCATCAATGCTCAAGCCCAGTCGAATACGATTGGACTTTATGAAGGCGCACCACTCGGAATTGATCGAGATACCATTTGTTTGAATCGAGTGTGCAATCTTCTCCTCCGGGATTAATGAGGAAAGAACCGCAAACGTTTCTTCGTAGAACGATATCGGAAGCGCAAGCGGCTCGCCTGCATGCCACACGACGCTCAGTTGTTCACCAATCAAATCCTCTGCGATCAGTCTTTCGATAGCTTGCTTGAAGACGGAGATAGACATCCGATTGTGAGAGTCTCGTTCCGGAAGATAACAGTAGTCGCAATTGATATTACAAAAGGGTGACGGCTGGATGATGAGTAGTTCGACACCTCCGGCATGAAGTGAGAGGTTCTCGGTTTTAGATACCGTCGGACTCGCTAACATGGGGAGATCCCGCCGTTGATGCGATCGCAGGCCCTTGTTGTTGTGAGAACGTAGTTGAGACTCAGAGCCACAGGAGGGGCTACGCTGAGAGACAACTATGGATTAACGGTGAACTGAGGTCACCGCCATCACGATGCGCGTTTAGACGTTGCCCCAGTTACCCCAATTGCCCCAGTTTCTCCAATTGTTCCAATTGTTCCAATTGATCCAATTGTTCCAATTTCCCCAGTTGCCCCAATTACCCCATTGGGTCAGGGTTCTTTCGGAGTATGAGAGGTTATTGGCGGAAGTTTGTTGGGTCGTTACCTTCCGTTTGAGAGTGCTTCGAATTAACTCGACGCGCTCATTTATAGATTTTTGGGGTTGGGCAGCTTCGGCGGCTGGCGTTGTTGAATTTGAGAGCAGCAGCGCAGTCGCCAATACCGGAACCCGCGCAAAACGCTTAGCGTAGGCCCGTAGCTTCTTTAATATTGCTGCTCTATTTGTTGAGGACGTTCGCATTCCTTAAACCTCCAGAGGGAAGTCGGGTTTATATTGAAGGCGGAACGATTAAGGCTGATCAGAGGATGAAAACTTCGGCTCGTGAGAGGAGGAACCTGCAAGCGAGTGGGAGTCAAACAATCCTAAGGTCAATCCTGAGTCGCCTAATTGTTGGAGACGAGGCTACATGCGAGGGTGGACAAAGTCAAGATTAATTTGGCCTTACTTTGGCTCAAAACTCCCTGAGAAAAACGTCAGACGCTTAACAATCGCGTCACGATTTTCGCCACCCATTGCCCCCAATATCCCCAATAGTAATGCTCGATTCGCAGAAAACATTTCCTTCTGACTGATGAAATTCCGGATTCCGGCAAAACTCCATTCAACTTTGAAATCTGCTTTCTGAGTCTCCAGCACCGCGATGAGGTCTTTCACTTTTACCGGGATTTCGGCGGATCGGTTCAACGCGATAAAGTTCGCGATTTCGAGTATGCGCATGGGTATATTGATCTTTGCGTCAAACTTCGCATCGGCTAACAGCGTCGATATGCGTCGTCCGCACTCATCGAAACTGCCAGTCGTAAACTGGTTCTCGGCAAAGTTGGCTGCGGCAAATAAATCATCCGGATTCCGTTGTAACCACGATTCATTTAACTTGAAGGCGCGTTGATAATTGAACAGTACTTCGTGCTCGAGAAATCGGGCTCTCTCATACGCGGGCCGAAACTCCGGATAAACCGCCAGAACATTCTCGTAGCACTCCGTGGCGCTGGTCCACTCTTTCAGGTTGTAATAAGCGCGGCCCAGATTGTTCTGAGCCATGGCCCACTGTTGCGGCCGTTGCGCCAGAGTCCAAACCAGCAGTGCTTCACGATAGGCCGTCACTGCTTCGCCGAACAATCGTTGCGATTCTGGCCCAGCGGTTCTCGTGCCCTCTTCCTGTAGCGCGCTGCCGACGTTGTGCTTAGTCATCGCCCACAACGCCGGCGCTTGCTCGCGAGTGAGAACCAGCAGCGCCTCGCGGTAAGCTACCAATGCTTCGCCGAACAATCGCAGAGACTCAGCCGCTTCCGCTCGCGTGCCTTGCGCCTGAAGCGCATTGCCTAAATTGTTTTGCGTAATGGCCCACTGTCGCGGCAGTTGTTCGCGAGTTCTTACTAAGAGCGCCTGACGGTACGCCGCCACCGCTTCACTCAACAGACTTACGCCCTCCGGTCCCTGAGTTCTTGTGCCTTCTTCCTGAAGCGCGCTGCCGAGATTGTGCTGAGTCTTGGCCCACTCCTGTGGCACGTACTCGCGAGTGAATACCAGCAGTGCCCGGGCGTAGGCGGCCATCGCTTCTGCTAACAATCGCCGCGCCTCTGGTCCCTCAGATCTAGCGCCTTGAGCTTGTAACGCATTCCCCAGATCGTTTTGCGTCATGGCCCATTGCAGCGGCAGTTGCTCTCGAGTTCGAACCGACAACGCTTCACGATAAGCCGCCACTCCCTCGCTGATTAACCGGATGGCTTCTCGTCCGTTAGCCCTGACTCCCTGCTCCTGAAGTACGTATCCGAGGTTATGCTGAGTCGTCGCCCAGTCCTGTGGCATTGAGTCGTGAGTTAAAACCAGAAGCGCGCGTCGATACGCCGACGCAGCTTCGCCCAACAATCGCACTGCCTCTGGTCCTTCAGCGCGCGTGCTTTGTTCTCGAAGTGAATTTCCAATGCCGCTCTGAGTTGTCGCCCACTTTTCAAAAGCCGATTTTGTTACCTCAGGCATCACGCCATATTTATCGATATATTCGTCGAGCTTTTCGTCCGGCTTTCGCTTCAATTCTTTTTCAATTCGAGCGTCGGTCCATAAAGCCTTTGTGCTCCAGACAGCGACGATTATGTCGAGGGCTTGAACGTTCTTTGGTCCGGTGGCTGGTAATATCCATTCGCCGTCGAGTGGGTCATTCATGATCCAAAACGTATTGCTGAGAGTGATGACGACTCTGTCACCCTCTTTCGATTTTGGAGGTAAGCGAATACTAAATTTTCCGTCTTTGTCAGTCGGCGCCGACTGCTCGTCCGCGATGCGGACTCGTATATTCGGCACAGGCCTCCCTTCGTTGGCAGAGATGAGCCGGCCATTCAGCTTGATCTGCTGGCCCACCGCGACCGTGCTGAATATAACGACGGCAAGTGAGGTCCATACCCACTTCATTCGGTTTCTCTCGCTGAGTTGTTAATAAGAGTCTATTGAAATCCAACGCGCATTATGATGGGTGAGGAGAGAGAATTAAAGGGCTGGCGTTGCCACCAGCCCTACTTGAAAAGACAGTGTGTGGTCCAGGCTGAGTTAGTAATTGATGTTTCCGACCATCGTGAACGTGTAGGCGCCGGTGACGAAGTTCTGCTCGACTACGATTGCAGCTTTTCCACTTACGCCTTCGAAACGCCCGGTGCCGCTTTGGAAAACCATGTCTCCGGTCGCGATGCCGGTGCGAAGGTCCATCCGGCCATTCTCGATAACTGTCGGAAGACGATCGCCATTAGACGCTACATACGTAATTGCGCCGGGAACGATCACGATGTTCGGGTCGTTGGGGTCAGGCACGAAATCAATTTTGCCGGTACCACTGAACGATCCGAGGTGAGTCCCGTGACCCGATAACATAAGGTTTGCACCGACGACATTGCCGCCGCCGTCTATGATGAAGGACGCGACGCCATTTCCATTGGAGGCGAATGGGCGTTCAGTTGCACTTACCGGAATGATTGCCAGCAAAAGAGCGAGAATCAAACTCTTGACGGTGATAAAACGCTTCATGATGATCTCCTTCATATCGATTCAAATTGGGCCTCACAGCGACCCTTTACGTTTTGAAGTGGTCGATAATCAAAGAACATCACAACGTCTTGAGAAATAAAATCAGCGCTTGACGGTCAGACGCCGGCAAACCAAGACCAAAACGGTGTCCTTTCACCGCGCGAGCCGTAACACCCGCTCCTTTGAATCCGGTCGGTACGTAGTCATCCTGCAGACGGCGTGGATCGAACCAGTCTTCCAGAGTCGCCACGGATCCATTGTGCTCAATGGTCCGCGATACCACACACCCTTGAGTGAAGGAACTTTGTAGTAACCGGTGCCGCGTCGTGTTTGTGTAGCGAGCCGCGCATCTGTACCGACTGAAGCCCAAAGAACGTCGAACATTTGCCGGTGCTCTCGAGGTACTTCAAACTCATCGACAGCGACGAGCGCGTTGCTCGTGTAGAGCGGAGGTGTATGACAGCCGGCACATCCTTCTCGCTCGAATATTTTCTGACCTCGTGCCACCAATCGATCCGGCTTATTCGGATTCGGCGGTGGCTCGAGCGAATAGATATAGAGTGATAGCGCATACAGTTGCTCATCACTGTTGCGCAGCAGCTTCGACGGATCGGGCAAGGTGCGAAAGTCTCTCGTGCCGGGAATGAATCCGCTATAACTCGCGAGATTGTCCGCGCCCTGGTTCAAAGCCGCATAGCGCATCATGTCAGCGATCGAGCGGTGAAGTTGAAGACCAGTGTGATCGAGATACTTTCGATCTTTGATCCCGATCAGATCCGGAACCTGTGGCGGGAACATTGGATTAGTGCCGTGACGCGCAATGACTCCCGGTGGGATCGCTGCATGCATCTCGGCAAGTTTTTCAAGAGACATTTGTTGGATGTCATTCATCGGATCCGGCTTTACCCAGGGCGCGCCAAAGAACGAGCGCTCGAAGGCATATGCCTGTTCGATCTTGAATCTATTTACGGTCAGGGCGGCTGCGCGTTCGAAAGGAAAATTTCCTTGTGCGCCTTTAACGACCGTGCCGTCTGGCATCACTCGTGTGTGACACAGCGCACACGAGATCGTCCCGAGCTCGACTTTTCCTTTCTCTCTGACGACGTAGCGGAACCATGGCAATGTGCCGTCCTTGGTCGCAGGCACGCTGACCTTCTCGTACCACTCCGGATTTCTGACGTCCGCGACCTGAGCAATGTTGTCGTAAGAGATAGGTGAGTCGAATACAAGCTCTCCTGCTCGGATCCAATCTGCTTCAGTCTTTAGAGTGCTAACGTCGAGCGCTGATTCCGGCTCTTGTTGTTTGAGCCATTCCAGGTATCCGGCCGGTTCTTTGCCGGGTGCATACACTGGATAGTTTTTATAGATCGTTCGAACTGGTATTCGATAATAATAGTCCGACGAGATTTGTTTTGGTGAAGCGTTGGAGTCGACTAATGGAAGTTGCAATGCGGCCATCTCCGCGTCGTCCCAAACGCGAGGAATCGCCGGTGTGAAACGCGAATGGATTACATGGGCCTTTCGTTGACTCAGAACAACAAAGACACTCCCCGCCAGTAAGATGAAGACGACGACAAACTTAATTCTGTGTAATGACATACTGCTCCTTACTTGAAAACGGCGCCTAAAAATCGAAGCTGTGGACAGTAAGGCAGTGGCAGGTGAAAAGTCCTGAGAGACTTCTGAAAGTTTTCTGAGAATTGCGGCGAGAGATCATCTCAGCGTATCTCTGCGTCCTCTGCGTTTGAATTGTTGTCGTTTAACGCAGAGAACGCTGAGATACGCAGAGAACGCGGAGTGTTATTGCTGCAGTTGTGCCAGAAAGTACGCGTAATCAAAGTACTCTCTGTCCGATTGAACTTTTCCGTCCGGGTTGATCTTGAAGATGCCGACGCCGTCCACGAAGAAGACGTTTCCGGTCTTGGTCTTAAAACGTAACCGCCATTTGATCGCAGCTTCCTGACCGGCCACGGTGACGTCAAAGTGCTGGACTCTGATTTCATTCAAGATCGTCGGGAACGTTTCCAGATAAGCAATGATGGCTTGTGTTCCCTGTATCGGTGTAGTTCCGACTGGATCTTCAATCGTGCCGTCAGGAGCGTAAAGGGCTGCGGTCCCCTGAGCATCGAACGCAGCGAATTTGTTGAAGACGTCGGTAACGATCGCTTCGATCTGTTCCGGTGTTAGATTGTTGGCTGGAGCCGCCTCAACGCGCTTCACGTTCGCAGCAACCAAAAACATCAGCGCCATTCCCAGCGCCGTCATCCTTTTCACAAAACTTAGATTTCTCATTTCTTCTCCTCTGTATGTTTGCGTACATCCGAGGCGAACATCGCCGTGCCATCGGATTCGACGACGGCGACGACCGCCAATGATTGATGAAGGAGAAGTTGTTGAACTTTTGACGATATTACTACGGCGGGGAGTATAGTCCCTTCAATTCATTGTGCTAACACTCGCCTTCTGATAGATTCGTGCCCGTCTCATTTTAAGGTTAGCCTTCGCCATTTATAGTTTTCATATAGCCAACTGGTCTGCGCGATTCTATTACTGATCTCTGGAGCGTTCTTAACGGCATCGCTCACCAGCCTCGAGAAAGCTTTGGCTGCTAATTACTTTCGCCCGGAGGCAACTCATGCGCATTGCAGTAATTTCCACCTATACCCATCCCAGCAGGCTCATCATCAAGGAAAAGTCTGTAATGCAATCGGCGGTTCCGGAGTTGATTGCGGCCCAATGCCCCGATGATGCCGAAATCGAGATCTATAACGAGAAGGAATCCTATATCCCACTCGATCGCGATTGGGACCTGGTCTTTTTTTCGTACCTGCACTCTTACTACGAACACACGAAAGTTCTGTCGACGCTGTTTCGACGACGCGGCATCACGACTGTTGCGGGTGGGCGACATGCCACACATTTTGCCGACGACTGCCAGAAGTATTTCGACGCTGTCATTACCGGCGAACCCGAAAGCAACGTTCCGGCGCTGGTTCGCGATTTTCAGCGCGGCGAGTTGAAGCCCCGCTACAGTCTTCCCGCGGTTGAGCCAGCGGCAATCAAACCATACCGCTACGATCTCATCGATTTCAGCCACAACCGCTTTCGCCTGCCCGGCGTTGAAGCTTCACGTGGTTGTCCCTTCGCGTGCAATTTCTGTGTGCTTACGGGATGGGAAACATACCGCTACCGGCCGGTCAAGCACGTCATCGACGAGATCAAGTTTAAGATGAAGTGGAACAACCACTACTTCGGTCTCATCAAAGACTGGTTCATTTTTCTCGATAATAATCTCGGCGGGAACGTGAAATATTTGCGGGAACTGTGCGAGGCATTGATACCGCTCAAGAAGACCTGGGGCTGTGCGCTTACGTTCAATGTTTTGAAAGATGAGACGACGGTCAAGCTGATGGCGAAGGCTGGCTGTCGTTATGTTTACACCGGACTCGAGTCGCTTAATCCCGAGTCGATCAAGTCCATGAATAAAGGCCAGAACACGGTAAAAGAAATAGACAACATCATTAACAAATGCTATGCGAATGGAATCCTGCTTTCGTTTGGTCTGATAGTTGGATCCGATGGCGATACAAATGAATACCTGGAGAAGCTGCCGGGCTATATGGCTGATCTGCGGTACTGCGCCATCACTTTCATGGGAATCATCTGCCCTTACCCGGAGACCTCTTTGTTTCGCGATTTCCAAAAGGAGGGTCGACTGCTGCCAGGCACAGTCAGTCGAGACTACGACGGCTACACCCTTTGTCACAGGCCGAAGTTGCTGGACCCGAGCGAGGTGGTGGACCACTACCGCCGGCTGTCGCGCGCGATCGGCTCGCTTTCAAACGTGTCGCGCCACTACAAGAGCAAGTTCTGGGCGAGCGACATGCATCGCTATAAGATGACGCTACTGGTGTCAGGTCCGGAGATCTTCAGCGTGCGGAACAACCTGCGTAACAAGAAACGGAGCTTCATCGCCGGCAAGGACGAGCTCGAGGCATGGGACCAGCAGAAGATGCAGGAGTTTCAGATCCAGCCGCAATACTTGAGTTAGGTCGGTTGGCTGCCGAAAGGATCATAGGATTCGCATGCTGTCCTTGGAAAGTCTTAGAAATTTTTAAGAAATTAATTTTAGAACTTTGTTCTAACGAGTTGAGAGGCCCTCGGGTGCATGTGTGCACAGCGAGGGCTTCGGTTTAGGCATCGGGACAGGCCTTGCCTCAAGTCAGACGTTTTCTGTTGGACACGGTCAGTACCACCTGCGGTAGCGGGTGGGTGCGTCAGCTTTTCTGCACGTCGTCACACGGCTGCGCACCCACCCGCTACCGCAGGTGGTACTGACCGTGTGTCCAACAGTGGATGTGACTTTTGCGGCAAACCCGTCAGGATATTTGTTTGCATGATCGAATAGTGCGTGATGTCAAACATAAGAACTAAAATTTTTTTGACAACTTGTAGAATTCCGATCTCGCCGTTCGTCGTGATAGTGAAGGCGGGCAATGAGCCCGGCTTAATACCATTTTATAGGAGACGACATGCCACATTATCTAGTTTCTGGTTACCTCCCCGACAACTTCGACCCGTCCACACAGGATGAAGCGACTATCGAGGCGATCCACGCGCTCAATCGCGAAATGATCGCTGCTGGTGTCAGGAAGTTCGCAGGTGGGTTGGGCTCGGCCCACACGTTGCGCCCGCAGCCCAATGGTGAACTGCTTCTCACCGACGGTCCGTACCTGGAGACCAAGGAGCACGTGGGCGGTTTATGGATACTGGAATGCGCCGACATAGACGAGGTGGTTGCGTGGGCACGCAAGGGCGCTAAAGCGTGCCGTTTTCCGGTCGAGGTGCGAGAGATTTTCTTCATGCCGGCCCCTGAACAAGACTAAAACAAAGAAATACAAGTGAGCGGCGGCGACACGCCACTGCATGCTGAAAACGGCCTTGCGTGACAAGACTGATTCTCAGGAGGGAAAACTATGTGCGAAAACAAGATTGGAGCAACCGTAATCAAGTGCTTCGTACTGCTTGTTGTACTCAGCATGGCGCAACAGGCCATGGCACAGGACGCCAAGACACCATATACGAACATGGCGCCGGTCGACCAATATCTTATGGCGGATCGTGATGCGGAGATAGCCCTGGCGCGAAGTGCCGCGCCGGAGTCCATCTCACGCGATGCAGAGGTGCTGGTCCTTGCCCGCCATGGTTTCGAAACCGCGGTGAAAGGCAAGAACGGGTTCGTATGTATCGTGGGACGTTCCTGGACATCAGCCGCCGATGAGGACTACTGGGATCCGAAAGTGCGGGTTCCTATTTGTGTCAATGCGGCAGCCGCGCGTACCTACCTTCTTCGCGTCAGGAAAATCGCCGACCTCGCTCTGACCGGGCAAACGCTGGCTCAGGTGAACGAGATCTCCGTTGCCGCTCTCGCCAGGAAAGAACTGCCGGCGATGGAACCGGGGGCGATGTGCTACATGATGGGGAAGCAAGGATACGGTGGCGCCAGCGCACCACACTGGCCTCCCCACCTCATGTTCTTCTATTCCGATACCGACCCCGCGATCTGGGGAGCCAATCTGCCGGGTTCTCCTATCATCGCGGTTGCTGACCCCCTGCAGCACCTGACGCAGTTCGTCATTCCAACCCAACGGTGGTCAGACGGCACGGAATATCTTCCTTCACCGCCGAATCACGTTCACAAGTAGTGTGTTTGCCTGACGACGATTAAGATGTCGTCAGGCAAACATGAGCGAGGTCAACAGGACGATCGAGGCGGTCTGGAAGATCGAGTCTCCGCGACTCATCGCTGCGATTGCGCGCGTCACCCGCGATATCGGCGTTGCCGAGGAACTCGCCCAGGACGCACTCGTTGCGGCCCTCGAGCGGTGGCTCGAAGAAGGTATCCCCGAGAATCCCGCTGCGTGGCTGATGACGGCGGCAAAGCGGCGTGCCATCGATGGTCTGCGCCGTGGGCAGATGCTTGTACAAAAGCACGAAGAAATTGCTCGGGAGCTCAAGGTGCAAGAGCAGCGGCTCGGAGAGGCGATGGACCAGGCACTGGATCAGGTTATCGACGATGACGTGCTGCGGCTGATCTTTACCGCATGCCATCCCATACTCGCTGTAGAGGGACGCATCGCGCTTACGTTGCGTTTGATCGGTGGTCTCACTACGGCCGAGATCGCACGGGCTTTTCTTGTACCTGAGAAAACGATAGGACAGCGGATCTTTCGCGCCAAGAAGACTCTCTCAGAAGCACATGTGCCCTTTGAGACGCCGCGCGGAGACGAGTTGCGTCGCCGAGTGAACTCAGTACTTTCCGTGGTCTACCTGATCTTCAACGAGGGGCATACCGCGACCTCAGGAGAGGAGTGGATGCGGGCTGCACTCTGCGACGAGTCGTTGCGGCTCGGACGCATGCTAGTCCAATTTCTTCCCGGCGAGTCTGAAGTTCACGCACTACTGGCTCTGATGGAACTCAATGCGTCGCGCACCGCGGCTCGCCGTGGCCGCAATGGTGAGGCGGTCTTGCTGCCGGATCAGGATCGCTCTTTGTGGGACGACGCGCAGATTCAGCGAGGAATGTCCGCGCTCGAAAACGCGCAACGGCTCGGTGGCGGCGCTGGCTACTATACATTGCAGGCAGCGATTGCAGCATGTCACATGCGAGCTCGCACAGCCGATGAGACTGACTGGGAACGGATCGTTCTGCTCTACGACGCGCTGATGCAAACGGCCCCGTCTCCCATTGTGGCATTGAATCGAGCAGTCGCTGTGAGTATGGCCCAGGGCCCGGTCGCTGGGCTTGATGCACTCGATGCCATAGCCCCTGCGCTGTCCGACTATCATCTGCTTCACAGTGTGCGCGGAGACCTGTTGATGAAAACGGGCAACTTCCCTGAGGCGCGTGCGGAAATCCAGCGCGCGATCACCATGACAAAGAATCTGCGCGAACAGGAACTGCTGGAGGAAAAGTTGAAGCAGATTGAGAAGGCGGCCCGCCTACCTGGGATAGAGATTACGTAGGCGCACAAACGCTTCTCTGGGAATAAAGTCTTCTGTCAGTTCAACGCTCGATATATCTTGTGCTACTACTTCGAAGTGGCGGTTACTCTTCTCTTCAGAGTCGACAAATAAAAATCTTCTAAAGGGCGGCGTTGCGGATATTTCTTTAAGCGCGTAAAGCCTCATACCCTCCGCGTTTGTAATGCTCGCTGAACGCACTCGGCCAAATCGAATTGAAAACAACCGGTCATCGTAAGTTAGAACCGCAACCACAACCACCCGCTTGTTGAGTACCGAACGCAGAAAACCACTTTTGTATTCTGCCGCTATGATGACTCCATCATGGACGTCCGGTTCTTGTATGTAACGGATGAATGTTTGCTCAGACATTATGGCGGATTCTCAGTCTTCAAATTCGAAATTGAGCGAACCTGACTGAACAACCTCATCGAGTTTGCGCTCCCATGAGTTGAATTTGAAAAACTGTAGAAAGGCTTTCGCCTCGCGTAGCAACTCCCGGTCATGAAGCGCTTCAAGTAAAAATTTGCTCATTATTCGAATCGCAGATCCTGTTTCGTATATCTCTGCCTCTGAACGGTTTTGTAATCGTTGCCGTGGCCTTCCTGGATGCCGAAATCGACATCACCTGGCGGTCTCTCAACGATTACACGAAGAGTTATCTGTCTTTCCATGGGTGCAGTACCACGCTAATGTGATTTTTTAGCGGCAGCGATGATTGTTTCAGCTTGGCCATCAATCATAGTGTCCAGCCTTGTCTCTTCAATGCCGGCAATACGTCCCAACAATCTTCTCGCTACTGACGCATGACCGGCAAACTGCCAGCGTGCCATCTCAACCAACGCATCCATCGCTTCTGTACGAAGCTGCTTCAACAGTTTGGGATCGCGCGACGCGGTTAGACTTACAAGTAACCAGCCTCCCTTGTTACGGTCAACCCATTTGTCGGATTTGAGAAGAGCGATGAACGGGTTTGGAGAGATCATTCTTGCACGCTGTTGAGAAGAGCTGGCAATGACGCCGAGCGCTCGGACGGCATTGTTGCGAACACCCTCGTCAGGATCGCGCGCGGCTTCGGTAAGATCAGTGATCTGGCGTGCGGAGACGTTCACGTATCCGAGAAATTCTGCGGCAATAGCCCGGTGTTCAGCATTAGAAGATGACGAAAGGACGGTGCGAAGCAGAACTCCGTTGGCTAACGCAAATTCACGGATCTGTAACTCTTTTGCGCGAAGCTCCGGATCGGCAGAGAGCGCATAGCCCCTGGAGTTATCTTGTTGCGTGCGTCCGGCAAGAGCTGCCTTATTCAACGCCTCCTCAGCTTCCTGATTGAGTTTCAATGCAGCCACTGGCAGTTGGTCTTCACCCGTCGGAGCCGGTTTGTGTTGGAGCGCGACGCTCGAGGTTCGCGCCACGCCAATGTAAATCATCGAATTACCATTTTCGTCGCAGCACACACGCGCGATGTCGGTGGGAGGCCTACCGGTTTGCGATCGAATTGCTTCATCAATCCTTGATCGATACGTGCTCCAATCGGCTTGCTTAATAGACTCGCCGGGTTTGATCGGCAGAGCGGACCGCAGTTTCACCACCTCAAAATGTCCATAGCCAAAGAAATCAATATTAGCGATTGTCTCTTTGTCAGGTCTCGAAGCAACAACGGAGGAATCTGGTTGTAGCCACACAAGGCGAGTAAGGAGGCAGAGCGTAGTGACCGTAAACAGTATCTTCCTCTTCATCTCTTAGATCCTCCAATCCGAGTTCTGTATCATAGTGCTATAATTTGCGCGACCCGCGAACCAACTAACAGCAAAGTTTGGACAAGCACGATGTGTGGAAATGCAATGAGGATTGGTTTCAGTTTGTTGCTTGGGATTGCTATTAGTATCTTCGTGTCGGAAACCACAACGGCAATCTCACAAGGAAGGAACAGCATTTCCGGGGTCGTCTTTGGTGAGTCGCGGACGCCGATGTCCGACACTTATGTGCAGCTACTTGATGAACTAGGATCGACGATCGCTCAGACAAGGACAAACGGGGCAGGGCGCTACGCGTTCTATGGTCTATCAAATGGTCGCTTTAAGGTTAAGGTATTTCCGGTAGGCACCGATTACATGGAACAAATCCAGGAAGTTCTCCTGTCGCCGGTCTCCGCGGTTCCAGGTTCCGGTGCAGACAATCAACAAATCGATTTCTATTTGCGCCTGCGGGACGCCAACAGAGGACCATTCAGTGTGCCCGGCACGATCTTCGCGCAGGAAGTACCGGATGAGGCGAAGAAGCTCTATGAACTGGGTATCAGCCAACTGCGACAAAAAAATGAAACGGCAGGTTTTGAGAATCTGAAAAAGGCTCTCGACGTGTTTCCGAATTACTTCCTCGCGTTGGATCGTCTGGGCACCGAGTACGCTGCGCGCGGCAGGACCAACCCCAACTACTTTGAAGCAGCTCGAATCCTTCTTACAAAAGCGCTCGAAGTCAATCCTCGCAGTTTTTCAAGTATGTTCGGTTTAGGTTTTACTCAATACCACCAGGGAATGGTAAACGAAGCCGTCGTCAACCTTGAACGCGCGATTACTGTTTACAACGACTCTCCGAACGCATACCTGTGGCTTGGGATTGCTCAGAAGCGGGTTGGAAAACTGGTCCAGGCTGAGGCGTCGCTCAAGCGTGCCAACGAGTTGAGTAAAGGCAAAGAGGCCGATGTGCACTGGCAACTCGGCGGACTCTATAACGAGCAGAAGCGTTATGCTGAAGCTGCAGCGGAGTTAGAACTATTCCTGAAGAACAAACCGGATGCGCGTGACGCGGAGAAGATCAAACAACTCATCGCGCAGTTGAAACAGAAGGCTGCCACGCCCTAGTCGCGCTGTAGCGAGACGCCCATGAAATAAGAAGCCCATCCGGCATTGAGCCGGATGGGCTTTAATTTAGACGACGTGATTTAGCCGGCTAAAACTGGAAGCGGAATCCGAAACGGACCGAACGCGGACCCTGGAAGCTATTGGGTAAACCAAATCGCGTATCCTTACTGCCCGTAGGGCCGTTGAGGACGGCGACGATTTTGTCGCGCGTATTGGTCCGCTGAAACTGTGCTTCTGCCTGCGGAGCATTGGCCGACAGTCCGATGTCTGTCGCCGGGATGTTAACCGAAGAGATGTTGTCAAAGACTGTCAACACATTCGCCTCGTTGAACAAGTTGAGAACATCCAAATCGAATACTATCGCAAACCGCTCGCTACCGCCGAACTTGTACCTATGGTGAATCGCAAAGTCGGTTTGAGTAAACGCCTCAGTGCGACCCAGATCACCACGTCCGTTCAGAATCATGTTGTCGATATTGAACAAGACAAAGCGGGTCGTTAGCGGCGTACCACTCTGTATCGTGGTGAAGAGCGAGAAATCGGTACTACTGCCAGGGCCAAATCCAAATTTCTCCTTCCATTTTAGTGAATAACCACCGTAGAACTTGAAGGAGTGTGGTCTATCGGTCGGCAGCAGGCCGTTGTCCTGAACGCCGAGCGCGGTGAAGCCCACGATCGGAAGGTCAAAGTTGCGGTTGACGTTTGGACTGGTACGTCCGTCCTCGTCCGAACTGGCAAGGCCGGAGTAGTTACCAAACAGGCGACTCCATGTATAGCTGGAATTGAAGTAATAGCTCTTACTGGAGTGTGTGTCGAAACGTATTTCGAGTGCATCGTACTTGCGCTCCGCCTTCAACGGGATGAAGCCAAAGTCGGTGCCTACTTTCGCAGCCAGTCCCTCGCCGGGGTTACCGATAATAAAAGCCTCACTGCCCGTCGGGCTCGAGAAGCCGATATCTTCAACCGCGCGATCGACTTGCTTATGGGAGTAACGACCGCTAAGCAGGAAGCTGCCCCATACCTCACGTTCAAAACCAGCCGTGAACTCGCTCTGGCGGAACGGTTTTAGATCCGGATCAATCGCTCCATTTTCGACACCGAGGCCAGCGTTAGATGGGATGCGGAAGTCGAGGTCGCAGCGAACCCGGTTCCCCGGCGTAGGCGTTATTGGACAATTTCCGCCAATAACGGGTGCGTAGTTTCCGATGATACGCTGCGGAGTCAGAGAGTCGTATCTTCCATCGCCGGGGAAGGTCTCAAAGTAAAAGTTGTGGAAGAAGTCGCCACCGAACGAACCGCGCGGCAATTCATATTTGAACCGATCGAAGAACCAACCATAGCTGGCAAAGAGCTTCGTCTTACCATCGCCGGTCAAGTCAAACGCACCGCCGAAGCGTGGCGCAAGCTTGTCGAAGAAATCGAACGTGATGCTTGGATTGCCAGGGGTGAAACTCGGAGCATCTTCCTTCTCAACGCGAAAACCGAGGTTCAGGGAGAGACGGCTCGTGGGTCCCCAACCATCCTGGAAGAAGAATGCCTGGTTCTTGCTGGCGGCGCCGCCCTGTGTAGCGAAACGCTGAATGAATCCTGAGCCATTGGCGCCGGGAGTGGGGGGCAGGATCGCTGCAGAAAGCCCAGACGTCTGATTGATGCTTCGTCCATACCGGATCGAGACTTGATCAATCGTTGCGCTGAACACGTCGTTCGCCAGGGCGTTGATCTGGTATCCACCTTTGAACTCATGGCGACCACCAAACTCATTCACGAAGTATGCGGCGTCGATGTCGAACGTTCTGCGACGGGAGGCGTCGAACACGGTTTGCGTTTGCGAAGGACGACTCTGCTGGCCAGTGACGCACTGAGCTTCGGCCGGAATCGCAGAGGAAAGACCAGAAGTGCTACAGAAGATACGAGCTCCGCCGACGATACTCGGCAGGCCGTAATTGCCAAGCTTTTCGTTCAAGAAACTGTATCCGGCGCGTGTGGCGACCACCAAATTTGGGGTCGGAGTCCACGTCAGACCACCTGTGACATTCTGAGAGTTCTGCCGGCCGCCTTCCCCTCGGAGGAGTTGCGCACCCCTTAGAACCCCGACTGGGGAGCCGAAGTCTACAGCAGGAATGGTAGTCGAAAGCTGACTGGAATTTGCGTCGACCTCGCCGTGTCGCACAATTGGGTTGTAGGTGTAAGAGGTAGTGAAACGCAAATTGTCGGTGATGTTGGCGTCAACACGTGCGAAATCGTACCAGTTGGTTTGAGACGAAACGTAACGCTCTGCGCCGGCAATCGCTCCAGTATTAGGATTGCGGTAGGTCAAACTGCGGACCGTTTGCAAGACTTGTGGCGAGTGGCTAACGAGGAACCATGCGCGATCGCGAATAATTGGACCGCTGAGAGTTCCTGTCCAGAACTCGTCGGTGCCGCCGTCTCTGTCTGGCCTGAAGAGCCTGGGGCCGGCTGCAAAGGCGTTGGTCAAGAAAGGACGCGGACCGGCCTGAAGTTTCGCCACTCGCAACGAAAGCCCGGCCTCACCGTGAAAGTCATTGCCGCCACTCCTCGTGACAACATTAATCACGCCGCCTGTGGCCCCACCAAACTCAGCCTCGAAGCCCGACGACTTGACTTGAATATCCTGAATAAACTGAAACGGGATGTTGTTATTAGTGTTCAGCGTGCCCGTCCGGAAGTTTGATACTTCCTGGCCGTCAATAATGAAGGTGTTCTCAGATCCCGAAGCACCATCTATCTGGAAGCCGCCGCTAAGCGGCTCGTTGCGAACCGCTGGTGCAACGTTGAGTAAACTGGTGAAGTTGGTGCCCTTCGGCAGCAAATCTGCAACCTGCGCGGTAATGTTGGTCTGGATTTTGTTATCGGTCATGGCGATAGGATTGTCGGTAGCGCTGACTACGACAGTTCCCGTGGCGCCCTCTGGTTGCAGGCTAAAGTCCACCGCTGTCGGCTTCCCAAGCACGACTTGAACACGTTCGCGCACTTGTTCGCCAAAGCCGGATGAGGCAGAGGCCGTGACTTTGTAGATTCCGGGCGGCAGTTGTGTAATCACAAACCGGCCGTCATCCTTCGAAGTTGTACTGCGACTAAAACCGAGAGTCACACCTGTAACTGTGACAGGCACTCCCGCGACTAAATTACCTTGAGGATCTTTGATCGTACCCTCGATACTTCCGGTCGTCTCTTGACCAAATGCTGAAATGGCCGCACCAAGAATGATGACGGCAACAAACGAAAACAGTGGAAGGCTCTTAATAGAAATCAAGACCTGCTTCATTGTGCATTCCTCCTGATAAAAGGTGGGCAGAGCTTTGACGGGATTACTTGAAAGCTGGGGGGCAACTGCCGTACCCACGCAAACTCAACACAGCTTTAGGAGATATCAGGCGGATTTAGCGCGTTTAGCTAAGTCACGAGCTCAGCGAGGTTCCGAAAAAATGGATCGTCTCCCATATTTTTGAAGACACATCGGATTTTTCACTCCCTCGGCATGATGGTCCAGAAACAGTAAGCATCCGAAAAACGGGAACCTTTTAATTGATTCGTACAATTAAAAAAAGGGCTTCCCTGTAAGGCTATCGTGTGTAGACTAACGGTACCGGTTCGTTCCACTAAAGACGGATTCCCAAGAACTCAGGACGTAACTATGAAGCTCAAAAACTACTTGCTGGCAGTTGCCGCACTTCTATTTTTCATCAACGGTGCTTGCTTCGCCCAATCAGCGTTGCCACAGTTGCCCGATACTCCCGCTGCAAACCAGGCGAAAGGGTGGTTGGAAGTTTTCAACGCCGGAGATGTCGAGAAGCGCAGGGCCTTCCTCCAAAAGAATTATCCGAGTCGTTTGGAACGCTTTGATCGCGAAACAGAAATGCGACGTGGGACTGGTGGTTTCGACGTCGTGAAAGTCGCGGAGTCGACGCCAACCAAAATCGTCTTGCTGATCCAGGAACGCCTGGGCGAGCAGTTCGTGCAATTTACCGTTGAGGTCGAGCCCGCGCCGCCACACGCCATTAAACAGTTTCAACTTCAAGTGCTCCCACGACCGGCGGAGTTTGCTATTCGTCACTTGAACGACAATGAGTTGGCCGCCTCATTGCGAAAGCGGTTGGATGAAGTAGTAGCCGCCGATCTTTTTTCAGGTGCTGTCCTCGTCGCAAAAGATGGCAAGACTGTTTTTGCACACGCGTATGGACTGGCAGATCGTGAGAAGAAAACGCCGAACACTTTGAAGACGCGCTTCCGACTCGGATCGATGAACAAGATGTTCACTGCAGTCGCCACCCTTCAACTTGTACAAAATGGAAAACTCGATCTGAAAGCGCCCTTCGGCAATTACCTCACCGACTATCCGAATAAAGACGTTGCCTCGAAAGTAACGATTGAACAGATGCTTTCGCACACCGGGGGCACGGGCGACATCTTTGGTCCGGAGTTCGATAAGAATCGTCTTGAGCTAAAGACGCTACAGGACTATGTGAAGCTGTATGGTAATCGCGGACCGGAGTTTGAACCGGGCAGTCGCTGGCAGTACAGCAACTACGGTTTTCTTTTATTGGGCGTGATAGTTGAGAAAGTTAGTGGTCAGAACTACTACGACTATGTTCGAGATCACATTTTCAAGCCGGCCGGAATGATCGCTACTGCTTCGGAGCCGGAAGACCAGGTGGTTGCCGATCGCAGCGTCGGTTACATGCGACCGGATGGTAACGGTTGGCAGCGCAACACTGACACACTTCCTTATCGCGGGACTTCTGCGGGTGGCGGTTATTCGACGGTTGAGGATCTATTGAAGTTTGCGACGGCACTCCAAACAAACAAACTACTCAAGCCGCAGTACACCGAGATGCTCACGACCGGGAAAGTCGAGACACCGAACGGCGGTAAGTATGCTTATGGATTTCAAGAGGCGACGGTTAACGGGACCCGATGCTTCGGCCATGGCGGTGGCGCGCCCGGTATGAATGGCGAATTGAAGATCTGCCCTGGGCCAGGTTATGTGGTTGCTGTGTTGGCGAACCTGGATCCGCCGGCGGCAACTCGAGTTGCAGATTTCATTACTAATCGACTGGCAATCAAGTAGGCTTAGGCTGGCAATCGTTGCGCACAGAAGCACGCCGATTCTGATCCGTCTAAATATCTGCTGCGCCACAAACCATCCTTATGCAGCACGACCCCAAAGACGACAGCTCCGACTCGATGCTGGCTCCTTTCCTGAATGCTAAGTCGGAATCGCTCTCAGATGAATTGCTGCGCGCTATCATCGATGAACATGCCGACCCAATTATCAAGAAAATACTCAGAAGCAAGCTGCGAGTGTCACTCAACGGACGCGGCACTCAACAAAACCAGGATGCGCTGGAGATAGCCGGCGATCTGCGGGCCTCGGTTATCTCAACCTTGCGAGCCCTGAGACAGAATCCAAATCAAACAGCAATCGCCAATTTCTCCGACTTTGTCGCCATCAAAACCTACTCAGCGTGTGTTGACTATTTTCGCGAGAAGCATCCGCAGCGGTGAAGGCTAAAGAGCTTGTTGCGCCGGCGCTTACGACAGAATCCACGATTTGCTTTGTGGCAAGCTGAAGATAAGCAATGGTATGCAGGCTTCAGCGGACGCCAGGAAACCGGATCCGAAGCGGAAGAACCCGACGTCTCTGTTATGCGTCCGACGGACGGGAAACTAAATGCTGCCCAGATGAAGTCTGATGAATTCCTCGATGTCTTGTTCGAGCGCTCCGGTCGACCGATAGTTTTCGATGAAGTCGTAAAAATCGCGGCTGAGACGTGGCACATCCACGATCCGACTACCGAATCGATTGATACCGATGGGTCTGAGAGAGATGGCCAGTTTACGAGTTCAGAACCCAGAGTTGATCTGGCCCTGGAGCAGCGGTTGTTCTTTGAGCAGGTTTGGCTCGAGGTGTGTCAATTGCCGGTGCTCCAACGTGCCGCTCTGTTGCTTAACCTCAGAGATTCGAGGGACGGGGGAGTGATTTCTTTTCTACCTTTCCTGGGGATCGCTTCTAAAGAGGAGCTCGCACAATTACTGGAGATTCCTTATGAACACTTTCAGAAGTTGTGGAGTCAGTTGCCGCTTGATGATCTCCGCATTGCGCAAATGTTTGGCATAACCCGGCAGCAAGTCATTAACCTGCGCAAAACGGCGCGCGAACGGCTGGCGCGAAGAATGAGAAAGCTCGAAGAGAAGTGAGAAATCTCAAAGACGACTGGTAAGAATTAGAAGTGAAATACGGCTTAAAGATAAAGAACGGAGCGAAAGCACCACGCGACGAATGACCGAACATCTTACCGAAACACAAGTCAGTCTTTTTCGTGAGCGGGCCTTAGGGCCGACGGAACGGGAAAGAATTGATTCCCATGTTGCGGAATGTGAATCGTGCCTTCGTCGCATACTGCCATCCGAAGATTCAGCGCTGGTCTATAGCGAGTTAACGGAAGCTCTGCTGCCGGACAGCGCGGACGAACCTTTTCATCTGTCGAATGCAGAGGTGAGGCGATACACAAACGGGTCAATCGATCAGGCGGATAGAGTAATCTTTGAAAGTCACCTCGACCTCTGCGATCAATGCAGCGAGGCGGTGCATTTGCTCGCGGCAAGCTCACCAACCGAAAGCGTTTCGTCTTCGGCCAGGCCAGCCGAAATCCCGGCGCGGAGCGCGGCTTTTCAGTTTACGCCGGCCCGCGTCGCAGCCGCGGTGTCAGTTGCTGCATGTCTGGTTTTGGCTTTTGTTGTGTGGTTGCGTTGGCATTCGCGCGCCGTGGATCAGACTACTCAACAGGCGAGTAGCCAGACTCCCTCGAACACGCCTGGAAGCGGCTCGCCAACGCCCGCACAGGCGGAAGCGCCGAAAGGACCAACCTCCGATCAACTCGCAGTAGCATTGAGTTTGGAAGACAACGGCCGCAAGGTTCAGTTGGATAACAGCGGCAAACTAATTGGACTGGAGGAGCTTCCTGAAGCGAGCCGTTCGCTGGTGCGCGGTGTGCTGGCGAACAAAACCTTGTCAAAACCAGAGGTACTGGACAAGTTGACCACACCTTCGATCACGCTCATGGATCCCACTACCCGAGAAAACACGTTTGCATTGCTTGGTCCATCCGGGACAGTGATCGCGACGGATCGACCTAACCTGCGCTGGCAAGCCCTGGCGGGTGCAACAAGTTACACAGTTTCAGTTTTTGACGCAGACTTCAATCGGGTAACGCGCAGCGCGCCACTGACAGCCACGCAATGGACCACACCGGCACTGCGCCGCGGGATGATCTATTCGTGGGAAGTAGTGGCAGTAAGAGACGGGCAAGAGGTAAGGTCGCCGGTTGCTCCGGCACCCCGAGCCCAGTTCAAGATATTGGAAGCAGAGAAGCTACTCGAGTTAATCAACCTGAAAAAGCATAGACCGATCTCACATCTCACCCTGGGTCTAACCTACGCGCGCTTTGGATTGTTGGTTGAGGCCGAGGATCAACTGCAGATACTAGCGAGAGAGAATCCGAATTCCCCGGTTGCCACGAGGCTGTTGCGAACTGTTCAGGAGTGGCGCAAGCGTTAGATCCCATTACCAACGACAACAAATCCTGACCAGAAAAACGGATGGCGATATTTGGGGTCGGCCATCAGTTTAATCGCGGCCTGCCTGAGAGCCTCAGCCGCGCCCGTTCGCACCTTCTCAGACTGGAGGTTGCGGTGGAAATCTATCATCAGCCGAGCGGTGCTGGCAGAGTCGACCTTCCATTGGCTCGCTACTGTGGTTGAAGTGCCGGCGATGAATAGAGCCCAGGACATTCCGATCAATCCTTCACCCGAACCGACTTGCCCGCGCGCTGTCTGGCAAGCCGACAAGACCGCCAGGTCGGCGTGAAGATCAAGTTTCATAATTTCCCGCGCCTCCAGGAAACCATCTTCGCTGTCGTTTTCGGTCGCTAACAAGAGACGCGAGTAAAGGGGATTCGCGTCGTCGAGTACACCATGCGCGGCAAAGTGCAGTACGGGATACTGCGAAGCTTTGGCCTTGAAAGTTTCTTCGCGCGCGGCGTTGCCGATCAGAATCGTGCTCGCGTCCGCGCCGTAAATCTCACCGATTGTCTTTACCTCAGTTTCGGCTTGCGGCAGAGAATCGAAGGACCCCTCGCTTCGCGTGAGCCCCAATTGCGACACCGTGCGGCCGCTCAACGATGGATTGCCCATTGCCAGCAGCCGCGGCAAAGACGGAAAAGCTTTAACGCTGACCTTTGTCAGCAAACCATCCGAGTTGCCATTGCGACCAGTAACGCGTTGCGCCACGGCCTTCTTTTTCATTTCGCGCAAAACGCTGAGCGAGGGAGCGTAAGACAATGCGTGATCCTCGAGCACGTACTTATTTGATCTCGATAGCAAGGCCTGGAACGGTAATTCCCAGAGTCCTTCGGAGGGGACGATATAGATTGCTTCACGTCCGTCTAACTCAGCTTGCGCTGGTTGCAGTAAGAGGTCATACAAGCTCCTGGCCGGTTCTTTGAAATCAGCCGAGTTGCCGGCCAACCTCTGGCGAAAGTCAGCAACTCGTGTGGTCAGTTCGCGAGCGCTAACTGGTATCGAATAGACCTTCAACCTTACTGGATCTGTGCTGTTGGGCTTTGTGAGAACAAAGAGGTAGGTCCGATTCTGCGTAACCACGTATTCCAACAGCGCGGCTTGCGAATCGTTTATCAGCGCTCCCGCCTCGTTCAAAGACAAAGGTTCAGACCCGCCTCGCCCTGCCGTTAGATCTGGATGTGCGGCATAGATGCGCGTTTCGTATGCTTCGTATTCAAGCCGCGCTTTCTGCAGTTGCGTATCAAGGAAGGCGAGCCGTGATTTATCCGGCTGGCGCAGCGAAATCTCTTTGCGCTGTTGTGAGCTGAGCGCCGTTATTGTGGCATTCAACTGCTTCTCGTGATTGCGCTCGTCAGCGGTCATCGGTTTGGAGATGTCTGACCGGCCGTAGCGCAACACGTCGAGCAGCATGCGGCCTTTGGCCATCTCCGCGTAATGAAACGCCTCGGTTACTTTGTTCTGAGCGATCAATAGCCCGACCATCTCGACGTAAGGCACGGTCTTGTTCTCAAAAAACAGCTGTTGGTCTCGCTCGTTTCCCACCAGTTGGCCGCGCATTTTTTCCAGAATCGCGATCGCTTCGTCGAACGACTGCTGTGCCCGATCCACTTGATGGAGCGCGCGATAAGCTTGGCCCAACGAGGTCAACGTCTTCCATAAGACCTCCGGGGCATGACCGTCTTTGGCGAGTTCAGCGGCGCGAGCTGAAAGCCTTGCGGCTTCGTCGTAGTTACCCTGCCGGTAACGAATTCTTCCCATGCCGTTCAAAGTGGTTGCTGTGATCGAATTGATGCCCAGCTCTTCCTGAAGCTTCAGACTGCGCCGGTAGAAATCATCAGCCTCTTCGTAGCGATCTTGTGCGGCATAAACCTCGGCAATTCGGTTCATAAGGAAAGTCGCGCCACCTTTATCAAAGGTCTGTTCACAAATTTTCAGGCTTCGCTGGTAATACTCCAGCGCCCGTGTGTTGTCCTTCTGCGCAAAGTAGACGTCCCCCATCCTGAGTAATGGGTGGGCGATGTCCTCCCTGCTTCCCAGCTTTTCATAAAGGTCGACGCTTCTTTGGTAGTAGTTCAACGCCTGCGGAAAGTTACCCTGATAGTAATGGATGTCTCCCAATCTTACGGAAAGGACTGCGATACCCTCTTTGTGGTCGAGGCTTTCCACAAGTTTCATCATCTGCTGGTAGTTGTCGGCGGCACGCTGGTAGTCACCTTGGGCAGCGTAAACATCTCCGAGACCAATCAGCGCATTGGCCGTTCCCAGGATCGAATTGTTCCGCCTGGCTATCGTCAGAACAATGTTGAGGATCATCGCTGCTTGATCGTCGTTGCCTTTCTTGTTCAAGAGTTCTGCCCCCACATTCGACAAGCCCTTGAGCAAACCATCGGTAAACGGCTCGCTGCGTTTGAGCACCAGCGCGCGCTCTTCATCGGTGCGGGCCGCCAATAACTCAGCGGTGAGCTCTTCGGCTGAGTCTATGAACTGCCAGATTTTCCAAACTCCGTTTTCTTTGACGAAGCGAAAAGTGTGGGCCATCCGGCCAGGGCCTTCTACTTCCTTGCCGGTTTCCAAACTAACCGCGTGAATCGTGACGTCCAGACGGGCGGTCGCCTTATCGCCATCAATCAACACATCAGGGAAGCGATGGATATGGACCCCAAACCTGACCTGTTCGCTAGCGGCATATTCTTCTGTGATGAACGTCTTAAATTGATCAAGGTATGGCGACTGCTTGCTGAACATTGAAAACAGTGCCGGTGCATTTTTCGTGGCGTAAGCTTCGTAACCTCGAATTACTAACCTCTGGATCTCCGCATCATCATGACTCAGCGATGGCGACAGTTTGGCAATGACATCATCAGCCGTCTGTGCTCGCAAAGACGTAAGGGCCCCGGAGGCGAGGAAAAAGACCAGGGCCGCCTTTACCAACCAGGAATGATTGCGTGAGCAAATAGCGAGCATGGTTTCCAGCCTTCAACTAGTGGGCCATCTGTCAAATTCGCCAGACCGCATGGATGTAACGAATGGAGGTTTTGATGCGTAACGTCACTCTGGAGTCTAACTCAAAATAATCTTTCTTCGAATACTAATAACCCCGCACAGTACACGGCTAACACCAATAGCGCCTGATCTGTCAGCTTCTGTCTAAGGGTCGTAGTGTCTGGAACATGAGCTCGAATGAACAATCTCTCCTCGTATGTCTACTCCCCGTCGGAACTGAAGCAACTAAAGCCGCACAGCGCCGCGAGTTGACTGTGTAAACATTAAGGAGACCATCAATGAAACGAATCAATAAGAACCTGATCATTCGCCTGGCATTCAGTACTGCACTCTTGCTGTGCTTGGCCCTGGTGGCTTCGGCGCAAAGCACGAAGCCGGACGAATATCCCAAGGTTGAAGTTTTCGTAGGTTACTCGGCTCTTGGTGAAGCCAACGGTCGCGGTATTAGCTTCGCGCCGAATAGCAGTGTGCCAGCAAACTACAATGCGGAAGCGGGATTCGAGACATCGGTTATCCGTAATTTCAGTAAGCATTTCGGCATTAAGGGAGACTTCTCGGCCCACTTCAATAATGAGTCGGCCTCGGGCCTGCTTACCTTTTGCAATCCGGGATGCACGACCGCCACTCAGACCTTTCAGCTCAAGACGCGGGTTTACAATTTCTTGGCCGGCCCGGAGTTTAAGGCGCGCAACAGCACGCGCTTTACACCCTTCGCGCATGTGCTCGCCGGCGTCGCCCACACCAGCGCAACTTTCACCTCGCCAGGTCCGACCTTCAATTTGCTTTTGAAAAAAAGCGACAACAGCTTTGCGATGGGGTTAGGCGGAGGTCTCGATATTCGCGCCTCAAAGCGAGTAAGCTTTCGCGGCTCGTTGGATTACAATCCGGTGTTCGTTAACGACTCGGCCAGCGGCACGCGTAACTTTTTGCGATTTTCGCTGGGCGTTTTGTTTCACTGAGAATCAATAGCGCGCCTTGGCAATCGTCCACGAATGATGTAACAGTGTGCTGAATGCTGCGTCGAATAACTCACCGCTGTTTGTTGGCTTGCCTGCTGGCGCTGCTTTATGCTGACGGAGACATTAGCGACATTGCTCCGCGCGCGTTTGCTCAGACAGCTACACCGGTTGCGTCTCCCCGACCCACGCCGTTACCTCAGCAACAAGAACCGATCAAGATTTACACTGAAGAAGTCCTTCTCCCTGTGGTCGCCACCGATAGCAGCGGGCGCTTTGATCCCACGCTCGAACCAAATGACCTGCTGATCCTGGAGGACGGCGAACTCCAGACAATACGGAGCGTGCGCCGAATTCCCGCCAGCGTTCTTCTCGTTCTGGATACCGGCGGCTTCAGAAATCCGGCGATGAGAACCAACGCCACGCGCGAGCTTGCCATGCGTCTGGTTTCTCAACTTCGCTCGGGCGATGAAGTTGCCGCGATCCAATTCGGCGGCAGAGTTGAATTGATTCAGAGTTGGACCAGGGAAAAGGAAGTCGCAATCCATTCGCTCAAATCAAAACTCTCTTCGGGTCGTGGCGGTCGTTTGCCCGCTGTCCTGTCAGCGGCCGCCGAGCAATTGAAAACTGCTCCGCCAGGTAATCGCCACATTGTGCTGGTTACGGATGGCGGAGAGTCTCTGCTCGACAAAGAAGATCTTGCAGCGGGCATGAAACAACTCTATAGGGCTCAGGCCACCATTCACGTCATCAGCTACACCTCGCTGGGTCGCAAAGCGATAAGCACGCTGCATCCCAAAATCCCGGTGATCCCGATTGCTGTCAGGCAGAAGAACGAACTGGATACAGCCGTCGCGCCGATTTTTCCCAATGCTGACAAGAAGCTGGCCGAGGAACTGAAACACAAGAGCATCCTCCGCATAATCCTGGAAGGGAAATACCCAGCGGGCCTCAACCTCGACTTTCCTATGTGGCGACATAGCAGGGACCAATTGAAAACTCTCAAGCAGAATGAACTCTTGCTGGGTTGGGTCGCAGAGGAAACAGGAGGAGACATCATTTTGCCGGCCTCGGA
>Ga0134121_10000556_pt1 | contig 41773 bp, 64 predicted proteins | sample KB301_FD_96463 | JGI IMG/M metagenome (GOLD analysis project Ga0134121, IMG submission 96463) | Terrestrial soil microbial communities without Nitrogen fertilizer from Kellogg Biological Station, Michigan, USA - KB3-0-1 | ecosystem: Environmental > Terrestrial > Soil > Unclassified ...
CGCCATGATCATGCCACCAGCCGGTCTCACCAGTGCCTCGGCGCATGAACACGAACTCGCCTTCGCGGCGAACCTCCCGCCACGAAACTGTTGCTGTAGCACGCCTGAGATACTCATCCATTGTCCGGTGTCTCTTCACCGCTCAGCGCGCGAAGTGCGATCCGCACCCAACCGATATCGCCTTTGGACAATTCCGCGTATTTCCCGGAGCACAGGTCCTGCAGGACAACCTCGAGGTTTTCGACGGCTTCTTTGATTTGGTCTTTAGTCAACATGACTTTCTCCGGATGTATTCGTACGACCTTTGCGCGCAGCCGCCAGCCCAGCACGGTAGCCAGTCCCGTATCCCAGGAGCCACTTCCACCAGCCACTATCGTCGAAGTCGGCTTGATAGTCCTGACGCCAGCGCTTCTTGTAAGCGGCGAGGGCGCGCGGTGTGAAGCTGTTAGCCTTTTTCACTCTGGCCCCTTGAATGTCCCCGGTTCGATGAAGTATCCCGATCGCCAGCAGTACGCGCCTTCGTTGACTTCGGGGCGGCATGTCTTTGCCGCGCAGTTGCATTCGGTGGGGGCGGCGAACGGTTGCGTGGCCTGCGCTTCCGTCCCCATGGCCTCGCGGCCCGGAACTGCCCCAGTCCCATCACGTTGGGCGCTATTGAGGTTCCCTGCCTCGGAGCCCTTAGCGGCCGACTCCGGCGGATTCATAACCTCGGCCCGTTGGGTGTAATCGTTCATGACGGTGAGCCTCGCCCACGGGTGCCGGCATTACCGGATACACCCGTGGGGTCAGCCCTTCTCTCGCTATGGCGGGGCTCGGCACCGCAGGCGACTCCGGTGATGTGGGGCGTCCCCCTCCAGCCGGCTACAGAGAGCGCTCCAGGCCTGCGGACCTTGCGCTCGGTATGACTCTGCCAGGGCATCAAATCCCCGAGAGCCCCTATGGTATTCGTTGAGTTCATCGCGGCTTCCTCCACTCGTCCGCCTGGGGACACGTGGAAAAGTGTGAGACGTGCCGTTTTAGGTCCAACTGATGCTCGGCATCGGTCGGGCGTGTGGTCTTTGCGTCCACCGGCATGCGCTTGCCGGTCTTCGTGCGAAACCAGACCACGGGCTGGCCGCAGGACTTGCAGGGCACCTCGAAGGGATGTTTCTGGCGAATCTCTTCATCCATATCGTCGACCTACTAAGGTGTTGATTAGCTTGGCGTTTGTCATGGAAAAGGCCCAAAACAGGCTATTTGGTCGACAGTCCACCGTCGTGGAAGTGAGCGGCTCATTCATGGCATACCCTCGACCATGTAGCGCACCATTGCCTCCGCCTGCGTGGCGTCGAACAGGTTGGTGCCGCTGGGTTGGTGCTTCATCGGGTGCGGCGTGTGCTCGTTGAACTCGGCCTTGAAGCTGATTCCGGCGTCGGGGCTGAAATTCTCCGGTAGCCGCCAGCCCAAGAAGCGGTTCACCATGTGCTTGATTTGCTCGTCAGTCATATCAGTACTCCGTGCAAGCGAACAGTTCAGGCTTCGATAACCCGGCCGCTACACGCTGGGCCAGCTCTACTCGAAAGGTGCGGCGGGACTTCTTGATGGGCCGCTCACGTTCATCGACATCCACGAAGTGGAACTTGTCCAGTTCCTGCTCGGTCAGCTCCCGCGCGTCCTCAATGGCCTCGTCATCGACGCCGGTCTGATGCTGGTAACTGGCCTTGGCTTCCTCCAAGGTATGCGCGACCCACCAGTCACAGTCATCCATGCGGAATACGCGCCACGGAAGCGGGGCAGTCATGCCGGGAGTTTGCTGCACCGTAAGCAACTCCTCAGTGGTGAGCGGCTCGCTGTTGGATGTAGTCACTGTTGCACCTCGAATTGGCCCAGGTCCGCGTATGCGATACGGAAGCCACTCGCGTTGCGATGTCCGCCGCCACCGTACTGCTTGGCGATAGCCGACACGTCAACCCCGTCATCCGTGGAGCGCAGCGAGAACACGCGACCCTCCGGCGTATCCCAGTAGCAGCCGGCGAAAGGTGTACCGGGCGTACAGAGCGCATGTCCGGCATCACTGGTTAGCGTGTAGGGCAGGTTGGCCATGGGGACGATGTACCCGCCAACGCTCATACGCCGCGTGACGACGCCGAGCAGCTCGTGGATATCCTTGAAGTGCTTGCGCTCGATCGCCTCGCCCTCGGTGCGTAATACAGCCAGATCGGCCTTGAACAGCATGTCCCACGTATCGAAGTCGTAGGGATAGGAGAACACTGCGGCCTGAATGGCTCGGGTATCGGGATAGGCGAACCGCCACAGATCCCGATCCTCAATGCGATTGATCAACTCGGGGCGTAGGCAGCCGGGATTAAAGAAGTCCCACGTCAGCCCCGCGCCGGATCTGTTCTGATCGAACACGGTGTAGATGCGCGGTCCGCCCTCGACCGAATCCAGCGCCACATTGTCCAGGAAGCGCGCCCAGTCGAGACGCCCCTGGTACTTGCCCATATCAATGATGAAGCAGCCATCGGCGCTCAGGTCTTCCACAGCGCTCTTGTGATGATCCAGCACGAGCACTGCGTGAGTCTTCTTGGCCATCTGCAGTAGCACGTCGCGCTTGTAGCTGAAATCCACGAGCACCACGAGCCGGCCGGACACGTCTGGTGGCGTGTTTTGGTAGACGCCCGCGTGGAAATCGACTTCGCCCCCGAAGTATTTGCGAACGACCCACGCAGAGCCGAAGCCGTCGGCGCAGTTCCCGTGGTAAATGCAGAGAGGTCTTGTCATTGTTTCACCTGTGAAGGGACTCGGTAATCGGCCATACCTGCAACTGTCATGATTGCGGATCCACAAAGTTCATGAAGCGGTACCACGCCCACACGAACACAACATCCGCCGCGAGCCAGGCGAGCAACCAGATCATGGGCTGGCCATCCGCTCCAGCAGATACTCCATCGCGCGCTCGACCAGCTTCTTGGCTGTCCTCGCATCCGTTCCCAACTCCGCGCCGATCTGCTCATAGCTCGCGCCGCCGCCCGCCAGGCGCAGGGCCAGCCGAGTCCTCGGCGGCAACTCCTCGACTGCCCGTTGCAGCGCCGCGAGCTCAACTGCGGTCATTGGCTCTTCCACCGCTGCCCTCGACAGTGCGCGACCCAGCGCGCGAAACGGCCACGTGAGCACGGCCCAGAGAGGCGCCCTCCCTGATGCGCTGCCGCAGTCGATCAGGAATTTATTTTCAGATTGCATGCATGATCTCCTGGCTCAGACGTCTTGTAGTGACGGAGCGCAATGACAAGGACGTTCCTTTCCTCGGCAGGCGCAATAGCGGCCGTCTAATGGGCTGGCGCCGATCGGGGAGGGCGAACGAGGGTCGAGGGTCGCGTGTTTTCCGTGTGCCTCCCGATGTACACGGAGGTGGACCGGAATGGCCTGTTTTGGTCCGGTTTGACTGACCTAAGTGGTTGATATCTTTAGAATCGGCCGCCCTTACAAGGCGAATGTCGTAGGTTCGATCCCTACAGCGCGCACCATCTATTTTTATAGGGTTTCCGTGCATTGTACTCACGCTGATTTCTTGAGGGCGTGTGCTACCGTTTGTCCAACCACTTTCGCCGCTGTCGCCACATTTGCGGGCGCCAGATGGGCGTAGATCTGCACCGCCTTGTAGCTCTTCCAGTTCCCCAGCTCCATCAACTCCTGCAGCGTCACGCCGTTCTGGACCGCCCAGGATGCGCCCGTATGCCGCAGGTCGTGCCAGCGTAGGGGGAGCACTCGCGCCCGCCGTGCGGCCTTCTTGAAGGCTGCCGTGTGGAAGTTCGCCACCGGTTTGCCGTCGTACCGGAAGACCCGTTCGCCGGTCGGCCAGAGTTGCTTGCACTCCTGCAGGATTTCGACTGCTTCGTCCGAAAGTGAAATCCCAAAGGGCTTGCCGGTTTTGGTTTTCTCGCCCGGTATCCACGCCCAGCGCTTCTCGATGTCCACGCGATCCCACGTGAGGCGTGACTGCGCCGTCTTGCGCAGGAGGGTGAGGACCGCAAACCGGGCCGCGAGGCTCAGATGCTCGGGCAGTTCGGCACAGAACGCGCGGAACTGTGGCTCTGTGAGGAACCGGGGTTCTGCCTCCGGATCGCCGTGCATCGGCACGTAAGGCTGGTCGATCTCCTTGCGCTTCCAACAGGAGCGCAGCACGGAGCGCACCGTCCTCATCATGCGATCGACCGTCGATTGTGCCCAGCCTTCCGCCAGTCCGTCCTCGCGCAATTGATCCAGTACCGCCGAATCCGCCACGTCCCGCACCGCCTCGTTGCCGATATTGGGTTGCAGCCACTTCAGAAATTCGCGATCCCGTACTCGGGAGCGTTTGGAGGTTTTCAGCCATCGCTCAGCTGCCTTCTGCCAGGAAATGGCACCACGGTCTCCGAGCTTGTGTCGTCGCCAGAGCCGGTCTCGCTCGGTCTGCTCGAATTCCTCCGCTCGCTTGCGATCCTTTGTGCCCGTCGTCTTGCGAGTCTTTCGGCCAATCCGGACCCACCAGACTCCGCCTGGCTTGCGTTTATAAAGCGGCATCGGTCCCACCATTGGTTAAAGTCTTCTTCTCGGACGACCCACTTGCGCCCAACTTTGATGCCGGGCACATCGCCTGCCTTCATGAGCTTGCGCATCGTGTCCGGATGACACTTCGCAAGGGCCGCAGCTTCCTTGATGTCGAGTGTATTCACTTGGAGTTCATTCCAGCCAACATCTTGAGCAAATTCATAGCGAGTGATGGATCGCAGTTGAACCATTCGCCGCCCACGCAAAACTGCCTGAGTTCGGTATGGATTAATCCCTCAACTTTATAGGCATCCTTTTCTTCGAACTGAACTGTCAGTAGCGGTTCGTCGATCATCGGATTGCCCACTCTCAGGCCGCTTAAACGCCTACCGATATTTTTAGCAACGCCAACTTTGAAAATTTCGCCAGCCGGAATCACATACACGAATGCTTTGCGGGGCGGCGGCGCGACCGGCTCCGGTAATCGAAATCCAACTGGAAGGAAAGTAAACCCTCTGCGCCTAAAGAGCTTTTGTATATTCCCAAACGTAGGATGATCATCGCTCACGCCACATCCCTCCGCGATAAAATCTTGCTCAGCGGCCACGCCGTCGAAAGATTCAGCCGCCGCTGTACCGTCTCCCACATCTCACGCTCAGACGGGTACACCCGTGTAAAGGCTTTACGGCCATCCGAGATCGCGACTCGCTGGTGCGGCTCGATCAGCTCCAACTGCTCGGGTGACCACGCGCCGCGGTGATGCCCCGGGCACAGGAAAATGGAATACCAGTGCCCCGCTCGCACGCCTCCGATCAGGATGTGGTGAAGGTCACAGCCCACATTCACGATCTCGAGGAATGCGCACGCGGGGCAGCCCAGCCGCTTCATACGGTCAATCCGCTCTTGCTCGGCCTTTGTGGGTGCGTCACTCATTTGGATGCCACCCGTCTGGATGCCGCATTCGTGCGATAGACATCAACCTTGATCACTTGCAACTCCCGCTTGGCCTTCAGCGCTTCAAACTCGCCTATGGCTTCGACGTGCCGCTGGTCGGCGGAAATGACGTCTGGGTGAACCTCAGCGAATGCTTCACGTTGCGCCACTGATCCGTCTGGAGCGGTAAGGAAGATTCGCTTTCGCGTGCGCTTGGCCAAGATGGCTGAGCGCTCCAACTCTGATTTTGCCGCCGCAATCGCATCGCACGTCTCCGCTAGAAACTGCAGTGCCGCATCACAATCGTCGGGAGTGAGCCCCATCACGCCGCTTTCGACCGGTCAATCAGCTCTTTGATCTGTCGGCGCATGCCCGAGGGCAGCATTCCCCACACCGCGCGATAGAGTTCCTCGTCCTCGCGCAGCTCGGTGTTGAGATCAACCACCGCTTGGTCGATCCCCACCTCGAACGCATCGTGGAAGCGCTTGGCGTACTCCTTGACGCGCTTGTCATGAGTTCCGTTGCGCTGCTCAGGCTGCTTGGTCACTTCGTGCGTATTGCCTTCTGCCGCGTTCCCGTCGTCATCGTCATCGGCGGAGATACACAACAGCAGTGTTACGCCGTACCGGCGCGCGTAGGTCAGGGCAGAGCCGTAGGCTTGCGGACCATCGTCGCGCACAAAAATGGGAATCATGTTCGTGAGCACTTCCCCGCTCGCATGCCGCAGCGTGGTCTCGACAAACTCTTTGCCGGACTCCAGCGCTTTCGTCGCCTGCGTGAGCGCAAGTCCGTGCTTGCTTAGCGCAGGCGTCACCGCGCGCAGAATCGATTCCAGCGGGGCATAGCTGAAGGAGTACTTGCCGCCCGATTTCATGGTGACCGTCACGCTTTTGTCGCGGCGGATCTGCTCAAACTCGCCTTGGGCGGCAGCGAGTGAGGCGTGTAGGTTTTCAGTGGTTTCCATGTTATTCCTCGTCGAAATCTGAGTCGTCGTCAAACCCGTGTTCAATGTAGGGCGGTAGGTCCTGGCCGCCGATGTCCCGACTGTCGTAAACATCCGCGCAATCCGGATGCGCATAGTCATGGTTCACGACCGCGTGGGGAGCATGCGTGTCTACGGAGCATTTGCACAGACAGCAGATCGCAGTCGGGTGAACCTGGATGTCCATGTCAGTCTCCTTGCCTGCGGGCCAGCCCCGGCAGATTCACGCGCCAGTCGCCAGTGCGCTCGCACAGGATCGACGGCGGCGGCATACGCCTCTTCGACGGCTTCGTTCGCAGATGCTCGGCCAAGAACTGACAAAGCCAGAGCGCAGCCAAGCACCACAATCCAAAGTCCATGAGCTTGTGCGCCATTACTGCAGCCTCCCGCAAACCGCCCGCAGCTCCAGCGCGATCTGCAGCGCCCGCATTTCCTCCTGCACCAGCGCTTGGGATTTCTCGCCGGCCAACTTGCGCAGCTCCACGTCAATGCGGATGCGCGTGAGCTCACCGTGGAGGAACTGGCGGGTGTTGGTGAGGTTCACTTGACCACCCTCAGCGGTGTGACAGCAGAGCCCGCATATCCCTGAGTCAGCTTCTGCGAGAATGTCAGCGCACCTTCGATCCTGCCGCGCGTGAACACCATCTCGAGGATGGCGCGATACAAAGCCTCGCTATGCGGCACGCCGTAGTTCTGGAGGGTCTCTTCGGCCATTTGCTCAGCAGTCATGAAAACGCTCCTACCAACAGGTAAACCAACCCCGAGGCCACCACCAACGTCAGATACACGCGCCACCAGCGGACCCAGTAACCGTCATCCAATCGAGCCGGCGCACCGCAGCTCAGGCAATGTCCCTGCCATAGACCGGCATGGCACCAGCAGCTAGGCCGCGCACCCCGAGGCACACCGATCCTGGCGAGGTTTTCTTGTCCGGTGGACTTGTCAGGGTGCGAGGCCATGGGGAGATATCATATTCAAGCGTGAATGAAAGTCAAGTCATTCGTGAATAATAAGTGGCATGACGGCGGGATGCCGCAGAGCAGCGGGGAACGGAAGTTCAGTTAAGTTCGCTTGCGGTCGATGGAAGTGATGTTTGTGCCCTGCAGTGCTCGCTGCAGCTCAGCTTCGCGTTTTTCGATTTCTTCGAGCTGGATCAGAAGCGCCCGACGATCGCCGGACTTGAGGCGAGAGATACGTTCGGCGAGGAAAAGGTCCTCTAAAGGCGAGCGGGTCAGGGCGGTCTCAAGTTCGGCACTCATGTGCTCGCCTTCCAATAATTCGCGTGGAATACGGAAAGCTGCGGTCAATGCAGCAATCGTTTCCGGGTCCGGTTTATGGCCCTCCGGGCCTCCGGCCCTGTAATGCCTGGAAAGCGTCGGCTGCGATACAGGGAATCCCCGCTTTGCACAATAATCCGCAACGCGACTCAGCACGAGACGGCCCTCTGCGGTGCGCAAACTGGGCATATGCTGCGTGACGCCTTCCAAGACGTCGCGGAACGATAATCGCTTCTTCGACATGTGGCAATTGTCCCCAACGGCCACGGCTGCGTCGAAAATCTGTTCATCCATGCATTGACAAGCATTCAAGCGTGAATAGAATGAGGGCATGGAGAAGCCCGAGGTTCTAGTCCGCCGACTCAAACGCCGACACAAGATGTCGGAGTCCAAAATCGTCGCAGAGCTCGCCAAGCTGGGAGTGAAGACCTCCCAGCCCACCATCAATCGCCTATCACGCGGGGAAGCACGTCGTTCGAGTTTCGATCTTGCCGTCGGTTTGGATCAGCTGCACGAGCAGCTGAGCCAAACAGTTTCTGGTTAGTTTTTCTTGTGACCACTGTGCCATACCGCACACAGCCGTACGGCGCGAATCGACATAACTTAGATGAATCCACCAAGCGAAGGGGGAATAACCGCGATGTAAGCGCGGAGCGATGCTGTTATGTCGCGACAGTCCCGGGGACGCCTGGGTCATATTCGTGGTCCGACCCGAGCGAGGATGCTTGGACACCGGCCGGCAATTGCATCGCTTTCCCCCGTAATGTAGTCAGCGTTGCTGCACCCGCCTCTGGAAGCTGTCTAGGGCGTGCTGAAGCTCCGGTTTCAGCAGCGAATCGCTGCCTTCCAGCTGCTGTGCAAGGCGCTGAAAGACCGTGTCTAGCGGTTGGGTTTGAGCCAGTTCGATCACGAATCGCTCCAGGATCTGGAGGCGGACCGTGAGATCGAGCAGATGCGAATCCATCGGTTCCATGTCGGTTCCTCGCGTGAGCGCTGGGTGGGTTGCACCTCCAGTATATCGCGAGAGGAGCCGGCCCCTTTCTTCGCCCGTCCACGGCACGAACTCACACGAGCGTTGTAGCCGGAGCCTGCGCTCCCGGGCGTCCTTCCCTACCACGAGGACATTACATGGCCATAGGTACCACTATCTCGAACACGTACGGCGTTCCGCTCGCTACCCCGACTTCGCCACCGCAGCCGGGCGCGTTCGAAACTATAGAGAGGCGGATCGATGTCGCCTGCGATGCCGCAGCCGCTTTGACCCAACGCTTGGCCACGCTCGCCGATCGCGTGCTGGGTTCACGTCCGCAGGCGGTCCAGGAAGGACAGAAAGCAGGCGATCCAGGTTCAGCGCTGGCGCGGATCGATGCGAACGCCAACCGCCTCGAGCACTGGCTCAACTGCGCTTCGGAAGAGCTGGCGCGTCTCGAAAGGCTCTAACCCTTCGTTTTACGCAGGATTTCGCCTTCGGCGACTGCCCTGCTGCTTCTCCAAATGAAAAACCCCCGGTGGTGGAAGTCCATCCGGGGGTTCTGATACGACGAGCGAACGTCTATCGAGATCGAAGTTTCGATAGCCATTCTGTATCAGTTTCGATCGGACTTCAAGGTGGCGACCCGAATACGCACACAGCGGGGCACTTACATGCGCGACGGGCAACCGCAACACGCGTGGTTCCGACCCTGGTGGAGATTGAGAGCGGTACACCGACAACCTGACAACCGAACCAGTGCAGTGTCGAGAGCGCTTCCAAAGGGAACGCTGTCGAGACAGTAAAGGCGGCCGGAGGCGTGAATCTTCCGGTGGGCGTTTGGCTCACGATACGAGCAGTCAGGCTAAAGCAGCTCTCCGAGCATGAATGCCGTAAGAGCCCCTACGGGGGCTGGCTGGGCTACGGAATGGAATGGTTTTGTCTGGAGGTTTTGTGATCGAGAAACGCACACGTGAATTCACCTCGACATGGCGTCCACCGAAGGATGTTAGGGCAGCGCTTCGTCATGGCGAGAGACGGTTCAAAGCCTTCTTGGCTACGCCGCCCGTTTCCCCAACAGTGCCAGCAGAGCCGCCTCGTGATGTCCATGCAGTGCGCACGGCAGATCCTGCGTTCGAAACGCCAGGGGATAGGCAATGACGAGCTGGAGCAGGGCGTTCATGGTGTTTTCCACTTCTGCAGTGTAGCAAAAACAATGCCGTACCCAAAATCAGCGCTGACCCCGCCCGAGCCGAAACTGAAGACCCAAGGCCAGATGATGGCGCTGTTGAAGGAACGGTCCGCCGCTCGGGCGCAACTGCAGTGGAACAAGCCGGTGCGCAACGCAGATGACACCGGACATCAGACTGCGGCGGGCACGGACTACGAGATTCGCAAGACCCTCACTAAAGGGCAGGCGATGTACTGGGCATGGCATGCCAAGAAGCTGTTGGGTTATTCGGCGGATGTTGAGATCGCACGTACTCACTGTGAATCGCATCACTTGGGGGCAACATGATCACTCTGTCAATTCCCGAGGCCTCCCCGAGTTTGAACGAACTCAAGGGCAAGCACTGGAGCCACCATCACCGCATGCGCCGGCACTGGTCGATGTTGGTACTGATTGCCAAGAACGAAGCGCGGGTCAGCATGGCGGCGCCTCCGGAGCAGGTCACGGTGCAGATCACGCGGGAGGGCCGGCGAAAACTGGACGAGGATAACTTGGCCGGGGGGCTGAAATGCCTGATTGATTCGCTGCGTGAACAGCGGCTGATCGTGAATGACGATCCGCAGCACATGACCTTGCTACCCCCGCTACAGGTCTTGATCCCGAAGACGGCCTATCCGCGCACCCTGGTGCAGATTTGCAGAAAGTAGCTCACTGCGAAAAAAGTGAGTATATGGACATGCCATGAAAATCGAAATCGATCACGCGGAAATGGAGGCGCTCATTCGAGCCCTCGGGCGTGACGGTCCGTTCTCCCAACTGCTGTTGTCGAAACTGGAGAAAATCATGGCGACTTTGGACGATGTGGTTGCGAAGGTGGCTGCGCTGGGTACGGTTGAGGACAGCGTGGTTGCGCTGCTGACGGATCTCAAGACCAAGCTGGATGCGGCCATTGCCTCGGGCGCCGATCCTGCGAAGCTGCAAGCGCTGTCGGATGCGATCGGCGCCCAGACAGACAAGCTCGCCAAGGCCGTGACGGACAACACCACGCCGTAATATGGCGCTGGCGGCCCGCTCGTTCCACTGGGTTCCCAACTCCGATGCCACCTTGGACGGCCGGTGGCGGCGGGGCAATAAGCCGACGGTCGTCGCGAGCTCGTTGGGCATCGATCTCGTGGCCTTTAACGCCGCGAACATCGTGCTCACGGGCTTGGCCCCCAGCGCGCAGAGTTTCAACTACCGCCAGTACCTGACCGGAACCTCGTCCGCCACCGCCACGCTCTCCGTCAATGCCGCGAGTGGCTCGTTGGGTGGGTGGACGATCAGCGGCAGCAATCTGACCAATACCGGGGTGGTGGGCAATGGATCGCTGTTCGTCTCTGCCGATGACGGGGCAGGGACGGTCGTTAATTTCCCGATCCAGAGCTGGTCGATCATTGCGGTCAGCACCGGCTACAAGGCCCACCGGGGTCACTACGCCTGGAACACCGGCTGGAAGCCGGACGTCACGATCGACGGGCCGTTTCTCAAGTCCGCCAACATGACGAAGTTCAAGGGCATCCAGATCGAGCCACGCTGGAATGCCTTGGAGGGCAATACGCAGGGCGATTACTCCAAGGCGGATGCGCTGATCGATAGCTATCTTTCCGCCTGCCAGAGCGCCGGCAAGCGGCTCATGGTGAAGATGAACGAGCGGGTGTTTGGAACGCCCAAAGGCACCAACCCGGGCGGTTTCCCCACCTACGCGGTCAACGGGGGAATGGTCACAATTCCGGCGTCCGGGTCCGGGGCCGGATTCCAAGCGATTGCCTCTGTCTGGCAGGACAACTGCGCACAGGCCATTCAGAACCTGTGGACGCACATCCTGCAACGCTACGACGGCAATCCGTACTTTGAGATGGCCTGCCCGTACGAAGAGACCACGATCAACTGGACCGGGTTAGGCGGTGATCACGCAACGGCGTGGTATCAGATCCTCAAGGACAACTACACCGCCTGGCGCAAGGTCGGCTCACAAACATTGTTGCGCTTCTTGTGCAACTTCGTGGAAGGTGACCCCGCACTCCTATCGCTCTTCGCCGTGATGAAACAACTGGGCGGGATTGTGTTTGGCGGCCCCGATCCACAAGTGCCCAAACAGGGCGTTACGCATTATCCGATCGTGGTCGGAGCCAACTTTCCGAGTCAGTTCCGTACTATTCAGGCGTCCAATGTCTTTCGGGGTTATCAGGTGACCGGTAACGGAACTGCCATCGCGCAAAATTATCAGGATCTCGGAGACCAACAACTTTGGATCGCCGAAGTGCAAAACCTCGGCATTGGTTATAGCTCGATTAACTCACCCACGGAACTCCTGACCTACGCGAGTACCTTCCAGAAAGCCCAATATCACGTGTGGGATACGTACACGGGAGCCGATGGAACCTACAAGTTCAGTCCTGACATCGTGAACGCGGTGAATGCGGTGAATGGTGATGGATTGAGAGCTCTCCCGGCCGGCAACTGGAATACCACCTGATGGCCCGCAGTTGTCCAGCCCTGACCGATAATCTCACGAGTTCGTCGCCCTTTGCGACGGGACTGCCGCTCACGCTTGCCTGTTGGGTGAAGCCGACTTCTACGGGTGCCAACCGGGCCTACATGGGCATTGGCGTCAGCGGGTCTGCATTCAACCGTCATACGCTGTCGCTGGATTTCAACGGAACCAACTTCGTCTCCGCGCAGACCACCGGTGCTTCCTCGACGGTTGAGTCGGTCACGAGTGCCGCCATTACCACGGGTGCGTGGCACTTACCGAGCGCGTCTTGGACGTCGGCCACTTCGCGCAACTCCTACCTGGATGGCGCGAGCAAAGGAGGAAGCGGTTCCAACCAGGGGCCGACCGGCATCAATCATTTCCGGGTCAGTGGTCGATCGGATGGCTCAGGCGGTGCGGTGGCGGGTCTCATCGCCCATCTGATGGGCTGGCTACGGGTGCTCACGGATCTGGAGCACGCGACCTTGGGCGCTGGGGCCCATCCCCGGGCGTTGGCTTGTGACTACTACTGCCGGCTGAACCAGAACGCTTCCCCTGAAACCGCTGATGTGGGGAGCATGTCGCTGACGGTCACGGGTACGACCTTCAGCAACGCCGACATGCCGGTCGTGGGAACGTGGTGGACCGCAGCAGCACAAGGGAATCTGTCCTATACGCAGGGCACGCCGATTGCGGCGATTGATCTGGCGACGAAGTTCGAGGATGTCTCGAGCGCCTTTACTGGGTCGGTGCGGCAGCTCTCGGCGCCCGGAGCGGCCACGACAGCCAATGGAGCAGGCACGGCGAGCAATACGCTGGTGGTGACCTCCGCGGCGGGATTTGCCGCCAACAGTTACTGCTCGATCACCAATTCCACCACCCCGACCCTGATTCTCGCGATCTCGGGCACCACGTTGCTGCTGGCCACCACCCGCACCTGGGCGAATGGGGATTCCGTCTATCCGATCGCCCACACGGCCAAGACGTTCACCGGGCTCACGTTCACCGGAAACTCCTTCGGTGGTACGCCGGCGGCGGGGGATGTCGGCAGCTACACCGGACTCTTCTTCCGTGCCACGAACAATACAACGGCCACCCTGATCGCGGATTCGGCGATCTTCAACATGACGGTGGCATCCTCGGGGGCGGCCGCCTCCTTCACCGCCGGCCCCACGCTCACGGGTCCTACGACCGATGGATACGCCTTCAGCGCCACGAGCAACCAGACCGCCACGTGGTGGCAGGCCGCCTATCTGAAAGGCTCAGCGACGCCCACCGCGACGAACATCATTAATGGAACCGGTACGGGCTACGTCGCCCATCAGTCCACCGCGCTGACGCTGAATATCGCGGGGACGAATACGATCACGGGTCTGACCTTGCCGGTCTACGACGTCTATCACTGCCTGACCAACGGCAATGGCAATTCCGCGGTCGTGCCCTTCACCGATCAGCTGAAAAGCCCGCCGTCCGGCAAGCAATACGTGCGTGCCGTGATGACGCCCATCACCGCGATCACCAAAGCTAATCCCGCCGCGGTGACGTGTGTCGGCCACGGACGCTCGACCGGGGATGACGTGGAGATCTTCGGTGTCGGAGGGATGACGCAGATCAATAACGCCTTGACCACCCTCACTAAGGTGGACGCCGACCATTTCACCCTCGATGGCATCGATTCGACTGGGTACCCAACCTATACCTCCGGCGGGTTTGCGACTTGGGGGCAATCGGTGGCCAATGGATCTTCCACCGCCATTGTGACGGGCGATGTGTTTGTGTGCGATGCAGCGGATCAGGGTGGAGTACCGATCACGCTCACGGCTCAAGGTGTCCCCAGCATGGCTACCGTGGGAGACGGATCGCGGCGCAAAGCGGTGTTCGATGCATACAGCGTTTCCTTGGGCGCGCTGATTGGGGCGGCGACCGACTACGTGAACAACCGGGTGCCGATCGCGCCGAACTCTCCGAATGTGACGCCGGCGGTCTTTCTGCCGCTCAACACGGCTGCGAGCGTCACCATCGCCACGCTCGCGGTGGATCCGGAAGGCGACACCCTGGCTCCTACTACCAGCTCGAGCTATCCCGCCGGTTTATCCGGAGCGCTGACCGGCACTCCCACGGTGGCCGGCATCACGACCATGACCTGGACGTGGACCGATGCGGCCAATGAAACCGCGACGGGAGATCTGAATATCGTCACGGGCAACGTGACCGTCCCGAATCTCATCGGTAAGACACAAAGTCAGATCGATTCCGCCTTGGCCGCGGTTTACCTCAGCGCGAACTACGGGAATCAAGACGATCCCAACCCGGCGGGACCGGCCGCTGCCGGTTTGTCGATCTTCCAGAATCCCCTGGCTTCCCAAGCGGTCGCGCCCAATTCCAGTGTGAACGTGACGCTCTCCACTGGGCTCGCACAGGCCACCACGACGCCTCCTGCGGTGCTGGCGCCCATCAGCAAGTCCACCCAACTGCTGTTCGAAGAAGGTCTGGGTGCTTTGAGCCCGTACACCGAATTCGCACCCTTTGGCCGCATCGTCATGAGCAGCACCGATCCGGTGGGCCAGATCTATCGATTCTGCCGCCTGCCTGCCTCCGCTCAGATCATGGAACTGCAGATCATGAACGATGCGAATCCGGCAGGCTCAAGCTACAAGGTAGGTGTCATGCTGCCCAATGGCGGGGCACTGGTGACTCCTAACTCCGATGGCATTCTCATGCCCGCCGGCCTGTCCCTAGACATCCCACGACCGTATTGGACCAACCTGTTCGCTCCCACGATCGTCGGTTCCATCACCTCATTGGGGAATATCGGCAAGCGCGTATGGGAGCTCCTAGGGATGACTCAGGACCCCTCACTACCGAGCCAAGACACTCTCTACGACGTCGTTATGGTGGCTATCACCCCAGGACAGACCGGAGGGGTGGTCAACTTGCGTATTCGCTACCTGCGTGCCCCTGATCGAGGGCTGATCGCTGCCTCCAGCATCCGTTATTGATCAATTAGGTAACCCATAGAGTATGTCCCGCCCCCCCGGTGTCAAAAACAAGGCTAGCAAGACCGCCAAGGAGAATGTGCTCGCGGTCTTTACCCGCTTGGGTGGTACGGCTGCGATGGCCAAGTGGGCGAAGGATAACCAGAGCGATTTCTACAAGCTCTACGCCAAGCTGATCCCGCAGCAGATCGACATGGACGTGAATGTGAAGCCCAAAGACGTGACCGCAGAGCCGTTGAGTCCAGAGGCGTGGGATGCCGAACACGGCGCTGAACAGCGAGCCAATTGAGTACTCATGGAGACCTCAACTCGGTCCTCAGAAAGCGCTCGTGGATTGCCCCTATCCGGAGATTCTGTTCGGTGGTGCGAGGGGCGGCGGCAAGACCGACGGCATCCTGGGCAAGTACGCCATCAAGGAGAAACGCTGGGGCAACGGATTCAACGCGGTGTTCTTCAGGAAGGAGATGCCGCAGCAGGACGATCTGATCGAGCGTGCCAAGGAGATCTATGTCCCAACAGGGGCGCGCTTTAATGAGTACAAAAAGCAATTCGCCATGCCCCATGGAGGACGAATTAGATTCCGTCCTTTGGAAAGCATCGCAGATGCTGAGAAGTATCAGGGGCAGTCACTATCCGACGCTGCAGTTGAAGAGGCAGGCAATTACCCCATGTCTGCGCCAATTGACCGACTCTTTGGCTGCCTTCGATCAAGCCATGGCGTCCCCATCCAACTCATCCTCAGCGCCAACCCCGGAGGACCGGGACACCACTGGATCAAGCAGCGCTTCATCGATCCCGCCCCTCTCGGGAGAAAGCGATTGATACGCCTGCTCCCCAACGGCAAAGAGCATCACGCGGTCTACATCCCGTCCAAGATCGCGGATAACCGCGTGCTGTTGGCCAAGGATCCTGACTACATCAATCGACTCTACCTTGTGGGCAGCGTGGAACTCGTACGCGCTTGGCTCGAGGGTGACTGGAATGTCATCGCAGGCGCGTTCTTCCCTGAGTTCTCGTTGGAGCGCCATGTCTGCGCGCCCTTCGCAATCCCTGAACACTGGGCGCGCATCCGCATGGGCGATTGGGGATCCGCCAAGCCATTCTGCATTCTATGGGCGGCTGTCAGTGATGGCGAACTAACGTCAGTTCCACGTGGAACGCTTGTTATATATCGCGAGTGGTATGGTTGGAATGGGAAGGCCAACGAAGGTTGCATGATGACCGCGCAGGAGGTAGGGGCACGCATCAAGCAGATTGAGTCGGAACAGACTGAGAAGATGGCTGATGAAGTAATTGACCCTGCGGCATTTGCGCGTGATGGTGGCCCGAGTATCGCTGAGCGCATGGACCTGAACTGGCGTCGCGCCGACAACAGCCGTGTTGCGAAATTGGGTGCTATGGGCGGTTGGGATGAGGTGAGGCAACGCCTGAAAGCTGAGGCGGGACTGAAGATCTTCAGCACGTGCACGCATCTGATCCGCACGCTGCCCGCGCTCCAACATGACCCGCATAAGGCGGAAGACGTGGACACCAACGGCGAGGACCACGCACCCGATGCATTGCGCTATGGCTGCATGTCCCGCCCCTTCATCCGCGACAAGCCCAAGGACCAACCACGCAAGTGGCCTACGGATATGACCATCAACGAGATGATCAAGCGTCAGACGCAGAAGCGCCTGCAGGAGGGGTGAGATGCTCAGGATAGCAGCGCTCATAATTGGACTGTTCGGTTGTATGGCTTCGTGGGCCGCGCCCTTCAGCTTCGATGGAAGCGGCGCGCTACTGGTCACGGGCACTCCAGTCACCCCTGTGACATGGCAGAGCGGGTTTCAGTTCGATGCCAACGGGTATCTTGTGGTGTCTGTCTCAGGTGTTCCGAGCACCATTCCTGACGGCACCATCCTCGGCAACACCAGCGGCTCGACGGCGGCGCCGAGTGCGATCAATGCTCTGGGATTGTCGGCAACGACAACCGGCAGTGTTGCAAGCGGTCTTTCTACCAATCAAATCACGGTTGCGGATTCGTCGAACCCAGGGAATGGGAACGCCACGATGGGCTTTGCCCTCAGGGATAATGTCGGTGGTACGGGTTCCAACGGGACGAAGATCGGATTTGCGACGTTCACAAATCTGATCAGTGCTGCAGGCACTGATGCTCAAATGGTTGGCATTTGGGGAGTCGCCGAACAAAAATCCGCGCTCACCACGGCTTCATTCACCGCGATGAATCCCCAGGTTATCGTAGACGCGAACGATACTGTGAATGGCGCAACCGGCGTTGAGGCGGATGTCAGCGTGCGTACAGGAGGGCACGCAACCACCAAGATTGGAATAGGGATTGTCTCATCTGGAGATGATGCTGTTCACGCCTCCAGCCGTGATGCAGGCTTGGCGTTTTGGGCTGGAAGTGCAGGCGTTGGATTCAACAACGGCATTCTATTCTCGAATCTCGGTGGGGGTCAGCCGGTTCCCACGACCGGCACGTTGATGAATACCGAGGGCGCGTACACGTACGCATCCGGCATCGATCTAAGCAATTCGACGTTTACGTCCAACGCTTTCAAGTCAACAGGCTTTACGGTCGATGGCACCGGGAAGGTAGGGGGAGCAGGGTTTGCGGTCACGACTGATCCGGGTTCTTCAGTCGGCAATCAATATACAGGATTCGGGTCGGGCGTGGTCATATCGGGAGCGACGTTCAGTACTGGCTTTGGCTATAAGACGCTGAATGCGCAAACATCTTCAAACTCCAATACAGCATTCGGATATGAATCCCTTCTCAAAGTTGTCACGGGAAATACCAACACGGCGGTAGGTGCTTTCGCGTTGGCGAATAGCACGACCTCCGGTGGTAGCGCCCTTGGGTTCAATGCGGGCTTAAGTTTCACCGGCGCGGGCGCGATCGATGCATTTGGCTTCAATGCTTTGGAGTTCGATACTTCTGGAGTTAGAAACTCCGCGTTCGGCTCCAACGCCCTGACTGGAATTACCGGAACTCCAATTACCGGGTCGGATAACGCGGCCTTTGGCAATTCATCCTTGAAGAACTGCCAAGGAGGTTGTGGGTCCAATGTAGCTATTGGCAGTCAAACGGGTGTAGCCCTTACGACGGGGACCAATAACACACTCATCGGTTCGTATGTCGCCAATGGAACGCTCACGACGGGCGGCGGGAATGTCCTGATAGGTGCAGGCACGAGCTGCACAACGGCTGCATCCGGCACCAGTAACACGATTGGAATATGCGGCACCAGCACGGCGGTCTGGTCTGCAACTGGAACGAATACCCCCAGCACTTCAGCTACCACCATTGCTGGCAATCTAACAGTCGCAAGCGGCATCATTTCAGCTGGAACGAAGTTCACAGCGGCTGGTACGGGCTGCACTGTGGGCACAACCACGGGCGGCGCGACTGCTGGAACCTTTACACTCGCGGCAGGGCCCTGCACTTCAGTTGCAATCACAATGAATGGTGCGACAGGTGTTACGGCCCCCAATGGCTGGACATGTCAGGCCCATGATCGTACTGCCCCCACGGTGTTGATCGGCGGCGAATCCTCCAGCACCACCACTACGGCGACCATCACCATTCCCGCAGGCGCGGGCGCAACGGATGTGATCAGCTTTTCATGCACCGGTTACTGACTCACGCCGCTCGATAGGCGCATAGCAGCGGCAGGGAGCCGCATACGGAACATCGAGAGATTGAATGACTAGAACCGCTTCACAACCTGCCCGCGAAGCCCGCCAGTGGAAGAAAGAGCTGCAGCTTTCTACCAAGCGCGAGAAGAACTGGCGTGACGCGGCTGAGAAGGTCGTTGCGCGCTATCGGGGCGAGGAGCGCAAGAAGAACCGTTTCAACGTGCTCTGGAGCAATACCGAAACACTGAGACCGGCGATCTACAACAGCCGGCCCAATCCCGACGTGCGCAGACGCTTTCGCGATGCCGATCCGCTGGGCAAGGCGGTCAGCGAAGTGCTTGAGCGCTCGCTCATGGTCATGATCGACTATGAGTGCACCGACCAGACGCTGAAGAACGACACGCTCGATGGCCTGCTCTGTGGCCGTGGCCTCAGTCGTATCCGCTATATTCCGTCGCTCAAGCAAGTGGGGGAAGGCGCCAATACGCCCCGCGAGCAAACCGAACAAAGTGGGGGTCATGATGACGATAATGACGAAATCGGGGTGCAGAGTGGGGAGGAGCAGGAAGAGGTCGAGTACGAACAGGTGCTCCCCGAGCATGTGGACTGGCGTGACTTTCGTCATGGATTTGGCCGGGTATGGGATGAAGTGCCCTGGGTGGCCTTCCGGCACAAACTCACGCGTAGCGATGCACTGAAGAAGTTCGCCGAGGAGGATCTCAAACCTATCAAGTTCGCAGTCCCCGAGAAACAGGAAGGCCAGACCGAGGAACAGAGCGAGACCGGCAAGGTCGCCGAATTCTGGGAGTTCTGGGACAAGATCGGCGAGCGCGTATTCTTCACACAGGAGGAATGTGAGGAGCTGCTATTCCCAAAGGACAACCCGGAGGGTGCGCCTCCCATTGCGTTTACCGGATTCTTCCCGGTCCCTGAGCCGCTCAAGATCATCGAGGATACCGGTTCACTGCTTCCGGTCATTCCTTTCAGCCTGTATCAGAACCAGGCGGACGAACTCGATCGGATCTCTGCCCGTATTGACAAGATCGTGGCGGACATGCGCTTGCGGGGCATGTATGACTCCAAGCTCACCGAGTTGGCCGACCTGATGACGGCGGATGACGGGGAGATGATTGCCGTCCAGAACGCCCAAGCGTGGCTCGAGGCGGGCCTGGATAAGGCCATCTCCTGGGTGCCGGTGGAGAAAGCGGTGGCCATCCTGGAGGCGCTCTACGAAGCGCGGGACCGGCAGAAAGCCATCATCGATGAGCTGACGGGCATCAGCGATATCATCCGCGGTGTTACCGATCCGGAGGAGACATTGGGGGCGCAGGAGCTCAAGCAGACCAATCACTCGGTGCGTTTGAGCCGCATGCAAAAGGAAGTGCAGCGCTACGCCAAGGATTTGATCCGCCTTGCTGGGGATGCGATGTGCGCGAAGTTCGAGCCGTCCACTTTCGCGGAGATGACCGAGCTCAACTTTCCCACGGCGCAGCAGAAAGCCCTGGCACAAATGCAGGGCCAAACGCAGCCTGGTCAACCGCCGGCACCACCAAATCCGATACTCCAGATGCCCACGTGGGACGACATCATGGGGCTGATTCGCTCGCCCAGTCTCAAGCGGCGTTTCAAGGTGGATGTAGAGACCGATTCCACGGTGGCGGCCACCCTGCAATCGGACATGCGCGGCCTCACCGAGGTGATGACCGGTATTGCGGCCATGCTGGAGAAGCTCGCGCCGATTGTGGCCTCCGGGTCCATGCCGATCGAGGCTGCGAAAGAATTGGTGATGGCCGTCATCCGCCGCGCTCGCATGGGCATTGCGGTGGAGGATGCGTTTGAGAAGCTGAAGGCACCGAATCCTCCCGGGCCGCCTGAAGCGGTACAGGTCGCGCAGATCAAGGCGCAGACCGATCAGCAGGCTAATCAGCAGAAAGCGCAGTTGGACGCGCAGAAGACTCAGATCGAGCAGCAGGCGCAGACCGCCAATCGACAGGCGGAACTGCAGATGGAAGCGCAGAAAGCGCAGATGGATGCGGAAATCGAACTGCAGAAGGACGCGCAGGCCAAGCAGCATGAACTCGCTTTGAAGCAGGCCGAGGGCGATATCCGCCTGCGGGAACTGGCGATGCAGCTGGAGAACGAGCGGCTAATCGCCGATGCGAACAACCAGACGAAGATTCAGGTGGCAGAGATTGCGGCGGCGGCTCAACAAGCGGTCGCTGCCCAGAAGGCCGCTGAAAGCGCGAAGGCTGAAAGTGGGGCATTGAATGCGTAGACGATACCGCTGGGATGCTGTCAGCAAGAGCATGGTTGAAGTACCGTGGGATTCACGCCAGCACGCCTTGGCGCCTGCGATCTGGGATGACCTCCCGGCCTATGAATCCCCCATCGACGGACGGGTTGTGGACGGCCGTAGGCAGCGCAGGAACGACCTTGCGCGCTCCAACTGCCGACCCTATGAGGGGCGTGAGCAGGAGCAGAAAGAAGCCGACAGGCGACGTATGGAATTGGACCGGCAGTCTGATCAGTTGGCCGAAAAGATGGCTCATCGCGCGTGGAGTGATGCTCCAGAGCGCATTCGCAAAGTATTCAGAGGTAGGTAATGGCTCTCAACGACGCAGACATCAATGAATCGATGGCCAAGGACTGGGAGGCGATCCGCGAGAAGTTCGCGGTGGAGGAGCCTACACCCGAGCCAGCCACTCCTGACCCTGTTGATACGAAGGTCGAGCAAGCGCCGGCCAAAGAGCCGGAAGAGGGGCGCGATGAGCGGGGCCGGTTCACGCCAAAGGCGAAAGATGAGAAGGTCGAGCCTACAAAGGCCGATGATTCCGCCGGAACACCTGCACCTGCTCAGGCTGCATCTGAAACTCCAGTTGTTGGATCTCCAGGAGCAATTGCAGAGCGGGACATTAATCGGGCGCCTTCTACGTGGAAGCCCGCCGCGCGGGTAGATTTCGAAAAACTACCGCAGCATACGAGGGAAATGATTCATCGCCGTGAAGCTGACTTCATGGCCGGCCAGGCTCAATTGCTCCCGGATGCCCAGTTGGGCAAGTCCATGCGCGAGGTGGTGGCGCCCTACAAAGCGTTGATCGATGCGGAAGCGGGCGGCCGGCCGGATGTCGCCTTCGCCGAACTCATGAAGACCGCCGCCATCCTGCGCATGGGCACACCGCAGCAAAAGCGCGATGTCGTCTTGCGGGTGGCGCAGCAATATGGGGTGGACCTGGGACAGCAGCCCCCGCAGCAGCCCCCGCAGCAGCCCGGTCAGCAACCTGCTCAACAGCCGCAGACCTTCCAAGATCCACGGGTTGACCAACTGTTGCAGCACCTGAATCAGGAACGCCAGCAAGCGGCGGCCCGCGAGCAACAGGCTTTGGAGGCCTCGGTCACCACTTGGATGACGGAGGTGGATGAGAAGGGGCAGCCCAAGCATCCCTACATAGGGGATGTGCAGAACGAAATGAGTGCACTGGTTCCGCAGATTCGGCAGGCAAACCCTAGCTTAGCGCATAACGAAGTGCTACAACGTGCCTACGATACAGCGACTTGGGGCAACCCCGAGATTCGCGCACTGCTACAGCAGGCCCAAGGGACTGGGCAAGTACCGGTGGCTGATAACCAGACCCGCGTACGTGATGCCAAACGAGCCGCGAGCGTGAATGTACCTCGACGCGCGTCCACTCCGAGTCCCGGTAAACCCGGAACGATAGATGAGACGATCGCCGAGACGGCACGTGAGTTGGGACTCATCACGTAACCGTATGAACTGGAGTCACCACCATGCCCGCGGGCATTACCTCACTCTTCACGGCGTGGACCGAGCTCGCGTCCACGACGTTCCGCAAGCACCGTACCGAAGTCGCTGACAACGTCAGCAAGCACAACTGGCTCTACCGGCGCCTCATGGCCAAGGGCCGCATCCGCACGGAAGACGGCGGACTGTCGATCGTCGCTCCGCTGGAATATGCCAGCAACTCGACTTACCAGCGCTATTCGGGCTTTGATGCGCTGGCAATCAACGCGGTCGATGTCCTGACGGCCGCGGAGTATGCGTGGCGTCAGGTTGCGGTGAACGTGGCGGCCAGCGGTCTTGAGCTGCGCACGAACATGGGCGAAAGCCGGATTATCAACTTCACCAAGGCGAAGCTGCGCAACGCCAACAACAGCTTCAAGAACGGCATGTCCACGGACCTATACTCGGACGGTACGGCTGCGAACCAGATCAACGGCATTCAGGCACTGATTGCGGACACCGGGTTGGGTACGGTCGGACAGATCAACTCAACCTCCTTCCCGTTCTGGCAGAACATCGTGCAGTCCGCCGCCGCCCCGCTACAAGGCGGTGGTGCGTTAACCTTGGGACCCTCTACGATCGAATCCCTGATGCTGGCGCTGTACATCAAGCTCACCCGCGGCAGTGACATGCCGGATGTCGGGGTGTTCGCGGATGATCTATTCACCTTCTACGAGCAGAGCCAGACGTCCATCAAGCGCTACACCACGAATGAGACCGCAGACGGTGGGTTCATCACCCTGAAGTACAAGGGAATGGATATTGGCTTTGACTCCTCGGGAGGAATTCCGGCAACTCATGGATACTTCATCAACACCGAGTACTTCGAGGCCGTCGCCCACCGGGATGCCAACATGACCATCATGGACGAACTGCACAGCGTCAACCAGGACGCGGTCGTGATCCCAGTATTGTGGATGGGCAATCTCACCTGCAGTAACCGCAGCCTACAGGGAGTTTTGAAGGCCTAATAAGCCCTCAGAAGGAAAATCACACATGTTTGCAGCAATTTGCCCTGTTGTCGGCACGCAGCCGTTCAACGATTGGTTCGCTCCCGACACCGTACAGCGCCAGCCCCTGGGCATGGAAGTCACCGCCGTCGATAACTACTGGGGCACCGGTGTTTTCATCTATCTCAAATCCAATGATGCTGTCCTGAAAGGATCGGCGGTCTGTTGGGATGAGACCTATCAGGCAACGCTCTTGCCATCCGCGGTCACGCAAGGATTCCCGTTTGCTGTTGCGATGGCCCCTGCGGCCTCGGGTACCTATTTCTGGGCACAGCATTCAGGACGTGCGGTCTATAAGACCAACGCGACCGTAGCGGCGGATGGTGTACTCGCGGTGGCCGCGGCCGGGATTCTCGGTGCGACTGCGACAGGCAAGCAAGTCCTCGGCATTCGTAATCGTATTGCCGCGACCGGTACGGTGACCGTTTCGGCACTCACGACCAACGGCAACAATGTTCTGCTGTGTCAGAAGGGCTATGACGGGTTTTTCTTGGGCATGGCGCTCTCCGGTACGGGCATTCCCGCCTCAACGGTCGTGGCGGGCCTGGATCCGGATGGCAAGCGCATCTACACCGGTTCGGCCATCGGGACGTTCGGGGACAAGAACTCGACCGCCTCCGGGCAGGTGACGATCACCGGAACCTACACCGGTTATGGGTCAGGCATTCTGAACCGACCCTCCTGCATGCAGATCGTGACCTAAGGAGACGATTTTGACCATTCAAGCGCGTCTTACAGTGGCGGGTCTGTCGGCGGTGACAGCGAAAGCCATCACGGGCACCACAGCCAACGCCCTCACGGCCACCGGCAGCACGCAGGCAGGTGCGCTGCCGCTGCCGGCCGATACCTGCAAGTTCACCACGGTGGGTTCAGGCACGGGTGCTTTGATTCCGCCCTCCAATCCGGGGGATGCAGGCACGGTCTACAACGGAGGGGCGAATGCGCTGCTGCTATATCCACCGGTGGGCGGCACGATCAATGGACTATCCGCGAATGCGGGTTATTCGATCGCCACCGCAACACCGTACTGCGAATGGGTCTGTGTGGATCCGGTGACGTTCCTCGCCTCTCAAGCCGCCTGACGGTTAACCCGTCAGGCCTAACAGGAGACAACCTCCATGCCGATTGGTTTAGCCAAAGAGATCATGCCGCATGTGCGGTTCGAAAATCGTGACTACGGCCGTGACGAGGAGGCTTCGATCAAAGCCGGCCGTCACATCCCCAGAACCGCCACCTTCATCATCATCACGAGTCACGGTAGTAAGGACTCGTCCGACCAGATCGCCGATGAATGGCTGCCCCGAAAGCGCCGGGAAGCCTCGCAGGGCGCCTACAACATCGAATGGGTGGAGCACTTCGAGCGCCAGTACAAAGCCTGGCGGGAAGGTCATGAGCTGCCCCGTGATGGGACTCCCATCATGACTTGGCAGTGTGTGAGTGCTGAGCAGAACACCCGCCTGCGGGCTCTGGGCATCACGGTGGTGGAGGATTTGGCCGCCATTCCGGATGGGGGCTTGGCCGAATACGGACTGGATGCGCGGTATATGCGCGACCTGGCTCGAGCCTGGATCGCCGAAGGCCAGCAGAAGGGCATCAATGCCCAGGAGCTCGCGCGTGCCAAGTCGGAGATTGAGCGCCAGCGCGATGTGATTGCACGGCAGGAAGAGCGTTTGCAGAAGCTCGAGGCGCGATTGGAGGACGAGCCGAAGGGCCGCAAGCGGCGCGAGGAAGCCGCGTAGGAGATGCATCATCAGCCTGCTGTCGGTTGTTCAATCGATCGCCCTCAAGGTGCTCTCGACCAAACCGACAGCCGCCGCGGCCTCGGCTGATCCGAAAATCCTGCAGGCCGTTGAGTATGTGAATGAAGCCGGGCAGGAATTGTGCGCGCGACACTCCTGGCAGGTGATGACGCGGGAAGCGACATTCTTGAGCGTGGCGGCTGAAGTTCAAGGCACGATCCAATCGATCGCGGGGACTGATTTCAACTTCATCATCAACGAGACGATGTGGAATCGCACCCAGCGTCGTCCGCTGTTTGGTCCCAAATCTTCCGCCGAATGGCAGAATCTCAAAGCGCAGTTCTCATCCGGTCCCTGGGCGTCCTATCGGCTGCGGGGTAATCAACTGCTCTTCTTCCCCATTCCCACGGCAGGACAATCGGTCTATTTCGAATGGTGCAGCAAGTTCTGGGTGACGAGCAGTGGAGGGACGCCGCAGATTGGCATTCAGGCGGATACCGATGTGGCGTTGCTCGATGAGCGGCTGATCGCGCTCGATGGACTGTGGCGGTTCAAGCGCGCGAACAAGCTCTCGTATGATGAGGACTACGACAAGGCGCAAGCGGCCATCGATGACGCGATTAGTCGCGATGGCAGCAAGCCGCGGTTGAATCTCGCCGGTCCGCCGAACGAGCTACAGCCGGTCGTCGTTGTGCCGATCGGCAACTGGGGGCTTTGAGTGGCCTTCGGACGCTCCACACGCCGCGCGCCGGATCGCAGTCAGGAGCCGGAAACGTCCTCCATCCCGGCCCCCATCGGGGGCGTCAATGCGCGGGACGCTTTGGCGCAGATGCCGCCGACTGATTGTGTCTCTGCGGTCAACTGTTTTGGTACGCCGTCCTATATCCAGATTCCGCGCAGTGGCAATCAGGTGTGGGCGTCTGGGCTCATCGGACACGTTGAAACCGTGATGGCCTACAACGGCCTCACCTCACGCAAGCTCTTTGGTGTTTCCAACAACAGTATCTACGACATCACCGCGCAGGGTGCCGTGGGAGCAGCCCTCGTATCGGGCATCGGTAATTCCCGACTGCAACATCAGATGTTCAATGCGGGCGGCGGTAATGTGCTGGTGTGGGTCAATGGCGGTGTCCAGCCGCAATACTATGATGGAACAACGTGGGCCAACACCACGATTTCCGGGACCGGATTGACGCCCGCCAATCTCATCACCGCGACCGTCTTCAAACAACGGATGTGGTACATTGAGAATAACTCGATGAACGTCTGGTATTCGGGTGTATCCGCATTCCAGGGCGCGCTCACACAGTTACCGCTCGGCCAGCTCTTCAAGAAGGGCGGCATTCTCATGCAAATGGCCACCTGGACCATAGACAACGTTTCGGGCATCGATGACTACGCGGTCTTTATCACGAGTGAAGGGGAAGTCGCGGTCTATAAGGGCTACGATCCTTCAGCGATTGCAACTTGGAGTCTGGTGGGTATCTTCAACATCGGGCGTCCCATTGGGCGGCGGTGTTATGCAAAGCTTGCCTCTGATCTGGTCGTGATCACAGCGGATGGGTTGACTCCGCTGTCCAAGGCCATGCTGACGGATCGCACCCAGGCCGATACCCAGCTCACCTACAAGATCATTAATGCGCTGAACACGGATGTACAGTTGTTCAATGCCAACTTTGGCTGGCAGGTGATCGACTATCCCCTGGGAAACAAGCTGATTTTGAACGTACCCGAGTCCACGACGGTCTCACATCAGTGGGTGATGAACTCGGTCTGCAAGTCTTGGTGGCCGTTTCGGGCTTGGAATGCCTGTTGTTGGGAACTGCAGCAAGATGCGTTGTACTTCGGTGAGAATGGCCGGGTGTTCCTGGCCGATACGGGAGTATCCGATGCGGGTGCTGCGATCTCCGTGGACTGTAAGCCGGCGTTCTCGTACTTCAACTCTCCGGGGCAGCTGAAGAACTTTCTCATGGCGCAGCCGATCTTTCAGGCCAGCGCCCAGATCAACCCGCAGATCACGCTCGATGTGGATTACAACGACGCGGTGAACCCCTCCCCGCCGTTTCTGTCCACGGGCTTGGCTCCTTGGGATACGAGTCCCTGGGATACCACCCCTTGGGGGGATCTGTCGCCGACGTTGCCCATCAAGAACTGGCAGGGCGTTACAGGATTGGGATATGCCGCAAGCGGACGGATCAGTCTTCAGGCCAAAGGGCTCATCGCTCAATGGTTCGCGACCAACTATCTCTATGAAGACGGAGGGCCGCTCTAGGCTGGTCTTTGGCGATGACATATGTGTTGCAAACTGGTGTCGCGAGCGCTTGCCGAACTTCCTGGGATGGAATGGCCATTATGTTGCGATCGGTTATGAACGAGGCGGAACTCTCAAGGGTGCGATTGTTTTTACGCAGTACTCAGGCTCAAACATCGTTATTGCGTGTGCGCTCGAAGCGCCTCTCACGCGCCGGTTCTTGCGCGCTATCTTCTATTATCCCTTTCTGCAACTCGGATGTCGGCGAGTCACCGCCCTCATCGATGAGGACAACGCTCGATCCCGCCGACTCGTTGAATCGGCTGGCTTCGAGCTCGAGGGCCGAATGAGACAGGCCACACTCCAGGGGGACGTGCTGATCTACGGCCTGCTCAAGGAGCATTGCAAATGGCTCTGAGATTCCGCGGCCTCGACGGACCGTTAGAGACGGTTTACCGCAAAGACTCCGGGTCGCCTCCGCAAGCGGTGGACCCCTATACGCAAGCCGCGGCTCAGTATGGCCTTTCGACCGGCACGGCGCGATTCAACGCAGGACTCAATCGCACCAATCAAGTCAACCCCATGGGGAGCTCCACGTGGAGCGCTTCCTCTCCCGCTGCACAACCGAGTCCCGTTGGTGGTTCTGGGCCAGTCGGGTATCAGGGGCCAGTGGGACGGTCCGCCTCAGGTCCCGGCGCAACCATTCCTTTTGGAGGTACTTCCAACGGCTATGGAGGGGTGCCGTTTGGATTGGGTGGACAGGTTCCCAATGCGCCAACCTATGGCGGGTCGGCGGATGCCTCGGGCGGGGCGCCGACGTATACGCAGACGACTCAACTTGCACCGCAGTTCCAGAGCCAGTTGGATAAGCCCATTGACACCTCGGGTCTTGCGGGTATGCCGGGTGGCCCATCCACCACTCAGGATTTGCAGAGTACGCGCGATGCGCTCTATCAGCAGCAGATGCAATACCTGCAGCCAGAGCAGACTCAAGAACGCAGCGAGCTGGAGAGTCGGCTGGCGAATGAGGGCGCGATGCCCGGTTCTCCTGCCTACAAGACGGAAATGGATCGACTCTCCCGGGAACAGGAATTTCAGACCTCCAACGCGCGTACCCAGGCTATTACCGGGGGGGGCGCAGAACAATCCCGCTTGTTTGGGCTCGGCACTCAGGGACTGCAGAATCAGATCACGACGCGCGACACGCCGCTCAAGGAGTGGGCCGCGCTGACCGGTCCGAGCGGGGGAACCTCGCAAGCACTGACTCCCGACATCTCGGGCGCATTCGGCCAGCAGCTGCAGAGTCAGTTGGCCGGTTACAACGCCAATGTCGCCTCCAACAACGCCACAACCCAGGACGTGACATCGCTCGCCGCCTTGGCCGCGATGTACTTCATGATGTGATGTACGTCGAAATCACACACCCGAAACGTAATCTGCTGGTCAACTGGATGGCCCGGCAGGAGCGCGCACGGCAGGTGATGGTCCGCCGCCGTCTCATTCCGTGGTCTGTTCGCCGCGATCCAGACGCTGCACAAACCCTATTCACTCAAATCGACGCGGCGCTCAAACAGAACGCACGCGACTATGTACGAGGAGCCCCATGAGCGCCAATCCCCAAGCAATGGCCCAGATGTTGGCGGCCGGTCTCGGACCCCAGCCATCCGGACAAGGCTCTCCCATGGGGGCCGGGGCTGAACTCGCTCAGAAGCTGATGTTGATGCGGGCTCTGCAGCAGGGGCAGCCGCAGAATCCGATGATGCCGCCGGGTATGCCGCAATCCCAGGGGCCCAATGCCATGCCGATGCCGGGGGGCGTCAATGCCTGATCCGAGCGGGTTAGCCCCGCCCTATCTAGACCCCTCGCAGTACCCGGCGTACCTGGATCTGCAAAGAAAACAGATGCTGGCTCAGGCCTTAATGCAGGGCAGCCAGCAGATGAACCAGACGCCGCAGGACTGGAACAGCATGCGCGTGGTCCCAAGGCGCTCGGCGCTCTCGTCCATCGCGCCGGTCCTGGCCGCGGGATTGGCGGGCAAGACGCAAAGCAAACTCTCGCAGGCCGAAAACAATTACTTCCAAGGGCTGATGGGGGGGAATGCTCCTCCACCGACCGCTGCCGCCTCTGCGCCGTCGACGCCTCCCTCAGCCCCTGGAATCGCCCCACTCACGGCGCAGATGCCGCCGACCGCGAGTCCACAAGGACCGCCGAGTCAGGCTCAACAGTCCAACCCCCAGCAATCCATGCTCCTGACGGGCGATCCACGCTCGAGCCAAGCCCTACTCACCATGATGGGCCCGCAGGAGTATGCCAAAGCGCTCGCCGGCCGCTATGCGCCGACCGATTTGGAGAAGCTAGGCCGGACGGCTGGACTGAGCGAGGAGCAGATTCAGACCATGGCTCGCCTGAGCTTGGCGAAACAGACCACGAACGTTGAGAACGTCCGTCCCGGAGGAACGGTCTTCGATCTCACCCAGGGCAAGCCCATCTTTAGTGCACCGCAGAATGGACAGCAGGTGCAGTACGGCCCGAATGGTCCGAGTGTGGCCCTGCTGCCTGGTGCTCCTGAGGCTATTGCGGCCCAGAAGGGCGCTGAAACGGCCGGTGAAGTGAGCAACAAGTACTCCATCCTGCCCACGGCAGGAGGCGGCAGTACAGTGGTTGGCGGGCCGCATACGGGGCTGCCTGGAGCGCCCGCTGCGTCTCCCACCGCAGGCCGCCAAGCCCCGCGCGTCGCGCAGCCCTCCGCAACTCCAGCAGCGCCTACTCCGCAGGGATGGGAGGGCATGCCGAGACTGCCGGTCTCGAGCGCCATTGGAGCGCCCGATGCCTTTACCCATGGCCGATTGCAGGCCGCAGGGGCGAAGGATGCTGAGTTGTCGAGCCAGTACGGCAAGGAAGCGGACCTGGCCGATCAGAAAATGCAATACAACACGGATGCCCGCAAGGTGCTCGAAAGCGCCGAGGTAGGACCGTCCTCGGAATGGCTCACGGAGAACCGTGCGCGGCTCCTGGAGTGGGGGGTACCCGAGAATCTCGTTCCCGGGTCCGGCGCGGTCACTCCCACCCTCGAGCTCAACAAGGTCCTGAAGCAATCTGCGCTCCAGGGTGCGCGGCAGATCTTCGGCTCTCGGATGACGCAAAACGAGGTGCAATTGCAACATGAACAGTTGTCGCCATCCCCCTCGATGACGCGTGATGCCATCAAGAGCCTGATGCGCCAGGACGACATCAAGCAGATGTATGCCAAGCAACGGGCGGATGACTACGGCAAGTACATCCAGGCCAAGGGTGATCCGCTGCGGTTTGAGTCCTGGTACTCGAAAACCCATCCGCTCACGGAGTTTGCAAAGCAGCAGGAGGCACCGGAAGCACCCAAGGCCGCACAGACCACCGCTCCGGCAGCCGCTCTGACTCACTTGAAGCAGCACCCGGAGCTAGCCGATCAGTTCAAAGCGAAATACGGATATTTGCCCTGATGCCTAATCCTTTCGATCAATTCGATACCGCTGCTCAGGTCGCTCCTGCGCGAAATCCTTTCGATCAATTCGATCGGATGGCTAAGCCGACCCCGGCAACTTGGCGGGATCGTTTACAAGCCGGGGAGGCTGGTCTGCTCAAGGGGACAGCTTATCTGGCTGGAGCCATTCCTGATGTACTGCCTAACGTGGCGGGTTTGGGTACAGCGGCTTATGACGCATTCCAACACTATGCGCGTGGGAAGGACTGGGCGGACCTTCCGCGTCCGGTCAAGCCCAATGCTATTTCTCAGGCGATCACCGGAGTGATGGACAAATCGCCCATTACCACGACACAGGTCGTGCGCCCTGATGACACAACCTCGCGATATCTGTCCACCGCAGCCAGCGTAGTCCCTGGAGCTTTAGTGGGCGGCGGGAATGTCGTGAGAACGGCCGCGAGCGCGATTCCGCCCGCACTGGCGGGGCATTTCGTCGCAGAAGCCAAACCCTTCAAAAGTGACATGGCCAATCAAGTGGCCTCTATTGTGACACAACTTGCAGCCCAGTCGGCTATGCCGCGAGGACAAGTTGAGAGGCCTGGGAATAAAGTCGCCAATCAGACCCTGCGAGATGCCCAGGAACAAGGATTGGTAATTCCGCCGGCCACTACCAACAATTCCATCGCCAACCGACTGGTGGAAAGTCTGGCCGGAAAGCGCAATGTCGAGCAACGCGCCGCCGTGATGAATACGCAAGGTCTGAATCAGGCAGGGCGCAACGATTTGCAGCTTGGAGGTCAAGGACAGATTACAGAGGCGGAACTGGCTCAAGTCAGAGCGCAGGCAAGGCCGGCCTATCAAGCGATGCGACAAGCGGGTCCTATTCAAACAGGATCGGATCCTGCGTTTGCTCAGGTATTGGCCGACGCTCAGCAGCGCTATGCGGGGGCATCGCGAGTATTGACCCAATCTGGAGCGCAACCCTTGACGCGGGATATCGCAGATATCTTAAATCAACCTACACATGATGCGGGAGATCTGTTGGATACGGTTGCGGTGCTACGCGATCGAGCTAACACCGCATTTCGAGCGGGCGATAACGGCATCGGAGCCGCTTACCGACAGGTCTCGGGTGCCATTGAGCAGCAGATTGAAAATAGCTTGACGCAGGCGAATGGTGGCATTCTGACAGACATCGTGCAGAACTTCCGCAACGCGCGTCAGCGGTTGGCTATAGCGCATACGATTGAAGATGCGCGAAATGAAGGCAGCGGAAATATCAGCGGTCAGCGCTTAGCCACGATGCTGGGTCATGATGTGCCGATCCAGGGTGAGTTGGGAGTAGCCGCACGAGCCGCATCCTTGGCTCCCCGAGCCTTCGCACCCACCACGCATAGCTCAGGCGTCAATCATCTGGGCCTGTGGGGGACGATTCTGGGCGGTATGGCCTTAGGACATGAAGCGGCTCCGGGCGGGCTGGGGTTGGCCTTGGGCGCGGTTCCTGGAGGACTCGCATTAGGCCGGGAGGGCGCTGCTCGATATGCCTTAGGGCCGGGACAGCAGAATGCTATCCCGATGCAGCGGCAGCCTTTGGATCCTCGGGTTTTAGCCGCGGCACTGGCTTCGGCGCGTGCTCAATGACGCATCAGTACCCAATACCACGAAGCACCAATGATGCCCCACGCCAGCATGGGACTGAAAAGATTGACGAATTCGACCAGCCCGAGAAATACCAGGGGCGGTCCCAAGATATAGAGGATTGCTAGCATGGCTTTCGATGGCAATGGCGTCTTTACGCGCCTCTACAACTGGGTCACGGACAAGGTCAACGGAATCAACATTACCGCATCCCGCATGGATGGGGAAATGGATGGGTTCGCAGCGGGCCTCACCAATTGCGTCACCAAGGACGGGCAGGGGAAGCCGGCCAGCCATCTGGTGCCCGGAGCAGCCAATACTTATGATCTTGGATCGGCGCTCGTTCCCTGGCGAAATCTGTACGTTGGGCTCATCAACGGGGCCTTTTCCTCGACGAACATCTCCTATGCGCGCAATGCCGCAGAGATTGCAGCGGGAGTAACGCCTGCCAATTTGACTTATGACTATCCCTACATCGAGCGTCAGGGTGCAGCAGCCGATTATCCGACCACCGATGACCTCGCGGCGATCAATAAGGCGATCTCAGTCAATACACGGCGGGTCAAGAGCTACGACGGCAACTTCAAGGTCTCCGCTGCGCTGACCAACCCGAACGGGATCCAGTTCGAGGGTACCGGGGCTATTCTTCAGCCCACGGCCTACACCTTCCCGCAGCAGCTCAATACCTATGCTGATCTACACAAATACTTCATCGGGCGCGAGTATCTGTTCCGCGTTGACCTTCGCTTTTCGGTATCTGCGCCGACCAGTGGTTCACCGCTGGGAGTATTTCTCTACGGGGATAGCACGATCGCCAACTCAGGTGTAACCAACCCGGTGCTCTATGCGCAGACCCTAATCCCGACGTTAGCCAATCACAAAGGCATTGGCGTGCAGTTCAATGTTACGAATCGCGGAGTCAGCGGTACGGATGTCAGTTCTCTGAATGTTATCCCAGATCTATCAGCATCCACCGATTTCATCATCATCAAGTACGGCATCAATGATGGGGCGCTGCCAGCAGCCACGCGGCTCAACACGTTCTCCACCACGCTACGCAGCAAGCTGGCCGCCATTCGCGCCGATTCCAACGGTATCTTGCCGCACCTGGCTATCCTCTTAATGGGCCCTAACGCCACTGCCGATGACGTGCAGGGGCGTAATGAGCAGTGGTACGAGCAGCTACGCGGGATCTTTGTGCAGGCGGCCCGGGACTATAACTGCGCCTACTTCGACACCTATGCATTTTGGAAAGACGCTCGACCGGCAGCAAACAACTGGATGGACGCCAACACGATCGGTGGTCAAACGAACGTCCCGATCCACCCCAACAACCTCATGCAGGCGTGGATGTGGGGCGCGGTCATGGACTTCGTGTTCCCTGATACGTGGATGGACCCGTATCGAACGAACTTTCTGCAGAATATTCCGCAGGCCATCAAGACGTACACAGCCGCTAGCTTGGAATCCGCTTTTGACTGGGGCGTAACGATATCGCGCGCGACCGTCGCTGATGGCTGGCCTGTGGAAGGCGTGGTCATGACGACTCGTCATACCAACGGCGCGGCCATTCAGACGCTATTCCCAAATTCACAAATTGTTCAGATCTATCAGCGCACCGGCAACAATGCAGCCTGGAGTATCTGGTACGCCGAAGATACGGTTACCCCCACATTGCTCAATAGCTGGGCGGCCTTTGCTGCCGGGGAGGACATTAAGGCAATCAAGGGCAGTAAGATCGTGACTGTAAATGGGCTTATCAAAAGCGGCACTATTACCAATGGCACAACACTGTGCGTTTTGCCTGTGGGTTTCAGACCCCGTGCGACATACTGGTTTACGTGTCCGACCAACGCAGGATCGGCCAAAATCAGTGTCGATTCTGGTGGTAACGTTATCGGACAAGCGGGCCTCGATGCGACGTTCACCGCTGTCTCGTTGAGTTTTGAGGCCGTGAATTAGATGCCCGACATATCCTACTGGGCCGCCATCGGCAAGTGAGTCAGTTCATGGTTTGCGATCGGTCGTTAACATACCGGATCTCAGCGGCCTTTACGGATGAATAATGCCCGACTACGTGATCCCTCTGGCGAGTATTGTGATTGGACTCGTCAGCGGATGGGTAGGGGCTTACCTTGGTCTAAAGGTCGGTGTCGCGAAACTTGAGTGGAACGCGGATGAAATGAAGAAGAAAGTCGAAAATCTCACCAAACGCTCGGAAGCGTACAACGAGGATTTGTTGATACACGATCTGGAGCTGGAAGATGTGATGCGTAAATTGGAACTCCCACGCAAACGGCGGCAGAACTGGCGGTTTGACTAATGGCCGAGAACGAAGGTGATTTCCCCACGACAGATGACAACCTGGCCGCTAGTACGAAGCGTCTGGCCGATTGGACATTTTCCCTCCAGGGAGTTGGGGCGGACCTCAAGCAGCTCATGAACGAGTTCAAAACCTACTGGCGCGGACTCATGCCGGCCACAGCCGAAGGCACTATCATGGCGGCGCTAATTCCCGAGTCTAAAGAAACCGCCCACAGCATCTCGATGCGTCAAGGGATTCAGCGTCAATCGATTCGCTTCGCGCTTCCCAAGGCATCAAGGGAGACTGCTGTGATTATCGTCTTGTTCGTACTGTTGATTGTGTCTCTGACAATCAACGCACTGGATTATGCGCGCAATGCGCGCAATGACGTAATGTTGAAGCAAGCGATCGATGGCAGAGCAGATGCGGAACGCGCGGCGGCTACAGAATTGGCGCTGCGCAGGTACAATTTGGATTGGTTCCGATCTCACGAGTTTGCAGAACTCGAGGTAAAGGTCGGCGTTTTGGAGAAAACTTGCAGGAGATGATCACATGGGCGGCGGGACTATAATCATCATTCGAGATGCGATCAAACAGACATTGAGCAATCCTGTGGTGCACGGGGCATTGCCAGCCGACATGCGAGCCGAGGTTGATCCTATCCTCGCCAAGGATACGAGCGCGTGGACCGAGAACGAGGACTGCCTCGCGTTTGCGGCCTTCCACTGGGCACATGCGCACAGCTGATATGGGCGAAGTGGTCTCTCTGCGCGAGTACGTCGATACGCGATTTGCTTCGCAAGAAAAGGCCGTCGAATCGGCGCTCACGTCCGCCAAGGAAGCCGTCATCAAGGCTGAGATGGCGACTGAGCGCCGCTTTGAAAATAGCAACGAATGGCGTAACACCGTGGAGACCCTGCAACGTACTTATATGCCCCGCACCGAGTCAATCCAGTTGAATAGCTCCCTAACAGAGAAGATCGACGCAGTCCAGAAGATGCTCTGGATCGGCATGGGCGTGATATTGGCGTTTCAGTTCTTTCTAGGTATTGCTCTCGTGTTGTGGAAACACACATGAGCTGGCGCGACTGGTGGAAAGAGATCAAGGATTTGGTGAATAAGCCGGATCCAAAACCCTGGTTGCCGCCGCATTCCTGGCCGCATGACAAACCTTTGCACCTCCACCGAAGGATAAGAAGTGATCGAAACACTCGGCCAACGACAGCGTCGATTCCTCCCGCTCGTCGCCAAGCTGATCGACTTCGCATATGCGCAAGGATTCGAGCTGACCGCCGGCGAACTCTATCGCACGCCCGAGCAGGCGGCGCTCAACGCAAAGACCGGAGCGGGCATTGGGCATAGCCTGCACACACAGCGCCTGGCGGTCGATCTGCAGCTGTTTAAGGATGGGGTATATCTCACCCAGACAGACGCGTATAAGTCACTAGGGGAGTTCTGGGAGGGCCTTGATCCGGATGCGGCCTGGGGCGGTCGGTTCACGCGCGCGGACGGTAACCACTTTTCGCTTAGCTTTGGCGGGGTCAAATGAGTAGTTTTGGCGAGAAGGCAAAGCAGATCATCGGCACCGTAGCTCCGATGCTGGGGACGCTTTTGGGCGGTCCGCTGGGAGGCCTGGCCGGGAATGCGCTCGCAGAGGCGCTCGGCACGAACGATCCTAAGGCCCAAGAAGCGGCCATCGTTGCCAGCAACCCAGACACCTTGCTCAAGCTCAAAGAGGCGGAGAGCGGTCTCAAGGTGAAGCTACGGGAGTTGGATATCGATGAGGAGAAACTGCGCTTTGAGGATACTGCCGATGCTCGAGCGCGCGAGATCGCGATCAAGGACTCGACACCGCGGTACCTTGCGTATCTGACCACCGCTGGCTTCTTCCTCTCATTGGTCGGCGCGTTTCTGGTGCCGATTCCAGACTCATCGAAGGGAATCGTATTCAGCATGATTGGCAGCTTGGGGACGGTGTGGATTACTCAGCAGGGGTACTATTTCGGTAGCTCAAGCGGGTCCGCATCCAAGTCTGACGCGTTGAATAAGATCGCTGTCGCCAAATAGGTGCAACCATGACCTTCTCCATCGGAATCGTGATTTTGCTCGCCATTATCGCAGGCGTTCTAGCCATCCTGGCGTTGCTCGGGAAACCCAACGGGTTGGTGCTTGTATCCGTGGGAGTTCTATTGGAAGCGATTGCCCTCCTTGTCGAACACGCCCCTCACTAGGAACTCCCCATGAAAGCCCTCATCGCTTTATTGCTCCTGCCTGCACTTGCGCTCGCGCAAACCAAAGTCACCATTCCGGCTCAGACGGTCACGATTCCCGCGCAGACATCGGTGTGTGTGGCGCTCAACACCAATCCGCCGCAGACCTTGTGTGGTCCGGCGCTGACGGTCTCCAGCAGTTCCTCCAGCTCATCGAGCTCCTCGTCCATCTCATGGGTCTATCACAACGGCCAGTTTCTATGGCCTGGAGACTGGTCGTTTCAGGCGGTTCCGAACTATCAGGACACCGCGGGCGCCGCTCCCTCGGGTCATGATATCGCGATCACACTTACGGGCCAGTGGGGCGGTTGGCTTCCCTATGCCCCGGGGCAAAGTTTCAGCCTGGCGCCCTACTCAGCCATTACGTTCGCATTGAGACCCGCACAGCCTGGAGCGGCGGCGCAGGTCTATTTCGTGAAAGCCGGTGATGTACCGGTAGGTAACGCAGTGAACCCATTCTCCGGCGCCTATGGACCTACCCCGATCGTGGGGCGGTGGGGAATCTATCGAATCCCACTGAGCGCCCTTGGCGTGAGCGGCGTGACGATCTTGAAGTTTGCTGTGCAGGATCAGACGGGGCGCTCGAGCGGGGTGGCGTTTTATCTCGATGATGTCGGCTTTGTTCAGTAGCTTCGCGATCGGCTCCGTTTCACCCAGATTCAGAATCCCCCGGCTTCCATGGGTTATGCCCCGGCAGCTTTGCCCAGCCGCGATACCACACGTGATATCGGATCGATGGCAGAAACCAGTGCAGCACGAGCGTCAGTGCACAAATCGCGATTGTTGTCTTCAAGGCGTCCCCTTCCTTTTTTCTTCTACTCGACCCTATCACCCCAATCGTGTTGAGTCATTCTGCGGTGCCTTCATTGCCTCGCAGCAAAAATAGTTCAGCGGTTTTGAGTGCTTCGCAGACACTTACCCTATAGGAGCGCAGGGACTCATCCTGGCGGGTGTATTGATTCGCTGTCCGGGGTAGAGTTGTGGGCAGATAGACATGTTTCAGGTCTCCACTCGTTTGCCATCAACGACTGCGCCTTCTCATTATCCCACCACAGACGATAGACCCAAACTCCGAACTCATTCTGGCGCCGGTCCCTCACTGTCGCCAAATAACCACCCCACCATGAGTCCATGGGCCTCCAATAGATTTCCGGGATGATCGCCACAAAGACCTTATCGCCTTGGTTGAATTTCGCTTCTGTGTTATTCATCTGTGAAGCCCTATGGAGCATCGCTTCCGCTAGACGAAGCTCTAAGCGCATAAAGCCGCTCCAACCGCGCTCGATCCCGCTTCACGGTTTTCTCCATGCGCGGCAGAGAATCCTCTAGTGACACAATCTCACACTCGATACAGTCCTCGGTCCACAACTTGCCGTGACCGCACTGGTCTGCCAGTGGAACGTCTAGTCGGAAAGGTAGGTTTGTGTGTTTCATATGTCAGCGGATAATCGGGAAAGGCCCATTGAAAGGAGCAAGCTTCGCGCCATCGTACCTTACGACCCGGCATTCGCGTGCTATAGCTAGTTGGTACGCGGCCCTCAGTTTTTTTACCTGGCCGGTCGCTCCTTTCAATGGGTCTTCAGAGATGCTCATCGACGCTCCGAAGGTCTCTCTGGCACTTTCAGCATACTGAGGATCATCGAACCATGGCCGTGCTTCTCGGCATGTCGTTGCGCTGCGATGATGAATGAATCGACGTTGCCGTGAGCCTTGACACCCCAGTAGGCCATCAGACTCTTGATACCGGAATTCTTCGGTAAGGCGCAGGTTTCCAGCGTGTCTTCGGGTCCGTATTGGACACAGGATACAAACGGCAACCCGCGTTCTTCGCATAGTTTCGCCAGCCGCATCAGTTCCGGCGCAATCTGCTCGTCAACAAACTTTTCATCGTCAGTCATGAGCCGCTCCGGTTCTCAACTCGCCTCTATTGGGCGCCACTCATGCTTCGATACGTTCTGACCATGCACGCCACCGTAGAAATAGCCGTCTCCGGGCCATGATAGGTTGCCGCCGTAATAGCCGTTGGAATCGTTGCGGTAGTCAATCACGATGTCACCGCGGTCGGTAACGACCTTGCAGCCATAGAACGCCAGCACGTCTGGGTTCTCATGAAACTTGGACGGCACGGTGGTCTCTGGCATCTCAAGGTCCTCGACCTTTAAGACGATGGCCGGGAATCCTAGTGCCGGCAGTTCGATGTGCTCCACCCATGTATACGAGCAGCAATCGGCGTCAACGTTGACGACAAGCTCGCCCTCAGTGGTCTCGAACAGCAATGCCTGACGGTCCTGAGCGATCTTCATGCCAGTCAGCGTCTTTCCAATCAAGGGATTCTGCGTCATTGACTTCTCCCGAATGCCAGTTGTCTCGCGCGGGCGTGTATCTCCACGGCCTGCGCCCTGGTGGAGCATCGCTCCTGATAGTCGTTATGAGGACCGCCGAAAATCATTGTCTCGTACAGCAGCGGATCCCCCTCGCTAAACGAATGATCCAGGCCGAGGAAGACAGTAGAGACCTTCACGCCGTCGATCTCTTCCTGTTTCACGATGCGCTCGGCCGTATGGCTTTCGAACCATTGCCCCCACTGCCGCGCTGATTCGACCTGCACAGGATCTCCGTCCACCAGAATGTAAAAATCACTCATTGACCACCTTCCGATTTCAGACTATGCCATTCATCCCGAACTGACTGCAGGAGCTGCGTGGCTTCGAACTGGCCAATCTTCTGCTGGAGCAGGGGACGAATGAGGTTCAATGCGGTCTCAAACGTTTCTGCAACGCACGTCTGACTCGCTCCCGGTTCGTGAGCAGTTCCCTGAGCGCGCAACGCGATGCATTCCGCCTCCTCGAGCGTATCTGCGCCCACGACCTGCCTGAGTGCTGTAAGTAGCCGTTCGATCTCGTCATCTTTTGTTTTAATCAGATGCTGCCACTCGAGCGATGAAAGAATTGGCTTATTCGGTTCGGACGCTTTACCTTTGGCCGCGAGGAATGCATTAACCTCCCGCTGGAGGCGCTGATTCTCGCGCAACACCTTGTCGTACTCCTCAGCCCACACGACCTGAATCCGCATGCGAGGCTGCTGCAGATCGGCAGGGGAATCGACTTCCCAGCGGAGCACATTCTTTGTCAAACTCTGAGCGTGACTGCAACTGAGCTTGTGTGCTCCGGCGCTCATGTGACATTCGCTACAGATACTCGTGCTCATCGAGATGCCTCTGAGTTAACCGATGTCGTTACTAGGAATCGCGTCCCTAGCAATCTGCTCCAGCCGCGCCGCATAGGCGTTGCGCTCGGGATTGAACTCGTTGCTTAGCCGCGCGATTTCCTGAAGAGCCGCCAACATCTTGGAGTGCTCGGCGTCTTTATCCCTCATGACTTGCTCCTAGTTGGGACGGTGAGCATCCGCACATCAGCTCGCCGGTATATTGATGGGCTGTCATGCGATGGCAGACTGGGCATTCCCCAGCATATGGGCCGGCTTGCTGCTCCGGCGTGCACGGGTTCAGATGACGGGCATCGATCAGCGCCGAATATCGCGTGGCATGATCATCGCCCGCAGAATCAGCCCAGCATTTCTCGCAACTGCTCATTGGTTGGACAAGCGACGTGTCGGCTTCTTCAGCTCCCTCAGAACCGTTCGCGCCATATGTTGCACCACGATTAGGCCGATGCCCGCGCTCGCGTTCCCGTCGCCCACCTTCCGCAAGTACTCGTATGTCGCTGGTTCGAGCATGAGGTTCACACGCCGCTTCTTCTCTTTGCCTTGTTTCGGTCTGCCTGCTGGTGCCATCGGTGTCTCCTGAGTTCGGAAACACTATACACACCTAATTCGATAATGTACACACGTAATTCACAATTTGCGTGTTTTCACCGGATGCGGCACCCCGGGCTCAAAACTGGTCCAGAGGAGGAGCAGCATGATCAGTCTCGAACTTCCCATGGTCAAACAGCATCACCTCCCTTCTGAGCTTCGGACACGGTTGGAGTGTAGCTAGCAGCGTTGAGAGCTGCGGCGATCTTCTCAGCCCTGGCTTTGTCATCTTCAAGTGTGCCGCCTTCGATGCGAATCTTGTGCGGGCCGAACCAGCCCCACGAGGCATGCGGCTTTCCGTAACAGACCGACACCTCAAAGCTGCCGCGAGATCCCTTGGCCTCAGCTACCCACTCAGCCATCGTGGCTACCTTCTGCGCTGGGAGGTAACCACACGCGATCGCATGTCCGGCAGATCAGAATCTTGCCTTCGGTTTCGCGGTCCATGGGGTTACCTCCAAAGTCACCTTCGCCATGATCATGCCACCAGCCGGTC
>Ga0134121_10000557_pt1 | contig 41768 bp, 74 predicted proteins | sample KB301_FD_96463 | JGI IMG/M metagenome (GOLD analysis project Ga0134121, IMG submission 96463) | Terrestrial soil microbial communities without Nitrogen fertilizer from Kellogg Biological Station, Michigan, USA - KB3-0-1 | ecosystem: Environmental > Terrestrial > Soil > Unclassified ...
AAGTTCTGTTGCACCGCCAACCGCGCCGCATGCTTCAAATTTTGCTTTTTATTGGCGATCGTGGCGAGCACCCCTTCCCCCACGCGCGCATCATCTTCATGCGCGGGGGCTTCCTGGCCCGGCTGCGGGCGAATAAAGAATTTGGGCGCTTGATAGACGAGATTCGGGAGGATGGTCTTCACCGTCGCAAGCGTATGATTGAGCGTGATCTTGCCGCTGCCGACGCTGGCGGCCCCGGTGCCCTTGCCCACATTCGACTGGCGCCCAATAATGAAGTTCTCGCACTTCTCCACCTCATAATCGCGCTCCCAGTTCTCGCGCACCTTCTTAGCCCGCTCAATGCGCTTCTTCCAGGTGGCAAAGCCCTCGGATTCGGTGCCTTCTGTGCCCAGTCGGCCAGGGGAAGGGGTGTCTTGTGTGTTCGCTTTCTTCTTCTTGGCCATTAGCCCACCATCTCCCGCTGCATACTGAACGAGGGCGCGGCAGCTTCAGGCGCCTCTTTCGTGGATTCCGCCACCTTCCGCCACCAGGCGAAGCTGTTGGGCTTTTGCTGCGCCAGCTGCTCACGTGGCTTCGGCGGAAAGCGCAGAAAAAAGTATTTCGCGCTGTCCCAGGCGTCATTGTCCTTATCCACCAATTCTTCCGGCTGTGCGGCATCGCGGGACGCCTGCGGCGAGCGGTCCTTATGGCGCTGTAAGCCGATCTCTCGAATCAAATTCGGGCAGGCCAGGGTAATGCGGTACTGTGGATTCAGCGGCTCTTTCCAGTAGTGCCCATGCAGCCATTCCGCCACCATCGTATCGCCGCCGCGCTCGCCCTTCGTGAAATAGACGCCTTCGTTCATGAAGAGCTTGGCGATGCACTTCATCGTGTTGTCACTCATCACTTGATCTTCCGCCCAAATCGAGGGGTCAGCGATTTTGAACGTCTCTTGCCCGGCATAGGGGTTGCCGGGAAAGCGACGACCATCGGCTAATGTGACGGACTCTCCCTTAATAATTTGGGCCAGTTTTGCCACGGGAATGTTGGATCCGTAGGTTTCCCAGAGCGTAACAATTGAACCATCGCCATTAATGCCGTGAACCAAATAGCAGAGCGGATGGCGCCAACCGTGATCGTAGGAGCCGAAAAGTTTATAGCCGATGGGATTGAAGAGGGGGACGATAATTTTCCCGTTCGCTTTCCACTGGTCCCATTCCGGGAAGAGCCGCGTTCCGCCGAGCGCCCCATAATCGACCTCCATCTCCTTCCGCCAGCGTGGGCTCTTCGTGCCGCCGGGATAGCCTTGTGTCGCATCGGCCAGCCAGGCATCGCCCTCTGGCGTGCCAGGACGCTTTGCGGGATCGGCGCTGTAATGCAAGCGCAGGACAGGAATGCCGCTGGTCGTGAGGCGTTCTGAAATGCCGGACTGCATCAGCCCACTTTCCCTTCATCCAGATCCCGCTGGATCACCCGGATGCCCTCTTTCGTGACTTTCAGTTCGTAATCGAATCGCTTGTCGTGCGGCATGGTCAGCACCGCATGCCCCAGCAGCCCCGCCGTCCAGCGGTCGAGCTGCTCCAATTTCAGCGTGACATCCTTTACTTCGGTCTGAAACATCGTCTGACTCTTGCTCATGCCGCCGCCTCCACGAGTTGCGCAAAGCTGCCGGGCTCCGCACTGGAGATGCCGATAAAACTCCCGCCGCCTTTAATCGCCGGGAGCGCCGCCGTAAACGCCCCGCCGAACTCCGGCTGAAACGCGGCTTCGTCGCTAAAAATCACGCTGGGGGTATTGGAACGAATAATGTCCTGGCCTTCCGGCACGCCCCAGATATGCGAGCCGTTCGGCACATAGAGATGCGCAAAGGTGCCGCACTTGGGAAACGTCATGGTGCGGAGATGCAGTGGCAAATGGGATTCCATAAAGCTGATGCGCGCCACAAAGGGGTCCTTGTTAAACACCAAATTGGCCGCATCTTCTTCCCGCTTGCTTTGCACCAAAATCAATTGGAGTGGGACATATTTGGCGCGCCAGAGGAGGTAGGCGCAGCAGAGCCAGGTGGCCATAATTTGTCTCGACTTTTCCACAAGGCATATACCGGAACTCGACAGTGATTGCAGCCAGAGGTCGGAGTGACCGGCTGCGCGAGCCCATCGTGCGTCTTGAGCATGCAGCAGCCGCCCACAAACGAGTAAACAGTCGAGCAATGCGCGCAAGTACGGGTGAGATGGAAAGGGTTTGATGGGGGAGCCGGTGTCATGTTCATCCTTCGTCATCAGGCCGGAGTCAAAGACGAAATACTGCGCATCACGCCGGCAGCGTTCGGCGTCGAGCTGCTGGCTGGCCGTCTGTTTCAGCCGCGCACTCGGCATTCAGCCTCCGGATTCTTTCGTAACGTGCGCCGACAGGCCCAACAACGATGCCGCTCCTTCCAGGGACGCGATCCCCGGCGCCCGCACCGCAGACAGGTGCGCCGAGTCAACGGCTTCGCACGACGGACATACGCGAGTCGCATGCGGAGCAGACACTTCCGGCATACCGTCTTTCCCTCGACCGCGTCTGTCCCCGTATGCGTGCTGCACGTCATTTCTCCAACAGCCGATGCTTCGAGTTTTCCGTCATGAGCTTGATATTCATCCAGACCGTCACGAGATTGAGCCCCAGGAGAAACAGATTGAGCCCCAGAAAAACGAGATGCCCCATGCTCATGCCTCAGGCCGCACCCAGCCTTCGTCCGCTTGCAGGATGTCCTGGATCTTCACATCGTCATCCCACTGCGTGATATAGAACTTGTCCTCTGAGCCGGTAATGCAGCCCAGCAAGAGCGGATCGGGTAACACCGTGATGGTTTCGAGGTCCACCACTTCAAACGTATCGAAGCAGCCCACGTCTTTCGCCTGCATGAGCGCCGCCAACACATGATCGGGCGGAATCTTCGGATAGGATTCCAGGGCCGTAAAGCGCAGCTGCTTGTAGATCCGTGCGCCCTTCTCATCCGTCACCATTTCGGCTTTCAACTTGTCCTGAAACTTTTGCACCGCCATCGGGGTCAAGAAGCGGTAATGCTCGTAGGCCACCTTCAACTTCTCAGACAGCTGCGAGGCGTCATGAATCACCGCTGCCGCAGCGGTCAGGCCTAAGCGTTTGAGTTCTGTGATTTTGCTTTCGGTCATCGTGTCCATATCAACCTCCTCGTATAGGGTCGGTTAGAAACCTCGAATAAATGGGCTTGGACTGATCATTGATGTCGCCCATGATTGCATCACCTGCTGGCCCCATCGCTGCTGGGACTGAGCGGGCTGCGGCTTCCGGCTCTCAATCAACTTCTCCACACTCTGCGCAATCCGTGCCGGAATGTTGTCGGCATATTCAAAGTCCAGCATGGGGATGAGGTCCTTCGGCAGCAGACCAGGGCCGGTGTTCACGACGGACTGAGTCGGCGGAGCCATGCCGAACAATTGCCCGACTTGGGCTTGTGACATCCCAGATACTTGTAGCGCGTTCATCTGCCGCTGACGGTTCTGCTCGGCGCTGAGTTGCTGGGCATACGACTGCATGTCCTGTTGACTCAGACCTTGCCCCATCAAGCCATCGAAGATGTTGTGCGCCAATCTACCGCCCATCATCCACCGCCCCCGCCATCCAGCCCTGCACAATCGCGAGCTGCTCGTTCGTCAAACTCTGTAACCAATTTGCCCCCACCACCTCCGGCCTCGAATCCGGCTTGCCGTTCGTATACTGAATCAACCGCGCCGTCTCATCGATCACCTTCGCCGTGTTCGCCATCGTCTTCGAGAGATCCGCCACCGCCGAGACCTTCACGGTAAAACTGCATTGGCACTCGGGACAGCTCACCGTCTTGTCCTTGTCGCCCGCATACTCGCTCGCATTTAACGCCTTCGCTTGCTTGCGCAACGCCTCCAACGTCTCCTGCACCGTTTCACTCGCCGTGTCGAGATTAATGCCGCCGTTCGCCACCGCAATCGCCGCATCGAACTGGTCGGTAAAGGTCGAAGCGCGATCGTTGGATTTACTCGTCATGGAAATACCCTAGGAGCACAGCCGCAGTAAAAAACAGATAGATCATCACCGCGAGAAACCAGTGACGACCGGCGAGCAAGCGGACTGGCTCTATGTAACGGGTTAAGAAATTTTGGAGCCAACTCCTGGGCTTGAGCGGCGATGGAGTCGATGTCGCCCCTCCCCCCCCATGGCTCAGCGGCACCGCATCACTGCCGAACTGGCCTGATCGATGTCGGTAGGACTCGCTTGCAGGTGACACGCTCAATGATATCAATGACTTATAGCGTGCCTCCCTCACTCTACCAAGGTGCGGGAGTGGTGCTTGCAAGCCGTGCAGACTCAAGCAGCCACCTTCACTCTCTCTCGGTCCAAGCAACGGTAGCGTCGATCCTTCCGCTGTTCCACCTGCGCTCGTACATGTTCGTGGGTTTGCTTCGCCTTTGACAGCTCCCAGGCGATGAACATTGCTTCCGAGGCATGATACATCGGCTTGCGATGTCCGCTATGCCGCATGAGATAGCAGGGGATGTGATGACGCAGCACGAGATCAGGAAAGACGCGGTACGATTTGGGGCTATACCCAGCACGTTCCAGGATTTGTTTGGCACCCCAGTAATGCGTCATGCGTGCTAGCTCCTACACGCTTCCTGGGCAAAAGTCAAACAGTGTCACAAATTGTTTGACATGTGCTGACTACCGTGCTAGTAGTAGCATATGCAACTGGGAACAACCCTAGTCCTTCAATCCCGTCAATGCTTGCGGTGTGGACATATTTGGATGCCACGCATGGAACGTCGGCCAGTCCAGTGTCCGAAATGCACCTCACGAGTGTGGGATAAGCCGAAAGAGACGAATGATCTATCGCACGATCTGCACCCAACTCTGGACCGATAAGAAGGTCCAGCGGTTGTCAGTGCAAGGCAAGCTCTTATTTGTCTATCTCATTACCAATCCGCACACCCATCTCTCAGGGATCTATTACCTGCCGATTGAATTGGTCATGAAAGAAACAGGTCTGTCCAATACCCTATCGCATACCCTATTCGATACCCTATCGGCTCCTGAGAATGATTTGGTCTATTACGATCCGGAGAACAGTATTGTCTTTGTCACGAATATGTTCCGGTATCAGGGAAGAGGCGAAAAGAACGAACGGAGCGCAGCTGTGCATAACTCTTCGCTCCATAATTCACCCTTGGTGGCTATGTTTCTTGAGCGATATCCACGTGTTAAGCAGTTCTGTGACCAGTCATTTCTGGATAGGGTATCGGATACCGTATTAGGTGCTTCCAAAAGATGCCCTCCTGTTCCTGTTCTCTTAACTTCTTCTCTTAATCCTCTTCTCTTAACTTCTTCTCCGGATCTTAAGAGCAATGGTCATGCTGAAGAGTTTGAACAATTTTGGCGCATCTATCCAAAGCGCGTGGGAAAGAAGAAGGCGCAAGCAGCATGGAAGAAAGCGGTCGACAAGCCACCAGTGGTCGACATACTCAAAGCGATTGAGATTGCAAAGCGAACGGATCAATGGACCAAGGAGAATGGCCAGTTTATCCCTCATCCGTCGACATGGCTCAACGAAGGCCGTTGGGCTGACCAGCCAATCCAATCCGCACCCACGACCATGCAAGCGTTTCTCTCTCGATCCTCCACACGGAAGGAGATTCCCTCATGACCAAGCCTGAGTTCTTGCGCGGCTATTTGCTCCTCACCACACAGCCATGGGGGAAAGCCTACCGCACCATGTCAATGGCCTTGGATGGCGAGCCCACGCCAGCTGAATTGCAAGTGGAGTTCTATTGGAAGCAGTTTGAGAACTATGAGGCGGCAGGCTGGAAACTCACCTGTGAATCGTTCGCCACTGGCGATCACTGGCCCAGCATCGATCAGCTCAAGCTGGCGCTCAAACAGTATGTGCCGGTCCAACAGGCCATCGAAGGGCCGAAGCCTGAATATGTCTCGATGAGTGAGGCACTCGCCGAGAATCCTGAAGCCCTCAAGGCATTGAAACGGATCATGGCATGACCGGCGATCTCTTCATCTATCTCCTCATGTCCCTGAACCTCGGCGCGTCCCTCACCTACGGCTGGCAGGGGAATTACATCAAGGCGCTGTACTGGCTGGCGGCGCTGCTCTTAAACTTTTGTGTGCTGAGGATGAAATGAGCCTCCCTCAACCCTACTACGACGAGGACGGCATTACGCTATTCGTAGGGGACTGTCGAGAGATTTTGCCACACTTGCCTGCTATTGGTCTTATCCTCGCTGATCCACCCTATGGCATTGGCTATGATGCAAGTCATTCTAAATTCCTGAATGGATATGATCGCGGGGCCATTGATTGGGATAGCGAACCATTTGATCCCTCGCCCATGCTGGCCATGAATATTCCGTCAATCATTTGGGGAGGGAATTGTTTTGCCTCACGTCTTCCTGATAATGCTGCATGGCTGGCCTGGGTGAAAATTGTCAGACAAGACGCTGACATTCGACAAGCTGATTGCGAAATGGCCTGGACCAATTGTTTGGGAAGAAGCCGTGTCTTTCAACATCTCTGGATCGGGGCCTATCGTGATAGTGAATCGGGCATGCGCAATGAGCACCCAACACAAAAGCCAATTGAGCTGATGAAGTGGTGCATTGAGATTAGCAAGACCAAGGGCATCATTCTCGACCCCTATTGCGGATCAGGCACCACGTTGAGAGCCGCCAAGGATCTAGGCCGCAAAGCCATTGGCATTGAGATTGAAGAGAAGTATTGCGAGATCGCCGTGCGCCGCTTGGCACAGGAAGTGCTGCCCCTCTAATCCTGCCCCGCCTCATCCCGCTCCACAAAGCGCTCCAGCCAGGCCTCGTCATGGATCACGTTGTAGAGGTCTAGCTCAAACTGGTGAATGTGCGTAATGGGCATGAACAGCTTGTATTTATCGTAGAACTCATAGCGGTTCATGGCTGGCCTCCTGTAATCCCATCAACCAGTCCGCATAACGCTGCATGGGCTTAGTGAGGGAATCAAACGACTTGAAATAGTAATGCCCCAGCGCCGAGCCTTCGTAATGATTGATGATCGCTTTAATCGTGTGCATGTCGTAGCCCAGCTCATTGCCCATCACGTTGACCAAGGTGCGCCGCAGATCATAATTCCAGAGGCCATAAATCTTGAGAATCAAGCGCGTCTCATGCCAGCGCAATTTGACTGCATCACACGTCATCGGCTCATCGAGGCGCTGGCCTGGGAATAGATAGAGACTGGTACTCACCGGCCTGATCGCCTTCCATGCGGCCAGCCACGGCATATACTGCGCAGGCAAGGGCAGCTCTTGTGTTTGGCCATTCTTGGTCTTGCCCTTCTGCCACGAGCCCATCTGCCCATAGGGCGTGATCGCCTCAAGCTTCGCCATACGGGCTTCTCCTGGCCGGCAGCCCGTGAACAGCATCAGTCCATACAATGCTCGATCACGGATCTCGACGGGAGTGATGGCCCCCGCGAAATAGGTGAGCAAGGCTTTCAATTCTTCCTGCTTCCCCATGCGCATGCGCTTCGGGGTTTTCAGTTTGCGAATGCCCACCGTGGGATCGCCGCCCGTCCAGCGCTCCCGATAGATGCCCCACCGACACGCGGCCCGAATCAAGGCGAGTTCGGTATTCGCTTTCGTCGCGCCCTTTTCATAATGGCCCTGGCAAATGCTCTGCTGCCGTTGCAGCAATTGCGCGCGCGTCGGCGTACTTGCACAGTGCAGCGCCCACTGGGACGCCACAAAGGACATCTTTTTAAACGAGGAGCGGCCCTTGAGATGTTCTTCGATATATTGCTTGAGCAGATCAGAAAAGGTGTCACACATCCTGGGCCTCCGTGGAGAAGTAAGGCCGCGAGTCTGTGCCTGCCCTGTCGGCCTATGCAATTCGTGTCGGCTACGTAAGCGCTCCACCGTCAGCCCGTTCTCCATGATCGCCCCATCCTTTCTATTTGTATTCGGTACCCTACCTACATACTGAGAGTCACCGCACCTCGTTCCGATCACCCGCCCCGTCAAACCGCCTACTCATGCAGCTTCGCCTCTCTTGCGAGACTTCTTGCTGGGGGAGCCATGAGTAGGCTTATTAAAACGTTGGTCCATCTGTCCGGGTTGCGGGATCGACGGTACCACCGCCTTGCCGCGCAGCGCCGCCAGTTCGAGCCTGACTTGCTTCGAGACATCCCAGCCTGAGCGCTCCGCTGATTCCTTCAGGTCATCATGGAGCCAGCGCGGGAGTCTCAGCGCAATCCGCGCTTCCTCATCCTTCTTCTCTGCTTTCACGATCATCATGTGTCACCTCCCTTCATATGGATTACCTAGCATCAATGGCCCTAGTGTATGACGGGCGTACAACATAGTCAACACCTGTCAAACATTTTTATATAATTCTTTCGTAGGGGTCTTGACAAACGTTGTTTGACGGTATACAACCGTTGTAGTACGAATCACGACAAGGAGCACGAACGAATGATGACGAAGAAACTCCATAGAGGAATCAGGCTGGAGCCGGTCTTGAATGCCCGGTGTGAGGCTGCTGCCGCAGATGTCGGCCTGAATTTCAGTGAATGGGTGAGAGAGGTCTTGCGCCGTGAAGTGGGGCTGAAGCGCCCGAATGGCAAGAAGCGGGCGGCCTGACCCGCGCCCAGCTGACACCGACCGCAGAGAGGAGGCAGTTATGACCGATCCCCGCACGTCCTTCATGATGCAGCTGTGTCGAGGTGAAGAGAAGGTATTGAAGGAGTTGGCGAGCACGCAGGTCACGCATCCGATGGACCTCTATCAACCAGGCAGTGAGCGGTTGGAGAAGTTGTACGCCGCGATGGAGCAAGCGCAGCGGTTTTCATGGCCCAATCAGGGATACGAGGTGAACGTATGAAACATGATGTCCTCACCGTCGCACTGTATCCAAAACCCAACGTCCACTGGCAGGACGCGCCGCTGTCTGATGTGTGGGCCATCGTCAAGCTCGCCACGCTGGGGGGCTTGGTGCTGTGGATCTTGGCGGTCTTGGTGATGTTGTGACGCATAACTGCCTTTCAACTGATCATCAGGTAGACATGGATTATCATTTAGCGTGTCGCCTTGAGGATGCGTGCCCGTGGGAGACGTGCTCGAAACTGTGGACCCATGCTGGATGGCTGGACCTGATTGAGACGATCAAAACCCTCTCGCCTGAGGCCTATGCGGCCCTGAGGAAGGATGTCTTGACATGATTGACCTAGAACGAGACCTCATCGAAGCCCGCGAGATATTTGAAGGCCGCACGCTGATGATCCCAGAAATCCGGCACCTCAAGGCCATGCAAAATCATTTCGACGATAGCCTCATTGTCCTGGCGCTCAAGGCGGCACGGCTGCATGATGACATCATGGCCGCAGATTAAGGATAGAACAATGTCCAACCTTTGCGAATGTGGATGCGGACAGCTAGCGCCTATTGCGAAATATAGCAGCAAGTTTCATGGATGGATTAAGGGAAACCCAAAGCGCTTTATTAGATACCATGCCTCCAAAGTCAATCATGCTAGAGGAGAACAAAGCCATAACTGGCGAGGAGGTCGAACTGAACGAAGCATGGGATATATAGGAGTGTTATGTCATGGACATCCAAGGGCAACGTCGTCAGGCCATGTTCTTGAGCATATACTCATTGCAGAAAAAGCACTCGGTCATATTCTTCCAGTGAAAGCCAGAGTTCATCATGTCAATGGCCATCGCGGACAAAATACAAATAGCAATTTGGTGATCTGTGAAAATCAGGCCTATCATTTATTGCTTCATCGGAGGGAGCGAGCCATTCAAGCCGGTGCGCCTCCACATTGGCTCTCTTGTCGATATTGTAAGAACTATGACGCGCCTGAAAATATGTGGGTGGGCATTTCTCGCCAGCATCATCGGGAATGTCTGAATAATTACCAGAGAACCCAAAGAGAAGTAGGGCGATAAATGATGACCCCCGCCGCCGCGCAGGAGGTGAACGCATAATGGATAAGCAATATTTAGGTGATAGCGTCTACGCCGAGTTTGACGGATACCACGTCATCCTCACGACAGAGAATGGATTGCCTGATGATCCAAGCAATCGAATTGCCCTAGAGTCACAAGTGATAGCCGCATTAAACAATTATGTTCAATTCATAAAGGAGAAGCATTATGAGAGTGCAGGTTGAGTTGGCATCTACGCAGGACATTGCAGGACTGAAGGACATTGTTGAGCAATGGGAATCGCAGTTCCCCATGGGGAAATTGGCTGGTGTCAGTGCCTATGGGACATTCCGTATCCAGCTTGAAATGCCAGAGGCAACAAAGGTGCTTGTTCCACAGATCGTTGACGCACGGAGTAGCGTCGAGCCGCTTCCTGATGCCACTGACCTATAGCGCCGCGCAGAGGGGCAATGGGGGCCGGCCAACGTGTGTGGATTGCGGCGTACCCTGTGCGTATGACCGGGAGTTCAAAGCTACGAGGCGGTGCCAGAGTTGCTATCCGTTTATCCCTTTAACTACTACCGCAAAGGAGTTGATCCATGGAGTCCAGCCAAAGTCCTGAAATCGATAAGCTTGCGGGGGCCATTGTTCGGGCACAGGTCAAGCTGATGCCTGCCAAAAAGGACGCGACCAATCCGTTCTTTCACTCCAAATATGCGGATCTCTCCTCGGTCTGGACAGCCCTGCTCCCATTCCGCAACGAAGAGATTGCCATTACCCAGAGTCCCATGGAGTCACCGGATGGGCATATCCTGCTGGAAACTCAGCTCACCCATAGCAGCGGCCAGTGGATGCGCAGCTGTCTTAAGATGCGTGTCGCCAAGGACGATCCTCAAGGGGCAGGGAGTGCGCTGACCTATGCGAGGCGCTATGCGCTGGGCTGCATGACTGGGTTAGTGACGGAAGAGGATGACGATGGAAATTCAGCATCGATCAAACATTCGGCGCAGATAGATGCAGCAGCTCCCCGCGGAGGGCAAAGGTCTCAGGTCGGGGCGTTGCTTCCCAGGACGGAGCCAGAGCTGGCGAACCATGTGAAATCCTGCGCCCCTGTTGCGAAGTGGGTTGTGCCCTTTGGGAAAATGAAGGGCCAGCCCATTAGCGATGTGTCCGACGATGACGTGGATTATCTCCTGCGGTATTACACCACCAAGCTGCAAGACGCGGCGAATGCGACCTCTCGGTATCGAGACGAGTGGGAGAACGCCATTATGGAAATTCGTGCAGAGCAACTCTATAGGACGCCGGTCACAGCCTGACGCGGCGGGCGGGGGGATTGTAATGGCTAAGGACATTCATCAGCATGACTGGACGCGCGTAAAAAGCCCCGTGACTGGCGAGCCATATGAGGTGTGCGCATGTGGTGACATCAATATGGATGTGGTGTCAGATGGCACCGTTCATGCGATCGTCGAGGAGTTGACAAATATTCTGACCCAGCATCTCAGTGGTCTTAGTCCTGAGGAGCGACAAGCGAGAATTGATGCTGGTAGGAAAACCATAGATGCATTTAGGCGTAGGAAGAATGGGTCTGGAACATGAGATGCCAGAAGTGCCAAGGCTGCTTTCATTGGTCCCATAATGAGTGGGGCGAGAATCTAGAGCCGATCTGCATCAACTGCGGCAATAGGCCGATGAACATCCCCCTGCCCCCCCGCCCCCCCGACCTGCGCAAGGTGAACGGGGCGCATCTGGTGCGGGAGGTCAAGAATGAGTGCCCTAGGGGCCATCCGTGGACTCAGGCCAGCACGTACTTTTATAAACTGGCAAGCGGGAGAACGACGAGGCGGTGCAGGATTTGTAGTCGTCAAAGATATCATCGGGTGATTGCGTGAGGAGGTGATGTGTTTATGGGATGCACCTGTACATTTGGCTCAATAAACCCAAACTGCGTATTGCATCGTAACAGTATGACCGATGGGGGCCGCGCATCCTAGACACGCGGTAAAACTATGAGGCAAATCATCTCCGCCGAACAATCTGCGCTCTGCCCCTTTCCGCCGTTCATGGTGTCGGTAACTGGCCAATGTGTGAGCGGCAAGAACCAAGTGCAGCTCTTGTTTCGCAACGGCAAGGTGATGAAGTACCCAAATAAGGTCTTTAAGGACTGGCGAGATCGAGCCTCTATCGAGATCCGCTCCCAATTCATGCGTGCCCCTGAGATCACCAAGCCGGTGCGCCTGACGTGTAGCTACTGGCCGGGAGACAAGCGCACACGCGATGTTTCTGGATGTTTGGATGCCCTGTTCCACGTCTTGGTCTACAGCAAAGTGCTGAAGGACGATGGACTCATTTATGACGTAATCTGGAAGCGGCACGAGATGAACCGGAAGTTCCCTAAAATCGTGATGGAGATTGAAGCATGGCAGCCATGACCCGCGCCCTCCTCTTCACGCCAGAGAGCTATGTATGCCATTTGTAAAAAGTCGGTATCCCAAGGACTGGACGGCTATTTCTAAGCGTATTCGCGCACGGTCTGGTGGGCGCTGTGAATGTGAGGGAGAGTGTGGGCTGCATCGTACGACACCTGGACCACGGCGATGCGTGGAATTGAACGGCCAGCCGGCGAAGTGGGCCAAGGGGAAGGTGGTCCTAACCGTGGCGCACCTGAACCATACGGAAATGGATTGCCGAGACGAGAACCTGAAGGCCATGTGTCAACGCTGTCACCTTCGCTATGACCATGATCTGCATCAGGCGAATGCGAGAACTACGCGCCGGGCTCGCAAGGCAACAGGTGAGTTATTCTAACCTCTCACGGGCAGGCGGGGGGCCGGTGAATGAAGTGTATATTCAAAGGCTGTGAGCGCGTTGGTGAACCTGCTGAAGGATTCGATTTCTTTGCCTGTGAGCCGTGCCTAGAAGAACTTGAGCGCGAATGCAACAGGCTAGCAGTCCAGCGCGTGGCTGAGAATAATTAGCCCATCGCGGCTGAACGAGGAGGAGCATGAGACTCATTTGGAATATCCGCATGTCCGTACTGGGTAATGGTCGCTATGTTGTGGCGATTCAGAATGAAAACGGTGGCCGGGTACGAGGCGAAGGCCGCACGCCGTATGACGCCTATCGAGCGGCTGAGATTCAGTTGGTGATTAAACCAGCGTGCGAATGGATGAAGCCTTGAGCCGCGTGCACGCAGGGCACAGGGGGGAGTGATGAAAAAGTACGTCAAAAACTTTGGTAGTCCATTCCAAGGTGAAGAGGATTTCAAGCCGTGCTACCTGGCCGCTGACGTGGAGCGGGTGTTGCAAATCTATAAAGATGCCTTGAAGGCTATAGGGTATCGTAAGACGTGCGACTGTTCCAAATGTGTGAAAGGTACAAAACTTCTCGCACAACTCAAGCCGGAGGGAGGCCGCGATGGGGATGACGAGGGAGCAGGTAGTTCAAAAAGTAAACGATTCTGTTAATGAATACTTCGACGCTGGTAGCGGATGGGCAGCGGCAGGAGGATTGCGCCAACGGCTTGACGATATTCTAGACACCGACGCCGCCCTCCGCACCCAGCTAGAGGCGAGGGAGAAGGAAGCCAAGCAGCGTGTTGAGGTTGTCTACAGGCCAATCATTGAGCAAGGGAAACTGTCATGCACTATTAACGGCAAGACGCTTGACCTAGCTGACGTGCGGCCTTTCGGTACATTCGATCAGCTCCAGGCCCAGCTCGCCGCCGCGCTCGCGACCATCGAGCGGTTAGACCAGCTTACGACGATGCAACAGGGTGGGATTACAGACCTCCATGAGCAGTTAAAAGCATACGAGGGCGGGGCCTTGCATGATGAACTGATGGCCCAGTGTCAACTCATTGACCGCCTCCAGCAGCGGGTGGGGAAGTTGGAAAAGGGGCTGAATTGGACTGAGGACGGCTGCGCGATGCTGATTGAACATACCAGCAGCACCTTCTTCAAGAAGGGCGATGAGTGGTTGCAGAAGGTCCTCGATTGGCGAGCACGACAACCCAAGCTCTATGATCTCACGCCACCGGGGGCACACGGGAAGGAGGGGGCATGAAGGATGATGAGTACAAGTTTGCCTGGGTTCCACTGACCACGCATACACTGATAGACAACTCGTGGGTCGTAACAGGCCAGTCATGGCTCAAGTGGGTTCGTGTCGTGAGAACCATATGGGGTGATGTGATTTACGAGAGGAAACCATGACCTGGACTCACGAGAAGCCCACCACACCGGGGTGGTACTGGTGGCGCTATGAGAGCGACACGCCAAGGTTTAATTGGGAAGTTCGATACATCACGAAATATGCGATAGACAAACAAACATTATTGGGCCAATTCGCAGGCCCCCTGGAACCCCCCGCCACGGACGGGAAGGAGCGGTAGCATGGGTGAGGTGATGCAGCGAGCCGCGACGATTTCTGAGTGTCAACGGTATCGATACAGCTTGCGGCGAACATGGGCGGAAGGGAAGGCGGTCGTGTGCTTCATCATGTTGAACCCTAGTACTGCTGATGCCGAGATTGACGATCCTACAATACGGCGCTGTATTGGCTTCGGGAAAGCCTGGAACTTCGACGCGCTGGAAGTGGTGAACCTGTTTGCGTTGAGGGCGACAAAGCCCATGGCGCTGCTGACTGCTAGTGATCCTGTCGGCCCTGAGAATGACGAGGCTATTCTTATGGCAGCAGAAAGGTCACATCTAATCATCTGTGCTTGGGGTGCCGAGCTTCTAGCTGTTGATCGTGCGAAGCCTATTTTTGCCATGCTGAAACGCCATCCGCTCTACTGTGTTGGAGTTACGAAATCGTGCCGACCAAAACACCCACTCTATATTCGAGGCGATCAACAACCTGTGCTGTGGAGAGGAGCTTTGCTATGAAGCCCACCCCCGCGACGGACACGGAGAGGGAGGATGAGTAACCTTATTGGACCAACCACTTCAACAGAGTGCGTCGTGGATACGACAACCCAACCCCCCGCGAAGGGGCTGGCGGAACAGGTGAAAACTCTCAAGTTGAAATGTCCGTGTTCTGCGCAAAAACAATTGTGGAGCAGTGATAAGGCGGCATGGCAAGCGTTTAAAAATAGCCGTCAAGCCTTCTGCCTCTACTGCGACACCTTCACCATTCACACATTGGATAGATCATGAACGATCCATTGGAACAGGCCATTCGTGAAGCCAGGAAGGCGCTGACGTGTATCTATCTTATTGCTGAAGAAGTCGTAGCTGATGACGTGAAGAATAAAATGGAGGATGTGTTTACTGCCATCATCCACGCCCTGGCGCAGCGGGAGCGGGAGGTGTGGGAGGAGGCGGCGAAGCTGGTATTGTCATTTGGTTCTCATTCATCGAACCCCAACGATCCATCTGCGCCATGGGTGTGCTCACCAATTTATGAACAGTGTAAAGGGTTGGCGAAGGCGCTCCGTCAGCACGCCAAGGGGGTGGGATGGGGTACGAAAGAGGTATAGACAGGCTTGGTTGAATGGTTATGTGATAGGTGGGCAATTCACCAAGGAGGCGTTATGCGACAATTATTCTGGTTTCTGCTCGGGGCCATTCTCGCCACCAGCGGTCTGACCTATGCCCAGTCCTCTTGGCAGCAACAGCAGCAAACGGATGCGCTGAACGGGATCTATAATAACTCCCAATATCAGCGCCAGCAGCAGGAGATGAAGGAGCTCGGGACCTATCACAATCCCTATGCGAAGCCGCCGTGCTAGGGCTTGGGCTGTATCGCTGACGCGGGCACGGACTCCATGAGCATCTTATCCTTGTTCTGGCTGCTCTGTGTCGTGCCGAACCAGTAGCCCAGGACCGCAGTCAGGGCTGTAGACAGTGACCCAATGAGCAGCAACACGATCTCTCCGCCAGGCGCAGAAGTGGAGGGCAGACCTTTGAAGAAGATCACCCCAAGGACCCCATAGAAGCCTCCCACGATCACGAGCGTCAGTATCCCAGGCCAGGGGCTCTTATTGGCCATCTGCATCTGCCGAGCCGATTGCACGTCGGTTATTTGGGCCTTATACGCATCTAATTGCATCTGCGCCAAGGCCAGCTTGAACTTCTGCGCATCCTCTGGAGACATATGAAACTGTTCGATCAGTTCATTGACGCCTTCAAAGACTGACGCGACAACCTTTTGCCCAGTTTCGCTAATCACCCCCGCTGGTGTGGTACCGCTGAGAAAGCTCCAGAACCCCATAGATCCTCCTAGTGTGCTTTAATCCACGTCACAAACCCCTGCCATGCCGCATACCCCGCCCCGATGGCTCCCACAATCCAGGCCATGAAAATCACGAAGTTCTTGAAGGCCGCGAAGAAGGCCGAGACTGGCGTGATGAATGCCACGATCTGGATCAGCAGGACATTTTGATCGGCTAAGATTTTATTTTGGAGTTTCAGGACTTCCATGAAATCCTTCTGGTCTTGCCGTCGCTCTCGTGATTCTTCCATTCATCTGTGCGCCTTTCGTGGTGCAGATGGACGAAGCGGACACTGATACTGGACATGCTGAAAGATATCCTTGGGGATATAGGCTCTGCCGCAATAGGGACATTTCGCGGTGCGCATGCTCATACTTCCACATCCATATCCAGGTTGTAGAAGTTCAGCCGGCCAATCTTGCCCACAAAACGCTCAGGGTGTTCCCTGGCCCACTTCGGCCTGAGATCGCCTTGCAGGGAGTCGTCATAATATGAATCGATGCCTTTAAGCGGCGAGTTATAGACCCCACGCACGACCATCTCAGCCAAGCTCAGGCAGTCCTCAAAGACATGATCGTCGGCCTTCGGCCAGGTCGTGAGCTGCTTATCGTTCGGATCAGTCAGCGAACTGTATTGCCATTTCTTGGTCAGGACACTGATAATGTCTGTACCCCACCATCCTGGCTTGGCGATACGATTCTTGACCGTATGGGCCACGGCAATCTGCGCCTCGTGCGGCTCGCCCCTGGCTTCACGATAGATCGTGAGCGCCAGCAAGGTAATTTCATAGAAGTTCCAGGAGACCAGTTCTTTCATTAGCGACACGCCTGCAAGGGGCCTTCCCGCTGCTCCATTAGCAAGATCGCATTCCTCGTCAGACAGACATTCTCCACATGCTCATGGCCCCAACCCATAAAGCCACCCCACCCAGTGAAGATCAGAATTGCAATCAAGATCCAGGCAAACATCTTAGGCCGTCGCCATATAGGACATGGTGAAATAAATGCTGGTGCTATTGGCTAATACCGTGGTCAAGCTAGGACTGGCTGTGGCTGCCGTAATCGCATAGAGGTTGACGCTCGTGCCTCCTCCTCCCGCGTAGGCGATCACATTGTAAAATGTAGATGCGCCAGTATCCCATCGGACTTGCCCGGTGCTATTGGCCGCCGTAGTAAATGGCAAGCCGGTGATCGTATTGATTGACCCCGTGCCAATGGCATTAATCGTGAGCGTGCACCCAATCATGACCAGTTTCCCCACTTTGACGTAGGTCCCGCTTTGTAGCGTATAGGTGGCATTGCCACCGATTGAGGGCGTCCAGGTGCCTTCTTCATAGTCATCCAGGGTATTCACGCCAGCGCTGGGTGCTTGGGTGGCAGGGAAAGCAATCTGTCCACTCGTGAGTGTGACGGCACCGGATGAGATGGTTGGACTGGTGATCGTGGGGGAGGAAATCGTCGGACTGGCAATCGTCGGCGTGCCACCAAGGGTATAGGTCCCTGAGGCTGATCCTGACAGCACGGGGGCGCTAATGGCTGGCGCGGTCAGTGTGAGTCCCGTCAAGGTCAGCGTTGAAAGCCCCGCGTTAATGATGGCGCCAATATCGATCTGCGAGAGCATGACCACCCGGCCATCGGCCAGCGTCACTTCAAATGTCCCAGTGCCAAAGCTGCAATCTTCTTTCCCAATTGGACTGAAGCGTATCGTTTCCATGTTAGTGCGTCATCCTCGTGCCGGGTTGTGCCTGGGTGGCGGTCATAAAGGAACTCAGAATGGACAGCGCCTTATGGGTCAATGTGCCCTGGTTGCTTTCGAGCAGGGCTCGCATGAGGGCTCTCCCTGGTGTCGTCGTGAGTGCATAGCTGATGACTTGTGGGGCGCCTGCTGCGATGCCTCCGGCAATCGAGGACATCGTCGGATCTCCGGTGGCGTACAAGGTACCCGCTCCCACCAATCCCGCTCGCCCGACCGCACGCCCTGATCCAAACTGCCCAGGCGGTGGCAGGTTGGGAATCTTGAGCAGCATGGAGGTCGTAGCCTTGAGATCGTCCTGTTGGTCCTGTGGCAGCCCTCGAATACGCTTATCGTTCTTCAAGTGCTGCATCAGCCCCTTGGCATTCACGTACTCCAAGCCGGTATTCTGTTGCGGTTGCACGATCTTTCTCGCAATATGGTCGGCCAATTCATCGCGCGTCATTTCGAGCTTGGAGGCTTGCGTGGCCGCTTTGAGCATATCGGCAGCGGGGGTGCCTCCACCCTTGACCGCTTCATCGAGATCGCGCTCAAGGGAGGCAAAGAGTTGCTTATTCGCCGCCTGACTGGACTTCGGCTTGGTGGTATCAAAGGCACTATCCCGGCCAAAACGAGACTTGAGTGATTGAAAGGCTTCAATAGGGATGCCGTCAGGATTCGTTTCCGCCAGGTGCTTCGCTTCTTCAGCCAGCTTCAACACTGAGGAATCCCTGGACGATTCAATGGGCACGCGCATTTCGCGTTCCAGAATGTCCTTTGATGTCTGGAGCAAATGTTTCTGTGGAATCAAAATCGGCCCCATCCCTTGCTTCGCCCCGTCATCACTCATCTGCTTGAGCATCGTGAACAGTTCTTGCGAGGTGCCAGACGTCTCAATGCTCTTCCCGGCCATCTGCTTGGCCATGTTGGCGCCGAGGGCTTGTAGCTCCACTGCCGCCCCGGGGATGCGGGCAATCCCAGCCTTCGCGGCACCGATCGCGCCACGAATCGCCGGAGGGGCCACTGCCGCCATGCCGATATTCGTCAAGCTCGGTTCGGTGATACCAAGCAATTGGTTCGCGCCTTCCCCTAATGCCCCGCCAATGGACTCGCCCGCCATCGCGCCAGGGATCGTCATCCCAAACGGCGTCCCTAGCCCGCCACCAAACGCCCCACCGATGATATTGCCCCCAGTCGGTAGCACCGCCTCATCCACTGATTGCAACCAGCCAGGCTTGGCCTGCTGCTCTTGCATCACCTCGGTAAAGGCCTGCTGATCGAGCTGCTGTTTCTGCTCAGGGCTGAGCGGCATGCGCCCCCCCTTTCATGGTCTGTCGTAACTTCTGCTTTTGCTCCTCCAGATAGGCCTTCGCTTCATCGGGTTTGGCCATGGGTTTCTTGATGGCAGGATGGGCCGTTTTCGAGACCTGGCTAATATCCACCTTCGTTTCCTTGAGAATGTCCTTGAAGAGATCGGCGTGCTGCTCCATGTTCTGCACGGTCGCTTCATACTTGCCTTCCCAGGTCTGAGGTGGATCATTCTCACTGGGAATTTGCTTCAAAATACGATCCTGCTCATTGGAACTCATCGCCGATCCGGTAATAGCTTTAATGATCTTGTTACGGAACGCGGCGCCTTCGGCTCTGAATTGCGATTCCTCAGGCGTCAGGGGTTCGACGCCTGCCGTGCCGCCAAAGGCTTGCCGAAGTTGACCGGCACGCCCACGGACGGGACCGACATATTCAGGTTTATAGAGGTTGCCAAGCCTTGAGAGCGATTGCAGGGAGGAGGCATTCTCGGTCAGCTTTTCGCGTTCTTGAGGGGTGGGAGGCTTAATAACGTCGGCTTTCCCTTGTGCGGAGATTTGGGCAATCTCTTCCTTGTCTTTTTTGAGCCGGGCGTTCACTTTGGTTTGTTCTTGCTGCGATAGGGTCAAATAGTCCTTGCCGTACAATTCATGGGCGAGGCGGTTTTCATCTGAGACGGTGAGCGGACTCTTCGGCGTCTCTTCCTTGGCTGGTCCAGAGAAAATCTGCTTGCCTGTGGATGGATCAAAGAGCACATCCCCAGGTCCGACCTTAATCGGGTTCGGCTCCTTGGCTTGTCCTGGCGCAAAGAGTTGCGGGGCTTGCCCTGGCGTATTCGCATAAATCGGTTTGGTGGGATCAAATTGGTTATAGGTCGTCTGTGGTGGATTCATCACCCGCGCCATAATGGCCGAGACCGTGTTCGGGTCGCCGCTTTGCAGGGCGGCAGAGATGAACGAGCGGGCCTCTGGGGAATAGCCTGATAGGATTGAATCCATAGGCGATGGCCCCTCTGTCGTCTGTCCTGGAATGACAGATTGGGTTGGCTGGAGACTATTGCTCTGAACAATGGGAATCGAGGGTTGAGATCCTTCTCCGCCAAAATTAATGTTGGAGGGTGTCATGCCGACAGAGGGACCGCCTTGGAGTTCATTGACATCCCAAGTCCCACTGGGTAGTTCAGCTTGCGTAGCCGGAAAGGTGCCCCCCGTGCCTGGCACATCAGGCACGGCTTGATCGGGCGTCGTCGTCACTTTCGGCTGCGTCATGGTCTTGAGCAAGGTATGGAACTGCTTCACCTGATCGGCCTGCGCCTTCATATGATCAGTCTGTGCCTGCAAATGCTCCATCTGCGCTTTATGCAAGCGATTCTCTTGCGCCTGCTGAATCCCACCCGCGACCCCTTGCAGAAAGGACCCCATTAGAGTCCTCCTAAGAGTCTGGCAATGGGTAAATTGCGTAACCCACTCATCATCATGTTCTGGAGTGAGATCCCGCCCTGAGGCAGTTGTGGCCCTTGCGTGGGGCCTTCCATGGTGGGCGCGGTCGGCGTCGCGCTCCCGGAACGATTCCCAATCATTTGCTGCATGAGCCCGGTCATGAATTGATTATGCTGTTTCTGCTGCTGGAGTTGATTGACCGAATCGACTCCTCCCGCTAATCCTGAGCCAAAGGCTCCCATAGGCTCCTCCCTAGACAAAGGCGGCTTTCCCCGCCATGCCCGCTAATTGTCCCAAGCCACCCTGAAAGGCTTGATTCTGCGCGATACGCTGGCCTCCCAAATTCGTGAGATTCCCAGCGGCATTGCCTAAGCCTCCGAGCCCAACCGACGAGCCGCCCAAGGCTTGCCCAAAGAGTTGGTTCCGGAGATTACTGATCATGTTTTGACGCGCCATTTGACCTTGGAGCACATTGTTGGCGAGCAGGCTGTTGAGCTGCCCCCCGCGCGCGCCGGTATCGAGAATGCCTTGATTCGCCGTCGCCTGCTGTCCCGCAAGATCCTGGAGTGGTCCAGTCAGGCTGAGTGAGGGCGGTAATTGCCCATTTTTGAGAAAGTCCCCCAATTGCCCATAGGCCGTCGAACCTGTTTTGGCTGGGCCGGAGGCATATTGGGCCAGGAGGTTCGAGAGGCCGCCCGATTGCCCGCTCTGTTCAGAGCCCTTCCGAAATGTGTTGCCCATAATCACCCCATAAAAAAAGGCCATGCGCTCTCCAGGAAGAGCGACAGAGCCTCGGGGTGTCCGGTCGGCAAAAATGACGGTTACGCTAGTGTGTCAAAGTGCTCCTTCATCAGGCGAAAGATGCGCACATCGTGCGAGACCCCCTGCACCATGGCAAAGCCAGGCAAGACCGCCATGCGCTGAAAGCCCACTTCGGTGATCAGACTCGCCGCCTGTGGCCACGGCGTCACGCCCCAGATCGACTGCAGGCCCATCTCACGAAATCCATACGTGCAGAACAGGCGCACGGCTTCACTGGCAGCACGCCCTCGATAGGCCGGGGCCATAAAGACACTGCCAATCCCGCGCACGCCAGGAATCACATCATCCATCCAGAGAAATCCGGCCAGTTCGTCCCGCTGCGTCGATTCCATTATGAACAACTGTCGCCCGCTCTCCTCACCAAAATAATGGCAGAAGTGCTCCAGGTCTCCATGCCGTGATTCCGTCTCATGCAGTCCCCAGAAGAGCTGATGGAAGGCGTCAGCCTTCGCCACCATTAACCAGAGCCGATAGAGGCAGTCCTTTGTATAGGCCCCGCGCAAATAGGGCCAGAGCCGCACATGCCGCCCAATATAGCGGTCCAGCGGGTTAGCTGGTAAGTCCGCTATCGCCCCAGCAGTGGAGGAGCTGTTGGTTGATATCGACATATTTCCAATCCTTCACCTTGCTCAGATCATCGCCAATCTTCCGCAGTCGATCATTGAGAATGGGGACCGTATTCTCTCGAATATAGAGTGTGCCTGTAGGAATCGCACTCATTAGTGGCTCACCAGTGGCATATAGACAGCCGCCGGCGGATAAATGCGAATCCGTTGGTGCCCCGTATAGGTAAATTTGATCCGCCAATGATAGCCAACCGTGCCTCCCGCGACCGTCAGCAATTTTTCTGTGCGGGTGATGCTACTAAAGGTCTGGGTGGTTTTGAGGACATCATCCACATAGAGGGCGCAGGTCAGCGTATCGCCTCCCGTATTGGCATCAATGCGGATGAACTGAAAGAGCTTACGGACATCCTTCGACGCCCCGGCAAAATCCTTGGTTTCACAATCCAAGGCGATGTCCGTCGCATCATCCTGACTCCCATCCTCCAGGATGAAGACGGTGGAACTATTGTCGCCGCCCAGCAATTGATTATTGAGTTCTTCATAATAGAGATCGCCAATCCCGCCTGCATGGCTGTACGCATAGAAATACCATTCCTCCACATCCATGCTGTAGACCATCACCATATCGCAGGTGGTGTTTGTGCCGGAAGGATAGGTGAGGAAATAGCGATTCTTAAAGAAGGCCGCACGCATGGCCCCGACCGCATTCCAATTGATGGGATCAAGCCCATTGACTGTCTCACCGACAAACAGGGGGAAGATGGCCTGACTCATATTGACATCGGGTGAGGAAAAGTCCGTGCGCCAGATCCCGTCTCTCGCCACGAAGATGACTCCAAATTCCGTCGTGACCACCGCTTGATAGGCGGACGTACCGCGGCGCGACATGGATTCTTCTGGGGCATAACCTGTCACCGCATTGCCCACAATGCGATATTTGGTCTTACGTGAAAAGACCCCCAATAATCCTCCAAATGGGACGGACGTTTGCAAGGGATCGCTGGCATCGCCAATCGACAGGAAGTTGGCAGGCGGAAAACTTTCAGGATTAAACCGCTTGCCATAATAGAGATAGGTCGGATTGAGGAGATCGTGCGTCAGCCAAAAGGTTTCATTCCAGAGCGCGACTTGAGAACAGCGCGGCGGGGGAGAGTTATCGGTGAGCGAGAGTGCCCCGCCCAATGCGATATCCGCCTGCGTACTTGTCGCCGACGTGCTCCCATTATTCAGATCTTGATCGAAGAGAAACAGCGAGCCATTCGCCACTGTGCGATAGAGTCGCACGTGCGTCACTTGTGCATCGGTCGAGGCTAAGATCCCTGTCACACTCAATTGCTGATTAGCAAGCACAGCCGATCCACTGGCAAGACTGGGGTTCGATTCTGCCACGACGGCGCCAGGACTTTGCAGATTGCCCCCGACCTTCCGGACATAGGTATAGGCCACTTTATAGGTGCCCGTAAGCGTCCCCGCCGCACCCACGCCGACCGTGGCCGCCGCAGCCGGCTGCGCCATCGTCCAAGGCACCAGGCTCGTGCCATTGTCCTTCTGCATCACTTGATCGTCGGCGATGAAGGCCCAGAGCGTGGTATCGACCAGCGGCTGATAGCCCTGGAATGCGGTACTGTAATTGAGCGAGAGGATGCCACTCCCGATACTCACAAAGTCTCGATAGAGATTGGTGCCCTCCACTTGATAGCGATAGCCATTAATGAGCGCTTGACGGCGAATGGGCAGCGGAGTCGATCCACTATTAATCCGTCCATTCGAGAGTTGGACACTGCCTAATCGTATGACGATGGCTCCCGGCGACAGATTCATATCCGCATTCACGGCTTTGGCGAGATCCGTTTGCCCTATCAAGATCCGATCCTCGCGCAGATTCACTCCCATCATGGGGCCTGCCGGTTCACTGATGGCGGTCGCTTCGCCGGTCGGGCTAGGCATTACCAAATCCTTTCAAACTGCGGAGGCAAGGACACGAGCGGCACCCGTCGTACCTCAGTGGCCCCCACTTCTTCGCGCACATAGATATGATCGGTATAGGCCACATCGGAGAGCTTCCGCATGAACCGCGCACCGCGCTCAAATCTCGCATACCAATGATCCGCCAAGTCTTGTCGATAGCCTTCACCCTGTCGCCCAAACGCTTGCCAGAGGACATAATAGCGAAGATATTTGGAGACCTGAGCGGGGAGCAGGTCTGGTGATTCGGTCAGCGTAAGATCCGATTGATTAATGGCGTTATAGGTCACGAAGAAATTGCCATCCGAGCTCCCCCATTCACGCGGAATCCCCGTCACGGTATAGACCCCTGATCCACGCATGACGGGCACATACTGTCGGTCTGGGCTGCTGACGGCCCGAGGCATGCCAATGGCCAACGGCAACGCATCCGCCCCTTCAATGGTATTGCTCCCCACTATGACGGTCAGTTGCGATTCCCATCGATAGGTGCCGATGGTCCCCCCAGTGCGAAGGATGGACGCCGATGTCACCGTGTCATATTCCCACGGCTGGATACAGAAGTTTTTGGGCGGGGTCGCATGAATATATTCCGCACGTTTGCTGCCATTATGGGCTGCCGGCGTCGTGCCTTCGGCCCCCCGCACCACATTGATGAAGGTATGAAATGGCGCCGCAGCATAATAATACATAATCTCCGATTCGACGCGCACGGCAAACCCGTTCGCCTCTCCGGCTGGGTCCCATCCAGGATCAGAGATGATCGTAATGCTGGTTTGCGAAATCGTATGACTGCCGTTTAATTTGGCACTCAAGGCGCTGAGATCATCGGTCGGCACGACCGGTGTCGTTTCGTACAAGGTGATCCGTGCGGCCATGCCTGGCGACGATTCCGCGAGTGGTCGCACAGTCAAGAGCGCTTGCGCATCCGATGGATTGGTATAGCCCATCGTGTTGAAGGCCGAGACGCCGGTCAGGTCCTGGGTATAGGTGCGACTCCCAGACCAATAGCGCGGCATCCCCACCGAGTCGTAGTATTGCGCATAGGTGAGTTGATAGGCCTGCGTGTAGTCCGTTTGAATCCGATAGATTTCGATGGACTGGACACGCCCAGTGCCGGCGGTCCACCAATAGGGTTGTCCCACAAAGGACGGCCAGTTCAGATGCACTTGATCGAGTTCCAAGGTACTGATCGGCAGCATGATGGAGTTATTGAAGCGCACGCGCGAGGGACTGTTGATATTCCTGGGGAAGATCAAATCATAATTCCGGTCCACATCGGTTCCCACAATAAACCGCTCCCATTGCTGCGTGATCCCGGTCATCTCTGCCGTCGTGGTCACGGCATCGGTCAGCAATTCCCCCACATGCTCCGCCTGCTGCGCCTCCCAGCGAGTGGTACAGCGCCAGCGCCCCACGCGCGCCCCCAGCATGCACATCCATTGAGGCCCTGACCCATAGGTATCTTCCCACTCATAACAGAAGGTCATACTGTGCCGAGGTGGAATATCAAAGGCGACATGATCCTTGACCGAGTCGCTGCCTTGGAGCAAGCGTCGATAGCCATCATTGAAGGCCCTGAGCAGTTCAGCGGATGTCCAGATCGTCCCGCTGTCATGCAGGAGTTCTTGGACCTTGGTAATCTCGTCTTGGACGGTGCTCATCGATAACTCATGTCCAACCCTTGCAGAAACGGCACCCCAGGTTCAGCCACCGCTTGCCAGGTGCGCCCATCCTCACTATCCATGCCGGTTGAGGAGCGGCTTTTATTCACGCGCCGCATGAACTTTTCAAAGAGGACGGTGGCGCGTCCCACATCCCAGCGCTTCAATAGCCCCATATAGACCCCATAGATCACGAGCGCATCGGCATCGGAGACCCCGAACTCTGGCGCATCGCCGTCATCCTGCAAGGTGTGGGGCCATGCGAAATAATCGACCTTGATCACATGCCCACCTTGAATGGGATGGGGAAAGAGCGCAAAGGTTTGCCAATCGATCGGGACCCACCAGCGAGGCGTGCCAGTCACCGTCTCCCAGAGGAGGTGATAGGCGTCAAGCTGGATCGGGGAGACCGCCCGCAGGCGAATCCGATCATCCGGCAAGGTGAGGCGATAGGGCGTCATGCAATCGGCAGCAATGCCACGCATCTGATAGTAACTCGTGCCTGGACGTGCCGTCATCGTCACGCTGCGCTTAATGATCCTCGACTCTTCCGCCAGGACCTCCTGGGCCTCCTGAATCACGTCATCAATCTGTGACGTGCTCCAGAACTGCGGATTCGTCGTGGATTCATTGAGCTTCTCCAGGATACGTGTTTGCATATCGAGTCGCGTCATGCACGGCCTCCAGGCTGATCACATCCCCAATCGCCCAATGCAACGGCTGCAGCACTTCGATCAAATAGCGCGCCTTCGTCAACGGGACAAACATCACCGAGCTTTCCTGCTCCATGCGCAATTTCGCCACCACCGTACCCAGATCGTCGAGCCAGTAACCAAAGAGCGGGACGAGCGTCTGATGGGTCGTGATGGCCCAACATTTCGTCTCGTCGAACTCGAAGAGCATGCCATCGACCTCTTTGAAGTAGGTGGACAGCCAGGTGATGCCTGAGAGTCCTTGCTGCCATTGTGCCTCCGTCACCGCCACATCGACAGTAATCCCGCATGCGAGCGTCCGCCGTTCCATCTTAGAACGCGCCAATGAAATGCAAGGCCCGTTGATCCGTATCGTTCGGCTGTGGTGCCGGGATCGCCCCTGACACCATTTCAATCCGGAACCGGATGTTATTGTCATAGGCTTCCGCCAATGGATGATCCCACGGCAAGCTCTGCACAAAGGTGCCGGTGGAATCGGTGTTATCGCTCAGACGTACCGTGGCAAAGCTCGCCATGGTATAGAGAGGCTCACCATTTAAGTCTTTGCCGGCTGGGGTGAGATAGAGCGTAAATTCTGCGGCGCCAGCACTTTGATCGGTATAATTCATTGCGGTTCTCCTTCTTGCACAGGTTGCGGGTGGAGCACGAACTTGACAGCCTCTTCCCACGCCTCTGGTTCGAGCCAGTACGAGGGGGTATCAATGACCTTGCAGCGATAGAGTCCGTCTTGCCAGGTTTGCAGACACACGGCGGGCGTTTCACTATGGCGTGCCACATGCCAGGGAAAAGAATGGGCACCAATAAAGCCGGTCGCTTCGGCAATGAGACGGGCCATGGTCGGCACGGTGGTACAGCCTCGCAGATCCACCAATCGATCTGTTTCACGTCCTTGCCAGGCGGTGAGGGCACCCTTGAAATCGACCTGCGTGGATTTGCCAACGAGGAGCACAGTCCCTTCTCCAACCAAGCGATCCATGACCTTAATCCAGGTCATGAGACTGGCCGAAGTCAGTGTTTCGACTTCTGGCGCCACTACAAAGACTTTCGGCATGATCTGCGGCACCCCGGCAATTGTGACCTTGATTTGGGTGTGCCAGCGCCGATGATTGACCAGCGAGGGCAGCGCCACCGCATCCTCGACGAGCAATTGTTCCACGCCACAGAGCCGCATATAAATATGGGTCCAGGAGGGATCAGCCAACGACTTCATGCCTGGCTGCAAGCTCAAATTCAGCCCTTCACCCGGTCCATAGAAATCCCAGCCGCTCATCACGCCATCCACTAATTCATAAGGGCGACTCTCATCCAATTCGACGGCGCCAAAATAGGGCTGCTCCCAGAGGAGTGGCACGAGCTGCCAGCAGTGCCCACTGGTGGTCAAATGAATCTTCTCCTGCTTGATCCGTGCCAGCGCACGCAGCACCGGCAGCGCATAGAGCAGATCCCCCATTTTGCCGCCGTGATGAATCTTGAGCATTAGAGATCCTGTAAGACCACCGTGACACAGCCCCCCGGCATATTGGGTCCGCGCACATCCCCCCTGAGATCATGTTCATACATCACATACCGAGAGGGCACGCTATAACCAGGATTGCGCGCTTCATAGGCCTTCGCCGCCTCGGCATCCTTAATGGCATAGAGATAGCCATGCAGTTCTGTCAGGGCATCCACGAAATGATTGATCCATGGCAGCAGCAGCTTTCGTCCGAGTCTCCAGCGCAGGATCGGCGCAAACTTGCCATCTACGCGCTGATCGATCGATTGAATCCCAAAGAAGGCATGCCGCGCCAAGTGCTGTGGGTTGCGGATGCTCTCCCCATAGCCAGGTTGCAGAAAGGCAAAGTTCTCAGGGAACCAGGGACGGAGATGCTCCATATCCCACCAAGCGGCACGATGATGGCCATGGGGAAGCCGGAGCATTAAGCTGCCGTTCGGATGCAGCACGCGCCACGCTTCATTGAAGAAGGTCGTGGTATTGGACAGATGTTCCAGCATGTGCGAGGCATAGATCTCATGCACGCTGTTATCGGGAAAGGGCCAGGTCTGCTGCACATCAAACACGCAATCGGCAAACTCCGTGTCGATATAATCGCAGTTCACCCAGCCGTCATGGCGGGTGAGTCCACAGCCTAAATGCAAGCGAACCGGCGTCCCGTCAACGGGCAGCTGCGGGTTCCTCTTGCCGACCAATGATAAAGCCGGTTTTGGCAAAGTTCACATCCTCAATCATGCGTTTGTGATAGTCCTCAGGCCCGACCACCGTATAATCAATTTGCCAGCACATTGTTCTCGGATCGGCCCATGTTTCGACTCCCGCATCCTTGGCATTCGTATAAAAATACATGTCGCTGCCATAGGTGTATTCCTTGAGATCGAAATAGGGCTGCTTGATCTTCCCAAAGATGTCCCGCTTCATCAGCACACAGCCCAAACCTGCACAGTCAATGGGAAAGGGCTTGTCCAGAGGAAACAGACTCACTGGGGTATGCGGATAGGGATTGTCTGCCGGGGTCACGGTCTTTTTATACAAACAGGATTGTCCGTTGCCGTTTCTGAGGAAATACACGCCGGAGGCAATCGGCTTATCTAATTCCAACAGATTCAAGATGGCTTCTTTCGGCAGAATCATATCCATCTCGGTCATGAAGAGATGCGTCGCATCATCAATGGCAATGAAGTCCTTCACGAGCTGGTTTTCTGCCGAATGTGTGTACATCCGATCCGTGACCCCCGCTCCCGCAATCTGTCCAATCACTTGCAGTTCTAATTGCCGTGAAGTCCAGGCAATCATGGCGAGCCAACTCGATACGGCGGGCGCCCAAATCGGCCCATAGGCCGTACAGCCAAAGGCGACTTTGACGGGTGGCATTAGTACGCGCCTTTCTTGCCCGTGTCCTTCCAGACCATCATGGCTTTGAGTTTCTTCCCCGCGCCGAGCTTGCCGCCGCCTGCCGTCATCTTCCCGCCGGTAATATCATGCGTCCCCGGTCCCTTTTTATCGCCGCCCCATTTGCCTTGTGGAATCTGTCCCATGATGCCTCCTTAGTTGTACTGCCAGGGTAGGAAGAGCAATTTCACTTTGTCCTTGAACCGCAGCAAGGCCGGACTGACCTTCTTCGAGAGCCCACAGACACAGCCGCCTTTCTCAATCGCGTGCTGCGTCACAATATCGTGACAGCCATGACAGCGATAATAGCGGTACTGATGGGGCTCGCCTTGTCCATGCCATTTATTGAGCCAGCGCTGCGCCCAGAGTTCTAGGTGGTTCGCCGGTCTCGTTTCCTGATTTGTGCCGCCTGCCGTGCCGCGTGCAATCTGCATAATACCTCCAATAGGGGCCGGGTGTTGAGGCACACCCGGCGGAAGCCATTTAATTATCAGGGAGCATATGGGAGCCACCTATATGCTTCCCCAACGACCCGATAGCTCGTCGGGCCGCTTTCACCCTACAGGGCGCGAATAAAGATCTTATTCGACACCGTGCTGGAGGCCGCGCTCGAAATCACGGACTGCGCCAGCACCGCATAAATCGGTTGTAAGGTGATCGAGGTATTGCTCGCCAAGGTGGTCAAGACGGAGCTGAAATAGCTCTGTCCAGCCACCGGCACCAGGGGAAGCCCGGTGTCCTGCGAGGTGTTCGTTTGAAACACAATCGAGGTGCTGCGATAGCCATACACCTGCACGAGCCCAAAGGCTCCTGAGGCAATGGCCTTATCCGCCACCCCGACGAAGGAGAACTCGTTGCCGGTCGCAATGCTGCGGACCTTCACCCCATCGACTGAGGCGCTGTTGAGTTCCCATTGGATACACTGATCCTGAATCAGTGTCCCGTTGCTCTGCACCACGAGAAACACCTTCTCCGGATCGGATCGATTGACGCGTTGAAAGATCATCGCGCTACTCCTTTTTTGTGACTGACAGGCAATGACGGGTCAGCGTCACGCCCCGTTTTGTGAGTCGTATCCATTACGAGGTAATGGACTGACTGATGTTGAACTGCACGCCGCACTTCCGACGGTTATTAATGCCCATCGCGCCCATCCAGAGGATCTGCGCCACCTTCGCATCTTGGTCCTGCGGTCGAACAAAGGGCGTGGTGATGAAATCCGTCTGTGAGTCCGTGACCCATTCCATTGCATCACTATTGATGAAATAGTTGGTGTCCACGGTGAAGGTGCCGATGGAATCCGGCACGCTGGCTGTGGTCTGCGCATCCGGGACCATTTCATCCCAGAAGTAGACCGCCCCGCGAAACTTGAGCATGTCCGTGGGGAAAATCCCGGTGCCACCCAAAATATCGATGGTCCGTTTATCGTCCACCACATACCGCTCTTGATTCCTCAGCCCGTTCCAATAGGTCTCCCAGGCTTTCTGGGAACCCACGAGGAGGTCAGGATAGCCCCCGACCCCTTTGGAGCAGAGGTTGTATACATTGGACATTTCACGGAAGTAGCCAGCCCAAGTGGTCGCAGAAGAGGACAAGGCCTGATTCTGCCACCAGGAGTAGGTGTTCCCGTTAATGTTCCCCACGGAGACGGACCGTGAGGCGCTCGCATCGATCAGCACCGGCAAGGGCAACGGGCCGGTGGCTCCGCTGTCCATCGTGCCGACACGCGCGAAGAACTGCCCAATGGACGAGGACGCCGTAATGCGGCCCGCCACGATGCAGTTATTCAGCAACTCCCGCAAGCTCACTTCCGCTTGCATGGTTTTCGCTTCGAGCAGATTCAGAATGCGAGACTTCCCGCTATTCTGCCGCTCCTCTTTCCGGCTGATCGCAATGCTCGTGGAGAGCTGTGACCAGGAAAAGAAGGCGGAGGTGATGCCGTCCTGTGGCGTGGTATTCAGCAGCCCATAGGAGCTGTAAATATCCGCCGTGGTGTTCTGTTGAAACATGAGGGGAACTTGGACCCGTTCCCCGCCGTCCTGCTTGCGCATCCGGCCTTTACTATCGAGCCAAGCCAGGACCCGATTGCTGCGCGTAATGTTGTCGCGCAACTTCGGTTCCACGGCCCGGAGTGTCGTGGTGAGTAAGGCGTCAAAGTTGTCCGTCAAACTGGAGGGGATCTGCCCCGCCTGATTGCTGAACAGCCACACGCCCCATGCCCACATGGTTCTCAAGAGATCCATGGGTGCTCCTTGTTAATCCTCAAACCGTGCGCCCGCCCCTTCGAGCTTATCCATGGCGGCACGGCCCGCAATCTGGACCGCGTCCCGAATGGAACGCGATTTCATAATGCGGTCGTTCGTATTCTGCTCGACGCGCTGACCCGCTCCGCCACGTCCCGTCACCCGATTCTTGGAGGCCGCGCCCATCCGCTCAATGGCGTTGGTCGTGGCTTGCGCCTCTCCCGTGGCCAGTTTGTAGAGCAGCTGGAGCTTGTTCCCCAAGGTTGGATGTCGGAGGTTGGGCGATTCCAGAAAGGCCAGCACTTCGGCCATTTCATCTTCATGCGCTTCCCATCCCGGCGGCAGTTGCCCCGCCAACTCGTCCCATTCACTGGCCCGAGTGTTCGTGGCTTGCTGCTGCTGGGCCTGCAAATAGGGTTGCATGGCGATTTGCTGGGCCTGCCAAAAGCTCTTGGCTTGCCCTTCCGCCATCCATTGCAGTTCAGCGGGAAGATTTGCCTTAAAGGCGTTGACGAACTCCGGCGGCATGGTCGAACCGTTGGTCGATGGCGCTTGCGCGGATGGCGTAGCCGCCTGACTCAGTTCGTTCGCATACTGCTGGAGAATCTGGCGCCGAGTCGCCGGGTCACTATTGAAACGATCCACCAAGTCGGCCTTCTGTCTCCAGTCAGCCGCTTGCTGCATCTTCTTCGTATAGGAACTTTGGAACTTCTTAAAGACATGATCCAATTCTGGATTGGCCTTAATACGTTCCATCACCTCGGCGTCAGAGAAAAATGCTTCCTGCTGCTGTTGCTGCGAGGGAGCAGCTATTCCCTCTTGGGTCTGTCCGGTTTCCGTGCCAGCCGTAGTCCCAATGGACTCATCCTGAGCAGCTTCAACCGCAGTTCCCGTTAATTCATCACCCATATATCCTCCTAATTTGCAAGTTGCATTTTATCTATGCTAAAATGGTCAGCATGAAAGAATGCAGTATTTGCAATATTGAACTTACTCCTGAAAATTGGCCTGCTTATAGGGCCAGAACCAGAAATTACAGATGCAATGAATGTTGGAAAGTGCAACAGAGAAAATATAACGCAATAAGATATAAATGGATGAAGGATCATCCCAATCAAAGATTGAAATATGAACGTACGGCGAGAGAAAAACTTATCCCAAAAGTTTTCGAAGCATATGGAAATAAATGCGCATGCTGCGGAGAAACCATTCCTGAATTTCTCACCATTGACCATATTCATGGTGGAGGCCGCGCGCATCGCAAAGAACTTAAGAGTCATTCCAGGGCTCATTTTTTCCGCCATATCATTAGAGCGGGATATCCCAAAGATCTCTATCGATTGCTTTGCTGGAACTGCAATTGCACTAAGGGATTCCTTGGTTACTGCCCACATGAAAAACTCCAAAACAAAAAGGCCATCCCCACTCCCGAAGGAGCAGAGATGGCCTCGTGGTGAACGGTCGGCCTAACTAAACGTTAATGCGTCTTCATAATGCGATTGTGTTCCATCGCCTCATAGCTTTCGATGCGCCCACTGTTGAAATTCAACTTGATTTGGCCCGTCAGTCCCGCCTGCTGGTATTTATAAATACGCTCAATCACGTTTTTGGGCAAGTCTAAGACAATCGGCTCGTTCATGTGCGTGTCCCTGCGGCCTGAACAGGCGTAGGATGCGTGACACCCAATTCCTGCTCCAACTGATCCAGCTCATTTTTCTTTTGCTTCACCGTCAGCACGGCAATGAGCTTCGCCGTATCGACCTCCTGATTGCACTTCGCACAGCGATAGAGCGCAGGAGTCGCCACGGTGCCGCTGCCGTTCGTCCAGCGGAGCGAGATCATCTGCACAAACTTCTCACTCCCGCAGGTACAGGCCAGATTGTTCCACGTATTGAGGTTGTTCATAGGGACTCCACCGCCTTGCGAAAGGCGTCCTTCAGGGAATGGGGGGATTCTCGCCGTGCATCCAAGGCCCGGCGCGTCTTGTTATAGAGCAGATCGTCAGTCGAAGCGTTGACGACACCATGCTTTTTTTCGAGTTGCCGCAGCTGCGCTTTGCTCGTCACATATTCCGGCTTATCAGAGAGGTTCTGAATCCAGCGTCCTCGCCCCTCTTCAAACCATAGCGCGGGGGCACTTTGTCCGATAATCCGTTTCATCACCGTGCCGCACAGGCAATGATAGAAGGTCTGCTGCGCCTTGGCGAAACTATGCAGAAAATGCTCCTCTTCGTGCTGACAGGACCCGCACTGGTATTGGTATATCGGCATCAGCGCCCCGCTCCCATACTCGTCAATCGATGGTCTGACTTCTTCGCCTTCGGTGGATCGGTCAAATTGAGCGCCGAATCCAGCCAGCCAAATTGATCGTAATGGATGCCGCGTGCATCCAGCACTTTCCCCGCCGAGGTGCGATAGCTGTTCGACAATTCCGCAAAGGCCGGTGTCCAGCTTCGCAGGTCGGCATCGATCTGATAGACCTCCCAGCCTGTCGAAGGCACGGAAGGGCTGTAGCGGACATCCAGCGCCGCGCTCTCTTTGGTCCTGAAGGACATCGCCTGACTCGTCCAGGCGGGGCTTTGTGCGGGAACAGGTGATTGCGCACCAGGAGCTGTGAAATCTGCATTCCGATCCCACTCGCTCAAGACCGTCAGCAGACGCTTGGTTTCAAAGGTGCGGTAACTCGCATCAGACCGCTGACTGAGGATGCCGACGAAGAGCGCCGGATTGAAGGGAATGCCAAACTTGCGCTCCTTGAGCTGCTGCCAGCGTGGGTCCAAGACGGGCGCCTCTTTGGTGCGGAATGAGGCCGACTGCGCCCAGGTGGGTGGGCCATATTGGGCCGTAGAAGCCCCGACGTTCGAGTTCAAGAATGATTGGATATAGGCTGAGGCCTGATCGAATTGTATCGTTCGTGGGTCAAGCTTCGGTCGGTCTGGGGTACGGAATGAACTCATCTGGCTCGTAAAGATGCCTGATCGCACGGGCAACTGCTGCACCGCGATCGGGGTGATCCAACTCGTATCTTCAAAATTGATCCGTGGCGCAGTGCGGCGGTAGATCCGCAGTCCTTCCCCGCGTGGCCAGGTAAAGGTCGAAGCGGGATCGACCAGCGCCAGCGTGGCCTTGAGCCACGCCATGGATTCAGGATTGATCTGGCTCGTATTGAGTTTGGCACGGTCAGCCGTGCGGAAGGTGTTAGCCTGCTGCTGCCAAATTGGGCTCCATTTAGCTAGGGTGGGATCAATCAATCCAGGGATATTAAACTCGCCTGTGGCCGACTTCCAAGGCGCTTGCAAACGCACATCCAGGACTTTTCTGTCTGGAGTGCGATAGGAGGCCAGAGAGCGTGACGACCAAATCCCTGCCCGCTGCAAGGCGAGCGTGGCCAACACCTGGATGATCCAGTTGGTCTGTTCATGCTGAGAACGCGGCTGTGGCTTCTTATAAACAATCATCTACGGCACCAGTAAGGGATAGGGGTCCACCGCAAAGAGCGCAGGCCCGCCTAGGATTCCCGTATTCCCAATGCTATCGGTACAGGTCACGGAGAAACTCAAGGGCAACGCTTGTGAGGGCACGGGCCCCCACAGCATGGTAATGATTGGGGCCTGTGCGCCTCCTCCAGTTGCCGCCGATGCGGCAATATTGGAGGACACTACGGCGGTTTGTGTCCCGGCTTGCGTGGTCACGTTACAATGATCCAAATCCGTGATGGCCGATCCATCACTGTTCGTGGTCGGCTCTGTGTAGTTCACCGTGAAATCGCCCCCCGTTGGTCGAACGGTAAACCCACAGAGCCAGAGCCACAGACTACCGAGACACAGTATGAGGACAATAACCTTGAAAGCCATACGCGCAATTGCAATTCATGCACAGGACACGATACCCCTCGGGATATCCGTTTCGCTTGAGCCAGGCAAAGAGATTGCCGCCGTCAGGTTTGCCAAACACTTCTTTACGATGTGCTCGCCCACCGCCAGCAATATGGTCGATGCTGAGAAATTCCACATGCTGTTCTCCGCAACACTGACATTTAAGACCACCATAGGCTTCAAAGACTTCGAGTTTGAGCTTCTGATGGGCGATTTTGTGCTCAGCTCGCCGCTTTTCTCCATGAACATTTTTATATGATTCGGCACGACCGGCTCTACATTCATCGCACATTTTGAATGTAGAGCCATTTCGTTCTCCTCCACAACGCTCACACAGGCCTTCATCAATCCTTTGCTGACGGAGTTCTCGCTGATATTCTCTCTGATATTCTTTTTGCGAGTCAGTCAGCATATCTCAATGATATCAACTAGTTATCAAGGCTCCCACCACATCGTTTGCCCGTCCACCGAACCCGCCGTGCTCGACAAAATGAGCGTGGCGAAGGACAGTCCGGTCTGTCCACCATCCGTCTTGAACCCTTCCATTTGCGGCACGCTCCAGCGCATTCCACCCCGTTGATTGAAGGAGAACAGGGTAAAGACGTTGGTATTGTAGGTCGTCGGCTCTGCCGAATAGGCTGTGCCGGCGGTGAGCAAGCTGGCATTGCTCGCCTGATCCATTTTCTCAGGGGTGGGTGAACTGCCTGGCGTCCCAGCCCCTGCATTGCTGAGAAAGGCCGCTTTCGCCTGGTGCTGCACGTCCGCCGGGGAGACTGTACCCGCCCCAGACGCTTCGTGCTCGACCATTTCAAAGCGCTTGGCGCTGGCGCCAATGATCTTTGAACTGGTTTTATTGCTGGTGGTGGTTCCAAATGCGGAAAATCCTATGAAAAACTTTGCCATGAGGCCTCCTTGCCCATCTCGGGCGATAGAGGCCTCGTTGCTTACGGTCGGCCCGAAAAATTATGCTACAGCGTCAGGAATAATCGGTGCGACTTCAAACTCTGATTCTGGATGCTGCTCCGCTAAGCGCTTCCGCTGATAGGGCGCTTCCGCATCATCATAGGGACCGGCCACGACGGCGGTTTTGCCGTCCGCTGTTTTCTTCACCACGTTATACTGCATAGACTCCTCCTTGGTTCCATTCAATGCTCTCGCCAACACGTCACACGATTCTTTGTGCCAATGTGTTTGCCGCCGCTTCTCGATCACCACCACGGCGCCCGTCTCATCATGGACACCCCAATCATCCACAATGGTTTCTTCCTTCGTCTCCCAGGCCCCTGGAATGGTGGGATGCGGCACCTGATGATAGGCCACATGCGTCCTGACCGGCTTCACGTCATAGGTCATGATCGATCCTGCCCAGGTTGCGCCACCCACTGATAGGCGGCATTGAGTTTGGTCGTCAGCCCTTCCAGCATCGTCGCGTTATAGACCCCCCAATTGATCGTCTGCCCACAGCGGCAACACTGACGGCGATAGGCATAGGTCCCGCCCTCATGATGCGCTTCCGTGTCCACGTCCACATCCTGCTTGCAGAAGAGGCAATAATCTCGCCCAATCGAATCAAACGGATTACGCCCAGAGCGCGGGTGCCCCATCATGTACCATGGTCGGTTTCGTGATGGAGACACAAGGTTAGACATAGCTGACCCCATAGCCACCGCCGGTTTGGGTAAAGGCCGGAATGAGCTGAGCAGGCGTGGGACCGCCGCCGCCTGTTGATTGGATCAGATTCACGCCCAGAAAGGCGTAACTCGTGGCCCCGCCCGCATCCGTCCATCCGTGCGTGACATCCGCTACCGTGCGCGCCCCATCGCTCACCCCTACCCCTGCCTGAAATTGCAAGTTCGAATGGTAGCGGCTGGTTTGAAGGGGGAGGGAAAAATCGCGTCCTGCGTCGCCAGCAAGGACCGCCACCGTCATATCCCCATTGGTTCCACCGACCACGGCTAAGACCGGCGTGGCGCTCCCTGCTCCCGTATCGGCCAAGCTTGAGAGCGGAGAGATCACCGAAGACGTTTGCTTGACTCCATCATAGACGGACACCACTAAAGCGGCATAGGTGTTATTGGTCCAAGCCGCACTGCAAGCCAGATTGCCACTTAATGCAGCAATGGGGATGCCGTACATCCTCACTTGCACCGTCGAGGCATTGAGCGGAGAGCCGGTCAACTCTGTCGCAGAACTGCCACCAATCGTCACGGTAATCCCGGTCGGAACTTGTGTGGCGAAAATCAAACTAGCCAGCGCGTAGCCATTGCTGGTCGTACCAGCCAAGGCCACATTGAAGCTGGCAATGGAATTGGCTGAGCCTACCGATTCTGCTGCATTAGTACTGTTGAATATCGCACTCATGGATAGAATCCCGTCACACGTAAATTCGTCGGGGCCGAGGGTGGGGTCGTATCGCTCCCACTGGCTCCTTGTAATGGGTGCGGATAGGTATATGGTGTGTAATACACAGACCAGTTATTCGTACTTGTACACTTATACAATACCCCCGACCCACGCCCATCTCCGCTCGTATTCCATGACCCTTGATCTGTGGCCCAGTACGCGACACCAGTTGTACAGAACCCTGGACGCGAGAGTAATGAGCCACTTCCTGTCCCAGTGGTTCCATTAAACCCTGAAACTTCCATGAAGAAGTCACGATTGTTAATCAGGTGAAACGTCTGCGCCCGCACATCACTCGTCGGCCCCCCTCGAATATCCACATTACTAATAGTCGGAATAGCTCCTTTATAGGTGTTGGCGAAGGAATAGGCGGGAAAGGCAGCTTCAGAAAAGGTGATGCTACTGGTGAGACGAGGCCAATCGGTGGTGGGGGCCGTCTCAGGCCCTCGCCCAATTTGATCGCGGCAGATGTAGCCCTGCTGCCCTGACGTATTTTGATCGCGGAAATTCGCGCCGTTGCAAATGCCCCAACTCGCGCAATCCGTACACCCGTCGTCGCTGCGATAGCTTTGGTAGGCAAAGAAGATGTTGAAACTCCCCGCGGAGGCACTAATGGTGTTCTCGAAAATGAAATGCGTCCCGCCCCGACTATTGGCCCAGGTATAAATGGCCGAGTCAGTGTTTGAGGCGGTGTTGCGATAGAGTTCATGAAGGAGACTCGAACGCAACCCCCCACTATCGAGGCCATGGCTCCCAGACGAGGTGCGTTTGACCGTGTTATAGCGAAAGACTAGCCGCGCCCCTGCGTAAGAATCCCAGGCTCCATCCACTCCCACACTGCTCGAACTATAATCAAAGTGGTTGTCCTCGATATAGGTCGCATTCGCACTGCCAGGCACTAACGTGGATTCCCAGCTAAAATCTCCCGGGAACTGGAAGTCACTCGGATGTGTCCCGTCCACATCGACGCCACCACCAAGATCCTTGAAATAGTTATGATCAATGAGTTGCGTGGAAGTGGGTTTACTGTAAACATAGACACCGTGTTTATCGAGTGTGGTCGGCGTCACGGGAAATGAATTATGATCAAACCGACAATTTGCGCAGTTCATCGTGATTGGCTCTTTGGCATCACCAATACCACGCGGGTCTTTCCAGGTAATGCCCGTCACCCGCGCATTCGTGCCGGTGATTTTGAGCAGGCCCTCGTCAAAGCCTGCGTTGGTGCCGTCGTTGATGATGGTCCCATCGACGCAGGTGACAGGAGAGCCAGAGCAAACCGTTGTGCCCTGTAAGGTCACGCCTTTGTTCAACGTGACCGAGGGCGTCACCGAACTGGTCGTCGTCCAGGTCTGCGTGCCAGGAGGGAGGCAGATGACGTAACTGTCCATCGCCCCGCCGGTCGCCGCCGTGATGGCGTTCTGCACCGTCGTTTGCTGGAGATTGGCGGTCGTGGTGGTACAAACGGCCTGCGCCACAGTCACCCAGAAGAGTCCGATCAGACAACCGAGCAATATCCGCATTATCATCTCCGGCTAACCCAATGTCGCCACCGTCGGATCAGCCAATCGTAAAATTTATGGGCGCATCCGGTCCCACCCGATCCACCACGCTCGACACGCTGGATGACACTTTGCCCTTATTCCCCGTGAGATCCACCGCGAACACATCAAACAGGAAGGTCGTCTTGCTCCCAGCTGGCGCCGGCACAATGACCGTGGTCGTGATATGGCCTCCCCCTGATGGCTTACTCGCCGGAATATGCGGCCCGAGGACGGCGGGTGCACCGCCGATGGTATATTCCACGAGCGTATAGGCGAGATCGGTTAAGGCTGAACCATCCTGCGAGACGGTCGGTTCATCATAGGTTGCTTGCAGCGAGACGCTGTTATTGTCCACGATAATCATTGCCGATCCTCCAACGTAAAGGTACGCGGGTCACGGTGCGGGATCTTATGCCGCAGGACCTCGGGATATTCACTGAAATGGCTATCCACTTGCTGCTTCACTTCCGCTTTCCATTCCGCTTCAATACAGCGCATCAACCACCTGGCCAGCTTAATTCTCACGGAGGTAGACATAGACATCGCCGCTCGAAATTTGCTTAAGGTAAAACCCGTTCGGCGCATGCACGCCCTCAAATCCGGCGTTCAAACCCACATAGTTCTGGACATCGTTCGCCCGTCCGCGCCAGAGCCGCGCCCCACTCACCGGATCGGCAATTTCCGCCGTATCGCCCGCCGTACTCGGGCCTTCCCAGACAAAGGCCAAAATGCGTGCCCCTTGGAGGTATCGATCGCCTGCCACTTGCATCCGAATGGGTCCAATGTTGGGCATTACATCCCTCCCGAGACACCAGACAAGGCGGCATCGCTGGTCATCGCACCCGGCTGCTCCCCGCCGCCGTTTGCACTGCCACCTTGATTGCGTCCCGCTTGATTCGCATTCACTTGCACCATCTTTTGCGAGAGCGCCACGAGTTCATCGACGAGGCGGGTATTCGTAATTTCAAACATCTCGGCAATCTGCGTCATGAGCTGCTTGCTCATCGCCAGTTGCGGGGCTTGCCCCAAGAGTTGCAGGAAGGACATGAACGATCGGCGCTCCACATCCAAATTCTTCGGGCGTGAACTGCCAGGGACCACGGTCACATCCGCGTCAAAATCTAACTCTTCGCGTGTAATGGGCTTCCACGTTTCTTGCCCAAAATGGCTCATCAGTAATTCTTTGGCACCAGGGATTTGCTTCAGGATGCTGGGATCAACCTGATATTCCTCCATGACATATTTATCGAACTCCTCATCCGAAAATCCGCGCAACTTCACCCAAATCTTGAGCGTGAGCGTGTCGCGCACGAGTTGATACATCTTCGTGCCGGCCACGGTCAGCCAATCATTCACGGCGTCTTGCAAATCGGCATCACGCAAGTTCGCCGCGCGCTCGACAAAGGTCGCTTCCGTCGCCGTATCGGCGTCCGGACCCGCTAAGCGTGCGCCGGTCTGCCCGGTGATGATGCGCCAGTCATTCATGATCAGCGGGATGTCTTTATAGATGGCCGCATTGATATCGGGCGTCTGCAAAATGAGAGGCGGTCGGCTGATGTCGTTCAGTTTGGCCCCCACCATGTCTTGAGGGTTCTGCAACAGCTTCGCCGCCTCGTCTTGGTTCGGAAAGGTATTGTCGTCGTAGACAAATTTGCGGGCGGAACGTTTCGCGCCCTCCATAATCTGCTGCCGACGAATGTTGTATTCATCCTGCGGCCCCAGCCAGTCCTTGACGTAGGGATAGGGCCAGGGGAGGGGGTCAGGACCGAGAATGGGGGTGAAGCCGCCCAAAATGGCATAGGGATGCTCGCTAATGCCCTTGGGCAACGGACGATTCACCAAGTATTCTGAAAATTCCTGCCCATCGGCCCACATGAGCTGACGGGCTTTCTTGATATCGTAGACTTCATAGTATTTAAAGAGCGGGTCGGGTTCCTCCACCACCTTGGCCCTCGATTGCCGTGAGGCACTGCTGGAGACTTCGGTGATATTCGCATTAAACTGCTCGCGCAAGTCCTTCGGAAACCGATCATCCTCTTTCGCCTCCGCCAAGGGCACGACAATTTCCTCGCCGACCCACGTCCATTTGCTGGGATCAGGCCCTTCATCGGGCAACAGCATGAACCGTGCATCCACCCACTCCCAGCGGTACAGATCCTCACGCAAAATCTTCTCCGGCTCGACCAAGGGCGAACCATCGAGCGGGTTTTTCATTTGAATCGTCTGGCCAAAGTCGTCATGCAAGGCATTCCCGTTCGCATCCTTCGCCATAATCGGCTCGCCGGCATCCGGATTCGGCACCATGTCGGGGTCATAGCAGACTTTGAGCACGCCGATGCGGGAGAAGTTCTGTTGCACCGCCAACCGCGCCGCATGCTTCAAATTTTGCTTTTTATTGGCGATCGTGGCGAGCACCCCTTCCCCCACGCGCGCATCATCTTCATGCG
>Ga0134121_10000558_pt1 | contig 41734 bp, 30 predicted proteins | sample KB301_FD_96463 | JGI IMG/M metagenome (GOLD analysis project Ga0134121, IMG submission 96463) | Terrestrial soil microbial communities without Nitrogen fertilizer from Kellogg Biological Station, Michigan, USA - KB3-0-1 | ecosystem: Environmental > Terrestrial > Soil > Unclassified ...
GGCCATTTGATCACTGGCACTGTTGGGATCATAGTTCGCATTAGAGCAGGTGCCGGCGTTATTCACATCATATACGTGCAGGTAGTTACTGAACGGCGCTCCGGCGATGGTGCCGCTCTGTGTTTGCGTCTCATCCGGTGTGTCCTGGTATAATCCACCTCCTGTATAATTGCTATTGATGATCCATTGATTTGGACCTGTAGCGGGGCTTACATTTGTGGGCGTGTTGAGGGTGAAACCCGGTGTGCCGCCATTAAAATCTTCATAATAAAGTTGAATCACCTGTTGTGCGGAAGCCCATGTGAATGGCAAAGCAAACAGAATAGTGAGGACTGAAGTATGAAATACGAGTCTCGTAAATTGTCTTTTCATAGGCGAAAATTTTTTCTTGTATTGCCTATTGCTTTTTTTGTGTGAACTGAAACTTAACAGAGTAAACTTAAAGAATAATTTTGAATGAGCGAGAAAGAACTTTTAACATGAATTATTAAGCATATTACGTCATTCATCATGCGTATTGTGATGTGCTAACGGTCATATCCCGGAACGCAAAGGAGTTGGATTCTAATCTTCATCATCTTTTTTCTTCTCTGATTTTACTGTGCCCCTTCGTTCCGCTTCGCATTTACTCCTCTCTTCTTTCATTATTTTTACCTTCATTATTAAACGTCCATATTTTTATGAAAAGAAGAGCTACCTTCATTCTTCTCAACACCATCTCGCTGATTGTTTGTTGCTGCAACAATCTTCTTGCCCAAACCGTCCCGCCTTCCATTAAATGGCAACGCAACTATGGCGGCACCAGCGATGAAGAGTTCAGAGGCATGGAACTCACGCCCGACAATGGATTCATTACCGTCGGTATTTCAGAATCAAACAACGGCGATGTATTGCAGAACCTCGGGCGTGGCGATTACTGGATCGTTCGGTATGATTCGCTCGGAAATATCCTCTGGCAAAAAGTATATGGCGGTCATGGTAATGATTGGGGAAGAAGCATCAGCAAAACTTCCGATAGCGGATATATTGTGAGCGGCTATTCACAATCATACAATGGAGATGTTACAGGCAACCACGGCGATTATGATTTTTGGATACTGAAATTAGATTCATCCGGCGGCATCAATTGGAAAAATTGCTATGGCGGCTCTGCGTTTGATAATGCTTACCGTGCCATTCAGGTTAGCGATGGAAATTACCTTGTGGTGGGTTTCACTGAATCGAACAATGGACAAGTGACAGGGTTTCACGGCGCACAGGATTATTGGATTCTCAAACTCGATCCTGACGGCAACATTCTCTGGACAAAAACGATGGGGGGCTCAGGGCAAGAGCAGGCATCCTGTGTGATCGAAACACCTGGTCATGATTATGTGATTGCAGGATATTCCCAGTCAAGTGATGGCGATGTTACTGATCACATTGGCTTGAAAGATATGTGGGTGGTGAAGCTCTCCCAATCAGGAAATGTACTTTGGAAAAAATCGTACGGAGGAACAAAAGATGATGGCGCACGATGGCTAACTCTTGCGCCCGATGGCAACTACATCATCTGCGGATTCTCTGCATCATCTAACCATGATGCTACATTCAATCACGGCAATTATGATTACTGGATTGTGAAACTTGATACCACTGGAAATTTAATCTGGCAAAAATCGCTCGGTGGTTCTGACTATGAATATTCATACTACATCGCACAAGACCACGATGGAAATTATTTAATATCGGGCTATTCTTTTTCGAATGACGGCGATGTAAGCGGTGGGCATGGGAGCGGGGATTACTGGTTAGTGAAAGTAGATTCACTCGGCAATTTTCTATGGCAAAAAACATTTGGTGGATCGTTGGGTGATGAATGTCGTGTGGCATTAGTGAAAGAGAATGGAAATTATTTGCTTGCCGGTTTCATCAATTCTACAGATGGAGATGTCACAAACAATCATGGAGGCGAAGATGCATGGGTAGTGGAAGCATGTTCATTACCGCTCGCAGTTATTACAAATGGAAGTACTGTAAATTCATGCAACGGAAAAACAGTAACACTAATCGCAGTAACAGGCGCCGGGTATTCTTATCAATGGAATAAAAACGGAAACCTGATAAACGGGGCTACAAATTCTTCATTTCAATACAAAGGAAACACTACGGCAGATTTTACACTCATGGTGACTTCATCGGGGGGATGCAACGCTATCTCAGCTACCACTACCATAAATAAATTCAGCAAACCTGCTGCTACCATTACTCCGCTGGGTGATCTCAACATCTGCGCGACAGGTCAGGTTTCGTTACAGGCAAATAGTGGCGCGGGCTACAAATACCAGTGGAAGAAAAACAGTGTAAAAATTTCGGGCGCCACCAACCAAACTTATACTGCTACAACCATCGGTGATTATACTGTGAGAGTGACCAATACAAATAGCTGCAGCAAAACTTCTGTTGCCAGCGTAGTATACTCTTCTTGTAAGTTGAGTGATGATAATTCCGGGCCGCTGTTTTCTGTTTATCCAAACCCTTCAGATGGAAAATTTGTTGTCGCTATTTCTTCTTCGGATCCTTCAAATCAAACAGTGGATCTAACGCTGATTGATTTGTCGGGCAAAATGGTAATGAAGAAAAATTTTCTGCTTGCGCCTGGCGAAATCAGCATGGCATTCGAACTCTCCGAATCAATTGGAAATGGAATTTATTTACTCCGGGTGAGTAAAGGGGATTATATGCAAATCATTAAGGTTACCCTAAATAAAAAATAATTTTTTATATTTTTTGTGTAACCAAAATCAATCGTGGCTCGAATAATGGGTTAGATAAACCACGAGCCATGAGAACTTCTTTCATCGTTTTCGAGATCCTCTTCATTTGTTGTTCGCTTCAATGTGTTCATACTGAGGCGCAAACAACGTCACCGGATATTCTTTGGCAGCATGCTTATGGCGGAAGCAGCGCCGAACAGTTCAGAAGCATGGCTTTGACTAACGATGGAGGATATATTGCTCTCGGTTATACGCAATCGCTTGATGGTGATGTGATCAGCACACACGGAGTTGCCGATTATTGGATTGTGAAGTGTGATTCCACAGGAAACATTGAATGGCAGCGTACTTATGGAGGAAGTTCTACAGATTGGGGAAGAAGCATCAATACCACTGCCGATGGCGGCTATATTGTTGCCGGCTATTCAAGATCAAATAACGGCGACGTAATAGGCAATCATGGTGATTTCGACTATTGGATTTTGAAGTTGAATTCATCCGGAGATATAACCTGGCAGAAATCTCTTGGCGGATCGGGATTCGACAATGCTTATGATGCCATTGAAACGAGTGATGGAAAATTTGTTGTAGCTGGATTCACACAGTCTATAGACGGAGATGGGAGTGGGAATCATGGACAACAGGATTTTCTTATTGTCAAACTCGATCAAAACGGCAACAAAATCTGGACAAAAGTTTTCGGGGGCGCTCTCGATGAGCAGGCAGCCTGCGTAATTGAAACCAATGATCACGCATATCTCATTGCAGGTTACTCAGATTCCAATGATGGCAATGTCCCCGACAATAAAGGCAAAAATGATTTTTGGATCGTGAAGCTCTCGCAATCAGGAAATGTGCTCTGGAAAAAATCGTATGGAGGAACAAAAGATGACGCTGCGAGATGGATTGAAAAAACTCCAGATAATGGTTTCATGATTACCGGTTACGCATCCTCATCGAATAAGGATGTTAGCAGCAATCACGGACTCTATGACTATTGGGTGATCCGGATTGATTCCGCAGGTACTTTGCTTTGGCAAAAAAATTACGGCGGATTGCTCGATGACTATCCATACTATATCAAGCGCTGCAGTGATGGCAATTATGTAATCTGCGGCTCTGCCGAGTCGAATGATGGTGATGTAACAAATCAATACGGCACCGGCGATATCTGGGTTGTGAAAATAGATTCAATTGGAAATCTATTGTCGCAGAAATCTTATGGCGGATCGGAGAAGGATGAGGCAAGAGTGATTTTACAAACCCGTAATGAAAATTTTTTGATCGCTGGATTCTCTGCATCTCCCGATGGCGATGTAACTTCTCCGCATGGCGGTATGGAGGGATGGATCGTGAAAACATGCACGCCGCCTCCTGCAACTATTACCAATGGCCCGATAGTGACTGCATGTAAAGGTGATAACGTTACACTCACTGCCAATACAGGCGCAGGATATTTTTATCAATGGAATAAGAACGGAACGGCCATCAGCGGTGCCACCAATTCTTACTATCAATACACCATAAACAACACTGCGGGTTTTACCGTCACAGTTACCGCAGGATGCAGCGCAACATCGCCAACCACTACTGTTAACCGGTTGAACAAACCAATGGGCATCATCACTCCGCTGGGTGATCTCAACATTTGCCTTCTGGGTCAGGTAACGCTGTTGGTTGACAGCAACCCAAAAAGCAGTTATAAATGGTTTAAGAACGATGTAAGAATTATGAATGCTGCCTCTTATGTATATACTGCAACATCCACTGGTGATTACACCGTGAAAGTGACGAATGCAAACGGCTGCAGTAAAACCTCTGATCCGGCCACAGTGTATTCTTCATGCAAAATGGCTGAAGGAAACATTGCGATGAGTGTTACTGTTTCTCCAAATCCTTCGATCGGCAATTTTGTGCTTCACATTTTTTCTGATGATGGAAATGAAAATGCAGAGGCCGCATTGATTGATTTAATAGGGAATGTGGTGATGAAAAAATCAGTGGCATTAACTGAGGGTGAAACAACATCCGCTTTTGAAATTCCATCGGAAGTTGCAAACGGAATTTATTTTTTGCGGGTGAAAAGTGACGAAGATATTCATCTGATAAAAGTGATGATAGAGAGGTGAAGCACGTTCTGATTATAGGCTATTAATTTTCATGTAACGGTAATCGCTTTGCATTCTTTCCTGTTTACGGGGAAGATCTTCTTATCAAGACGCCCTTCACTTCGGTTTGTTAATTTTCAATTCTTCTTCCTCACAAATCCTTTCTATTTTTGGGAGCAATGAAACAGCCTTTACGCACCATCTCCGCAAGGTCCGGCGGAAAAAAATATTTTGCTGCACTGGCGTTGTGCTCATTGCTTTTTTCTTCCCCACTAAAATCACAAATACCTACTGACCAGGATTGCCTCGGCGCTATCCCGATTTGCGGACCCGTTTACAATACACCAAGTTCCACGTTCGGCACAGGCAATTATCCGAATGAAGATGGGCCGGGTACTTGTCTTGTCCCGGGCGAATACAACAGCTTGTGGTTTGTATTCACCGTAATCACATCCGGCAACCTGGCCTTCACCATTTTTCCGATAAGTCCGTTCGCTGATTACGATTGGTGCCTGTACAATCTCACCAACGCGACATGTGCAGACATTCAAACGAACGGCTCGCTGATGGTGAGCTGCAATTCTTCACAGTATGGCGTCACCGGAATTTCTGCAGCAGGCATCGGCAACTGGAACGGACCCGGACCTACCAATGCATTCAATTATTTACTTCCTGTGAATGCAGGAGAAACTTATGTGCTGAACGTTAACAACTGGAGCGGATCCACAGGAGGATACGGAATTAATTTCGGTACCTCATCCGCTACCATTTATGATTCTGTAAAACCAAAGCTTGACACCGTGTTTCCGATGGTGTGTACTGATTCTTCGATCACGTTTTCCTTTTCAGAAAATGTTTTGTGCAGCAGCGTAGAAGACGCTGACTTCTCCCTTAACGGACCGTGGGGTCCTTACACCGTGACCAATGTAACAGGCAATGCTTGCGTAAACGGCGGCACACAGGAAGTCACCTTCACCGCTGAAGTCAGTCCGCCACTTCTCCATGGAGGAACATATTGGTTTCACCTGACCGGGAATGCAGGAGGTGTAGAAGATCTCTGCGGGAATATTTCTGATCCTGATTCCATTTCCTTTTTTGTTAATGGTGTGGATGCAAATATTGATTCTGTACTCAGCCCATATTGTGCAGGAAGCAATGGTGTGGTTTTCTCTTCGGGCACCCAGGGTCTTCAGCCCTATTCATTTTCATTGAACGGAAATACCAACGGCACAGGAAACTTCACCGACCTCGATGACACAACCTATCTCCTCACAATTACCGATGCAGGTGGATGTTGGGACACCGCACAGGTCACATTGTACCCTGCAACAGGAGCAGTACAGGGAATTGTAGATCAGTTCACCGACGTGAAGTGCTTTAACAACTGTGATGGAACCATCATCGTGAGTGGAAGCGGTGGTGCGCTTCCTTATAATTATTCGTGGTCGAATGGCGCAAGCACTGCCGGTATTGCAGATCTCTGCATCGGAAACTACACCGTCATCATCACCGATTCATCAGGATGCAAAGACACGCTGAGTGTTCCCATCAACGAGCCGCCGCAATTGGTTTTCACTCTTGATTCAATTAAAAACCCAAGCTGCTACGATTCGTGGGACGGCTATATTAAAGTTCATGTGACCGGTGGCACACCAAACTATGCGTATACGTGGGTGCCTTACGGAGGCAACAGCGCCTTCGCATCACACCTGAATGCAAATACCTACACCCTTGAAGTGCAGGACGCTCACGGCTGTTTGTACGATACAATCATGACGCTTACTCAACCTGATGAAGTAATCATTACATACCCGGGCGACACAACTATTTGTGATGGAACCGTTGCGAAGCTGAATGTTCCCATCAGCGGAGGCACACCACCTTACTCTGTAGTGTGGAATACAGGGGACAATACAAATCCGCTCATGTTCATGACCGGTGTTGATTCAACTCTTAAAGTTTATGCAAGAGATATTAATGGTTGCACTTCAAATCAGGTGGAGTATCGCGTGCAGGTGCAGTATCAGCCACATGTTGATTTAGGAAATGATACTACAATGTGCGCAGGCGATGTATTGTACAAAAATATTTTTCAGGCTGGCGCTTTGTATGAGTGGCAGGATGGGACTAAGTATTATGATTACAGCATTACAGAAGGTGGAATGTATTGGGTGAAAGTATACAACACCTGCTTCTCCGCCACTGACACGATCAATATGAAGTTTGATGACTGCACCACGTGTGTGCACATGCCAGATGCATTCACTCCCAATGGTGACGGCATCAATGATCTTTTCAAACCGGTGATCGGTTGCTACTTCACCACTTATGTTCTCAAAGTGTTCACGCGCTGGGGTCAATTGGTGTATGAGAGCCAGGATCCTGATGCCGGGTGGAATGGAACGAATCAAGGGATGAAGGAAGAAATGGACACCTACGTTTGGCAACTCCAGTACCAGGGATCAGAACATGCTATGTCGCTTAATCAACAATTGTCGGGGTATGTTGTGTTGATCCGGTGAAATTCGCGATTCGCGATTTGCGTATCCCGATTCCCGATTCGAAAGAATCAAATCACAAAGAATTAACGATATACGATTCACGTATTACGACGCTCGATTCTCGATTCCTGCATCTTGATTCTAAAGAATCAAATCACAAATACAATTTACTTTCACTTCCACTTTCGCAATGACATCTACTCTAATTGCAACCATTGGTGTATCCATGTTGCTGCTGGCGTTCTTCCTTCATTTAATTGGTTTCATGAAGCTCAACAGTTGGGGTTATCTGTTGATGAATTTTTTTGGAGCAGGATTATCGTGCTATGCTTCTTACCTGATAAGCTTTCTTCCCTTTATCATTCTTGAGGCGACGTGGGCAGCAGTAGCAGCAGTTGCAATTGGCAGGAAAATATATTTCGTTTCTGAAAACTAAAAATACTTGTTGATGAATCACATCCTTTGCAAAGGAAGTTTTCTCCTCCGGACAACACTATAAACGATTCCGGCAATCACACCCGTCAGTCCACCGAGATAGCTGAAGTTATGCATTGAACCTACAGCGATAAAACTTCTGAAGTCAGCTAAATTGTCGGGTATACTCCAGTTCTGAAAATATTCCGGTGATTTGTTCGCAAGAAAAATTTCACCGTAAAGAAGGCCGATCAAACCAGTAGCAAATGCAATAGCAATCGTAACAATGAAAGCTTTCATTGTAACCGTGAGCATATCCTTACTGTTATAATGAATGAGTCCAACACAACCAAGAATAAAACCAATCGGAATTCCCATCCACCAGGTTGCGCTCCATCCTACTATGGCAACCGCGAGTCGGTAAGGCAGAGCAGGAGAAATTTGAAATTGCTGAAACTTAAAGCGTGTGAAATACTCAGGTGAAATGGTAAAGGTGATCTGGTCATGGAGAATTCCATAAAGGCCGGCGACAACCGGCGCTGCGGCAAAAATGATGAGGAGAATCAGAAATTTTCTCAAATCAATCAGCGGAATTAATTCATCCAAAAATCCCAAATCATCAGTGTCACTTTCTCACCTTCACCCCACCACTCATCATTCTCCCAGTAATTGTCCCAGCCCAGGCTTCTGTATTTTTTATTGATTTCAATTTCTCTTTCTCCATAGCTGAAATCTTCCAAAATATCGTTGGCAAACATGAACAAATCTCTTGCGCAGATCATGGGCTTTTGCTCTTTGCTCGTATTGCTTGTCCACATGGCGTCCATCAATACTCCTCCGCGACGAGTTTCATTCTCAGTGTTAAACCATAATCTATATCCACCTTCCCCATCGCTCACAACATCAATAAAAATTTTGCCTGCATAAACTCCGGAGCCCTTTGCATTCGAATCTTCATGCAGTTCAAACGTGCCTTTAATATGGCACGTAGCGATGAATGTATCACCTTCAAACGGAACAGTTGAATCTTCTTCTTCGAGGTACTCTGCATAATCGTAATTGAAATCTTTGTAAGGGAGGAGAGAGTCAATCTTAATAATCCCTGTGAATGGAGTGATATTTTTTTTGAATCGATCTTTTCCTTTCACCTGAAACACAAACGGATTAGCGGTGTCGGATTGGACATCGCTGATGTAGAATTCAATACGGTAATGATCGTTCCCAAAAAATCCATTGTATATCGGAGGGTAATCTTCATCTTCTGTTTTTGAAAGAATTAGTTTCTCCAGATGAACTTCTTTGAGCAAATTCCTCTCGTTCTCTTTTGACATCATGCCATACTCAACCGGAATTTCTTTGACGGTATCCATTTGTTGTACGGTATCTCTCACAGCTATCCTTTGTGTATCGGCGGCTTCTTTATGGGTTACAAATTTCATTTGTTTGCCCTGCGAAAAATTGCAACTGCAGAAAGCAAAAGACACGTAAGCAAGAAGCAGGATTGAACTAAGCAGTTTCATGAGAAGGAGTTTTATGAAGTTGTTTGAGAAGAAATTTATCAAGACCAAAGGCAATGAGCACCTCAGCTAAAATTAAATTACCCACCCACGAAAGCCAGGTGATGGTGATGTAGGTTTCAATGGGTTGTGTGCCGAATAAATAATGAAGCAAATAACCTTCAGTGCGCAGACTCAAAGCCGCAAGCGTGACTGCATAGCTTCTGATCATCCACTGAACGTGCTCTTTGAAATGACGCTGCCTGATTTTTTTGTACGCAAGAAATGTAACGAGCCACCATACGATGCACTGCAATGTAAACCCGGTTTTGGAAGCCAAACCGCCGTTAGCAAACGAGGCAAGAATTAATCCCGAAGGAGCTGCAAGAAAAAGAATGGTGGCCACATAAATTTTTCCGGTGCTGCGATGAAGCTTCGGATAATACTTTACAATGAAAGGATAGAATTGAAACAGCCCTGCAGCCAAAACAATGAAGCTACTCGTGATGTGCGTGTAAAATCCGAAACGGAAAATGGTGTTATCAAGCGTCGCATCAGTTTTGGTGGAAAGAAAATTTATAGCCCGCTGAAAACTCAGGTAAGGAATCACCTTGCTGAACATCACGAGCGTGAACAAAACCAGTGGGAGGATAACCAAGAAGTACTTTAACAGCGAGGAAATTCTTATTACCGAATCTTGTTTGTTCACGGGAACAAAGGAAGGTGAATGCAAATGTAATTTTTACAACGTGAGATTTGAGATGCAAAGTGTATGCAAATGAAAATTATTTTCGGCTCGGATAACTAATATGAATCGTCGGTCATTCAGAGTACTGACCATTTTGCAAATGGAAAAAATAGGTATGACATACACCAGCGAGGCTGTCATTCCGATCCCGATTGATCGGGAGAGGAATCTGTATCGAGGGCCCAACAATAGATTCTTCTCCCGATCAATCGGGATCAGAATGACACGAAGTGTATGAACCTCATTGTAAGGATCCTTCTTCACATCCTGAGAGAGATCATTATCTGAATTGTAATCCCGGTTTCTCGGGATGAATGACTTGTGAGAATTTATTTTCTGTGATGCAGCTTGACCAATAGCCTTATTAATCAATCCTGATTACAAAAGGCATGCGCGCCTGAATACCATTCATCTGCGAAAGCTCTTTCAATTCTTCATACATCGGATAGTAAATTCCAAGCTGTGAACGGATGGCGCTGTTATTTTTATCTTCAGAAAGCTTCTGCAATATTTGATACCACTCATTTTTGATCTCAGGATATTCTGCTATGCGGTACTTCGATAAATGTGCAAGACGTGCCGCTATACTGATCGCTTCATCAATACCACCGAGTGTATCCACCAAACCGAGCTGCAATCCCTGTGTTCCTGTCCATACTCTTCCCTGTGCAATGGTGTCAACCTTATCTCTGTCTATTTTTCTTCCCTCAGCCACAGTCGTTCTAAACTCGAGATAAATGGTGTCGACTTCATCCTGAATAATTTTCCTTTCATCTTCCCGCAACGGACGAGTCGGGACTCCGAAGTCAGAATATTTCCCGGTCTCTACATTATCGAAATTGAGCCCCAGCTTATCTTCAAAAAGCTTTTGCATGTTGGGGAGAATGCCGAACACACCGATAGAACCGGTGAGTGTGTTTGGTTGTGCAACAATTTTTGTTGCAAAAGCAGAAATGTAATAACCACCCGATGCAGCATAATCCCCCATGGACACAACTATCGGTTTTTTCTTCGCTGTCAATTCCACTTCACGCGCAATCACATCAGAGGCAAGCGCGCTGCCCCCGGGAGAATTTACTCTGAACACTATTGCCTTCACCTTATCATCTTCACGCAGCTTGCGCAACAGGTTCACATATTTTTCTGAGCCGATGTTATCATCACTTCCTTTTCCATCCACGATATCACCCTGCGCAATCAGCAGCGCAATTTTATCATCATCAATAGATACTTCTGTTTTCTTTCCCGGAACCTGCATGTAATTTTCAAGTGACACAAAATTGATTTTGTCTTTCTCACCAATGTGTAATTGATTTTTCATGTAGTGCTGCACCTGGTCAATGAAGAATGCGCTGTCGGCGATTTGGTATTTCACAGCATCATTCGCGGAGTGCACGAGAAAATTATCATTTACGCTATCGAGTTGCTGAAGCGCAACATTTCTGCTAACAGAAATTCTTTGTATGATGTGCGAATGAATGTCATCAATCATGGCGCGCGTCATGATTTTGTTGGGTGTGCTCATCGAGTCAAGGCGAAACGGCTCCGTGGCGCTCTTGAATTTTCCATCATAAAAAATCTGTGGCTCCACTCCTATTTTTTCAAGCAGGTGCTTGAAGAAAGTGTATTGCACATTGATGCCATTGAATTCAATTCCGCCTTTGGGATTCACAAACACCTTGTCAGCGATGCTGCAGAGATAGTACGTTCTCTCCGTAAAGATTTCTGCATACGCGATCACAAATTTTCCTGACTTCTTAAAATCTTCCAGCGAGTTCCTGATTTGCTCTGTGGTCGCCAGGCCACCACCGGCATATCCGAAATCGAGGTAAATGCCTTTGATGTTGTCATCGTCCTTCGCTTTCTCAATAGTCTTTACGATATCATATACGCCGGGATTCTGCGACGGCGGGAAATCTTTAAGAGAAAAATAAGTAACCGGCTGATAAGAAGTTTGCTCGGAAATTTCATAGTCGAGATCGAGCTTGAGCACGCTCTTTTCTTTCACTGTCACCGGTTCTTTGGATGAGTAGGAGCTCACAATTCCTGCGAGAATCATTACGGAGAAAAGGGTGATCAAAATGGTTCCGACAAAGAAACCGAGGAGTGAGCCGAAGAAAATTTTCCAGAAGGACATGAGTTGAGATTTTAAGAGGGGCAAATGTAGGGTTTCGCGTTTGGAGTTTTAGAACAGTAAGGTTTCGTCGCTGTACTCTAACTGAATGAGAACCCCCTCTCGCTTTCCCTCTGGGCAGGTCTACCTTGAGGGCTCGGGGGTGGGCGGAGAATGTCAACCTTCTACCTTCTGCCTTCTATCCTTTATCGGATATAGCTATTTGCTCAGCGAAATATATTTTTCAGCATTCACGGTGTCGCCAAGTATCAGGTAAGTAACACCGAGATTGTAAGCCGCTTCCTGGCTCGATGCATCCGCCTGAATTGCTTTTTGAAAAGCGTCAAGCGCCGACCGGTATTCGTGCAGGGCAGCGTAACAGTTCCCCATGTTCGTGTAAGCACTCGCCATTTGCAGATCGAACTGCAGTGCCTTCCTGTACCATTCGATCGCAGTCGTGAAATTTTTCTCATACGCGTACGTGTTGCCGAGATTATAGTACGGCATGGCGTCAGCCGGCTTCACTGCAATTGCGTGCTGCAAAAAATAAATTGAAGAATCGTACCCGCCGGATCTTGACATAAACATTCCGAGATTGTTCAGTGCCTCGTATGACGTATCGTTTTCAGTAAGCACGTGATGCAGCATCGCGAATGATTTCCTGTAATCACCTGCTTCACCATAAGCGATGCCTGCACCCACATAATGACGCTCTTCAGCTTTCGTGGTGTGCTTAAATCCTTTTTCGAAACACGGTATGGCCTTCTTGTAATCATTGAGAAAATTGTAACCGAATGCCATGCTGAACCACGCATCACCATCCTCAGGAAGAATGGTCAGCGCGGTATCGAGCTGTGCAATTCCTTCGCGCAGATATTCTTTCCGCTTAAGCGAATCTTTTTCATTCAGATACTTTTCGAAAATAAATGTACTGCCAAGCGAGTAACGAATGGCTTCACTCTTTGGATGTGTTTTCACATCCCGCTGCAGCAACGTGAAATTATTTTTCCAGTCGGGATTTCTGCTAACGGTTTTAACTGAGAAAAGCAGTATCACCACCACGAAGAACAAACCAGCAGTCTTATTTTTTTTCAGGATATCCGAAATACCTGAGTAAGCCGCAGACGGCTCCATCCTGAAAATTTTTGAAAGAAAAAAAACAACCGCAATGCAAAATCCCAGTGATGGCATGTAGAGAAAACGTTCAGCCATTGTTGCCTCAATCAGGAAAAGAATATTGGAAACAATGGAAATAGTGATTCCGAAAAAAAGAATCCCATAAGCGACTACATTTTTTTTTCGCAGACCCCGCACTGCCATCACTGCGAGAATGATGATGCAGAAGAGCGAAAGCAAAGCACCCGCGTCGCTGAATGCCACAACGGGAATGGTGTTGTAAGAGTAATCGTAACACAGGGGAGCCGGAATGAACAAAAGCAAAATGTATTTGCCGAGCATGTAAACAGCAGTAGCCGTCCGCTTCATGAAATTATCTTTAACGGGAGCAAGAGAGTTGTTGATGATATCAATAGCCGTAAAATTGGTTGCGCCGTGAAGCACTGCAATCCTTATTGTCATGTACACTACAAATGCGGAAGCGAGGGCGACAGAAACAATCATCCACTGCTTTCGATTTGGCTGGGCGAAAAAGTAAAGAGTTAGCGGAATGATAAGCAACATCGTCACGGCGGTTTCTTTCCCCAGGAGTGCAAGAAAATAACAGACGGCAGCCCCAAACACTGAAAACAATTTTCCGTTCTTCTCCAAAGGTGTCCTTGCGGACAAAAATTTCATCACGCAATACAAGGCAAGCATTGAAAAAAGAAATGCCAGCACTTCATCGCCGCTTTTCACATTGGCTACGACTTCAGTGTGTACCGGATGAGCGATAAAAAGAAGTGTGATGAGGAAGGGAAGCCAAATATTTTTTCCTCTCTCCGAAGGAGTCCCTTGGACGAAAATCATTCTCAGTGTCGTAAACAGGATTCCTCCTGTAAGCGCGTATAGAAGTACATTCATGAGGTGAAAAAAAAACGGCGTGTCGCCGGCAACACCATATTCAACAGCAAACATGGCAACCGACAACGGCCGGTATAAGCTCTCATCAGGCGGGTAAGATCCGGCGCGGTATGCTGTTGCAAAAATTTTCGGTATCGCAGAAATTCCTTCTTTGGTGAACTCATTTTTCGAAATCACGAGATCATCGTCAACGGTGAATTGGTGCATGAGCGTGTTCGCATACAGCGCAAATGCAAACACACAGCAGATGATGGTGAGCGTGCGGGTGAGCGTTGCAGAATTTCTTACCTCCTGAAGATGCTCATTCGAAGTAGAAACTTTTCCTGAAGATTTCTTTTGCTTCTTCATCGGGAGTAAAGAAAATAAGAAAACAGAAAGCGGAAGTTAACCGGGCGGTATTTCTTTATCGGCGAGCATGGGGACCGAAAGAGAATATCTTTCCGACTTCCATTTTTCTATCCTCTACCTTCTATCTTCTGCCTTCTATCCTCTTTCTTTTCCGATCTTGCACACGATGCGTTATCACTTCATCACCATCGAAGGGAACATCGGCGCGGGAAAAACTTCGCTGGCGAAAATGCTGGCGAATGATTTCAGCGGCAAGCTTATTCTCGAGCAGTTTGCTGACAACCCTTTTCTTCCGCACTTCTACAAAAATCCGAAGCAGTATGCTTTTCCGCTCGAGTTATTTTTTCTTGCCGAGCGCTATCAGCAACTGAACGATGAAGCTGCCTCACCCGATCTCTTCAATTCATTTGTTGTCACTGATTATTTATTTGCCAAGTCACACCTGTTTGCGGGCATTAATCTGGAAGAAGAAGAAATGAAACTCTTTAAGCGACTGGCGACGATCATGCAATCATCATTGCCAGATCCGGAGTTGCTGGTGTACCTGCATTCACCTGTAGAAAAGCTGATTGAAAATATTTCGAAACGGGGAAGGTTGTACGAGTCGGACATCACTGCTGAATATTTACAGCGCATTCAAAACAGCTACTTCGAATTTTTCAAAACACAACACCAGCTTCGAATCGTCGTGATTGATGTTTCGAAGATTGACTTTGTAAATCAGAAAAAGGATTACGAAAGAATTCTTGAGATCATCAACATGCAGCATTCTACAGGAGTGAAAATCATTACGCTCTGAAAAGCTGTTTGAAAATGAGCTGAAATTCTACAGCGTATGTCGACCTGTCCCGTCCCGATGCATCGGGATTCGGGAAACATTGAGGCAGCAAATTATTTCAAAGATTTCCTCACAGAGTCCTGCGGACAAACATCTTTTAAGTTTCTATTTCTTCTCCGGTGGCAAAAGCACACCATCAATCACATAGATGATTCCGTTTGATGCGCGGATGGAAGCCATAATGTTTGCATCATTCACCATACGCTTTCCGTCTTTTACATGCAAGGTCACGTTGTCACCGTTCACCATGTTCAGCACTTTGTTATCCGTTATTTGACTGGTGTCAACCACACCGACAAATACATGGTACTGAAGAATGTTTTGAAGATCACTTTTTTTCTCCGGCTTCAGCAAATTATCAACTGTGCCTGCAGGCAATTTGGCGAAGGCGTCATTGGTAGGAGCAAACACCGTAAAAGGTCCTGCATTCGAAAGTGCATCAACTAATTCCGCCGCTTTAATCGCTGTCACGAGCGTGGTATGATCTTTTGATGAAGCAGCCACTTTCACCACATTGGGCGTTGAGACATTGTCATCCACAGCAGATTGACCGGCTGAATTTGATTCAGCCCTGATATTCTGATCGCCGGAGGGCTGTGCGTTTTCATTATTGTTCTGGCAAGAGATCCAGCTTGCAATAGCTGTTGTGAGCATTAAAAAGACGAAGTAGCGTTTCATGATTCTTATGGATTTATTTCGGGAGCAAATATGAAAGCAGAGAAGAAGCAAGAGTATGATTTTGCTCATGTAGTCTTCTGACCTTACTCAGGTTAAACCGGAATTTTGCAGACGCAAAATATCGTGAGACGTGAGACGTGAGACGTGAGACGTGAGTCGTGAGACGTGAGTCGTGTTACGTGAGTCGTGTTACGTGAGTCGTAATCGTGTATCGTGCATCGTAATTTTTCACATTCCCATCGCCACTTTTTGATACTCTACTTTTTCTCCTGATTTCACTGCGACCAAGTAAACACCCGGAGGAATCATGCGATGCAGATGCACCATCTCCTGATGCTGACCGGCTTCCTTCGCAGCATAAAATAATGGCTCAATGTATCTTCCATTCAAATCGAAAAGATCCACAGATATCATTGCATCTTCTTCCACGGAAAATGAAACAGTAAAATCATTTCCACTCACGGGATTCGGATACACGGATAATGCGGAGGCCTCTCTATTTTCAAATGAAGATGATTCGCGGGATACTGAAAAAGCCGGTATGATCATAGAAGTGGTGTACACATTATCACCCGACTGCAAATCGTCTCCATTCGTAGCATTCCCTGCACCATAGAAAGTGATAGGTCCCACGTAAGAGGCAGGTGACTTCCATTCGTAGGTCCATACATTATTGCTGCCTGCATATTTATTGTTAATGTATTTTCTTCCTGTTTGACCACTGGCTTGTGTTTTGGTATTGGCAGTATCGAGCACCGTAATTTTTCCCTGATTGTTATTAGCCTGGTCAAGAGAAACGGTTTGAAATCCGTAGCGCACTTCGGAAGGATCCATGACAGTGACAGTGACCGTGTAAGTTCTGTCGGTCTTGTACTGACCTTTTGCGCCGCTGAATGAAAGTTTTACAAAGCCCGGTCCCAGGTTCAATCCCGCGCCTGTATGACAATCAGAGCAAGTGCCTTCACCGGGAGCACCTGTTTTTGCTTTGGGTGGTTGAATGGGAAGAGAAATAAGAATGCCGCTGGTTGCCAATACAAGGATGATGGTGATGATGGCAGAAATGGTAACAATCTTTTTCATAGGGGTGTGTTTTTATTTATTGAATAGAATTAGTGATAGTAGAATTTGCTTGCTTTCATTTTGAAAAAGAAACAGCACAAATTAAACATTGTAAGCAAGATCATGCAAACAAAAAGTGGCGGAGGTTAAGTTTCTATGTAGCTTCAGAGAAAAATTTTTCCCTTTTATTTCTTAGCCTTGTCAACAGCGCCCATTTGTTAAACTCTCCTCCATCAATTTATCCTCCATGCATTTATCTTTTGACGGACGAAGAAGGCTTTACTTTACATGAGCACCACAATCAAAAATTCTTTTCATCAACTCTAAAATCGAACATCATGGCAAAGACAGAATACTACCAATTCATTCCGCTATTTGAAAAATTCATTGGCGACTCTGCCAGTGGTTGCCGGTTACAAAAAAGTGGAAGCTTACAGTATCGTTGACATTAACTATTAATTTAAATAAATAATTTCATTTTGATACTCCTTCAAACTATCAAGTTCGTTATCAATTTTAATTTGCCATTTTATTTGTTCACTATTTATTTTATTGTGCGAAGTTTCTTTGTCATATTGAGCCTGCTCATCCTTTGATATTTCAATCCATTTAGTATATATTTCTTGAAGGGCAATGGCATCAATAGTATGGATGTTAGACATTTCGCGCCTGATCTTTCTTGCGATGACTTCCGATAAATTAAAATGATATTGTTCATGTATTAATAATTCGGGCGTTTGACTTTCTTTCCTTACCCAAGACTGATTTTTAACCATACAGTTTTCCACAATAATAGATGAAGATGAAATTACTTTATATTCAATTAGCAATTTTGGAACTGCATCATAGTTTCCAAATTTTGAAACTTTCCCAGTAAAATCCTTCCATGATAATACTTGGTTTTGATTCCAACAAATTCTCTTTTTATCTCGTCTGTTTGACGAAGTTTCAAACAAGTTTAATAGGAGAATAAAAACAATAAATAGTCTAATCATTTTATCAAAATATCTAGCGCGGGCCCTGTCCCTGGCACAAGTATCCACCAATTATCAGGAACCGCTGTTGCAGGGACGCCCATTCTAATTAAAATATCCCTCACAATGTTCGCTCGGTCTCTCAGCAATTGCCCAACAGTTCTTCCATCTGGATTACTGGATGTCGAAGTTAAAAGGTGACCGTTTGTTCCAATAGTAATTATTATTTTTTTGCCGGTGTTGGTATGCAGCCAAGCACTAAGCGGAGAGTACCAACAACTGAAGCGCAGCAACTAAAGTAAACAAAAAGATCAGTAAATTCCAACGAGCGATGTTGCATTCGATGGTTTCTTTGCGAGTGATGCCTGGCAAGTCTTAGACCGATTCTCAATTGTTTATTATGTTTAGCACGTGAAGAAAAATAATCTTGCCGCGCTTGATTTCATTATTGACAAGCTTACGAACTCTATTGAGAATGCACTGACCGGAGAAGTCTTCGATACCCATGTGATTCAACTTTCATCAAAAGATTACCGACAAATTGTAAAGTCAGATTGGGATTTTGATTGGCACCGCGAGCTGAACAACCCACTAAAAAAAATTTACAAGCTCACTACCGCTAATAATCCTTCAGTAATTCAAGGATTGATCAGCATTGAAGACAAGGAAGATCACATCTTCATGCATTTGATTGAAAGTGCGAATTTCAACAGGGGAAGATCAAAACTTTATCTCGGCGTACCGGGTAATTTGGTGGCATTTGCATGCAAGATTTCATTTGACAGAGGTTATGATGGGTATGTTTCGTTCATAGCGAAAACAGCATTGGTGGAACACTATCAAAAAACACTTGGTGCAAAGCTCTTGTACGCAAATCGTATGGCAGTATATTCCAGAGAAGCGCTAACTTTGATTAAGAACTATTTTGAAAAATAAATTACCATGGGACTAATTAAGGAACCGCGCAATGTTGACATTGTCTTTGCCGACGAAGAGCTTACTGCGAACGATCAGAAGCGCATCAGTGAATTCATTAGAAGGGACAAAGCGGCACGAAAAAAAAATCAAACACATCCAAAGCGAATCGTCAGAAAGCAGGTTATTTCATCATGATCTTTTGTTGCAACTTCCTTGCATAGCCTGCGAACAAAGCACCTTCCCAACTTCCATTCAGGAGAATCGAGTATATAAAATTTCCTAAAAAACATTCACCTATCATAAAATCAGAAAGCCACCTGTTGTGCAAGTGGCCTTCCGATTTTTATTCTTAAAAAAATTTCTAATCAAACTTCAGATCGAGCGCTAATCCTCTCAACTCATGCACAAGCACGTTGAAGGATTCAGGAATACCCGGCTTGGGAATGTTGTCACCCTTCACAATGCTCTCGTATGTTTTCGCACGACCAACGATGTCATCGGATTTTACGGTGAGCAATTCCTGGAGAATGTTTGCTGCGCCATACGCTTCGAGCGCCCACACTTCCATTTCACCAAAACGCTGTCCGCCGAATTGTGCTTTACCACCGAGCGGCTGCTGCGTAATGAGCGAGTACGGACCGATGGAGCGCGCATGCATCTTGTCATCCACCATGTGGTGCAGCTTGAGAATGTAGATGACACCAACTGTTGCCGGCTGATGGAACCGCTCTCCGGTTTCACCATCGCTGAGCCAGGTGATGCCGAATTCCGGCAACTCTGCCTTCTTGATCCATCCTGCAATCTCATCAATCGTTGCTCCGTCAAAAATGGGAGTAGCGAATTTTACTCCGAGCTTCTGCCCTGCCCAGCCAAGAACGGTTTCATAAATCTGTCCGAGGTTCATACGCGACGGCACACCGAGCGGGTTCAATACCACATCTACGGGAGTTCCATCATCGAGGAACGGCATGTCTTCATCGCGAACGATTCTTGCTACAATGCCTTTGTTTCCGTGACGACCGGCAAGCTTATCTCCTACTTTCAGTTTTCTCTTCTTTGCGAGGTAAACTTTCGCAAGCTTCAATACACCTGAAGGCAATTCATCGCCGATGGAGATGTTGAACTTTTCCCTCTTGTAGCGACCAACTTCTTCATTGTGCTTGATGGTGTAATTGTGAAGCAGCACTTTCACCATTTCATTGATGTGCTCATCTTTCGTCCAGTTACCGGGATCGAGTTCCTGGTAATTGAGATCGCCGAGAATTTTTGCAGTGAACTTAGCGCCTTTCGCAATCACTACTTCTTTGTACACATTCGTCATGCCGTTGCTGGTTTTATCTTTCAGCAGCTTCATGAGTTTTTCAATCAGCACATCCTTTACTTCTCCTGTATTCTTCGCATGTTCCTTATCGAGTTTCTCGAGCGCGATTTTCTCTTTCGCTTTTGAATTCTTGTCTTTACGCGCGCGTGAAAAAAGTTTCTTGTCAATAACAACACCTTCAACGGAAGGAGGCGCTTTCAGGGAAGCATCTTTCACATCACCGGCTTTATCACCGAAGATGGCGCGCAATAGTTTTTCTTCCGGTGTCGGATCGGTTTCTCCGCGCGGAGTAATTTTTCCGATCAGGATATCTCCCTCGCGAACTGCCGCACCCACGCGAATGATTCCGTAATCATCAAGGTTGCGGGTGGCTTCTTCACTTACGTTAGGAATATCAGGAGTCAATTCTTCTTCACCCAATTTGGTGTCACGAACTTCCAGTTCATATTCTTCAATGTGAATGGAAGTGAAAATATCTTCACGAACAATTCTTTCGCTCAGCACAATGGCATCTTCAAAGTTGTAACCCTTCCACGGCATGAATGCCACTTTCAGATTTTGACCGAGAGCGAGTTCACCGCTTTCAGTTGCATATCCTTCGCACAAAACCTGTCCGGGTTTTACTTTATCACCCTTCTTCACAATCGGCTTCAGGTTGATGCAGGAACTTTGATTCGTCTTTTTGAACTTGAGAAGCTTGTACACTTTGCGCGCTCCTTCAAAGCTCACGAGTTCTTCTTCTTCACTCAACTCGTAATTGATGACGATCTCATCGGCATCTACGTATTCCACCACTCCATGACCTTCAGCATTCACAAGCATTCGTGAATCAACGGCAGCTTTGTGTTCGAGTCCTGTTCCAACAATGGGTGATTGTGGTTTTAAAAGCGGAACTGCCTGGCGTTGCATGTTCGAACCCATGAGTGCGCGGTTGGCATCATCATGCTCGAGGAAGGGAATCAGGGATGCGCTCACTCCTACAATCTGGTTGGGTGCCACATCCATGTACTCTACTTTCTCCGGTTCCACAATGGGGAAATCCCCATGCCATCGGCTCTTAATACGGTCAATCTGGAAATCACCTTTGTCATTAATTGGAACATTCGCCTGCGCGATGATCGAGTTGTCTTCTTCATCGGCGGTGAGGTAGGTTGGCTTCTTCTTCATATCGACTCTGCCATCACTCACTTTTAAATAGGGTGTTTCGATGAAACCCATTTCATTAATCGTTGCGTGAACGCACAGCGTAGAGATGAGCCCGATGTTCGGACCTTCCGGAGTTTCGATCGTGCACAATCTTCCATAGTGAGAATAGTGTACGTCACGAACTTCAAATCCTGCGCGCTCGCGGGAAAGACCTCCCGGACCGAGAGCAGAAATTCTTCTCTTGTGCGTGATCTCAGCAAGCGGATTTGTTTGATCAAGGAATTGTGAAAGCTGTGATGTTCCAAAGAAGGAATTGATTACGGATGAAAGTGTGCGCGCATTGATCAGGTCGATCGGCGTGAACACTTCATTATCGCGGACATTCATGCGCTCGCGGATTGTGCGCGCCATACGTGCGAGACCGACACCGAACTGCGCATACAACTGCTCGCCCACTGTGCGTACGCGGCGATTGCTCAGGTGATCAATGTCATCAATTTCCGCTTTCTCATTGGTAAGCTGCACGAGATATTTTACGATTGCGATGATGTCATCCTTCGTGAGTACTTTCTTTTCAATATCAACATTCGTCAGCAACTTCTGATTGATCTTGTACCGGCCCACTTCGCCGAGGTCATATCTTTTATCGGAGAAGAAAAGCTTGTCAATGATGCCGCGGGCAGTTTCATCATCGGGAGCATCTGCTCCGCGCAACTGGCGGTAGATGTATTGAACGGCTTCTATTTCATTGTTGGAAGTATCTTTCTGCAGCGTGTTATAGATGATGCTGTAATCCATTCCCTGCATTTCTTTCTGCAGCACGACTGTATCAACCCCGGTCTCAATAACTTCCTCGATATTCTTTTCATCGAGAATGGTATCGCGCTCAAGGATGACCTCGTTACGCGTGATCGTCACCACTTCACCGGTATCTTCATCTACAAAATCTTCGGTCCAGCTTCTCAACACACGTGCCGCGAGTTTTCTTCCGATATGCTTCTTCAATGATTCTTTCTTTGCAGAAATTTCTTCTGACAAGCCAAAGAGGTTGAGAATATCTTTATCGTATTCCCAGCCGATGGCACGCAACAATGTGGTAACGGGAAATTTTTTCTTCCTGTCAATGTACGCATACATGACATTGTTGATGTCGGTAGCAAACTCCATCCACGCACCTTTGAAAGGAATTACCCGGGCGGAATAAATTTTCGTTCCGTTCGGGTGAACTGATTGACCAAAGAAAACTCCCGGAGAGCGATGCAACTGTGATACAACAACACGTTCCGCACCATTAATCAGGAATGTTCCTTTCGGAGTCATGTAAGGAATGTTTCCGAGAAACACATCCTGAACGATGGTTTGAAAATCTATGTGCTCAGGATCGTTGCAGGAAAGACGAAGCTTTGCTTTGAGCGGAACGCTGTACGTTAAGCCGCGCTCTATACATTCTTCAATGGTATACCGGGGAGGATCTACGAAATAATCGAGGAACTCCAGTGTGAAAATACTTCGTGCGTCACTGATCGGAAAATTTTCATTGAACACTTTGAACAATCCCTCGGCTACACGCTTATCGGGAGTTGTTTCAAGCTGAAAAAAATCCTGGAATGACTGGAGCTGAATTCCAAGCAAGTCAGGATAATCGAGCTTGATTTTATTCTTGCTAAAATTGATTCGCTCGTTGGTCTTATTTGCCATTTTATTTATTTAAAGATTGGATTCGTTTAAAAGAGAAATCAGATGCCCGCTTTTTGGCGTTGCATCTGAGACAAAATTCAGAGTGGAAATCTTATTTGACTTCAACTTCAGCGCCGGCGTCCGTGAGTTTAGTTTTTACGGATTCAGCTTCGTCTTTGGAAATACCTTCTTTAACCGGCTTGGGTGCACCATCTACCAGATCCTTTGCTTCTTTCAAGCCAAGACCAGTAATATCTTTCACCACTTTCACCACTTGCAGCTTCTGCGCACCTGCGGCTTTCAAAATTACATCGAAGGTGGTTTTTTCTTCTGCTACAGATGCTGCTGCTCCACCACCACCAGCAGCCATTGCCGGCGGTGCAGCAGCCGGTTCAATACCATATTCGTCTTTTAAAATCTTTGCCAGATCATTTACTTCTTTCACTGTCAAGCCGACGAGTTGTTCTGCAAATGCTTTAAGGTCTGCCATTTTATTTTGGATTTAAGAATGAAGATTTAAGATTTAAGATTTAAGATTAGGATTTGAGATTTTTTGTTTGAGGTTGTTGAAAAAGTTTGAACTTGATATGTAGGAATCGTGAGTTTCCGCTGTACTGCGGGATGAATCGTGAATCGTTAACTTTCCTTCCTGTCTTCAAGAGTTTTCAAAATGCCACTAAGTTTCTGCCCACCGGATAATAATGCACTGATCACGTTCTTCGCCGGTGATTGTAATAGTCCGATGATTTCACCGACCAGTTCTTCTTTTGACTTCAGCGTGGCTAAATCAATCACTGATTTATCGCCAATGTAAATTGCTGAATCAATGTATGCTGCTTTGAGAACGGGTCGCTCGCCGGCCTTTCGAAATTCCTTAATCACTTTTGCAGGAACAGAAGCGCCTTCAGAAAACATAATTGAGGTGGGACCGTGCAATACTTCGATAATGCCTTCATATTGTTTACCCGTTGCTTCGAGCGCTTTGCGAATGAGCGTATTCTTTGCCACACGCATTTCGACTCCCTGCTTATGGCATAAGCGACGCAGCTTATTTACATCAGCCACAGTAAGGTTCGATGCATCAGCCAAATAAAAATTGGTGGCTGCATTAAACTTTGCAGTGAGCACTTCAATCGTTTCTTTCTTCGCTGCCTTTTCCATTACTTAGCTCATTAACGTTTTAGTGTCTACATGAATGCCCGGGCTCATCGTGCTTGCAAGAGTCACACTTTTGAGGTATGTTCCTTTTGCAGAAGATGGTTTCATTTTGATCACGGTATGAATCAGCTCGTGAGCATTGTCATAAATTTTTTCTTTCGGAAATGAAACGCGACCGACTGAGGCATGAATGATTCCCTGCTTGTCAACACGGAAGGCGATCTTGCCTCCCTTCACTTCCTTTACTGCATCAGCAACATTATCTGTCACCGTTCCCGACTTCGGGTTCGGCATCAGGTTTCGCGGACCGAGGATCTTTCCAAGCTTCGCAATCTTCGGCATTACACTCGGTGTGGCGATGATCACATCTACATCCATCCAGCCTTTCTCCACTTTCTCTACATATTCCTGCAATCCCACATGATCTGCCCCCGCTTGTCTCGCTTCATCTTCTTTATCAGGATTACAAAACACTAAAACCCGTTTGGTCTTTCCTGTTCCATGCGGGAGATTAACAACACCACGAATGGCCTGATCAGCCTTGCGGGGATCAATGCCGAGGCGAATGTGCAAATCAATAGAAGCATCGAATTTGGCGGTATTCACATCCTTCAGCAAAGAAGAAGCTTCCTGCAGGGAATAGGTTTTACCAATCGGCACTTTTGTGTTGACCTGTTTACGTTTCTTAGTGAGTTGCACGGGATTGTTGGTATAATCTGTGAGGTAAACCAAAAAAGGGAACGCAAAAGTAAGCAGACAGATCGGAATTACAATGGGTTGGGGGAAAATTCTTTTGCAATAAAGAAAACACCCATTCGGACTCTTTAATTACATCCATCCTTAATCTCAAATCTGCACGTACGGAAGAATCTTTTGATAAACTTCCTGGGTGATCACATCAATGTTTTTCAATTCTTCTACTGACTTGAAATTACCATGTTGCTCCCGGTAGTTGATAAGAGGCACAACAATGGGTTTAAAGTATGGATGTTGTTTTAAGTCGTCGGCTGAAACGTCATTGATGCTGATCTTTCTTACCTCAGCGACATTGACAGAAATTTTTTCTTTCGCCAAAACAAAATTATCCTCAGTCATGCCATACACTTCTTTCAACTGATCAACAGAATAAAATCCGCCAAGCTTATCTCTGAACTTTAGGATGCGGGAAGAGAGCACCGGTCCTATTCCCGGCAGGGCAACCAATTGAACTGAGTCGGCTCTGTTCAGGTCAAGAAGTGATGGTTGAGCATGAAGGCTTGCAGCGAGAGAATGGTTTTTTGTTGTTGGCGCCGAAGAATTTTTTTGTTGCGATGTAATTTGAATATACGGCTCCAGGCGATTGTAATCTTCACTACTCAAGCCATAGATTTTTTTGAAATCTTCTTTCGCAAAAAACTTTGCTCCCTTACTCCGATAATTCAAAATGGTTTTGATCAGCTTATCTCCCAAACCAAGATTCTTAAAATCATTCGTGCTTGCTGTGTTTGGATCGAAAGAAAATAGTTGCGCCGAACGGTCCGGCATTTTTCTCTCCTTCTTTGTTTCATCAAGTTCAGCTAATGACGGTTTTTCTAAAGAAGAATCAGAAGTGAAGTTGACCGGTAATTTTTTTTGAAAAGAATCAATTTCATTCCCGAACGTGGCAAAATTGGGCGGTTTATCTTTTTGAAACAATGCTGTCAATCGGGGAGCAAATGCTGCAATCAGGATAGCAATACTCAATACCATCACACCGTTTCTTTGGCCTGCTGAAAAGGTGAAATAATCGCTAACAACTTTTTCCCACCACTCTTTCAAGGTGTGTGTTTTGAGAATCAGTTCCGAAAAATAGCACCGGGATTCGATTAATTCAAGAGGAAGTAAGAAGTGGCTGAATAATGAATTCAAACTCTGATAATATCATGGCGGTAGCGCCCCAGATTTTTTGCTGCTGCACTTCATAAAAAGGCGCATCAATTTTTTCCTTCCTTCCGGAAATAAAAATTCCGAAACCTTTAATTTCTTCTTTTATAAAAATGCTGATTTCAATTTCCATGATTTGCTTCACTTCATTTTGGTTTAAAGAAAATTCAGGCCGTGAATAGGAAACAGCAATGAAAGGATGAACAAGATAATTGCTGACAGGGATGTAAATGGGAGTAAGTTTTCCGATCACATTGAGTTCAGATGATTCTATTCCTATCTCCTCATACGTTTCTCGCAGGGCCGTTGCCTGCAGGCTCTCATCGGCTTCCTCAAATCTTCCCCCGGGAAAACTCACCTGATCACTATGAATTCCAAATTCTGAGGGGCGCAAGGTGAGTACAGTGTAAACGAAATCCTGATAAGGATAAAGACAGATCAGCACTGCACTCTGCTTTGGATTTATTTTTCCTTCTTCATAATATTCTTTGAAGGTTAACCGACGTGCAGGTGCCATTTTAAATTGGGCTGCTTCTCCGGGAAGTGGCTGAGTTAAGTAGTGCGCAAGTTGTTGAATGAAGTTTTCAAAATCCATAAAAATCGTGTCTCGCAGATTTCGCAGATGAAGCAGATAAAAATCCCGGCAAGTATCGGTGATCTGATAGATTTTTTTTATTCTGCAATCACAAGAAAATAATTCTTCTTTCCTTTCTGCAAAACCAGGTATCGGTTGTTAATGAGCTGCTCAGATTTCACAATGTAATCGAGAGAAATGGTTTGCTTGTTCACAGCGGCTCCCCTGCTTTCAATGGTTCTTCGCGCTTCCCCTTTTGATGGAAAAAATTGTGTGTCATCTACCAGCAGCTTCATCACATCAATTCCATTTTCAAAGAGGCTTTTGCTGAGTTTTTTGGTGGGAACACCTTCGAAGATTTCTTCAAAGTCTCGATTTGAAAGTGAATGCAGGTCATCACCGGTGGACTTCCCAAAAAGAATTCCCGAAGCCCGCACCGCGGCATCATAATCTTCCCTTGAATGCACCCGTACAGTTATGTCTTCAGCAAGTTTTTGCTGGAGATATCTTTTCCCGGGTTCAAGCGCATGCGCGGCTTCAATTGCATCTATCTCTTCTTTGCTCAGCAGCGAGAAGTAACGGATATACTTTGCAGCATCTTCATCCGTCACATTGATCCAGTACTGATAGAATTTATAAGGAGACGTCATGGCTGCATCAAGCCATACGGCACCTTCTTCCGTTTTGCCAAGCTTCTTTCCATCGGCGCGCATGATGAGCTGAGAAGTGACCGCAAACAACTCATTTCCTGACTTTCTTCTCGTCAACTCAATGCCTGCAACAATATTCCCCCACTGATCACTACCCCCCATTTGCATAGTACAATCCCGATGTTGATTCAGCCAATAAAAATCATAGCCCTGCAAAAGCTGATAAGAAAACTCGGTGAAAGAAATGCCTGATTCCAAACGACTCTTCACTGAATCTTTTGCCATCATGTAATTCACCGTCAGATGCTTTCCAACATCGCGAAGGAAATCGAGCACTTTGATTTCCCTGAACCACTCATAATTATTTTCGAGAGATGCTGCATTGCCGCTGCTTCCAAAATCCAAAAACCTGCTCAACTGGATTTTGATCTTCTCTGCATAGCCCCGAATAGTTTCTTCATTCAGTAATTTTCTTTCTTCAGATTTTCCGGAAGGATCGCCAATCATTCCCGTTGCACCTCCCACTAAGGCAATCGGTTTGTGTCCGGCTCTCTGGAAATGAACGAGCAACATGATCTGAACCAGGCTGCCGATGTGCAACGAAGGCGCTGACGGATCGAAGCCAACATAACCGCTGCGCATGCCTGTATTCAGATGCTCTTCTGTTCCCGGAGTAGAGTCAAACAGCAACCCGCGCCACCGCAATTCTTCAATAAAATTCATTCAAATGATTTTCCGCAAAAGTAATTAATGGTGTTAAGGGACGCAGGACGAAAAAAAAGAGGCTTATATAGTAAGAAACCTTTCGTTTCTGTTTCGCGTACAAGAGCCAGAATTGCCTATCTTTACAATACTTTTTTGAAAAGGCCGTTAGGGGGAATTCACAAAAAGAACATTCATGAAGAAAACAATTACGATGCTTGCTCTATTGTTATCAGCAAGTGTGGCTTCACAGGCGCAGTTCTATAAATACAGCAATGAGTTTCTCGCCATTGGTACGGGAGCACGCGGATTAAGCATGTCAGGTGCGGTGATTGCGAGTAACAGTGATGTCACGTCAGCATATTGGAATCCGGCAGGACTGGCGAATGATGATAAGAAATTTGATCTTGGCCTGATGCACTCTGAATATTTTGCAGGCATTGCCAAGTATGATTATATAGGACTGGCACTTCCGCTTCAAAACAAGTCGCTCAACCGCATTCTTGCCTTCTCTCTCATCCGCTTTGGCGTTGATGATATTCCCAATACACTCTTTCTTTATGATCCTGATGGAAGTATCAACTACAACAATATAACTTCATTCTCCGTGGCAGATTATGCTGCTATGATTTCCTATGCACAAAAGCTTAGTGTGAATGGATTGCGCCTCGGTGGCACAGTGAAAATTATTCATCGCACAGCAGGAAACTTTGCAACATCCTGGGGACTTGGATTGGACGCAGGAATTCAATACGAAAAAAATAACTGGCGGTTCGGCGCTATCGGCAAAGACATTACTACTACGTTCAATGCATGGTCATTCAATTTTACATCTGATGAACAAGCCATCTTTGCTTCCACCAATAATGTGATCCCGGAAAACTCTGTTGAACTCACCTCACCGCGAATCATTATGGGTGCTGCGTACCTGTTTTCATTCTCAAAAACAAAAAGTATTACCCTCTTACCGGAAATTGATCTCGACCTCACGACCGACGGGAAACGTAATGTCCTCATACCGGGGAAACCAATTAGCATTGATCCGCGTATAGGTGTAGAAGCCGGATACAAACAAATTATTTATCTGCGTGCCGGCCTCAGCAACTTTCAAAAGGTGAGCGACATTGACAGCACCAGATCACTTACGGTGCAGCCGAACATTGGTGTTGGTTTGAAAATAAAAAGTGTGACAATTGATTACGCATTGACTAACCTGGGCGATCTTTCAGGCTCATTGTATTCAAATGTCTTTTCCTTGCGCATAGCTTTGAACAACGACAAAAATAAAATCATCAAATGAGGAAACTCTTACTACTTCTGATCTTAACGGGAGTTTTTTTCAAAGCACATTCTCAGCTCTACGGGAATGAATGGATCAATTACAGCCAAACGTATTTCAAGTTCCGCATTCTGCAGGATGGACTATATCGCATTCCATACTCCACGCTTCAGAATTTTGGAGTGCCGGTGAATTCCATTAACGGAAGTAATATTCAGATTTTCGGAAGGGGACAGGAAGTTCCGATCTATGTTACGGCTTCGGGAATTCTTGGTACCAACGATTACATCGAGTTCTACGCTGTTCACAATGATGGATACTGGGATTCAACCCTTTATGCTGATCACACATGGCAGGCAAATGACAAGTTGAGCTTGTTCACTGACTCTGCATATTACTATCTCACGTGGAGTATTGTTCCGAGCACCAACCACATCATCGACGCAGCAAACAATATCTCGAATCCTCCGCAAAAAGAAGCGTATTGCTGGTACACATCTTCCCGTGTGGGAGGCAAAGAACGAATCTCCGGCACTCAATTGAATCGAGGTGCGTTGGCGCTTGCAGGACAGTTGCTATGGGATTCTGATTTCAGTAACACTGAAGGGTACACGGATTACGGTTTCAACAAATCAAATAAAGACTACACAGTCAATACTCCGCATCCATACTTATCGGGTCCGCCGGCAGAATTAAAGACTGCAATTAACGGCGACCTCGATGATGACCATTACATGATAATTAATGTGAATGGTAATCAACTCTGGTCAGGAAGTTATTCTTTTTATATCATGACACGATTGGATCTTTCGATTCCTACGCTCTCATGGTTAACTGCCCCTACAACTGTTCTGGAATACTCTACGGCAGCATCACCATCTGTGAATGATTATAATTCTGTTCCATGGTTTGATTTGAAGTATCCGCGTGAATTTGATTTTGATAATAACAATGCTTTGCGTTTCAGCCTGACATCCAACGGCGCCAATCAGTATCTCGAGATCGGTGATTTTGATGAAGCGGGAACCACACCGATCCTTTATGATTTGACTGAAAAGTTGCGGTTGACCGCGGTGGTTGAGAATGACACAGAAAAATTTCTTCTCCCTCCTTCCTTACAACCCGAGCGACAATTGTTCCTTATTGCAAATGACACGCTGGCCATTCGCAAAGTGGATTCACTGTGGACCGTACACTTTGTAGATTATTCTCTTCCTGCGAACCAGGGAAACTTCATCATCATCTCGCATCCGAAATTGATGAATGACAGTTTGGGCAATAATTATGTGGAACAGTACAGAGCATTCAAAGAAGATGCTTACTATTATCCTGACCTTCCTTACAAAGCAATTGTCGTGAACATCAATGATCTGTATGATGAATTTGCTTACGGAATCCGATTTCATCCTTCAGCCATCAGAAAGTTTTCACACTACATCTATGACACATGGCTGCCACAGCAGCAGCGCTACGTATTTATTATCGGGAAGGGAATTGAGTATTCAGTAATGAACGATTATCCATCAACAAAACCGGTTTCCTACGTTCCAACATTTGGTCTTCCCGGCTCTGATGAACTTCTTACATCAATAGGTTATTCCCCGAGGCCGCTATTTCCTGTGGGAAGACTTTCTGTGCTGAATGCAGAAGAAATTTTACCATACCTCACCAAGGCAAAAGATTTCATGCTGGCACAACACGTTCCAAATCCAACGGTAGCTAACTCTGCATGGATGAAACAGGTGATGCATTTATGTGGCGGAAGCAGCCAGGCTGATCAAAGTTATTTCGGCGGAGTCCTGCATTCATTTGAGGTAATTATCGAGGATACATTATTCGGCGGAAATGTTACCTCATTCTTTAAAGACAACAACAATCCTATTGAACTGGCAACGAATGCGCAAATTGATTCGCTGCTAAAGAATGGTGTTTCGCTCATCACTTTCTTCGGTCACTCTTCTTATAATTCTTTCGACTTCAATTTGGATAAGCCGGAAGATTATCACAATGACGGAAAGTATCCGTTGCTGCTTACCAACGGTTGCCTGATCGGAAATCTGTTCACATCCATCCATGGCATGTCCGACGAATTTGTACTTGCTGATCACAGCGGTGCCATTGGATTTCTTGGTCCTGCTGTTTTTTCCGTAGCCAGCAGTTTGGATTTATACAGTACCAATTTCTACATCAATTTGTCTGCACATGAGTATGATAAGCCCATGGGTGATGTCATTCAACAAACTATCTCGGATGTGTACGCACAGGGAGCCACGATTGACAAAGCAACGGCAGAGCAGATGCTTTTCGCCGGTGATCCTTCTTTAAAGCTTAACACCCATCCCAAACCTGACTACGATCTCGAATCACAAAACGTCACGTTTGATCCCGCAACCGTTTCTGCAGGGCTCGATTCATTTTACCTGCAGATCATTACCTACAATCTCGGCAGAGCCATTCCCGATTCTATTTATGTAGATGTGAAACGAACCCTTCCGGGCGGCACTGAGGAATTTCTTTACCACAAAAAAATTAAATCACCCCATTACTGTGATACGCTTCGCCTCGTGATTAAAACTGAGGCGAACCAGGCATTTGGAATGAACAATTTTTACATCAAGGTAGATGCAGGCATCAACGATTCTACAGCCAATGGAGATGTAGATGAAATTTCCGAGTTGAACAATATCCTTACCCCTACCCTATTTATTAACTCCGATGATATTATTCCTGTGTGGCCGTATAATTATTCCATTGTAAGCGCGCAAGGCGTAATGCTGAAGGCTTCTACGGTCAATGCATTCGCTGCTCAAAAACAATACGTGATTCAATTAGATACCACGCAATTCTTCAACAGTCCTCTTCTTCAAACCAAAAAAATTCTGCAGATCGGCGGGGTAGTGAAATGGACGCCCACTCTCACGATGACAGACAGCGTGGTCTATTACTGGCGCACAAGCGTTGACACTCTTTATGGCAATCACACTTTCACATGGCATAATGCATCATTCATTTACCTGCCGGGATCTTCGCCGGGATGGAATCAATCGCATTACTTCCAGTTTCTTTCCACCATTCAAACACAGGGGAATATCGAGTTGCCTTCGAATAGAGTTTTCAAGTATGTTGATGACATAAAAACCATTGGCGTTTATAACGGCAATACGCTGTGGGTTGGAGGACCACTACAGTTAGATGATCCTGCTTTTTATCTCAATGGAGTTCGTATCGGAAAATGGGATTGCGCGAATTGCGGAGCTTCAATGCAGTTTGCAGTAATAGATTCACTCACCGGAGTTTTCTGGAAAAACTATAATGATGCAGCGAACTGTTCTCCTGCTTACTATGGGAGCACACAGTGCAAAGTAGGTTTCCGGTCGTATTTCTTTTATCCAACAATACTGCATCCATACATTGAAGACATGAAAACATTTCTTATCGATACGATCCCCGATGGCGATTACATCTTTATGATGTCGAATAATGATATGGGAGTCTATAACTGGAATGATACCATGAAACAAATTTTCACTGATCTTGGACTGTCAAAAATTCAAACTATTACTTCTGATGTTCCATACGTGGCATTCTTCAAGAAACATGATCCGGATTATCCTATTTATGAAGTGGTCGGCGACACATTTACTTCTATCATTGATACCAACTTCAATTTTTCAGGAGAGTGGAATGATGGCTACATCGAATCGCCATTGATAGGTCCTGCTGCTTCATGGACTTCATTGCACTGGAAAGCACATTCAATTGAACCGGGCTCTGATATCACTTCATTGCAACTTATCGGCGTGAATAATAGCGGGGCTGAAACGGTGTTGTCGAATAATGTATTGGCTTCTGATACTTCTATTTCGGGAATCAGCGTGAGTCAGTATCCGTATTTAAAACTAAGAATGAATTGCCTTGATACTACTTTCCGAACACCCATTCAATTGGATTACTGGCGCATTAATTATCAGCCTGTACCGGAAGCAGCGTTGAATCCGGCGCTCTATTTTTCTCTGAATGATACCGTGAATCAATTCACTGCCATGAAACTTTCCTGTGCGGTAGAAAATCTCACACCCTGGAATATGGATAGCATGCTGATGAAATACCAGATCACCGATGCAACGAATGTGCTGCACACTTATACCAAACGGTACGGACCGCTCGCAGGGAACGATACCATGCATGCACAGTATGATTTTGAAACAGCATGCAACTGCTATACAGGCACTGATTATTTGTATGTGGAAGTGAATCCGGACAATGATCAGCCGGAGCAATACCATTTTAACAACATTGGCATCATCAGCTTCCACGTGGTCCCCGATAATTTGAACCCTATTCTCGATGTCACTTTCGATGGCATGCACATTATGGACGGCGACCTCGTTTCCGCGAAGCCGGATATTGAAATCATGCTGAAGGATGATAACAAGTTTGTGCCCATGAATGATACCTCGGAATTCAAGATCTATTTTATTTATCCCGATGGCTCGCACCATAACGTTACGTTTGACAATGTTCACGCCTTCTTTTACCCTGCCGACTCCACCAATCTCACGAAGGACAACACCGCGCGTGCAGAATTGAAAGCGGAATTCTTAACGGATGGAAAATATCAAATTGTCGTGCAGGGTTATGATCGCAGCGGAAATGCTTCCGGCGATAATGCGTATCGTATTTCATTTGAAGTGATCAATAAGCCGATGATCTCGAACGTCTTCAACTATCCGAATCCTTTCACCACATCAACGCGGTTTGTGTTCACGCTCACGGGCTATGAAACTCCGCAGCAGATGAAGATTACCATCTACACCATTACCGGTAAAGTGGTGAAAGAAGTTTTCCTCGGGCAACTCGGTGACATCCATGTCGGCAATAACATCACTGACTTTTCTTATGATGGTACCGATCAGTTCGGTGATAAGCTCGCCAATGGTTTATACTTCTACAAAGTGGAAGCCGTGCTAAACGGTAAAAGGATGGATCATTATGACAACAGCACCGATCAGTATTTCAAGAGAGGTATCGGGAAGATGTATTTGATGAGATAAGATTTCCCGATCGAATCGCGATCGCGGATTATTCCTTTACGATTTTCTGCATCGAAGAAAAATTATCACCGGAGGTTGCCTTCACAAAATAAATTCCGCCGGGAAAATTTCTCAGGTTGATCGAATATTCTTTTTGCTGAGTGGAAGTTTCCAATTCATAGCTCAGAATTTTTCTCCCATCGAAAGAATAAAATGTAAGTACAATATTGTCTTCCAAATTCAGGACTTCAGCTTCCAATTCATCCCGGACCGGATTTGGGAAAACATGTATGGCAGGTGTTGAATCTTCAATCGCGTCAATGACGGTTGCATTCCCCTTTGTGAATAAAATGTCTTCACAAACGGATGTATCACAGAAAATATAGTGGAACTTAAGACAAACAGTTACTACACTACCATCTTCTATTTTACCAAAAGGAAAAGTGACAGGATTTACCGAAACCGATGTGCCCCCCATAATCCAGGTGAATTCCATTCCTTCACAAAAATCAGTTCTGGTGCATACGAGAAAATATTCTTCTCTTGTTTGAGAATACAGAAGCTCGTAGTCAAAGGATGGACTACAGACAAATGAAGAATCACAACCGCTTGCGACAGTAGTGTCCTGGCCAATTATAACATTGAACTCAAAACTGTATTGACCGCCAGTATAAACGACAACTGTATAATCACCAAGAGCAGTATAGACGTAACTTGTTGTATAAGGCGTTTCGCTGCTGGTCCACGTTGCCTGATCGCCGTTCCCAAAAAACACTTGCGTGGCAACAGTAGCACCATAGCAATATTCACCGGTAAAACCGCTGGTCATCACTAAGGTGTTACCCTGCATTTGATGACTCAGATAAAAGTGACAACCCTTGCGGGGTATTGAATTAGCTGAAGAGTGAAAGTTGATCAGCAGGATTGCTGCGAGAAGAACGTAGAGTGTCTGCTTCATGTAAATTAATTTAGTCGCAGTAGCAACGCGGGACATAGAAAGATATTTTGCGTTGCCGGGATTCACTGTAAGCTATTTCCTCACTGTATCTTTGCGAAACAATCCATGGCAAAGATTTCAATCAACATCAAAGAAGCGAAAATCGAGAAGCCCGAACTCATTGCGGGCATTGATCTCGGCACTACCAATTCTCTCATAGCATTCGTCAATAAGGAAACCGGCAACGCTGAGACTGTGAAAGAAGCAGGAAGGAATTCACTTGTTCCTTCCATTGTGCATTTTGATCAAAATGGAAATGTAACGGTTGGCTCAGAAGCAAAACCATTTCTTATCAGCGATCCGCAGCGCACAATTTATTCTGTCAAGAGATTGATGGGAAAATCATACAAGGATGTTCGCGGGCACGAAGATTATTTTGGTTATAAAATAATTGATGAAGATGAAGAGAAGCTTGTGAAGATTCGTGTCGACAATAAATTCTACTCACCGATTGAATTGTCATCATTCATACTGAAAGAACTGAAAGCGCGTGCTGAAAAAGTTTTGACAGCAAAATCCGGTGAGCGTACAGAAGTGAAGCGAGTAGTAATTACTGTACCGGCCTATTTCAACGATTCGCAACGGCAAGCTACGCGTGACGCCGGCAAACTTGCAGGACTTGAAGTGCTGCGCATCATCAATGAACCAACGGCTGCTTCACTTGCTTACGGAATTGGTCTGGATAAAAATGAAGAACGCACAATCGCTGTCTACGATCTCGGCGGTGGCACCTTCGACATTTCCATTCTCAAAATCCATCCCGATGCATCGGGGGGAATTTTCGAAGTGCTCTCCACTAACGGCGATACCTTTCTGGGTGGCGATGATTTTGACAGAGCCATTGTAGATTTTTGGCTGAAGAAAAATAAGGTGAGCAAAGAAGAATTTCTTGATAACAAATCACTAAGTCAGGCGCTGCGACTAAAAGCGGAAGGAGCAAAAATTTTTCTCAGCAATCATAACCAATATGACCGTTCAAGCGAAGGTCATCCTGAGCACTTCGACAAGCTCAGTAAAAGTTTTATCGACTTGTCCCGAACTTTTCGGGAAGGATGGCATACCAGCATGATGCAGAATTTTGATTTCGATATTTCAAGAACTGAGTTCGAAAGCATCACACGCCACCTGATTGACAAAACCATTTCTTGTGTTAAGAAAGCATTGAAAGATGCAAAGCTTGATGCATCAGCCATTGAAAGTGTGGTCATGGTGGGAGGAGCCACCCGAATTCCTTCTGTAAAAAAAACGGTCTCTGAATTTTTCGGCAAAGAAGTATATGACAAAATAAATCCTGATGAAGTGGTGGCACTCGGCGCGGCCATACAAGCAGATGTTCTCGCCGGAAACCAGAAAGATATTTTGTTGCTTGATGTCACTCCCCTTTCACTCGGCATTGAAACAATGGGTGAATTAATGGATGTAATAATTCCGCGCAACTCAAAAATTCCAACGAGCGCGGCACGTCAATACACCACTTCAAAAGACGGGCAGGTGAACATGAAAATCGCCGTGTACCAGGGCGAGCGCGATGTGGTGAATGACAATCGCAAGCTCGCTGAATTTATCCTCACCGGAATTCCTCCCATGGCTGCAGGACTTCCGAAAATAGAAATCAGTTTCATCCTGAATGCCGATGGCATTTTAAAAGTGCGCGCCAAAGAATTGCGCAGCGGCACAGAGCAAGCCATAGAAGTAAAGCCTCAATACGGATTAACAGACGAAGAAGTAGAAAAAATGCTTTTCGATTCCATTACTCATGCGCGTGATGACATGCAAGCACGCGCACTTCTCGAAGTGCGCACCGAAGCGCAACAGGTTCTTCAGTCAGCAGAAAAATTTCTGAACAAAAATTCAGAGCTATTGAATGAAGATGAAGTTGCAGGAATTCGTTCACACATGAAAGCGCTGGAAGAAGTTATAGAAAGCAGCGACAAAGATTTGATTCACGTCCGCCTCGATGAGTTGAATGAATTCACACATCCCTTTGCGCATCGGGTGATGGACCAGGTGATTTCGGCGGCGATGAAAGGCAAGAAAGTTTAGTTGGAGCCCCAACTTTGATAATTAAAAATTACGCACGGCGCGCACAAAATTCGGGTGGCTCTTAAATTCAGGCTGCTGTTGGCCGGTGGTAAACAGTTGCGCCCAGGCATTATGGTTATTGTGCTCGCTGGAACTCCAATAGACGTCATCAGTAAAACCACCAATTGAAGTCCGATTAATATACAACTGGTTAAGCTCCTCCTTACTTGGTAAATACCAGTCATTGTAGCCACCTGACATTAGCTGGGTGCAAAGATCAGCAGCAATGCCATCAGTGAAGCAGGTGTTTTCTATATCTATGGTGTTTTGATACCCTGTGCCGATGGCTGTGCCACTCGCTCCCATGGTTTGTATTCCTTCACATCCCCACTCTGCCCCAACGCTTTGGTCCATTGATTCAGCAATTATTCCGTGTATGTTAGTGCTGTCAATATACGCTATCACTCCACCCTGGTACAATTGGCCAACTGTAAAAATTGTTTGAGGAATTATGAAACTCACTTCATTGCCATAAGCAGTGCCTATACTGGTTGTTGCATAAGCGCGCACATAACAAGTTTCACCTACCGTTAAGCCAGCGAGATTTAATATGACTGTAAAGCTTCCTATTCCAGTACCGGCATCAACTTTGGAACCGACTATAGTCGGATTGCTTAGAGTGCTAAAGCAAATACCTCTCGCTGTAACATTATATCCTCCGCCACTGGTGATATTGCCTCCCGATTGTGCTGTCAGTTGCCCGATGATACTTACGGTATCAGTAGTTAATGTCGGCAAAAACGCAAGATCATCTCCGCCATTGTCCTTTTTACATCCGGCAGTTGCAACGATTACTGCCAGCACGTAAAGTAAATTCTTAAACCAAAATTTACGAAGCTTTTTCATTCGTGAAATTTATGAATCAAGTCTGCTTTAAATTGACAAACGAATTTAACCATTTTTTAATAGGTGCAGCGCTTTTATACTTTGCTTTTCAGGTTTGTGATTAATGATGTGATAAAGAATCAACGGTCGTAGAAATTCCATTATTTTAACGAGCAATAAACCAAACTTCATGGCAGGAGAAAAAGATTTTTGGGATAAAACAGAAGTGCTCACTAAGGTATTTACGGGAATAGTATTGGTCATCATCGGCTTCATCATAAAAAACGGAGCCGATAAAATTGCGCAGGCGAACCAGGAAAGCCAGATCATTCAAAAACTGATAGAAGATCTGACGGCGGAAAAATCCACCACCCGAAATGACATAGCGCTGATGACGCTTGAGCACTACCTGCTCAGGGAAAACAAAAATTCGCTCGATGAAAGCAACCGAAAATTTTTGTCAAACATTGCTGAGTCAATTCTGAGTGCACGCTTAATGGAGGATTCAACACTTCAGTCTGATAATCAATTTTCCATTCAGGTCCTGAAGGAGTATGATACTATTCGCTACAAACAATTCTATACCGATTTGCAACTCCGGAAAATCAAAAACAACACTCCCAAAGACATCGTTACTGACCCAATCAAAAGAGTTCCCATTGGTAATTCAACACCTGAAGAATTCATAGCGATAAGAACCATTGCGAAAAAATTAGTTTACATTCAATATGCAGACAGCAGCAATAAACCGGCAATACAAAAACTGCAGGCAATGTGTAATAAGAAAGGATGGTCAGCGCCGGAAATTGAAAATGTGAGAGGCAGTTATCACAACACCATCAGGTATTTCAATCAAGAAGACAGCACGTATGCGAAAAAAATAAAGCACATTGCTGACAGCGTTTTGCAAACCTCATTCAGTGTAGTGCCGGATATCTCGACAAAATACATAGTGCCTACTGGACAGGCGGAGATTTGGATTGGAAAATAATTTGAGTATCAGTTTAGCAAATCAAGCGCTGCTTTGAATTCATCAGTGGTGGTTGGCTGAAGGGTGAAGCTCATCTGTAAATTATTAGTCACAGTGAAAGGAACAAACGCTGAATATAAAATGCTGTCCTTTACTCCTAAAGCGACTAATGTTCCGCTTGAATCCATTGGAGCATTGTTATTAAATGCACTCGCTGAACTCGCATAGAGTTGAATTGCTGCATTATCCCTGAGAATGAGATAGCACACAGTTTCATAATCGGAATTATTAAGAGTAGAATTCGCTTGAATAACAGGGAAGAGAGGTCCAAACCAGGTATCGCAATTGATCCAGCCCAACCAATTACTGTTGTAGAGATATGAAGTTGCCTCGATGAAAATTTGTGAGTAAAAATTATCTGGTCCATAGCCTGAGGAATCTGGTGGTACTGAGTCAATCTTTGACCAATTCAGTCCATTGGTCGAATTTACGAATGCGTTCATGGTGTAATCAGGAATAGCAGTCGGCAATTGAGCAGAGTAACTTTTCCCATTCGCCATAGATAATTCCTCATTTCCCTGGAATGCGGTGATTGAAAGCATTCCGCCGGACTTCAAAGGAGCGCTATCATTCATAGTTGAAAGGTTTGAAAGAAGCATGTCAGATTTCTTATACACCTCACGAAGCAGAACTGAAACATTACCCGTCACTGTGCTTCCATTGACATGTTTGAAAGCGTAATTCGGGAATGTAATCTTCGTTCCCTGTGATCCGATGATCATTCCTCCTGAAGAAGCGTTAAGCGTGAAGAGTTGTGTCGGCACACCGTTCTTCGCAAAAAAATCTGACATCGATCCGTAATGTTCATTCGTTACAGGGGTAGTATCATCTTTCTTTGCGCAACTGAACATCAATGCAACAACGAAAATGATAAGGGAGAGCAGGAGTCTTATTTTCATATAAAATAATTTTCGACAAAGGTGAATGACTTATTTACAACTATCTAATACTAATTGATAAGATCTTACGCGCTCAAAAATTGCAATGGGCAACAAATTCGATTTGATCGTATGGCCAGTTGAAGAAGAAAATTTTCCTGCAACTCCTTGTATTTTTACTGCCGACAAAAAACATTCTCATGCAGCGTTCTTACATCATCACGATCTTATTCCTCATCCTTGCCCTCATTTTCACGTTTCAAAATACTGCAAGCATCTCCATGAAATTTCTTTTTTGGAATTTCACAGGGTCGCTGGCGCTCAATACCGTCATCATTTTTTTCGTTGGCCTCACCGGCGGATGGTTTATGGGATGGAGCAACGTGTGGAATAAGAATAAAGAAATCCGCACACTAAAAAAACAAGTGGCTGAACTTTCAAAACCTGTTCCTCCACCCGCCAAATAATCGAACAACCCAATCGCCGAATTACCCAATTGCCGAATAACCCATTACCCTCCTCGCTTTAAATTTTCTATGTTTACCTCTGAAGCGGTGCTATGGCATATTCAAAGATCAGGGTGCTCATGCTGTGTTGGGAATTTCCGCCGATGCTCACAGGAGGATTAGGGCCTGCGTGCTATGGGTTAGCGAAGGCCCTCGCTTCGTTCACCGATCTCAAGATTGTTCTTCCGCGCAGCGATCTCAATTTCAAAATGAAGAAGGTGAACATACTTGGCTTGAATCATTTTGATTTTGACGGAAACACAAATGAACTCGTGCTGCCCGATTTCAAATGGTTTCTTGCTGATGAATATATCACACCTGAAATTGAAGAGCGACCTGCTGAAGTCAGGCTTCCATACTCCAACACTGAAGTAAGCGGCCATGAATTGAAATCGCTTTTCAACGATGAAGATTCTTACGGACCCAACATCATGCGCAAAGTGCAGGCCTATGCTGATGCGGCTGAGCGACTCACTGACCTTATCGAGTTCGATGTGATTCATGCCCACGACTGGATCACCTATCCCGCCGGCATCCGCCTGAAGAAAAAAACCGGGAAACCCTTACTCGTTCACGTACACTCACTCGAAACCGATCGTGCGCATCCTGAAGCGCGCAATCAAACGTATAACATCGAGAAGGAAGGAATGATGGCTGCAGACCGCGTGTTGCCGGTGAGTGAATACACCAAGCACTCCATCATTGATTATTACGACATTGACCCGGCAAAAATTTTTCCGGTGTACAATGCCGTTGAAACCACTACTGTTTTTCGCGAAGAAAGAACTGACAATGAAAAACACATTTTATTTCTCGGAAGAATCACGCGGCAAAAGGGTCCGAAGTTTTTGTTTGAAACCATGACCAAGCTTTGCCGGCAAATGAGCAACGTCAAATTTTACATAGCAGGAACCGGGGATCAATCCGATACACTCCGCCACGAAATAGAGCAGGCGGGCATTTCAGAGCATGCGGTGTTCACGGGCTTTGTGAAGAAAGATAAA
>Ga0134121_10000559_pt1 | contig 41719 bp, 36 predicted proteins | sample KB301_FD_96463 | JGI IMG/M metagenome (GOLD analysis project Ga0134121, IMG submission 96463) | Terrestrial soil microbial communities without Nitrogen fertilizer from Kellogg Biological Station, Michigan, USA - KB3-0-1 | ecosystem: Environmental > Terrestrial > Soil > Unclassified ...
ACCTGTTTTAAGCACCTGCTGGTACTCTGAAAGATACATATTTTGCGGATAGGCTTCTTCAATTGTTTTTCCTACGACGTGCTCTGCTTTTTTTCCAATAAATTTTTCGCATGCCTTGTTAATGCTGATGAACCGGAGCGAGCGGTCGAAGGAGAAAAATAAGTTGGGCATGTTTTCCATGACTTCATCATAGCGTACTTCACTTTGCAGAATAATATTCTGCGCGGCAATCTTCTCCTGCATTTCAATATTCTTTTTACTCTCGGAAATATCAGTTGCTACTGCGCAAACTGCAAAAACATTATCGTCAGCGTTGAAAAGGGGAAACTTTGATGTGTGATAGGTGTGGCTGGTCCCGTCAGCATGCTTAATTACTTGCTCAAACTCTATCGCATGCTTCTGTTCAATGACAATGTGATCGGTTTTTCTTACTTCCGCTGCTTGTTCTTTTGGCAGGTGATTAAGTGAGTCCGTCCCGATCAGTTCGCTTGCCTTTAGGTTAAGTATCTTCTCCTTCTGCTTGTTAATCATCAGGAACTTTCCTTCGAGGTCTTTGATGTAAATGAGTGAGCTGGTATGATCCATAATACCCTTTAGCAAACCTTCGCTCTCTAACAATTTTTTGCGACTCAGTGACTGCTGTGTGATATCCCTGAAAACCAAAACACCACCTATGATCTCCCCTTTATCGTTATGAATAGGTGCTGCACTGTCAACTATAATGAGTTGTGTTTTATCTTTTTTGATTAAAACGGTGTGGTTGGAAAGCAGTATCACCTTATTTTCTTTCAATGCCTTCTTAATAGGATTTTCAACCGGAATATGAGTATGCTCGTCTATTGCATCAAATATTGAGTCAATCTGTTTGTCTTTTGCATCCAGGGTCGCCCAGCCGGTGAGGGTTTCGGCACCTTTATTCATGAATGTTATTTTACAGGCTTTATCGGTAGTAATAACGGCTTCTGTTGTGCTCAATAGTGTTTTGGAGAGCCAGTCCTGGCTGATGTATAATTCGTCCGTCCACTTTTTATTTTGCCGGTTCAAGCGGATGCGCGCAAAAAACAATATAACAAGAAGCATCAATATAAATGATCCGATGAGAATCGTTTCCAATGAAAGCGCCCTTTGCTGTGAATAATCCTGTGCTTCTTCAAGTGCATAAAAATGCAGCCCAAAAAGAATGAGCAACAAACATGCAATCGCCATGAAAACAAATGCGACAGGTGAGAGGCGTATCGGTTTTTTCATAAACCTGAATTGGTAGCAAAGATGCAACCTACTCTACGTGAAAATGTTATACAATTATTTCAAAAAGTTACATAATTCCCACAATTGAAGATGATGAAAGATGAGTACCCACGCCTGAAATCACTGCGAATTTGTTGTAAAATGGGGAAAAAGAGGAGGATTGATAGAAAATTCCGGCCGTAAACTCAAATTCTTCAGAAGAATCCGGAAGATACCCGAAGAATTCATGAGTTCGGACTTATTCAGATCATGTAAAGAGAGAATCACCAAGGTCGCGTGTGCCGGCCACTAAACAAATTTCTTCTTTCACCGGTTTAGAACATTCATTGAGACTGCATTTCTCACTCAAAGCTGAAATTAAACCGGCATTGTCAGAATAAATAAAAACAGTACTTCCTCTCTCTGTTAATTCATCCGACTCATATAGGAGCGATTTACCGGACAATGAATGTTCCCGGAGATAATTTTGAAAGAACTCGAATATTTCAGTCTCTGATTCTGCTGCTGTATCATGCAGAGAAAAATTGACACTGTACCAATTCATGTGTGTGTGCCTGCGTATTTAATGTCTGATGTGTGTGTGCTTAGTGTGTGTGGGTGTATGCGTACTTAGTTTGTATTGTGTGTATGCGTGTTCAGTGAATATTGCGTGTGTGCGTGTTCAGTGAATATTGTGTGTGTGCGTGTTCAGTGTGTATTGTGTGTGTGCGTGTTCAGTGTGTATTGTGTGCGTGCGTATTCAGAGTGTATTGTGTGCGTGCGTGTTCAGTGTGTATTGTGTGCGTGCGTGTTCAGTGTGTATTGTGTGCGTGCGTGTTAGTGTGTATTGTGTGTGTGCGTGTTAGTGTGTATTGTGTGTGTGCGTGTTAAGTGTGTGTGCGTGTTAAGTGTGTATTGCGTGCGTGCGTGTTCAGTGAGTATTGTGTGTGTGTGCACGTTCAGCGTGGGTGTATTTTGTACCTGTGAGTATCCTTTCTCAGATATTCTATACTTGTACTCTTCTTTTAAAATAAGGTTACACATAGAATAATAATGATATAAACTTAAGAAGATGCAGGTGAAGGGGAAGGGAAGGGATTGGGAGTGAAAGTGAAAAGGAAAATCAGCAATCAACTTTCACTTCTGAATTATCTTTCTAAGTCATCCGGTTCATTTTATGACTGAGCCGGAGCGGCATCATCAAAAATTTTTTCAATCATTTTATGCGTGAGAGGCTTAGAATGAAATCCTTTAACGCTCTCATATTGCTTTGAGTGCTCTATGTCATTCTCATCTATTGAGGAAGTGAGAATGTGAATACTGAACTTTTCCCGGATGGATTCATCCAGCTTTTCAAAAGCTTTTAAAAACCCCCAGCCATTGAGCACGGGCATATTAAGATCAAGAAGCAAGACAAAATTATCTTTCTGGGTGCGGGCACCGTCTTCGTCCTCAATCCATTCTAATGCTTCTAAGCCATTTTCAAATACAAATATTTTTGCATTAGGTATGGTGCGTTTAAAAACCATATTGCACAACTGGATTGTAACGAGGTCGTCGTCAACGAGAATAATGTTTCTTGATTCACTCAATGCCATAAGTGCTGATGAAAGAAAATGATCAGATAAAGAGTAATACCTACTTTCTTTAGTGTTTCTTCGGACTTTGTTTGTGAGTTCGGGAGCTGGAAACTCTTATCGCAATTTACTCCGTGCGATAGTAAGGCTAAGATATGCTATTTAATCACCTCTGAAAAATCATTTTTGGAAAATATCTTACCAGGGGTGTTAACTTCTTGCATGAGGATAGGTCAGAAGTCAAACGTAAAATGCAAGGGGAACTTAACTTCCAGACGTGAAAGATGAGAGATGCTCTGCGAAGATTGACTTCTTTCCATTATTTTGCCCCCAAATAAAATAAGAATGATTCAACTCGATTTTAAAAAAGTGAATGAGGCCGCCATGGTGCTGCGTTCAATGAAGAATCCTTTGCGACAGAAATTGATCAAACTAATTGATGAGGAGCCGGGCATTATTGTTACTGACATTTTTGTGAAACTGCGATTAGATCAATCTGTTGCATCACAACATTTGGCGGTGCTCAGGCAAGCTGGTATTGTTAGAACAGAAAGAGAAGGTAAATCAATTCACTACTATATTGACCACGATAACATCAAAGCAATTTCACCATTAGTGGATCAACTGGCAGTGTTTTTTAGGGGATAGCGCTGGTGCGCACGAGTATGGTTTCTGCAGCTTGCTGGAAATTGATTTTATTTAGTTTGTTGTTTGAATTTTTTATAGGGCACAAGTCCTCTGCGCATATTGCTCTGTTTGAGACTTGCGCCAGTCAGAGGAGTAGATGAATACGAAACTCTTCGATGGTTGATTCATCGCTGTTCTTTAGCGCCCCGATTTTTTTCGCAACGCTTTTCATAACGCAGTTTGGTAGTAAGAATATATTCACGTGTTAGAGGCACGACCCCTGCTCGCGCATTAAGCTTCGCAAAGCGCCGGCCAGGGGTGATTGAAAATGTGTGAATCATGTAACATTTTTCAAGAATTATGTAACACTTCCTTAGGGCACAAGTTTATATTTGCCCGTTTTCTGAAATATTTTATCAACCCTTCACCACGCGCACGGCAGAAAATCAGGAAAACAAACCAAGTCCTTATAAATAAGGCAAGGTGCGAAAAGCATTACGTGCATTCAAAAAGATTTTTCAGGAGGAAGCTGAAAATCCTTCGCTCACCTAAATCCCGATTCATCAGGATGAAGGCGGGCTTAAAACAGAGTAAGCACCCGGAAGCCGAAAAGGGAACGAGTAGGCAAATCAAAATAAATCTATAAAAATGGAATCACAACAAAAATCCCATGGAGCCACAATGCAACCCAGAATGCGTGAACTGCATTCAAAGCTAACGAAATTAGGCACGCAAAATGAACTTTTGCTTATCCTTGAAAAGAAAGGATTAACTACGCCGGTACAATGGTATTTTATAAAGCAAGACATTGAAGCCTTGCATCAGCTTACAGATTTAGTTCAATTCAAAGTTGAATCCCTTCTTGAAGGATGCAATATGATCATTAACGAAAACAGGTAAGTTTTGTCCACAGCCGGCACCCTTGCCGTATCACTGTTTTCCAAAAACAAAAAGCCCGAAGCGTGTTGTCACGATTGGGGCTTTTTGTTTTTGTTCTTGATGCTGTTTCTGATCTGCCTTCGCATTAGCTTTTATAAAAAAACAGGTGGTAGCGACTTCTCGGCAAGTTTCGGCATTACAATACTTCGCGAGGGGCAAGGAATTTAGTCTTGCAGAGGCTATTGAGGGCCATACCATCCACGGCAGCCCGAATCTTTCGGCATGTAAGAATCAAAAAGATCAGTTTAATCCGCCCCGCTTGCGTTTCAATTCTTCGAGGGCTTCTTTCTTTCGGTCAAGCTCAACTTTTTTTTCATTGATCTCTTTCTCTTTCTCTATAATGCTGGTTTCAATATCGGCCTTTTTCTTTTGAAGATCCTTTTGGTCGCTTAATAAATGTTCATAGTCTTTTTCGGTGCTATTTACCTCATCCGTCTGGCTGGTGATCAGGAGGTCAAGAGAAAAGACAGTGACATCTTTTACGAAAGAGTTGAGAAAAATTTTTACATGCTCGGTGATTGTGCTATCCGATTCAGCGCTCGTAAAATTATCATACCCCTTCGAGACTGCCATATATACAATACTGGTGTTCTTGTTTTCACCCTTATCTACCTTGGTGTAAATGTCCACTTTTTCAGTCGCAATTTCTGAAAGTGTGACGGCTTTATAACTCGTGACACCGTTATGTGTTTTACCATCTAACCCTGAGCGTTTCAGCCGTTGCTCGAGAGCGCTGGTAGTAATATCAACGGGCTGGTCAATTTGTATCATCACCGCATTTCGGTTTTCCTTTTCAATAATGGTGGAAGTAATCGTGGCTTGAGAATAAATGGTGAGGGAGGAGAAAGTGATGGCAGCATAGATCAGGAGTACTTTTAGAGTGTTCATGACAAGGGAGGTTTTGAGTGAATTAATTTATGTTTTAAGGTTAGCACTTAGCAAAGATAATAGTTGCATAGATTTGGCAAAATAGATTCTGATAAGAAATTTCTTTCTCCGGTACTGCGGGAAAAATTGAAAGTGGAATGCAGTGGAATTGGCGCTCCGGAGAATTTTAACGAGCGGTATTCCGGAAGAAAATAATTTGGGCTCAGTAACACCTCAATTGACTTTTGAGATCTTTAAATTTACAGGGGGAACAAGTGCAGGAAAGTCAAGCTATTTGATTCGCAGATTACTTTTAACGATCACTCCAGGAATGCAACAGAAGAAATGGAATGAAGCTAAACTTCAGTTGACAATTATTTTTTTGCTGTAAAATTTCTCATCACTTGAAATAAGAAGAAAGTAAACATCAGGAGCAAGATTTTTATTTCTGCTTACCACCAGTTTGTAATTGTCATTGTCAGGTAGCACAGCCTGGGAATAAAATATTTGCCCGATTCCGTTTTGTATAACCACCCGCGCGTGCTTATTTGCGAGACCGTTAATAGAAATATTTATTTCAGTGCCGTTTACAGGATTAGGGAAAACATCAATACTTGAATTCCCGGGTGAATTAATATCAACTGTCACAAGATTGGAATAGACATCTTTGCCATCAAAATCAGTTTGTTTCAGCCGGTAGTAGGATGAGCCGGAAAAAGGCAATTCATCAGTCATCTCATAAGCGTGCTGCAGCGGGCTGGTTCCGGCTGCCGGAACCAGGTTTCCCACGAGAGAAAATACTAAACCATCGTAAGAATGTTCTACCGTAAAATAATTGTTGTTGAGTTCTGTAGCAGTTGTCCATGCCAGCATTACAGTATTATTAAAGGGAGATGCAGTAAAACTTGTTAGTTCAATGGGAAGAGCATTTCCTCCTGTTTTTGAGGCAAAACTAAAATCGCTAAATGAGGTAACAACAGCATCACTTGATATGCTTCCACTCTCTGTGGAGGGGTTCGGACAACCTGCAGAAGTTGTAGTGACCAGATCATTATTATTTTCCCAGGCAATACCGTTCCAATGTGCCATTCGTAAATCAGAGCAATTACCTATAGCGCTCACAAGGGGATGCTCCCAAAACAAACTAACCTTAACATCTGAGGTCCCTTCCACCCTGTCTACAGTCCAATATTCCACCTCGCTGACATGGTGAAAGAAGTTTGGAATTTGTACAATCGTATAATTGCCATACCCGGTATGAAAGTATTGAGCGCTAAACTTATCTGTCATAAGAGCGGGAGCGCTTATTGCTACCCGCGCCCATGTTGTTCCATCTCCTACCGGGAAAATGAATGGATCATTGCCAATTTTTAGCATGGGTCCATTCACAAAACTGACCGCTGAACCAGAAGTGGATATTGCGCCATCCCTTAGAGTAAGAAGATTTGCAATTGTTGATGTAACAATTCCGCTTGTGAATGTAACCGAATATATAACTTCAACATTTCCGCTTAATACACTATTGCCCGATTGATTAAACTCTATCTTATTAAAAGTTTCGCCGCTTATATTTTGGGTTATAGAACCGTTGAAAGTCACCTGATTAATGTTAGGAGAATAAATGCCGGCATTGTCTGTCCAATTACCTGCTACATTAATGTTGGTTGCATTGTTTTGTCTTAACCTTTGACCAGAGTCAATAGTTAAGTTGTAAAAATTCCAGATTCCCGTTCCTGACATATTCAGTGTAGTAATACCATTAAATATAGCGGTTCCACCTGTAGCGTTATATATGCCGGTATTTAGCCAGGTGTGTTCGTTATCGAATTGAATGGCACCACCGGTTTGCGTAATTATATCCGTGGATAAATGCATCATAAGTGCTCCTTGAAAATAAGTGGTACCTCCTGAAATGTTGATGGTCATTTTAGCACCGTTGTAATTTCTAACATTTCCTTTACAAATCAGCTTACCTCCTGTATTCTCTAAAACCGGTGAATCATTGATTGATGAGGTGTTGAATTGTGTCACACCTTCTAAAGTAACGTTTCCACCTGAGATTGTAAATTTAGGAGCAGAACCCGGAGTATTACCTCCATCAAGAAGCAAGGATGGAGGGCCTGAAGATGTAGCGACCAGGGTTCCGCCTGTCATATTAATAAGGCTGGAAGCAATGCCGACACGCAGGCATTTCAGAGTGTACGTTGTTAATGAAGCTGCTCCGCTGATATTAAGTATTCCTCCATGATCGCACTGCGTTGCATCACCCACTACCATAATTCCTCCTGAAAAATTACAAGTGCCGTTATTATCAATTATAAAATCACTGCCCCCGGTAAGTGTTCCCGCAGTCATGATAAGTCGTGTGGCTATATTGCTTCCAAAGGGATTGATAGCTATTGTAGAGGAGGAAGTTAAATTAGCCTGAATAGTAAGTATTGCACCATTGTTAACTGATAAAGAATTGACAGTAAAAATAGAATTGGAACTTATTACAGGGCTTGCCTGTGCACCGGTATAATTAGAAGGGTCAATTATAATTGTACTTGTGCTGATTGGTAATGTGCCGCCTGACCAATTGGAAGCCGAGTTCCAATCGCTGTTTACATTGCCCGTCCAGTTTTTCGGGGCGCTCAATGCGTTGGGGTGAAAGCTTAGGAAGATGATGATGCTAAAAGATGTGGCAGAGCAAAATCTGAAAATATTCGTGCGAGAGAATGGTGTCATTAAATATACTTTTTATATCAGATAAATTGAGGTAATACAAGGTGTACTCATTTATGCCAATAATGTTTCAATGTCCTTTGAAAAGAGTTACTCATTGGCACCTTTTGGAGAGCACAAAGTGCCTTGCTATCTTGTGGGGAGTTGTGCAAATAAATCAGAATCCGGAAAGAGGTTTAGCAGCATTTCCGGCTAAATGAAGTGCTTTTTCTTATTCTGCAGAGGCAATCGTGCGTGAGTTTGCAGGTTAGAGTTCATCAGTATCAATGATTACCACTTCATTATTTTCTATATGATCTGTGACTGCCATCGCAAATATGATTTTTTCTGTTTGTTATAAAATAGAATTCAAAGAATCTATCGATGTCAAATAAAAAAACATATTCAATTGTACGGTACGAAGGTGCGGTAAGATTCCGGCACGGGATGTTACACAATTATTGAAAAAGTTACATCATTTACACATTTTCGAGTGTGATGCGTCGCTTGTTCTTGAGATTCTTAAAATAGGTGGGAGTTAAACCGGTAACTTTTTTGAATTGGTTGGAAAGATGTGCAACGCTGCTGTAGTGAAGTTTCTCAGCAATTTCAGTTAGCGTGAGTTCATCATACACCAGTAATTCCTTTACCCTTTCAATTTTATGTGCGATAATGAAATGTTCAATAGTAATTCCCTGTACTTCTGAAAATAAATTAGAAAGGTAGGTGTAATCGTGCTGAAGTTCTTTAGTGAGGTAGTCAGAAAAATTTGTTTTAGGAATTGTATCAGCATAATGCACCATTTCTACAACCACATTTTTTATTTTCTCAATCAGCATGCTTCTCTTGCTCTCAAGCAATTCAAATCCGAATCTGTTTAAAGCAGCAATAAGTTTATCATGATTCTGAGTCGAAAGATTATTTCGGATTTCTATTTCTCCTAACTGTACAATTGCATTACGCACTCCGAGTTTCTCTAACTCTGATTTTACAATTATTTTACAACGAATGCTCACCATATTTTTTATATAGAGTTTCATTTCGCCGCTATTGTGTGAACAATTTTGCGCATGTGTAAATGCATTTCTGCTTTCTTAATCTCTGTCAAATGAAATAATGAAGCTCGTTCCCTTTCCTTCTTCTGATTCTACCCTCACTGCCGCTTGCTGAGATTGGAGGATATGCTGAGTGACGGCCAATCCCAAACCAATACCCCGGGGCTTAGTAGTAAAATAGGGTTCAAATAATTTTCCGATGTTAGCAGGGCTTATTCCGGTTCCATTGTCTTCAATAATTACCGTACAGATTCCATCTTTTGATGAAGTCGTTATTTTCAATTCTCCATTTGCTGTGGGCATCGCTTCAAGGGCATTGATGATAATATTGACAAAAGCAATTTTTATTTCTGCTTCTTCAATCATTACTTCACACATACCCGGCTCATAGAATTTTTCAACGTTGATCATTTTGAGAGCGATTCTGTCTTTTGCCATTTCAAGAGACTCATCAAGCAATTGATTGATCGCATATTTGTGGCGTGGTTCCTTCTTTGCAACGAAGGAATTCAGCATGTCATTGATCAGCGCACTAATCCTGTCAGTGTTCCTGCGTATGATATCGAAATACATTCTCAGATTATTCTTGTCTGTTTCAGTTTGCAGAAGCTCAAGTGCCAGATAAATGTTGGTGAGAGGATTTCTCACCTCATGCGCAAGTGTGTACGCCACGGCATGGGATTGATTTTTCCATTCATCAGTTTTCGATAAACCTGCGGTCTTTGATTTATGAGTGTTGCCTTGACTGACAGCCCTGACCGGTGGAAAATTTTTTTCAGCAGGTTGTTCGTCAATGATAAGGGCTAGGCCCGAAATTGCAACAGGGAAAGTTGTCATAGTATGTTGAATTGATAAAGTGAATTAATAAAGTGAAGCCGGACAACAAATATCGTGTAAGAAGATAGTGGCAACGTTACACAATTAAATAAAAGAGTTACATAATTCACATACTTACATTTTAGATCGGAAACCATGTTTGGACCCTAACCAGCGATGTAATTGCCTAAATAAAATCTGCTCAAAGTGTAAAGAATTTTATCTCACAAGTTGAGCAGACATGCATTTCCTAAAGGAAACGGGAATCAAAAATTATTGTCAGAAGCAGATGTAATCAAACTGAGGTTCATCATAGTCGCCGTTCATTCTGTTCGCATTTAAGATTTATGAAACAGCAACTGTTGCTGTTAATTGGGTTTCTTTTTTTCTTTTTTGGTTTTATTGGGAGCGGGTGCCGCGGGCTGTTTGTTATCCCGGGGTGTCGTCGGGCTTGCATCCCGGGTATTCTTATTTTTTGGTGTGCTTGCCTGCTGCTGCCCTCCATTTTTTCCTGATTGTGTTTTCACATCTTTTATATCGGACACTTTTGAAGGATGATGTTGGTTGCCATTTTCTTTTTGTACTTCAGGACGGTATATTTTCAGTTGCCCATTACTCATGTTCTGCCCCGGTTTATCATTGTCCTGAATGGCTACGGCCTTGATTGGTTTGCCTTTGATCTTTTGTACTTCATCTCTGTCAGGTCCGGCATTATAAGTAACATTGCGGCTATTATCAGTATGGGAGTTTTGTATTACCGTAGAATTTTTGATGATGGTTATGTTCTTCGTGTGGCCGATATAATGATGGCTAATGTCCGATCGGTCAATATCATGGTCTCTTACAAATACCCAATGTTGATCGTCTTTATCATTATCTCTCCCATAACCCATCGGCACCCAGCCGTAATAGCCGGGCGATTTTCTCCAGGATACCCACGCAGGTCCCCATTCATGACCGGGAATCCATATCCATCCATATTGAGATTCATAATTCCACCTGCCATAGTGGAAAGGTGCCCATCCCCAGGAGTAATCAGAAACCCAGGTCCAACCGAATTCGGTTAACACCCAATGTCCGCCTGAGGAATATGGAGTGAATCCCGCACCTGCATTGGGAATCCACACGTAACCGGTGTTGGGATAATTTACCCATTGTCCGTACGGGCTTAACTGATCATAGAAAAGCTGGAAGCTTACTGTTACCTGAGCCGATGATTTATGCGGAGTCAGGCAAACAGCCACACTCGCGATCGTGAGTATAGCTAAAATTTTTCTCAGAGACTTCATGGTTTCTTTTTTACTCAATCAAATTTCAATACAGTAAAGATTGCAGCAGGCGGTTGTGCTGACTGTTGAAGAACGTAGGGTGCCTCAAAGGGACTCTTCGGAGCAAATGAACTCCGCAATCCACTATTATCAGGTTGAACATAAGTACGAGGTCCGCGCCCGTGACGCTCATGATGTACTCGGGGAACACGCGCTCCGCCCACCCGCACGAAGCAGGAATTAAGAGAAACAAGTGTTGCCACTGCCATGATTAATAATAGGGGTTTGAATTTCATGAGCTGTTGTTTCAGGTTGAAAGTATATTTGTAAACTTTTTTAACTGGAAGGCAGAGATCAGGTTCGATGAGGAGGCATCACTGGAAAAAAGAAAAGGGAGCCCTAATTGTGCTCCCTTTCTCCTAAACACACACACACACTTTTTTATGTAATCTGAATTGTACCGTCAATGTTGTTGTTCCTTTTCATGGTGCAAATGTATAATGGTGATTAGTCGGATACGTTACATAATTCTGGAAAAAAGTTACATAATTCACACATTATATTTTGCTCTGAATATTGTAAATTTTGAGAGCTTAATGATGGGATGTTTACAAAATGCGTCTTCTTCCACTAATAACCTGGAATAAAACTGCGATGATCGCGATGACAAGGAGGAGATGAATAATCGAACCCGCGCCATAAACAAAGAAGCCAAGAAGCCATCCAATGATCAGGATTACTGCAATAACATACAAGAGATTTCCCATGATTTTTGATTTTGAACTGTGATTTAATTCTGCAAACTTACGCCTGCATCGGGTGGAAATGTTACACAATTCTGTGGAAGAGTTACATCATTCACACATCTTCGAGCGCCCTGCGTCTCTTATTCTTGAGTTTCTTAAAGTGAGAAGGAGTTAGACCGGTCACCTTTTTAAATTGGTTAGAAAGATGAGCGACGCTGCTATAATTCAGCTTGTATGAAATTTCAGTAAGGGTGAGTTCGTCGTACACGAGTAGCTCTTTTACCTTTTCAATTTTGTGTGAAATAATGAAATGTTCAATGGTTGTGCCAACCACTTCTGAAAATAAATTGGCGAGATAGGTATAATCGTGATTAAGTTTTTCGGCGATGTAGTCAGAAAAATTTGATTTAGGAAGTTCGTCTTCATAGTGCACCATTTCTATAACCACATTTTTAATTCTTTCGATAAGCACCGATTTTTTATCGTCCATCAATTCAAGTCCTGATTTAATCAATCCGGTCTTCAATTGATTGCGTTGCTCTTCGGATAGATTTTCAATGACATCTGCCTCACCCAAATCCACTACCTTGTAATGAAGCCCGAGTTTTTTCAACTCATCTTTCACCACCATTTTGCAGCGGATGGAAACCATATACCGAATGTAGAGTTTCATTTCTCCTTTATGTTATTCTATTACTCACCTGCAGTTCATAAACTCAAACTGTCCAACAAAGTTTTTGGAAATGCGGTTCGAAGTGCGTCAAGTTAATAATTTCTAAAATCAGTTTCAAATTATTCTCAAGTGAATTTCGCTTCTGATTGAGAATCAATTCAATTTCACCTCAGAACATAATTTCTGTATTGTTGCTTTTGCATCCCCAAAGAGCATACGTGTTTTGGGTTCGTAGAAGAGTTCGTTTTCGATTCCTGCATAGCCGGCGTTCATACTCCGCTTCATCACTATTACATTCTGTGCATTCCCGACTTCCAGTATGGGCATGCCGTAAATAGGAGAGGACTTATCATTTTTGGCTGCAGGATTTACTACGTCATTCGCACCCACTACAATTACCACATCTGTTGATCCAAATTCATTGTTTGCATCTTCCATTTCGAGCAGTTTATCGTATGACACATCTGCCTCTGCAAGCAATACATTCATGTGCCCGGGCATTCTTCCGGCCACGGGATGAATGGCATACTTTACTTCTACACCTTTTTCTTCCAGTAATTTTTCCAACTCATTCACACTGTGTTGCGCCTGCGCCACTGCAAGGCCATAACCGGGAACGATCATCACCTTTTTCGAATAGCTGAGCAATACTCCTGCATCGGAGAGGGAAATCTCTTTCACTGCGCCCTTCTCTTTTCCATCCGCGCCTTTCACCGCACTCTTTCCAAAGGAGCCGATGATCACGTTGAGCAGCGAGCGATTCATGGCGCGACACATGAGGATGGTGAGAATGGTTCCGGCAGAGCCAACCAGAATTCCGCCCGTGAGCATCACTTGATTGTTGTAAATAAAACCGGCACATGCAGCAGCAACTCCGGTGAATGAATTGAGAAGAGAAATTACTACCGGCATGTCCGCGCCTCCGATTGGCAATACGAAAAGAATTCCGTAACACATCGTCATAGCGATCATCAAACTTAAAATCATCATATCAGGCTCAACGTGGATCGTGAGGTAACCTCCCACCGCAATGGTGGCGAGCAATAATCCGGTGTTGATAAACATTTGTCCCGGAAATGCTTTATCGCCGACGTTGCCATTGAGTTTTCCAAATGCGATCATGCTTCCTGCGAATGAAGTTCCGCCAATGAGTAATCCTGCGAGTGTGACTGCCACGATGTTCCACTGATGCGTCTCCACCATGTGCGGATATTCGACAATGGAGATGATTGCCGCACAGGCGCCACCCATACCATTGAAGAGTGAAACCATCTGTGGCATGGCTGTCATCTTCACACGCTTCGCAGCCATCCACCCAACAATCGAACCGACGAGGATGCCTCCGAAAATCCAAGCATAGTTTTGGAGATGGTGACGAAGATTATTCATTTCATAATTTTCATCTTCATACCTGTAGAAAAAAATGGTGGCAAGAATTGCCAAAGTCATTCCGCCTGCTGCAACCAAATTTCCTTTTCGTGCTGTTAAAGGATGGCTGAGCTGTTTTAAGCCGATGATGAATGTAATTGAGCCAATGATATATGAAAGCCAAAGAAGGATGTCCTGCATGGTGTTAATTTAAATTCTAAGTTCCAAGTTCCAAGTTCCAAGTTCCAAGTTCCAAGTTCTAAATTCCAAGTTCCAAATTCCAAATAAACTAAGTAGAATAAATTCAAAATCTCAAATATCAATTCGGTCCAATCATTTTATTAAAAATTAATTTCAGCTCAGTTGCCTCTTGCCTCAATTGTTTTCTTTCTATTTCCAGTGATTCATCATTTCCTGTGTCAATAAGGCGAAGGAAATAAGCTGATTCTTTTGATTCCTTTCTGCAAATTTTACAACGATAGTAAAAATCTTTTTTGCTCAATGATTCATTTGCTTCAATGTAATTAGCTCCAACGGAACCTGAAGCTTTAAGAAGTTGCTTTCCATCTTCATCATTTGCCGGAGTCCTTGGTAGCCGCTTCACAAATTTTCTTACGTTCTCAGCAAACAAGGCAGTTCTCTCTTCAAGATTGTATGGTTTACTTTGTTCCAATTCGAGATTTGATTTTTCTCTTCTTTTTTATTTTTTATTTGTGATTTGGAATTTGGAACTTGGGATTTTGTCATTTCTGCTCCTCATAGTTTTGCTTTGTTGCATTCGCGAGTTTTGATTTTTCTCTTCTTTTTTATTTGTGATTTGGAATTTGGAACCTGGAATTTTTCATTTCTTCTTCTTCTTAAATAGTTCAAGCATCCTGTCAGTCACCACAAATCCACCTACAACGTTAAGTGTTCCAAGAATCACTGCTAAAAATCCGAGAATAAGAGCAAGATAATCATGTGGATCTGCACTTCCCATGACGATAATGGCCCCGATGATCACAACGCCGTGAATTGCATTGGCGCCAGACATGAGCGGAGTATGAAGAACTGTTGGCACATTTGAAATTACCTCAATACCCAGGAAGATGGATAGAATGATGATAAAAACCATCTCGCGGTTTTCATAGAGGAAGTTCAGCAATTGGTCCATCGTGAATTCTTTATTTGTTATCTGTTTTCTAAAATTGAGTCGTGTTACGTGTATCGTGAATCGTAAAGCTATGCGGGCTGCTGCGCCATCGCATCTTTCACTCTCTGGCTAATCAATTCCTTCTTATGTGTGATGCATGTGCCGGCCACAATATCATCCTCGAGATTGACCGTCATCACGCCATCTTTAAGCATCAGCTTCAAAAAGTTCATGATGTTCTTGCCGTACATTTTACTTGCATCTGACGGAACTGTGGAAGCGACATTGGAATTGCCAATGATCGTGACTCCGTTTGTTGTCGTGATTACTTCATTGTTCTTCGTGAGTTCGCAGTTACCTCCACTGGAGGCAGCAAGATCAACAATCACACTTCCTGATTTCATTGCCGCTACCGTTTCTTTGGCAATGAGTAATGGCGCTTTCTTTCCCGGTATCTGCGCGGTGCAAATGATCACATCTGATTTTGATGCGCTCTCAAAAATTTTCTGTTTCTGCTTTTCCAAAAATTCTTTCGTCTGCTCCACGGCGTAACCTCCTGCTGCTGCTGATTCAGCGGCACCTTCAACTTCCACGAATTTTGCACCGAGTGATTTTACTTCTTCTTTCACAGCACTTCTTGTATCAAATGCTTCCACTACTGCGCCCAGTCTTTTTGCAGTCGCAATCGCCTGCAATCCTGCCACCCCGGCACCGAGTATCAGAACTTTCGCAGGAGTAATTGTTCCCGCGGCTGTCATGAACATCGGGAAGAATTTCGGAAGATGCGTGGCTGCAAGCAACACCGCTTTGTACCCCGCTACCGTTGCCTGCGACGAAAGAATATCCATGGACTGTGCCCGTGTAGTTCGCGGAACCATGTCCATACTGAAGGAAGTGATGTCGTGCTCAAGCAACTTCAGTACGACATCTTTATTAAAAAGAGGCTGAAATGTGCAGAGCAAAGCGGCTCCCGTTTTCATCTTTTGAAGCTCCGGATCAGTTGGCCGGTTGATGCTGATAATGAGATCAGTGTTCAATACTTCTTCGCGGGAGCAGATTTTTCCTCCCGCATTTTTGTAATCCTCATCTGAAGCGTAGGCAGTTACACCCGCCTTAGTTTCAACACACACTTCAAAATTCATTTTGACTAACTGACCGGCGATTTCGGGAAGCAGGGAAACACGTCTCTCTTCAGCAGGTTCTTTGAGAATTCCGATGGTCATGGATTATTGATTGTGATTGTCCCGGCATATCGGGACTAAAATTTCATGGGATGCAAAAGTAAGAAATCGCGAGTAGGATACTCAATCCCAATGCAAACCTGATTCTCAAAATATTTTTCAGGTGTATCGTGATACCCCGAAAAAAATCGGGGCAGGCTGTGAATCGTGTATCGCTATTATAAATGTATCTCCGCTTCAATTTCTTCAGGAATGAATGGACTTGCATCCCCTCCATTCACAATCACATCACGAACAATGGATGAAGAAACCACGCTGAGTGAAGGATTTGAAAGAATGAAAATCGTTTCGATGTTGCGGCTTAGCACACGATTGGTTTGCGATACGGCTTTCTCAAATTCAAAATCACCTGCACTCCGAATGCCGCGAAGAATAAACTGCGCATTGTGACTTTCACAAAACTTTATGGTAAGTCCCGTGTAGCTCTCCACTGAGATTTTCGGTTCAAACTCATAAATTTTTTTCAGCCACCCGATTCTTTTCTCCAGAGGAAACAGATATTTTTTCTGTGAGTTCTCGCCAATGCCAATGATAATGTGATCAAACAGCGGCAATCCTCTGTTGATGATATCAATGTGCCCAATGGTAACAGGATCAAAGGAGCCGGGGAAGACAGCGATTTTTTTCATGAGTTAAAATTGTGGTGTTGAAAATACAATTTGATTCAACAAAACTCTTTTACGCAGTAATGCTGAGTTCAAACAATTCTTAATTGGGTTCTTTAGCAATGACATTTTTCCTTTTGCCTTTTACCTAGCGTCATTCAGGAAGAACCTTCTTCACACCATGACAAATGTCCGCGTGAATTGTAAGAAGTTTCCTGCTGAATGACTGAGGGTGTTATCTTCGTTCTAACCCTTCTTCATAAAGAAATGAAAATTGGTTTGCCCGTAATTTGTATTTCTGAAAAAGTGTGGATGTGTTTCGAAATTATGGTGCGGATCAGTTTCGAGAATGAACCAGCCACCATCCTTCAAAAGATTTTGTTTAAAAATTTTTTCGGGAAGTGATTCAATATGTTCCAGTGCATAAGGAGGTCCGGCGAAGATGACATCGAATTTTTCATGGGCGTTATCGAGAAAGCGGAAGACGTCACTTTTGATTAAGTCAATTGCATCAATCTTCCATTCCTCAATATGCTTTTTAATGAAAGCAATGCATTTCTCATCTTTTTCCACCGCAACAATTCGACTGCTCCCGCGGGATGCAAATTCATAACTGATGCTTCCGGTGCCGCTGAAGAGATCGAGGAAACTTATTTCCTGAAAATCAAAAACGTTATTAAGAATGTTGAACAAAGCTGTCTTCGCAAAATCAGTTGTAGGTCTTGTAGCGCTGAGCTTGTCAGGATAAAATTTTCTTCCACCCAGGGTTCCTGAGATCACGCGCATGAGTCAGGAGCAGAGGAGTGAGAAATAAAAATGAGGCGGAAAAGGATAGTCATCATCAAACTTCCATTGGGCAGAGGGCTTTCCAAATTCAATGTTCCGGATGTATTTGTACACGAGTTGAAACATCGCTGAGTCTTTCATAATTTCCCCAAGCAAAACCACTTTCACATTTTCAGGATCGAGATGATGCTGATTGTAAACTGCAAGAAGAAAATAAATGAAATCTTCTGCGCTTTGATACTGAAAAATGTTTGCAAACATCAGTTGGCCTGAATCCAGGTAAATCACCTGAAGAAACCCTGATTGCACAGTGCAGTACACTGCTCGTCCCTGGTTTCGCGATGCCAGCGTGCGGATTTGATTTGTGATTGAATGATGCAGTTTGTATTTTTTTAAAATATCTTCAAGTAAGTTTATCACCTGGGTTGGAACCACGAAGTCAACTTCCAAATTCATATCCTCAATCTGATCGGCGCATAAAACGGAAGAATTCTTTTGTTGAGTAAATTTTTTCTTCCACTGATCTGATAAGTGTGAATCAGAAAATTCCTTTGGTAACAATGTGAAGTCAGGCGTTAGTATCCCGATTTGTCTTTCCGAAAATAAATTCTTCAGCAGTTCATCTTCCGATAAAACTGATTCGAGAAATTTTGTTGCCGATTGCTCTTTCGTTGAAGATGGGTTTTGATATGGCTGCAAACACAATACTCTGCGGTTTTTCTTTTCTGAAATCAAATAAGCAATTTGAGCAGAAGAAATGTGAATTTTCAAACTTAAATCTGCGGCAGAAAATTTTGAAGAATCGCTGGCCCGATAAGGCGCTCCGGTGATAAAAGTTTTTGAACCAGAAGAAATCTCCATCGGCTCAAAAGTAAAGTTTAGCTGAACTTATCTGTCGGAAGAATTCCGATGAATAAAATTCAATCGTGTTCCGAAGTTTTTGACAATGAACTTAAATACTGATCCCAGGTCATTTTAAGGTAGGCCCCGTCTCCAAAAAAATGGAGAATGTTATTCATCATTTCAGTGTTTTGGTAGCCGGGTATATTTGAAAGCACATCAAGGTTCTCACCCAAAAAAGTAGTGGTAGGATACCCCGTTGAATTGCCCATCATAATAGCGGAAAGGCCATTGACCCGTCGCCCGGCATCGTAAGAATACTTACTGCCTTTGAAGGTGATATCCTCTTTCGCTTCAGCATTGAATTTTACAGCGTAAAAATTCTTGTTGATGTACTCCACAATTTTTGGATCCTTATACGTGGTTGCATCCAATCGCTTGCACCAGCCACACCAATCGGTGTAAACATCCACAAGGATTTTCTTTGGATTTTCTTTAGCAAGTTTTTCTGCTTCAGAAATTGACATCCAATTAATACCCGTAGGCGCCTGTGCAAATGTTTTAAATGAGCAAGCAATGAAAATGACGACGAGAATTTTGATGATTTTCATATCTAAGGATTTGACGTGTGAACGTTCAGGGACAAATTTAATTCCAATTCACGAGAAAGTTACTAAAGTTTGTATTAGTGAATCTGTTGCCTCTTCCATTGCATGCTCCAATTCCCCAACTAAGGATGGAATATTTTTCTCAGGATTAGCCCCCATTACTTCCGTTTCAATCTTTTCAATGAAGAACTGCATGGCAGGTAAACCGATAAACATTACTTGCGGCTTCAGCCGGTGGGCGATTGACTTTACTTCCATCCATTGCTGATTAGCTGAAGCATCCCGCAACAAAGGCAATTCTTCTGAAGCGCTTTCAAGAAAGGTGTGAATGTATCGCGCCATTTTTTTATTGTCAGAGCGACAAAACTCTTTGAGGAAAGACAAATCAAGTGTCTTGGTATTTTCATGTAGCACAGGGCGAAACGATGTTGCTGAAACCTTTAGCAAGATTATTAATTAATAATGACAAGAGAGGAAAATCAGAGAGCAAAGCACCGCGGTCCAATTGTATTCATAAAAAAACGGGGCATGGCACCCCGTTTTTAAAAGTTTTCGATAAACTGAGAAATATGTTCTCAACAATATGATACTTAATAAATCACCAAACCCATGTCAAAGATGTAACCTGAAAAGGCGGATTGCTTCATTTTGTCTGCGAATGCCACTATAAAATCTGTGAACCGCCCATAAAAAGAGTCAGATAGCTATTTCTGTCTTTGAAATATTTGTCAGGCGATGCGGTTGGAGGTTACTAAAAAAAAAGAAAGGGGTCATAGCGACCCCTGATATAAGATTTCCTGAAGAACGCTGCATATAAATTGCGGCTTGATAATATAATGTATGATTAATTATGAAGTCAAAAGTACATGCACTGCCTGGTGCCATGATGATTTACTCTGCGAAGCACCCAAAAAAATCTACCGGGGAGCTTTCTTTCACTACGGGAACGCAGAGTCGCCGGATGAAGACGTTTCAACTTGTTATGATCATCCCTATCAGCCATGCGACACTGAAAAGAAATCCGCCGGCAAGTAACCAGGCACCGACTTCTTCGATTACGTTTGGAATTACTTGTTTGACTTGATTGCTTTTCATAGGGATATGAATTTTACCTTTCAAAGATGTTATACGAAAGAACAGAAAAATAGTTTCATGTATTAATACGAAAGAAAAATCGGGAAACAAGGTTCAAAGGCAGATGAAAGAAATTTTTGAGAATAGAATAATTTTTCAACGTTATAATGAATTCAAAAATACAGTGGCGCATTGCTTACTTCATGATTTACTCTGCGAAACGACCATAAAAATCTGTGAAAAGGGGTACTTTCACTGACGAAACGTTAATATCAGAAAATGAAAATCTCTTGTATAGCAGTAGATGACGTAAAGTTGAATAGAGATGCAATGCTTGATTTGATTACCGGAATTGATTTCCTGAATTCTCTCGGGAATTTTGTGAATGCCACAGAAGCCTTAACCGCCCTTATCGAGCTCGAACCTGACGTGATGTTCCTCGATATTGAAATGCCGGGATTGAGCGGAATGGAATTTCTGAAGTCACTCAACAACCCTCCTGTGACGGTGCTCACTACTTCTCATAAAGAATTTGCGGCGGAAGGATACGAAATGAATGTGTTTGATTACCTCGTAAAACCTATTACGCGGGAGCGGTTTGCAAAATGCAGTCAGCGGTTGTTCGATTTTTTCAAAGCAAAAAAAAAACCGTTACTCGCCGATCAGCTTTTCATTAAAGCAAACAACAAGTTTGTGCGGGTCAGGCTTGCGGAGATTCAATATGTGGAAGCGATGCGTGACTTTGTGATGGTGTACACAGAGAAAGGGAAGTTCATGACACTGCAAAATCTCAAAGAGTTCTCTTTGCAATTGCCGGATGACCTGTTCATGCGCATTCACCGATCTTATGTAGTACCCATTGGAAAGATTGAAACGATTGAAGGGAATACTGTGAAAATCCAGAATCATGAAATTCCGATCGGTGAGAGTTACCGGAGTAATGTGATGAAGTCATTATTGGGAAAAGAAGATTGATTGTTATGAAGAAAGTTGTTATTGCAGTCACCGGTGCCAGTGGCAGTATCTATGCAAAAGTTTTGTTTGACAAAATTCTTTCGCTGAAAAACGAGATCACCAGGCTTGGCGTGGTCATGAGCGATAATGCAAAGTATGTTTGGAAGCATGAGCTGGGAAATGAAGTCCCGATTCCAGATTCCCGTAACCCGAGTTCTCCCGATTCAATCGGGATTCCCGATGCAGACAATACGCCTATGATTTCTTTCTATGAAAAAAATGATTTCACGGCACCCTTCGCCAGCGGCTCTGCAGGTTATGATGTGATGATCATTTGCCCTTGTTCCATGGGAACATTAGGAAGGATTGCTTCCGGAGTTTCTGATGATCTTGTTACCCGCGCTGCTGACGTGATACTGAAAGAGAGAAGAAAATTGATTCTCGTTATTCGCGACACACCTTACAGTCTCATTCATATCAACAATATGAGGATGGTGACAGAGGCAGGAGGAATTATTTGTCCGGCGACTCCTTCATTTTATTCTCTGCCAAAAAATTTCGAGGAACTCGCCGCAACCGTTGTTGATCGCGCACTTGAATTAGCAGGATTTGAGTTGAAGACTTTCCGCTGGGGAAACTCTTGATTTCCTGAGAATGTCGGAACAGGTCGGATTTCGGTCCTTTGGAGTTCAGTTTGTCTTAAGTCTTACATCTGCAAGTCTCATGTCCACAAGTCTTACGTCATTCACCTTTCACCACTCATCACTGCTTCACAAATCCCATCCTCTCTGAAACGATATTGTCACTGGTCTTTAATTGAAGAAAGTAAATTCCTGCAGCAAAATCAGAGACACTAATTTCTTCTTTGTAAGAACTTGTGTAGATAGTTTTTCCGGAATAATCTGTAATGATCACACCCGAATAATTTTTTCCTGAAGAAAAAAGATGAAGCACATCACTCACGGGATTGGGATAAAGATTCAACCGTGAAAGAGTATTGCTCACCGCATCAGTTATGTGGGAAGCGAAATCAAGCACTTTAAAATAGTCAATCGAGCCGTGCATGGTTTGATTGCATTCGAAGCATCCGCCGGCACAATGCTCCTGTTGACCTACGGTGACCGAAGAAATATTCAGCTGGGTGCTATCAATAAAGCTTTCAAGCAGTTCTTCCCCGTGATAAAAGCTTACCACTCCCTTTTCGCGGGTGAGAACCATCCAGTTTCCTGTGGTTACAACGTTAACATCGCTGCAGGTATGTAACTCTCCATTGAAAAACAATTTCCACTGCAAATTATTTTTGTCATAAGCAATTCCAAAGCAGTTGATACAGCTTGCATTCGAAGCACTCATGATGGTATTTTGTGATGACGTTCCGCCGGTGCTCCAGTAAGAAAATGCAATGTGGAGCTTAATGGTAAAATCTTTTAGCCCGTTCAAGGCAGCAGACGGAACGGTGAGATAATTACTCAAACCATGACCAACTTGTACTCCGTTGAGGTTCTCGCAATTAATTCCTGTCATACCTGTTAATGTTCCATCATTTCCGCTGCCGCTCAAATCGGTAGCAGAGCCATCCTGAAAATTATACCACACCATTGTATTTTGCGCGCTCACTGACATAGAGACAATCAATGCGAGAAACAGGAAGAAGTTTTTCATAGGGAAATTTTTTTAGAGACCCGAAGTTAGAATTTCTTTTCTGCTGAAAGAAATACCATCATGGAATTTTAAACTGCTTCCTACCTTTGCTCTGTAATCAAAACCTCATCAAAAATGATTAATGAACGAATGACGTTTCGGCTGAAGTACGGAAAAGAAAAAGAAGCCGCTTCTGTTTGGACAGAAATGCTTGAAGCATTTCCGGAAATTCCCGGACCGCGTGATCTGCATTTCCGGCATTACACGAATCTCACCGGCAGAATTAATTGCATCACGCAGGATTTTCTTATCAAGAGCCTAAGCGAACACAATCCCATGATGTATTACTGGAAAATAAATCCGAAGGTGCAGGAAGCATACGGAAAGTTTGTTCAGTTATGCGAATCGTCGATACGCGAAATATTCAACATCGAATGTGAAGCAGGTACCATAAAAAACTTTAAGGACCTGATCATGGAGCGAAATACCTTCCGGCTATGTTTTGGAAAAGCACGGGAAAGCATTACGCTGTGGAAGGCAATAATTGATGAGGTAAAAAACAGCAGTGGTCCTTATTTGCGAATGATGACGGATGTGTCCGGTGAAAGCTACACGCTCGAAGTCGAGGCATATTTTAAAAGTGTGAATGACATCAACCTCCGGGAGGACTTCTGGGTAGGGAACGAAAAGATGAATGAACTGTATCAAAAATTTATTCCGCTTTGCTCCATGTCTGAACGGAATTATTTTCTGGTGGATTATGATTACTGATAAAACCTGGTGACGCAATCTATATCTCTCTCTTAATCTTGTATTAAATCTCATCTCGTCGGTACATCCTCTCTGACTCCATCTCATTCATGTTTCGGGTACGAAATCCAATCTATCTCAAACTAAAAACCTCTGATTCAGGTCTCATAACTCCTTGAGAAATACGATTGGTATTGAAATAATCCTACATTTACGTGGCTCGTCAAAAACACTTCTAATGAAAAATTTGCTACTCCTTTATGTGTTGACCACTGTCGTTTTTATTCGATCAGCTTTTGCAATGAGTGTTACCATCTACACATCTCCCGATGTATGTGGCTATGGCAATGGTGAAGCGAACGCTTATGTGAGCGGCGGCGTTCAGCCCTACACTTATGAGTGGTCAAACGGAGGCACTGGAAGTGCCGTAACCAATATAACCGGGGGTACTTTTCTTACACTATGGGTTTTCGATTCCGCCAATGATTCGGCCACATCATGGGCTACCGTTCCATCGCAGGCCACGCTCAACGCTAGTCCCATGAGTTGGGCAGGAATGAATCCCTGTTACGGCGAATGCAACGGTCATGCGCATTTGATTGAGGATTGGCTTGGCGGTGTGGCTCCGTATAGTGCCTTCTACGATGGGTATCCGATGGATGTTTATAATAACCCTACACCGGGTTTTATGGCTTCCAATGTTTGCTGGAATGCAACGGGCGAGGTTTACGTTGTTGATGTTAACGGATGTTCTGTTACCTGGTACGAGCCGCCTTACTATGTGACTCCGCAACCTGTTATCAACAGTGTTTCAGTTAACGCTGCCTGCAATGGAAATAATGGCTCGGCAACAGTTTCTGATAATTCCAATACGCTGAACTTTATGTATTACTACAATTATTATGACAGCACCATGAATCTCATTACAGGTAATACCACTTCTAATTACCTTGGTGCTCTTGGTCCCGGAACGTACACTGTCGAATTAGTTACTATAACCAATCATCCGGATCCGTACTCCTACAATTGGATCACCGAAACCTGCTATACAGTGTCACAGCAATTTTTTGTTCCGGATATAAGTCCCAACTGCGAAAATGTGAGCGGCATTGTTTATCATGATGATGATTTGGATTGCACGCATGATGGAAGTGAATTCACTCTTGATGATGTTATACTCACGTTTACTCCTGGACCGTATTATGCCGTTACGGGTGGGGGTGGAGGGTATGCTATAAATCTCCCGGAAGGTTCATATACGATTTCGCAAAGTGCGCCCTACACGGTGTACCCTGTTTGTCCGCCTGCCTCGCAGGTGCTGGATGTTCTTAATGGAGGACAAATCATTGACTATAATTTTGCTGATACAACGCAGTCAGCGCTTGATCTTGCATCGTTTCTTTCATCCACCAGCGCGCGCCCGGGATTTGATTTCACCTATCATATTTCAGCGCGTGACTTTTCTTATTACAGCGGAGGGGAGTGCACCATCACTTTTGATTATGATTCATCGCTGACATTTGTGAGTACTGATGTGATACCTGCTTCGCAAACCGCGGGGCAAATCACATGGACCACCAACAGTATTGACTTCAACACTTTATTCGGTGCTGATGTGACACTCCATGTTCCCTCATTCATTCCGATCGGTACACCACTGTTGGCTTCGTGCGACATCACTTCACTGCTTTCAGAAAACAATCTCTCAAACAACACTAATACGATAAGCCAGTTGACGGTGGGTTCATTTGATCCGAATATGAAAATTGTCACGGGAGTCGGGGCTTATTCAGGACCACAAATAACGGCGTCAGAAGATTTGAGCTACACTATTTATTTTCAAAACACCGGGACGGATACGGCCCTCAACGTGATGGTTACTGATACGCTTTCATCTTATCTCGATCTCAGCTCGGTCTATGTTACTCATGCTACACACGATTATCATCTTTATCTTTCAGATCCGGGTATTCTGAAATTTTCTTTTGCAGATATCCTTCTTCCCGATAGCAATGTGAATGAACCTGCCAGTCATGGCTATGTGAATTTCCGCATCAGACAGATGAATGGGAATGCTATAGGAACGGTGATTAACAACCGCGCGGCAATCGTATTTGATTTTAATGCACCGGTAATGACCAATGATGCCTGGGTTTATATCTGCAGTTTTGATACCACGGTGAACAGCGTGAGTATTTGTGAAGGCGACAGTGTTTTCGCCGGAAACGAATGGCAAACACAATCGGGAACATACTTCGATTATTACACCAATCCAAATAGCTGCGACAGTGCAGTCTTTACGATACTGAGCGTGAATTCTATAGACGCTACAGTGAATCAGGATCAAAATGTCCTCACAGCAGTGTTGGCGAATGCTTCTTATCAATGGTACAATTGTGATCTCAGCCTCCCAATATCAGGTGCTACCGATCAGAGCTATACGGCAATGCAAAACGGAAACTATTCGGTGCTGATTACTTCAAACGGATGTTCAATGATGTCAGATTGCTTAGAGGTAATTGGCACGGGTGCTGAATTGACTCCAAACAATTGGTACACAATTCATCCTAATCCTGCTGGAGATAAATTGTTTATCGAGTTCTCCGATTCACGTTCTGTGAATCAATTGGTGATACAAAACACGCTTGGGAAGATTGTTTATATAGAAAAATTGCGAAGTGATGAACGGGTTTTGAAAGAAGTCGACGTGAACTCCTTCCCTGCGGGGATTTATCTTCTAACTATATCCGGTGATGGAAATAGAGTGGAGAAGGTGTTTGTGAAGAAGTGAACAGCTTGGCGCTTATCCTTGTCCCTCATAAAGGAGACGGATGGTGTTCAAATAAGAAAGTTATGCTAAAGTTAAGTGACATAGATAATGAAATGAAAGTAGACTCCGGGGCAATAGTTCGTTTATATAATGTGAGAAGATTTGATATTATTAAAGAAAGGGATGATAATTCGAATATTGACAATTGGACGAAAGATTTTTATGACTATATATTAGTAGATATAGGGATAATTAATCAAGGAATGTTTTTGCTCCTTAATATAACACTTGAGAATAATAGTAGAGGATCAGTTTTATGCGCATTTGATAATGTTGGATCAAAAGGTTGGATTAAGGCAAAAATCATCAAGGATTATTTTGGCGATAGCTCAGACGCATTTCTTATTCTGAATACTTTGGTATAACACAAATGCTCCCTCTAATGGTGCAAGTGTGTACTTTTCCTGGTAAAAGGTCAACCTTGTTTATGATGGTTGAGTTTTAAATAAACACTTGAATTTCCGGTATGAAATCCATCGGCTGGCATGTTTAGAATAAAGATTAAGCGGTCATGACTGGTACTAAAGCTGCATAAATCAGAAATAGGTAATTCGAAATAAGATAATTGTAGTACCTTGCAGCAATTAATCTCAAATAAACCTACCAAGCTATGATGAGCCGAGGCAAGGGAAGACCCCCCACAAGACCAATTCAACTAAGAGATGGATTCTACATTGAAGTGCGAAACAGAGGATCGAATGAAAGAGGAGTAAAGATTCATTGCGAGACCAAAGAGAGCATGGAAAGTACCATCAAGCAGTATCAAAGAAGTAACAAAGAAGTAACTGTGCTTGGTGAGCATAAGGACTTCGAATGGGAGAGTGGAAAAAGCACTCTAAAGAAACCCCGTAAAGAGCCGGGCGCTCGTAAAGTAGTAGCATAGAAGGACCCTGTCTAAGTTTGAATCGCACCCACATTAAACTGCTTCGTTATCGGCGCAGGATTGGCTGTAGCAATCGCTATTGAAATTACTTTGTAGGTTCCTTCTGATATTTCATTGAACAAACTTCCGCCAATTTTTTTTCCAGTACTCAGCGATAAATCCCCACTTGTAGTCTTTGAAATCATCGAGTACTTCGATGGGTAATTTCACGATCAGGACTTTTTTGTTAGGATTAATTTTTGAAACTACCACCATTTGCTCTTCATCATCGCAACCCAGACCATGAATATTTGCGAGATGAATGCAGGAGAAATTCCAAATTGTAAACAGATCACTATCCCAATCTGCATCCGCGCATCCACTATGATGATAAGAATAGTAGAGATTCTTTATACCCCTGATTTTAAGTGCTTCCGGAAAATCTGAAAACCCATTTACTCTTCGAAAGGACTTTGAAATACTATCGAAGAAATAAAGAACCGAAATGCAAGTGTTGCCGCACGAAGTGCTTATGAAATCCTTCATCCCGTCCTGATTGAAATCTCTGAATCCGAATTCCACAGTCGGCCCATAGCCATCAACTGTATCCTGAAAAATCCTCTTCCCGTTTTTCAGGCAAATGATGGTGTCATCAGATTGATCTTTAGAATACCGAAATGTGAATTTGAAGTGTGCACCCAACTGTGTAATTGAAGTATCACCATCGTAATACTGAGAGTTGGATCTGAAACTAAGGAGTATGAGCAAAGGTGTGAGTACAAGTGAGGATGTTTGAAAACTAAACTTCATGAGCTAAAAGTTATGTTTGAATCACACCCACATTAAACTGCTTCGTTATCGGTGCATGATTAGCCGCCTCAATCCCCATCGAAATCACCTTGCGTGTTTCGAGCGGATCAATGATCGCATCAATCCATAACCGCGCGGCGGCATAGAAAGGAGTCGTTTGTTTTTCGAAGCTCTGCGTGATCTCATCCAATAATTTTTTTTCTATCTCCGCAGAAATTTTTTCTCCTTTTGCTTTGGCTGCGCCCACTTGTATTTGCAAAAGGGTACTCGCGGCCTGGTCGCCGCCCATCACTGCAATCTTCGCAGTATGCCAGCCCACGATGATGCGCGGGTCATACGCCTTTCCGCACATCGCATAGTTGCCTGCACCATAGCTGTTGCCGATGATGATGGTGATCTTGGGAACAACAGAATTCGCAACTGCATTCACCATCTTCGCTCCGTCCTTAATGATGCCGCCTTGTTCCGATTTACTTCCTACCATAAAGCCGGTGACATCCTGTAAAAACAACAGCGGGATTTTTTTCTGATTGCAATTCATGATGAATCGGGATGCTTTATCAGCACTGTCAGAATAGATGACTCCGCCGAATTGCATTTCACCTTTCTTTGTCTTCACCAACTTCCTTTGATTCGCAACAATGCCAACAGCCCAGCCATCAACTCGCGCATAGCAGCAAACGATTGTTTTTCCAAAGCCGGGCTTGTATTCATCGTAAGCAGAATCATCCACAAGCCGCTCTATGATTTCATAAGTATCATATTGCTGGGTGGAATTGGTAGGAAGAATACCAAGAATTTCTTTTTCATTTTTTTTCGGAAGGATAGAAGCAACGCGATTGAATCCGGCTTTCTCATAATCGCCCAGCTTATCCATAATGCTGCGAATGCGATCAAGACACTCTGCATCGTCCTTGCACTTGAAATCGGTGACGCCGGAAATTTCACTCGTGCTGGTTGCACCGCCGAGCGTTTCATTGTCCACATCTTCGCCAATGGCGGCCTTCACCAAAAAAGGGCCGGCAAGAAAAACACTTCCTGTTTTCTCAACGATCATCGCCTCATCACTCATGATGGGAAGGTATGCGCCACCGGCCACACATGAACCCATGATCGCTGCAATCTGCGTGATGCCCATTGAACTCATCAAAGCATTATTGCGAAAGATTCTTCCGAAGTGTTCCTTGTCAGGAAAAATTTCATCCTGCATCGGAAGAAAAACACCGGCGCTGTCAACGAGGTAGATGATAGGAAGACGATTCTCCATCGAAATTTCCTGTGCCCGCAAATTTTTTTTCGCGGTAATCGGGAACCACGCACCTGCTTTCACAGTAGCATCATTCGCCACCACGATGCACTGCCTTCCTGATACATAACCCATCATCACAACCACACCGCCGGCCGGGCAGCCGCCTTGCTCTTCATACATTTCAAATCCTGCAAAAGCACCGATCTCAAATTGAGGAGTTTCTTTATCGAAAAGATATTCGATGCGCTCGCGGGCTGTCATCTTTCCTTTCGCGTGCAGTTTCTCAATGCTCTTTTTTCCGCCGCCTTGTTTGATTTTGTCGAACCGCTGCCGTACTTCGCTCATCAGTAACAAGTTTGCGTCTTCATTTTTGTTCAATTGCAGGTTTTCTTTTTCCATAGAGGGGCAAAAGTAGGAAAAGGAAAATGCGGTTACATGGCAAAGGCATTCATGCCATGTCCCTGTCATTCGTTTTTTATTTTTACAGTCTAATCTTTTTCTTATGGGAAGAATTTTCGAGACTCGTAAACACAAAATCTTTGCGCGAATGGATCGCATGGCAAAGGCATTCACCCGCATTGGCAGAGAAGTCGCTATTGCAGTAAAGAACGGAGGCGCTGATCCTGATACCAATCCCCGTCTGCGTGCAGCCATTCAAAATGCAAAAGGGGTCAACATGCCGAAAGAACGCGTAGATGCCGCAATCAAACGCGCGGTGTCAAAAGATTCGAGCAACTATGAAGAAATCACTTATGAGGGTTTTGCCCCACACGGTGTGGCGCTGATGATTGATTGTGCAACAGACAATCCAACGCGGACGGTGGCCAATGTTCGCATGCACCTTTCAAAAGGAAACGGCACCCTGGGCACCAATGGATCTGTGAGTTTTATGTTCGATCGAAAAGGAGTTTTCAAACTAAAGAAAGAAGGAGTCAATCTTGAAGACCTTGAACTGGACCTGATTGATTTTGGTGCGGAAGAAATCACTGAAGAAGAGGACGGCATTTATCTGTACACAAAGTTCAGTGACTTTGGTTCGATGTTAAAAGGGTTAGAAGCAAAAGGCATTGAGCCACTTAGTGCAGAAAAGCAATGGATTCCGAATGTAACAAAAGAATTGGATGAAGCGTATGAAGAACAAGTCTTTAAACTTATTGCGATGCTCGAGGAAGATGATGATGTGCTGGCGGTGTATCACAATCTTTAAACAAAAACGTATTAATTCTTAACCCTGCGATTGATTTCAAAAATAAAACCCTAACCCTTTTTAACAACACCGATTCCGTTTTATTCATCTCAAATATTGATTTTCCAAACCAACGACTCCATGCAAAACCCACCTACACTCACATGCGCCATCGTTGATGATGAACCCATTGCAATTGAAGGATTGACAAGGCAACTACAAGCAATAGAATTTTTAACCCTTACAGCGAGCTTTAAGAACCCGATTGAAGCAAGTAATTTTCTTGAAGCAAATAAAGTGGACCTGCTTTTTCTGGATGTGAGTATGCCTCAATTGAATGGAATTAGCCTGCTTAAATCTCTTTCAAATAAACCGATGGTCATTTTTACTACTGCTTATCCTATTCATGCGGTAGAAGCATTCGGACTTGATGCCTTAGATTACTTGTTAAAGCCTTTTTCTTTTGAAAGCTTGATGAGAGCGGTGAATAAAGCAGTTGTAAAATTGAATGCAAAGACTGTCGAGAAAGTTATTGATTACACATTCGTGAGAAGCGAAGGAAAGTATCATAAGCTTTACTTTAATGATGTTGAATATATCGAAGGGATGAAGGATTATGTGAAAGTACATTCTGCAGGAGGCGTTATTGCAGTAGCCATGAACCTGAGTGACATAATCGAAAAGTTCCCTAAAGATGTTTTTTCAAGAGTGCATAAATCCTACATAGTAAACAAGAATAAAATTGCTAATCTTAATAGTTATGAATTAATCCTCGGTGCCGCTACTATTCCTATTGGTGCTGCATACAGGGATAATTTGCATGCAGAGGTATTATTTGATCGCGTAACCACCAAGTAACTTTGCTTTAACAAAAGGAGGGTGCCACTATGCAGTATGCACGAAAAAAATATGCAAGAAAATCTGAGTGTAAATCAATCCTTCCTGCCCAAGCGTGCCGAATCATTGCGGGTGAACCTAAGTCCGCACTTCTTCTTCAATATTCTTAACAGCATTTATCACTCAATTAAATTAAATCCTGATCAGGCCGAAGACATTTTGTTAAAGTTTTCAGAACTGATGCGATATTATATTTACGATTGTCTGAATGAAAAAATAATGCTGGAAAAAGAAGTGAGGAATATCCGCAACTTCATTGCACTGCAAAAAATGAGAATGCCGTTCGAGCTTAAGGAGGATTTTTTAGTAGAAGGTGAGATTGGAAATCAACTCATCTCTCCATCAGTATTTATGGAGGTCGTAGAGAACGTTTTTCAGCATGGGCTAAATGATATAAATCCGCAGTCCTTTTTCGAGATAAACTTCTCGATACTGGATCATCAGGTTATTTTTAACTTGTCGTATTCCTGTTCACAGGATGTGGACAATCATTCTGAAAAGTATGACAAAGGTTTAATGAATCTTCAAAGCAAATTGCATATCTTATATCCCGCATCTCATTATTTTCAAATTAATAAGAGTGATAAAGCCTGCTCAATTTTTCTTCAAATTCAGACTAACTGAAGAGCAGCAAGAGTCTGATTTTTTTCCAATTCACCTCTGAACTTTTAATTTGTTTCACTTTATACGAGCAACACTGCTGTTGGTGCAATCTTTATAAATGTAGTTGAATTAGTTCCCTTAGTATAATCTTAGTACCTGATTGTATAAATAGTTTTTAAAATCTTTCATGGCAATTGAACATTTGGGCTCGTTTATTTACAACGGACACATTTATTCATTTATCTAAAACACCAATTGTCATGAAACACCAATTACCAAATGCCGCTCGATATTCAAAAGAATTATCGAGGCAAGCTGGCAACCACAGTCAATTAAATTTAAAGCTTCTTTCCCTCATTTTTTTAATGCTAATCCTTCTTGCCGCGCAGTTCTTACATGCTCAGGATTGCACCGGCTTCAGAACTCAAACCCAGGGAGGTTGGGGAGCAGATCCAGACGGGAATAACCCGGGAGTTTATCTCCATGATAATTTCGCTGCGGCTTTTCCCGGTGGTCTAACTATCGGTTGCAATGGCAGCACCTTACTCTTAACAGATGCTCAGGCAGTAACAGATTTTCTTCTTTCCACTACTACACCGTCAGTTCTTCCAGCGGGTGCGATGGTCAATCCCGGAAGCTCATACCTAAACGTTTTTGCCGGGCAATTGGAAACGGCCACATTAAATGTCGGTTTTGATTCTTACGATCCGGATTTCAGTTCAAATTCTCTGCTTCTTGGCGACTTAATTATTGCAAGCGGCCCATTTGCGGGATGGACAGTTTCACAACTGCTCACTGAAGCGAATAATGCCATAGGCGGTTGTAGCAGTACCTATTCTTTATCTGATTTGAATGATGCTCTCGACGCAATCAATAACAATTATGATAACGGCACTTCTAACAATGGTTATTTGAACTGCCCATGCACTATTCAGGCGAGTGCGACCACCATTAATGCAACTTGTCATGGTAGTGAAAATGGAAGCATTGATGTTACGGTCACCGAAGCACATGGTGAGGTAACTTATTTGTGGAATGATGGAGTAATCACTGAAGACCGAAGTAATCTCCCGGCCGGAACGTACTCACTAACAGTGACGGACAACAATGGTTGTTCAGCTACGGTAACAAAAATTATTACGGAACCAGATGAACTTGGGATGAATGCAACAGTTAACAATGTTTTATGTAATAGTAATGCCACTGGCAGCATTGATGTTACTGTCTTCGGCGGCACTCCTCCGTATTCTTATTTGTGGAATGATGGATCAACAACAGAAGACCGCAGTAACCTGACGGCAGGAAGCTACACCCTAACAGTAACCGACAACAATGGTTGCGCAGCATCTTCGACTCAGACCATTACTGAACCGGATGTACTTGGAGTGAGCGGTGTCATAACGAGTGTTTCATCTGCCAATGTAAGCGATGGAGCAATTGACATTACTGTAACAGGAGGAACTCTCCCTTATGCTTACTTATGGAGCAACGGGGCCACCACAGAAGATTTAACAGGAATACCTGTTGGCTCTTATACGGTAACGGTAACCGATCACAACGGCTGTCCCGCAATTCAGAGCTTCGAGGTGACGGATCCCGGTTGTACAGGATTCAGAACTCAGACTCAAGGTGGTTGGGGAGCTATTCCAAACGGAAATAATCCCGGAGTTTATCTTCATGCCAATTTCGCTGCAGCGTTCCCTGGCGGTTTAACTATTGGCTGCGCTGGCAGTACCTTGCTCTTAACCGATGCACAGGCAGTAACAGATTTTCTTCCTTCCACTACCGCACCGGCACTACTTCCTGCAGGCGCTATGGTTAATCCCGGAAGCTCCTACCATAATGTTCTTGCCGGGCAATTGGAAACTGCCGCTTTAAATGTCGGCTTTGACTCCTATGACCCGAATTTCGGTTCAAATTCTCAACTGCTTGGCGATTTATTTATAGTTAGCGGCACTTTTGCAGGATGGACCGTTTCTCAGTTGATCGCTGAAGCAAATAATGCTATTGGCGGTTGTAGTAATCTATATTCACTGAGCGATTTGAATAATACTCTCGATTCGATCAACCAGAATTATGATAATGGAACTGTTGACAACCATTTTTTGAATTGCCAACCTTGTGTTTGCGCTCCTCCTTCAAATCTTACAGTGGATAGCGTATCGGCCGCTGAGGCGCTTTTATGCTGGGAAGGTAATTCCTGTGCTCATGCATACATTGTTGCATGGCGCAATCAAAACAGCTCAGTTTGGTTATACAGAACAGTTTCTGCTCCGGAGCATTGCATGATCTTTACCAATCGCTACCCCGCTGTATTCGAAGTGCAAATTGCAAGTATTTGCCTGGACGGCGACACTTCAGCCTACGGCGAAACTTTTGTGTTCCCAACTTTTGCCAGTTGCCTTGCACCTCAGAATCCTCACACTAATGGAATTACTTCATCAAAGGCAACTTTGAATTGGAGCACCGTTATTGATGCTTCCAAATATGTAATTTGGTATCGCCAAACAGGAGTTCCTGTCTGGACCAAGAAAACCATTAGTGCTGCTAAGATTTCTTTGATTATAAAGAGCTTATTAGCTTCTACTGCGTATGAATGGAAGGTGCAAAGCAAATGCATTGGCACCAGCAGATCAGTAGTAGGCACGTTTACTGCACTGCAGCACTTTACTACACTTTCGGCCAAGATGAACGAAAATCTTACTGAATCAGTCATCGGCAATATCAATGTTTATCCAAACCCTGCAGTTAGTCAGTTCACCTTTGAGTTTGAGGCAAATGGTTCCGGCACCTTCAGCATTGCAATAGAAAATGTGCTTGGTCAAATGGTTTACTCCACTCAGCCTGAATCATACAATGGCTCAGTAAATAAGCAAGTTGACATTAGCAATTTGAAGGGAGGCATTTACATTCTTCATCTTTACATTGGTGGAAATGAATTCAGCAAGCGGTTAATCATTCAGAGCACCGATTAGTACCGATTGACTGTTTTCGTTTCTAAAGGGCTGTCCTCAGGTGGGGGCGGCCCTTTTTTATCTCATGAAATGCATTCACGATTTTTTTTGCACCCCCCAAAAATCTTTACAGAAGCTTTTCTTAAAGAAGTATCAGGATTAGTCATTGCCAAACAGCGATTTGGCATTAATTACTATATGAAAGATATGCCTACCCTAAATAGAGCTGAATAAAGCCAAAATAAGCTTTGATAGATTGCAGGTCTATTGTCTATTATCTCATATTTAATGAGTCAATAAGTGTGATGTAGTCTTCTCAATTCTTTTCAACCTCAGTCGCAATCATCCAGGAAAGGTTGTTTTTATTTTCCAATTGCCACTTTTAAGAATTTCCTCAAATTGATTAATGATATTATTTACTCATGTATATAAAAACCCATCCTTAGTATGAGTTAACTCCTACGATCGTATAAATAAATTTTTGGTTACTTGAATATCGCTGACTTTTGGGTAATGTAAATAAGTAATAAAAATAAATCCCCGAAAAATGAGAACGAATACAGTTACCAAATTAATGATGTGCTCTCTTGTATGCCTCTTAATGTTTAGCAATTTATTATTTGCACAAAGCTGCAATCCTGTTGATCACAATCCATATACGGATTTTAATTCATCGTCAAACCAGGGAACAGCAACTACCCTCTGGTTAAACATTCACACGAAGCTCCTCGGCGGCAGTTCCGGTCTTCCACACAACGGTGATTTTATCATGTTTGCCGGCGGAGTCATTTCTTTAAACAATGTTTCATCTAATCCCACGGTAACGAATTCTCCTATTCCTCGCGGAAAAATTATTGCTGACAACACAGTTTCCGCTCCTGCTACCATTTATGATGCTGCTAAGAACATGTGGATTACAAGAGTGCCTGTGGGCTACACGACCTCTAATATTTTTATCTCGGCTGCAATTATAAATTCATCAAATGGTTTCTCTGTGTCAGGCGGGGGAAAAAGTTCTGCTATTTCCGGCCAATGGGTAAGTAACCGGGGAGCACAATTTACCTCTCAATGGTTTTATGGACTTGCATGCTATCAGCCTCAATTCAACTATTTGGATGTTGACAGCACAAATGAAGTTCGTCCGATTAACAGTGGGGGGCAACAAGCAGGAACACCTACCACGGAAAACGCGCAATTGGTTGCCGGGGGGTCGGGTGGTGGTGGCAGCAATTATACAGGATCTTATAGTTCTACAGAACACTTCACAGGATGTCAGCAAGTTTGCTCCGGATTGTCCGTTTCCATATCTGTAATGGTTATTAGCTGTCACAATGCCAACAATGGTAGTGCAACTGTTAATGGAACAGGGGGTATTACACCATATACTTATGTATGGAATACAGGTGCTATCACACAAACCATCAGCAACCTTTCAGCAGGTCCTTATACAGTTACACTAACTGATTACAATGAATGTTCGATTGCAACTTCAACTGCTCTTATAAATCCTGATGTATTAAATCTCACTCCATCTCACGTAGATGCTTCTTGCTTCGCCGGAAGCAATGGTGGTGCTTCCGTAACAGCCACCGGCGGAACTCCATCTTACAGCTATTTGTGGAATACCGGCACAACAACTTCTTCCATTGCAAATCTAACTGCAGGAAGTTACACAGTGACCGTTTCTGATTCACATGGATGTTCAGCAAGTGCCAGCATAACAGTTAGTCAACCATTATCAGCGGTAAGTGTTTCTATGTCGAAGACTGATGTAACAATCACTGGTGGATCAAACGGAATTGCTACAGCAAATCCCTCTGGCGGAACTCCCGGTTACACATTTGTATGGTCAACCGGTGCGACCACTCAAACCATAACCGGACGCACAGCAGGAACTTATACAGTAACAGTAACTGATTCACATGGATGCACTGCAAGCAACAATATCACAATTAATCAGCCCCCATGCTCACTTGCCATGAGTCAGACTCACATTGAAGTATCATGCTACAATGGTAGCAATGGTTCAATCACAATCAGTGTAAGCGGTTCACAGGGTTCAGTAAGCTATATATGGAATGCCGGTGCAACCACTCAAAACAGGAGCGGACTCTCAGCAGGGACTTACACTGTAACCGCAACCGACAATGGAGGATGTACAGCTTCGGGCACCATCACAATCAGTCAACCTTCGTCCTCTGTAAGTGTTTCGATGTCGAAGACTGATGTAACAATCACCGGCTGGTCAGACGGAACTGCCACTGCTAATCCTTCCGGCGGAACCCCGGGCTACACATTTGTATGGTCAACCGGTGCGACCACTCAAACCATAACCGGACGCACAGCAGGAACTTATACAGTAACAGTAACCGATTCACATGGATGCACTGCAAGCAACAATGTCACAATCAATCAACCCCCATGCTCACTTAGTATGAGCCAGACTCACATTGATGTATCATGCTACAATGGTAGCAATGGCTCAATCACAATCAGCGTGAGCGGTGCACAGGGTTCAGTAAGCTATACATGGAATGCTGGTGCAACCACTCAAAACAGGAGCGGGCTCTCAGCAGGAACGTACACAGTTACCGCAACGGATGATGGAGGATGTACAGCTTCGGGCACCATCACAATTAGTCAACCTTCGTCTTCTGTAAGTGTTTCGATGTCGAAGACCGATGTAACAATCACTAACGGATCAGATGGAACTGCCACTGCAAATCCCTCAGGCGGAACTTCGGGTTACACTTTTCTATGGTCAACCAGTGCAACCACTCAAACCATCACCGGTCTATCAGCAGGAACTTACACAGTAACTGTAACCGATTCACATGGATGTACGGCAGGTAGCAACATTACAGTCAATCAACCCGGTTGCACAATTAATATGAGCGAGACTCACATTGATGTATCGTGCCATGATGGTAGTAACGGTTCAATCACCATCACTGTAAGTGGTGCACAGGGTACAGTAACCTATCTATGGAATGATGGAGCTACCACTCAAAACAGAAACGGTCTCACAGCAGGAACTTACGCTGTAACTGCAACTGATCAGGGTGGATGCGCAGCTTCCAGAACCATCACCATTAGTCAACCTTCTTCTTCTGTAAGTGTTTCAATGTCGAAATCCGACGTCACGATCACAGGAGGGTCAAACGGAACTGCCACTGCAAATCCTTCAGGTGGAACTCCCGGATATACGTTCTTATGGTCAACCAGTGCAACCACTCAAACCATCAACGGGCTCATAATAGGAACTTACACGGTAACCGTAACCGATTCACACGGATGCACAGCCAGCAACTATATTACAATCAATCAACCTCCATGCACACTGAGCATGAGTGAAACTCACATTGACGTATTGTGCCATGATGGTAGCAACGGTTCAATCACCATTACCGTAAGTGGTGCACAGGGTACAGTAACTTATCTATGGAATGATGGAGCTACCACCCAAAACAGAAGCGGATTCTCTGCAGGAACTTATACAGTAACTGCAACTGATCAAGGCGGCTGTGCAGCTTCGAATACCACCACAATTAGTCAGCCTTCATCTTCTGTAAGCATTTCAATGTCAAAGACGGATGTAACTGTTCATGGGGGAAGTGATGGAACTGCCACAGCAAATCCTTCCGGCGGAACTCCGGCCTACACATTTCTATGGTCAACCGGCGCAACCATTCAAACCATCAACGGACTTACGATAGGAACCTTTACAGTAACCGCAACCGATTCACATGGATGCACAGCAAGCAATAGCATCACTATCAATCAACCCAATTGCTCGCTGAGTTTGAGCCAGACTCACAGCGATGTATCTTGCTACAGTGGAAACAACGGTTCCATCACCATCACCGCCAGCGGTGCACAAGGAACAGTAAGCTATGTATGGAATGATGGAGCTACCACTCAAAACAGAACCGGCCTCTCAGCAGGAACTTATACTATAACCGGAACTGATCAAAGCGGATGTTCCGCATCCATAAATAACATATTAATTCAGCAGCCCTCTTCTCCGGTTACTGTTTCGATATCGAAGACCGAGATAACTCACATGGATGGACATAACGGAACAGCTACAGCTACAGCGAGCGGCGGAACTCAGGGCTATACCTATCTGTGGTCAACCGGTGCAACAACGACAACCATCACCGGACTCGCCGCAAAAACCTATACAGTAACGGCAACCGATTCTCATGGATGCACAGGCAGCAACAACATCACCATCAATCAACCAAACTGTCTATTCTTTTTGTCTGAGAATTATACTAACGTATCGTGCTACGGCGGGAACAATGGTGTGATCATCGTTGGTATCCACCAATGTACCGGTATAGTCACTTATATATGGAATGATGGTGCAACCACGAAAATCAGAAATGGACTTTCAGCAGGAACCTATAGTGTGACAGCCACGGATGAGAACGGATGTGTAGCGTACAATACAATAGTCATTCAGCAGCCCTCATCAGCAGTATCTGTCTCGATGTCGAAAACTGATGTGACCAGCAATGGTGGAAGCAATGGAACAGCCACAGCCACAGCGAGCGGCGGCACACCAGGTTATACATATTTGTGGTCAAATGGGGGAACCACATCAACGATTTCAAATCTGACTGCAGCCACCTATACTGTGACCGTCACTGACTCGCACGGATGTGCAGCCAGTAACGGCATCGTGATAAATCAACCATCATATAAGGAAGCGGAATCCGGACTTGCCGGAAAAGAGAGTATATCGATGAAACTTTATCCAAACCCGGCTCAGGATAAATTCTCGATTGAAGTAACGACGCAAGAAGATTCTGAGAAAGAATATACCGGTTATATTGAAAATATTCTCGGTCAGATCATTTATTCAACGCAGGGCCAATCTCTAAATGGCTTGGTTATGAAAGATATTTCTTTTAATCCGCCAATACCCTGCGGTATGTATATAATTCATATAATAATTGGAAATGAAGAAGTGACCAAACAGTTAATAATTCAGTAGGGCAAATAGGTAGTAAACACCATTTTTTTTTGGAAGGCCATCTCTGCGGGGATGGCTTTCCTGCTTTTAGTGGGATTCAGAATTTCCGATCAGCTCATTTTTATAATGGTTCGTGGTCTTCCTGTTTAATATCAGGGGTGATTTAATCTGATTATTTGAGGTTCTGATTTGCAATCCAAAGATACTTTTGAGCATATTGCTGTTTTTTTTGTAGGAAGTAGTGCTGGTGTATGATGTTGTAGTGGTATATCGGCTAACTTATATTTAAAAATGTATGAGCTTAATTACATAACTAGTATAGGCTAATATTTTAGACGGCTTAAATTAGTTAAAAATATAGTTAGATGAAATATTGGAAAGAAAGAAAGGCCTGACCATCTTGCACCCAAATCTAACACACAAACACACAAACACACAAACACACAAAAATGAAAACATTTGCCAAATTAGTTATGTGCACCCTTGTTTGCCTGCTTATGTTGGGCAATTCATTGTTTGCACAAAGTTGTCCTACCATTGCTCATAACCCATATACAGATTTTAATTCATCATCAAATCCGGGAACGGCTACCACGTTGTGGTTAAATATTCACACAAAACTCCTCGCCGGCAATTCCGGTCTTCCGCACAACGGTGATTTTATAATGTTTACGGGTGGAACCATTTCTCTTAATAATATTACCTCTAACCCGACGGTGACAAATGTGTCTATCCCTCGCGGAAAAATTATTGCTGATAACACAGTTTCCGCTCCCACCACCACCTATGATGCCAGCAAGAACATGTGGATCACCAGGGTACCTGTTGCCTATACGAGCTCCAATATTTTCATCTCTGCTGCAATTATAAACTCATCAACTGGTTTCTCTGTATCCGGCGGGGGGAAAAGCTCTGCCATCTCCGGCCAATGGGTAAGTAACAGGGGAGCACAATTTTCCTCACAATGGTTTTATGGACTTGCATGCTATCAGCCACAATTCAGTTATTCAGATGTTGATGGCGCAAATGAAGTTCGCCCGATTAATAGCGGAGGACAACCAGCAGGAACACCTACCACAGAAACCGGGCATTTGGTGGCCGGTGGTTCAGGTGGCGGAGGAAGCAACTATACCGGATCCAGTAGTTCCACGGATAGCTTTACCGGATGCCAGCAAGTTTGCTCCGGAGTTTCCGTTTCCATTTCTGTGACAGCTATTAGCTGCCATAATGCTAATAATGGAAGCGCGACTGCCAATGCAACAGGTGGCGTTACACCGTATTCATATTCGTGGAATACAGGCGCTACCACGCAAACCATCAGCAATCTCTCCGCAGGTACTTATACTGTTACAGTGACTGATAACAATGAATGTTCAACTGCAACTTCAGCTACTCTTGTAAATCCTGATGCAATAAGCCTCACGCCATCGCACACAGATGCCACTTGTTTCGGCGGAAGCAATGGCAGTGCTTCCGTAACAGCGAGCGGAGGAACTCCTTCCTATAGCTATTTGTGGAATACCGGTGCAACAACTTCTTCCATTTCAAATATTGCTGCAGGAAGTTACACAGCGACCGTAACTGATTCACATGGATGTTCAGCAAGTGCAAGCATAACAGTTAGTCAACCATCATCTGCTGTAAGTGTTTCCCTGTCGAAGACGGATGTAACCATCCATAACGGAAATAACGGAACAGCAACGGCAACAGCAAGCGGCGGCACTTCCCCTTATACATACCTGTGGTCGACCGGAGCAACTACAACAACTATCACAGGACTCACAGCAGGAACTTATACAGTGACTGTAACAGACTCTCATGGTTGCACTGCAAGTGGAAACATCACATTG
>Ga0134121_10000560_pt1 | contig 41625 bp, 39 predicted proteins | sample KB301_FD_96463 | JGI IMG/M metagenome (GOLD analysis project Ga0134121, IMG submission 96463) | Terrestrial soil microbial communities without Nitrogen fertilizer from Kellogg Biological Station, Michigan, USA - KB3-0-1 | ecosystem: Environmental > Terrestrial > Soil > Unclassified ...
GCATTCGCAGCCGCTCATCCTTGATGGCTGCGCCCTACCGGGCTTGCATTCGCAGCCGCTCATCCTTGATGGCTGCGCCCTACCGGGCTTGCATTCGCAGCCGCTCATCCTTGATGGCTGCGCGCTTCGCTCAATGTTTCGCGCTATCGCGCTCACGCTCCGCCCGGGCTTGCATTCGCAGCCGCTCATCGCGCGGTCTGCAGTGTCTGCAGATAGGTAAGGACGTTGTGCATATCGTTATCGGTGTACTTGCCTATTTGATCGAGGTGCGCGCTGAGTTTATCGTCCACCGTGAACTTCACGGCATCCGCGGCAAAGTTCCTTCGCATTCCCCCGGCATCCGTGACACTGATCGTGAATTCATCCTGCGACACCAGCGTTCCCGTAACGATTTCCTGCGGCGTCACTTGAACGGTCACCTTCGGCGCCGCCACGCCGCGTCCTGTGGGATAGAGCATCCGTTGCAGCAGCGGCAGTCCCTGAAAGCGCATCCCGACTCCCGCCAGGTCTCCGGTGGCGGAGTGACACGTCGAGCAGTTGGCGTCGAAGTAGTTGCGGCCTGCCTCCGCATTTCCCGTCTGCAGTTGGGCAACATCGACGGAGCGTCGTCCTCCGATAAGCGCATCCATCTTTACTTTCTGATCATGGATGTACGCCACGATCGCGGCAAGGTCGGCATCATTCACATCGAAAGACGGCATCCCTTTGTCGACGCGGCCTGCTTTCACAAGCGGCCCGATTTTGTCGCCGCGCAGGTCCTGCGCGACGAGCAGCGATCGGGTCAGATCGGGACCGGTGTCGCTTCCCAAGAGATCGCGGCCATGGCAGAAGCCGCATTGCGAGGCAAAGCGCGCCTGCCCGGTCTGCACCTGATCCGCGGGATAAGACTGGGGCGTCACGGTGGGTGGCGGCGCCGTAGACGCCGTGCGCTGCTGCGCTGCGACCATGCAGGTCAGGGCAACCAGCAATATTGCTGAAATCCAGAAGATCCGTTTCATAAAGCAGAATACTGTCCGAAACGGAATCACAATGCAAACAGACTTACGACACGGAGTGCATCAGCTGATCCACAATGGTGTGCCATCCCCGTATAGCCTCGAATGGGTTGTCGTGGGGAAGGTTCGCCCTCGATCGGACGGTCTGATCATTCATTTATCACTTCGACGACAGCACGAACCGATTGCCATCGATATCTTTGAAAGTCGCGAACGTGCCCCAGTGTTCTTTCTTGGGCGCACTGGTGAATTCCACGCCCTTCGCCTTCAATTCTTCATAGGTCTTCTCAACGCTGTCGCAAGCTAGCGCGCCGTTAAAGAATCCTCCGACTTTGGTTTCATCCATTCCGAAGAGGACGAAATGCGTATCGGAACGCCCAATGCGCATTTCAATCCAGCGTTGCTTGTCATCGAATGGCTGGTTGGTAACCACTTTGAAGCCGAGCTTCTCGGTGTAGAAAGCGAGCGCCTTTTCCTGATCTCGCGTCGGTATGCTCACGAATTTGACGTGGCTGATCACGGCTGTCCATACCTTTCCCGATCCCAAAGCCCGAACATGTTGCCGTTCGGATCCGCGAAGTGCGCGATGTTGCCCACGGCGTCGCCGACAAACATCTTCTTTGTGATGACCTTCCCGCCCGCAGCTTCCACTTCGGCAAGCTTGGCGTCGATGTCCGGCGCGTAGAGATAGACCGTCGTACGCGGTCCATTCTGCATAAACCCGTGAATCGCGCCCATCGGGCCGGTACCGGGATTGTAGATGTAATAGTTGGGCATTTTGAAAGCCTCTTCTACCCCTGCCATCGGACTGGGCTGGATGTCCCATCCAAAAACTTTGCCGAAAAAGTCTCGCGTGGCTTCAGGGTTGTCCGTCGCCATCTCGATCCAATTGATCTGGTGTGTCATATTCCCTCCTTGAATGAATTCCCGCCGAATATAGACAAGGGTTTTCAGTGCCGTCAACGTCGTCTTTTAGAGCTATAGTGATAATCGGTATAGCCCATGAAGACCGTCCGTTTCGACTTCTACGTGCTCGATGGATTGATGCCCGACCTTGTCGGCCACGACAAGCAGCCTTCCGCATTTGTCGTCTATCTTTACCTCTGGACCAGGCGGGCATCGTCCCGTTCGCGGCGTGTCCGCGCGAGCCATCAGACAATCGCCGATGACACGGGCTTGTCTAAGAGTGCGGTTCAGGCGGCGATGAAGAACCTGCTTCGCAGAAAACTTATTCGATCGGAGTTGGAATTCAAGACCGCTGTTCCGCAGTACACCGTGTTAAGACCGTGGAGGAAGGGCAAGGGATAGCTGTTAAGGCATTCCCTTTACCCAACGCTTATAGGCCAATCGCGCTGCGGCGAGCCGCTCGCCAGGCGTGGGATAGCGCCTCGTGAACCAGGCGACGGAATCCAGGATTTCCCGGCGCTCGTCCTCGCTCATGGGAGCATTGACATAGGCGTCAAACTCTTCTGCGCTAAGCCGGCGCTCTGCGATCTGCCGCACACGAGCCAGGGCTTCGGCGGAAGGAGGATTCATGAGCGGAGGTTTGTTCATCATTTCGACTCCTGCGATCGAAGCGCCTCGAGCATGCGGATATCTTCGGCGTCCTTCGGCCGTGCCCCGAAGCGTTTTGTGAGGATGAGATCGTCAAGTGATGGAATCACGGCCTCGACACCTGCGTTCACCTCGATGAGGCGGCGACGCGCCCAGACCTCATCAAAACCAACCCTCACGCGATCCACAGTGAATACAGTGCGCGCAACGAGAACGTCGACTTTTTCGTCGTTCTCCAGCACGTAGCGTCCCTTCGCACGCGCCTCCTCAGGCGACTGACTAGGAAACAGGTCAAAGCCCGAAACTCCCGCGTTGAACGCTGCAACATCGTCTGCATGAATCCAGAAGTCATAGTCGCGCGTCAAAAGGGGCAAGCCGAGCGCGATGAGGGCACGGCGCCCGATGAGTAACGCGCGAGCCCCGCTCGCCGCGATCGCCGCGAAGAACTTTGCTTCCTCAAAATGGGATGCTTCCACGAGCCTGAGAATAAGTGGAAATTCGTCGGCCAGCAACGGTCATCTTTACTCCGCGAGCGGCCGGATTGGTTGGAAGCGCGTTGTGGTGTGGAACGCGCGTTACGTGCCGGATCGAATACACGCGTCTGGTTCCAATGCTTCCACAACAAAAAAAAATAATTCTCATTCGGTGACACGAAAGCGGCGTTTGTTTCACCAATCGAGTGGGGCTGTAATCAGCCCGGTAGAACCAAAACAAAATTCAGTGTGAGGAGACATCATCATGGCAAACGATTCAGAGAAATCCCGCGCCAATGGCGATCCATTGGAAGCCGCCTATCCCAACCTCAGCGCGATCCATGAGGCGTTAGTCAAGGCGGTCGGTCAGACTGCCCAGGAGGAATCCGCTCGAACCGCTCCCGCATCCTGCGACGAAGAGATTGCCGCGGCGACGGCCTTATTCGAACGATTCTGGACGGAACAAAACGTCTTGAAGGTGCTGCCGGCACAAGCGCGCGAGTTGCTGGGTCCCATCGAGAAGTGGCGATGGTGCGTCGATCACGTGCGGTGTTGCATGATCTTTGGATACCTGATCTGCCGGGGACCTCGCGGCTTCCGGTCCTTCGCTCAATACCTGCGGCCCTATTGGATTTGTGTCCGGCAGGCGCTCGGAACGCCCGTCAGTAACCCGCCGACGGCTGACGAGCGGCGCGATTTCGTGACGCTGGTCCGGGCGCTGTCGGAGGCGTACCGGCCCTTTGCGGCAGAGGACATCGACGGCGCGGAACGGTTTGAATCCGTGGCCAACGCAGTGCTCGATGGGCAGATCGACTGCCATGTGGACGACCGTTCGCCCTGCCTGCTGTTCGAGCAAGTCCTGACGATGGAGACTGCCCAGGCCCTGCTTGGAACCAAGGCCTTTGAAGTCCATTCCAAAGACCCATTCTTCTGGTTCTGCAGGTGCTTGTGCCTGTGTGCGATATGCTTCGGCTGCTGCGTGGCGCGCCACCGCAATGCGGCCGATCTGCGCCGCTGCGTCCGCGATTTTCTTCGCTGCCTCGATGACTGCTTTAAGCCGCTGTCCTGCGATATCACAAAACCGTCCGCCGGGACCTGCGTTGAGGAAAAGGAGTTCCCCACCGTTTCGTTGCTGGGCGTCGAGATCATTGGCACAGCCACGGGGGCGGGTTGCGTTTCGTACATCCTGGAGTGGAAAGCTCCCCTCGATCCGCCGGCCGCTTACAGCCAGGCTGGCATCATCTACCCGGGCTCTTTTGGACCCGGCATTTGCGGCAAGGTCAACGCGACCCTCGGCTGGCTCGATACGTTCACAACGCCGGTTCCCAATGAGATCGAGATCCGGTTGCGCGTCTTCGGACAGGGCAACCAGATTTGCGAGAAGACCACGCAGTTCCAGCTCTTCAAGAAGCGAGTGTGGATCTCGGCTATCGAAGGAGTGCAGGTGGAGAATCCGCCGGGCGTCTTCGACAATGCCGCGCGCCTCAGCGACCCCGTCACCCACGACGCCCTCTCTTTCGGCACGGCGCTGGAGATCTTCGGTCACGCTCTGGTCGGCAAGTGTTTCGGGCGAGACATCAAGCGTTACACTCTGTCCTACCAGACGGGCTTCGTCACCGACCCGACCCTCGGGCCCTGGACACAGTTCTGGCAGGTTGACTACAACAGCCCGCTGCAGCGCAACGCCATTCAGACGAGCAACTTCGACCTCACCAGTTACTGGTTGTTCAACTCGGTCTGCTTCTTCACGCCGTGTCCGCCGCACGTTCCGCTCGTTTGGGACGACCTCGTCCCGACGCGGTGGTCAAGCAATGTGGGCGGTCAGTTTTTCCCCGTCGACCCACAGCTTCCGCCGATCTGGGGCTCTCAAACCTTGCCGCCGATCAACTGCTTTTCGGGCAAGTACACGTTGCGGCTTGACGTGGAGGACACCACGGCCGTTCACTTCTACGACTTGCAGCACGTATGGTTCGACAACAAATCCATCTACGGCGAGATCACGGGATTGGGTGGCGTGCCGGCCTGTGCCGTACTGAAGCTCAGCCAGCTGCCGAACGCCGGCGATTGCACGAAAGCATGGCCATTGAGCATTGACGGCATCGCCTTTGACGAGTTGATCTTCGAAGGGGACTTCTCCATCCCGAGCGACAACTACGGCGGATATTGCGTCACGCTCACGAAGCAGGGCGGCACCCAGTCCGGCTGCACTCCAATCCTGGAGTCGGTCGCTCTGCCGGTGCCCGGCCCCGGCAGTCCCACGACGACCGGTTTGAATCGGATCGGCGACCCCGGGGTTCGCTGCCCCACGGCCTCCCCGCCCCCGGTCGGGCCTCTGGTCAAGTTCGAGAACAGCCTTACGGTGATGGACGCCCGGATGTTTGACGCGGTCTGTGCCGGATCCGCCTCGCCCGTGCCGCCTGCGGGCTTTGCGCTTAAACGCGGCGATTGCTGCAGCTACTACTTCGTCCTTGATGTCTGGGACAAGTCCATCTGCCCGAGCCTTTCCGGCGGGCGGCATGAGGCTTCCTGGATCTGGCCGGTGTATATCTGCAACGACCTCACATAGCGATGGCCCACGAAGCAGATATCGGCTTTCGCTTTCTGCTGACCGTCCTCGCGACGTGGCGGGTAACCCACCTGATCACTCGCGAGGACGGTCCCGCCGAAGCGATTTACCGGGTCCGTCGCTGGTTGGGCACGGGTTTCTGGGGGCAGTTGATGGACTGTTTCCTGTGTTTCAGCCTGTGGGTGGCGGCGGCGATGGCCTTCTTCGTTGCCGATCGCCCGGCGGCCTGGATAGTGTACTGGTTGGCAATATCGGGAGGCGCTTGTCTGCTTGAACGCTGGTCGACGCGAGAGTCGACGGCCGCGCCTCATGTCGTCATCGAAAAATTCACAAACACGGAGGAATCTCATGGCATGTTGCGGACAGAACCGGGAAGCCCTGAAGCAAGCAGTATCTCCCACGCGGATCGCGTATCCGCACCTTGAACAACGGAGGAACGCGCCATCCATGGCGGCGACTCCTTCGCAAACGCTGCGACTGGTCAGCCGCGAACGGATCGTGGTGCACGGTCCGCGAACAGGCTGGAAGTATGAGTTCACACCGGAGCAGCCTGTGCAGGCGGTGGCCTCGAGCGACGCGGAATGGTTGATCGGGACGGGCCTGTTCAGCAGAACGTAACCCACCCGGAAACCTGAACAGGGACATCGGCACGGCCGATACGACCGTGCCGATGTCGTCCAGACTTCTTCAATAAGCTCAAGCCGGCCGGTATGCCGTCAGCGCAAAATTTGACTCGAGAGGCTTCATGAGGCTGGTTTTGCCTGAATAGAAATACGACAGCGGGAAGGTGGCGCGGCCCTTGCGGAATAGTTGTTCCGGACGGGCCAGTTACACGCATGTTCGTCCTTGGTTTAAGGCGTTTGCTTGAACGAGCGGCCGTCGCCGAGTCTCGCAGACTGATATTGCCCGCCGCGGGAGCCATCTTTCATTGGATAGGCTTCGACAGTGATCGCGTCACCGGCCTTCACGCTGTCGGCTTTCCAACCCTGGGCGGCGATTTGACCGATCGAGCCCATCTCGAACGACCAATCGACAGTTTTTCCAGTGGCGGGATCTGCCGCGGCGACATGCAGCCAGCAATGCGGATTGGTCCATTCAAATTCCTTCAGAGTTCCGGAGATCGTGATCTTCTTCTCGTGATCAAACATCGCGAAGGAATGATGGGCCTGGCCCTGAACGGCAAAAGCGGCAACTGCAATGGCGATAAAGCCGGCGGTTTTCACGCTCATAACGTTTCCTCCTGGACGGCGCGGGTTTCGATTGTGTTCCTGGTTTCGACCGTATTCTAATACCAACGAGTTTTCAAAACGAAAATCATCAAGACAAGGAGGTGAACCTTGCGTTCCATTGATCTCATAGTGGCGGCGTTGATTGCGTCCAGTCCGTTGGTCGCGTCATGGAAAGAGTATCCCCAGCCTCAACTCGGATTCGTCGTGGAGTTTCCGTCCGATCCGGCATCCTCGACGGGCAGCTACCGGACGGGGCTGGTTGCTTCCGCGACCGCCCACATCTATTCGGTCAAAGAGGATCATGCCTCCTACGTCGCGACTGTGGTTGATCTTTTGGATCGCAAGGAGGAGGGTGCCATCCTTCTCGGCGAGGCCGAATCCATGATGTCGCAGCTCGGTGACGTCACTTCCATTTCCACGTCCCGCGTCGAACCGGGCCGGGCCGCGGTCTACGGGCGTTTTATCACCATCAATTGCCGGAACGAACGGGTTATCGATCAGCTCGGTCAAACCGCGGATACCGTCCGCGCCTGGTTCAAGAACATGACGGGAAGCGACTGCCCGGATCGGAGCCGGTTGATGGTGAACATGTTCTTCAACCGCGGCAGGCTTTACCTGATTCACGGGATCAATCTTCCGGGTACGGAAGAGGGTGCCTCCAGTCCGGTCGCGTTGCGGTTTGCCAATTCCATCAGCTTCTTCGCGGCGGACGGCACGCGTAATTTTGCGGATACCTTCAAGTAGAGCGGCTGCGCATGAGCGGAGCGAATGTGAGCCCGATAGGGCGAAACCATCAAGTAATGAGCGGAGCGAGTGTGAGCCCGATAGGGCGAAACCATCAAGTCATGAGCGGAGCGAGCGTGAGCCCGAGAGCGCGAAACCTCATGCAAGGCGCAGTAATCAATGAACGGTCTTCGGGACTCTTATTCTTCAAATTCTGCGGGAGGTTTCGTGATGCGATACAGCTCTGTGTTGGCGGCGCTCGGAATAATCATGCTGGCGACCACGCTTGGCGCCCAAACAGTGCAACCGCCGCCGGCTCCATGGCGAGGGGCGGGCCCGACGCCGTGCGTCGGGTCTGATGGCGGCATCCTTCAATGCGCGCCAGCACCCCGGGTCGTCGCCATCCGCGCCGGGCGGTTGTTCGACAGCAAAGCCGGGAAAATGTTGACCAAGCAGATCGTGCTTCTGAATGGCGACCGAATCACGGATGTCGGACCGGAAGCTCAGGTCAAGATTCCGGCCGGGGCACAAGTGATCGATCTCAGCCAGGCCACGGTCCTGCCGGGGTTGATCGACGCGCATACGCATATGTTCAACACCCCCAAAGCGGGAATGTCGAGGGAGGCTTCGACACTGATTGCGGTGCAAAACCTGCAAGCAGACTTGCGGGCCGGGTTCACGACGGCGCGCGATATGAGTTCCCACGGCAACGGGTACGCAGACATCGACATCCGCAACGCTATCAATGAGGGCCGCATCGACGGCCCCCGTTATCAGGTGTCGGGCCGCGGAATCGTCTGGTCCGGCGCCGCCAATGCGACGCCGGAAAACCCGCTCGCCAGCACTGTCGTGCGTTCGGTTGAGGAAGCGCGAGCGGCAGTCCGGGATCACATTGAACACGGTGCCGATTGGATCAAGCTGTTTCCGACGGGAGCGTACTCGTTCACGGCCACCGGTGAGGCCCAATATGCGTTGACCTATCCGATGCCTGTGTTGCAGGCGTTGATCGATGAGACGCATCGGCTCGGCCATAAGGCCGCCTGTCATGTTCTTGGAGGAGAAGGGCAAAAGAACGCGATCGTCGCCGGCTGCGACACCATCGAGCACGCCTACGGCCTGGACCAGACACAAGCGAATATGATGGTTCAAAAGGGGCTGTACTACGACCCGACCCTTGTCCGCTACATCGAGCCCTACATGGACGACAACGACAACAAGAGCACCGGCGGCAAATATCGGATGATTCCCATTTTTGAGAAAGCAGTCACCATGGCGGCCGCCACCAAGGGAATGAAGGTCATGATCGGTAGCGGAGCTGACGGCTCAACCTACGCCCATGGGACGCAGGCCCTCGACTTCGAGGCGTTGGTGAAACGCGCCGGCATGACTCCGGCGAGGGCGCTTCAGTCCGGAACGCTCATCAACGCCGAAGCATTGGGATGGTCCGACCGCATCGGATCCATTGACAAAGGCAAGTACGCCGATCTGGTTGCCGTTTCCGGCGACCCGCTGGCCGACATCACCGAGCTTCAGCGAGTCAAATTCGTAATGAAAGGAGGAAAGATCATCCGAAACGACATGGCGCAGCCTGCTCCGAAATAGACACCGGCGCCCCTCGTTCCATCGGATACACTTCGAAAACGCTGGAGGAATCCATGGCTATACGCGCATTTGAACCCAAATTCATGAAGATCGGAGTGCTGACGGCGGCGCTCCAGGAATTGACGCCCCGCGACGTCCGCGATAAGGATCCCGATCGCGCCATCGAAGAATGGCTCGATTTTGCGCGCGAGCTCGAAGTGGACTGCATCCAGCTCTCGGCTGCGCTGCATCCATCCGAATCGGACGTTCCGCCTGAGGCCATGCTCGATCCGGTGGCAAACACGCTGGATCTGCGGCAGCCGTTTGACAAAACACGAGCGCGCCGGGTTGAAGCAGCCCTGAAGGCAACAGGCATCGGCCTTTCGGACATCGCCTACTTCGACAACATGCTGCATCACGATCCTGCCGTCCGAAAAAAGAAGCAGGACTTCATGATGCGCGTCTTCGACACGGCCGCCTTGCTCGGCGCGAACGCCGTCTGCGGATTCGTCGGACGCAATCAGCAGCACAGCATGGACCAGAACCTCGAGGACTTCGAAGAACACTTCGTGCCGCTCTTAAAGAATGCAAAAGAGCGCGGCCTGACGTTCCGCGTCGAGCAATGCCCCATGCCCGGCTGGACGACGGGCGACAACTTTCACAACAACATCGGCTACACGCCCGGCGTCTGGATTGCGCTGCACAGGATCTGCGAGAGGCATGGCGTCGGCGATCAACTACGCATTCACTACGACCCGTCTCACGCCATCCTGATGGGCCAGGACACACGCTCGCTTTTCCAGTACCTGAAGGACGAAGGGTACGGCTTCCTGATCGGGGGCTTCCACGTGAAAGGCCAGGTGGTCGATGCCAAGGGCGTCTCCGCCTGGGGATACGGCGGGCAGACCCTGGAGCGCGGCGACTGGAAAGGCGGAAAGCCGTCCGAAAATCCCGCGGACCAGCTCAACGCCTGGAAGAAGCAGATCGTTCTCTGCGAGCACGAACTTCCCGGTACCGCGCGGCACGATCCTCTTGCTTATCTGCAGAATCGAACTGTCGACTGGCTCGATCATCAGATTGCAGCCCGGGAACTGCTTCCGCTGGATCCAGCCAACACGTTTCTTATCGTGGAGCACGAGTACCCTCGGGCGCGGATTCAGGATCGGGAGCGACTAAAACCAATTCTCAAAGGCTCGATCGCGTTCACACGACGCATCGACCAGGCCGCAGCTTGCATGTATTCCCTGCAGAGCGAGGTGCTGGCGGCGCAGCAAATTCCGGTTCAGGGCGTGGGGCGGCAGGCGTATCGATCCTGAAAAGACTGCCTGAAAAATCTCGGCCGGCCGCAACGGCCGGTGTATAAATGCGGATACGGAATCCACAAGGCGTTGTCCAGATTTCAAAAGGAGTGTCGATGAAAGCTCTCACTAGGATCTCCCTGATTGCTGTTGTTGCGTTGCCTCTGGGCATTGCGGCACAAGCGCCGCAGCGCGGTCCTGCTGCGCAACCGTGCGCTCCCGGGAATTCGCAATTCGTGTGCGGCCAGACGGCGCCTGAAGATCTGGTTCTGGTGCCCGGCGGGGACTGGGTGGTCGCCTCGATGTATGGCGGCGCGGGCGGAATTCAGATCATCAGCACTAAAGACAAAACCTCGACCCTGGCGTATCCCACAGCAACGGCGAAGGAAGAACTCGATAAAAAAACCTACGACACCTGCCCCGGCCCGCCGAACGCGGCCGAGAAAATGAGCTTCCGTACACACGGTCTCGCGATACGAGAAGGAAGAAATTCGGTGCACACGCTGTACGTCGTGAGCCATCCTATGACACGTGAAGCTATCGAGGTCTTCCAACTCGATGCAAAGGCGAAGCCGCCCACGCTGAAGTGGATCGGCTGCGCGATTGCGCCGGATCCGATCGGCTTGAACTCCGTGCTTCCGCTGCCCGACGGCGGTTTTATCGGCACGGATTTCCTCGAACGCGGACCCAACTCCGCGGCAGCACGGACCAAGATGTCCGCCGGTGAGGCCAACGGCTCGCTGTGGGAATGGCACACGGGCAAAGGCTGGAAGATTATCCCCGGCACCGAGACGTCAGGCGCCAATGGATTGGAACTTTCGAAAGATGGCAAGACTCTCTTCGTGAACGCGTGGGGCAGCCAGTCGTTCTACCGCATGACGAGGGGTCAGACAAAGCGCGACACCGTCCAACTCGGCTTCCGCGCCGACAATGTGCGCTGGTCTCCTGATGGTTCGCTGCTTGTGGTGGGTCAGGGCACCACCAGTACCAACATCGTGAAGATCAATCCCACGACGCTGAAAGTGACGGAAGTCCTCACCCGTCCGAACACGCCGGAATTTTCCTCAGGTACCGTGGCGGTTCAAGTGGGCAAGGACCTGTGGGTTGGATCCTTTCGAGGCGACCGGCTCCTCATCGTTCCGGCACCTTGAAGCCATGACTACACGACGGATCACAGCAAGATCGTCCTGTATCGCGTCAAACTGAGTGTGGCGGAAAAGCAACCCGGCGGCAGCCAGTAAAGCAAAACTATGTCGACCACTGCTCGATCCTTGACAGCCGCTTTGGTTGTCTCGGCAACCCTTGCAATCACTCTTTGGGCGCAACGAGGAACATCACAGGTCACATCCAAAGACCTGCTCGACGGCCTCAAGAATCCGGCACGCTGGCTGACCTATTCGGGCGACTACACCAGCCGGCGCTACAGCCCGTTAAAACAGATCACACCGGCCAACGTCCAGGCGCTTACCGCGAAATGGACATTCCAGGCTGAAGGCATGCCTCCCGGCCGCGGCTTCACGGCGAGCCCGCTCGTTGTGGATGGCGTCATCTACATGACCGGCAATGCCAACATCGCGTGGGCGATCGACGCTCACACGGGCCAGCAGCTCTGGCGCTACAAGAGAGCGTTGCCGACAGGTCTCAGCTATGGCGGGGGCAACACCGGGAATCGCGGCTTCGCCATTCTGGGCGATACCCTGTTCATGGGAACGCTCGACGCGCACCTGATCGCGCTGGATCGTAACACCGGCAACCTGCTTTGGGACGTCACTCTCGACGACTACAAACTCGGACATGCTGCGCTCGGGGCGCCTCTCGTGGTGAAGGACAAGGTGATCATCGGCAACTCGGGCGGCGACATGGCATCCCGTGGATTTCTCGATGCCTACAATGCAGAAACGGGTGCCCGTGTATGGCGCTTCTATACCATACCAGCCGCAGGTGAGCCCGGCAGTGAAACATGGTCGGCCCCGGAAGTCCTGCCTCGCGGCGGAGGCGCAATGTGGGTGACGGGCAGTTACGATCCGGACCTGAATCTTCTTTATTGGGGCACGGGCAATCCCAACCCGAATTACTTCGGCGACAACCGTCTTGGCGACAACCTCTATACGGCATCGATCGTCGCTGTCAATGCCGACACCGGAAAACTCAAGTGGCACTATCAATTCACGCCGCACGACACGCACGATTGGGATGCGAACCAAATCCCCATTCTCACGGATCTGACGATCGGCGGCCAACGGCACAAGGTGGTGATGGTCGCCAATCGCAACGGGTTCTTCTACACGCTGGACCGCGCGAATGGAAAGTTGCTGGTCGCCAAACCCTTCACGGCGACGCAGTGGGCTCGTGAGATCGGTCCCGACGGCAAACCGATCGTGCTCAATACAGGAATGACTCCCGTGGGGCAGGCCAATGTGCCAACGCCCTGCGTTCCGGAGTTGCGTGGCGGAACAAACTACAACCCGCCGTCCTACGATCCGAACCTGGCCCTGTTCTTTGTGATGGCTCGCGAGAGCTGCGCCGTGTACACGCCGCAGGATCTGCCAGTACAGGCCGGCCGCCTGACAAACGGCGGAACAATGCGCGCCATGCCCGATCCCGCTTATAGCGCGTTGCGCGCATTGGATCCCAAAACGGGAGACCTTCGCTGGGAGTTCAAGTTTCCTTCTCTCACACTTGCCGGCGTGATGTCGACCGCATCAGGCCTGGTGTTCGCTGGCGACAACGAAGGCAACTTCAACGCGTTCGATTCGCGGACAGGAAAGCGCCTCTGGTTCACGCCCCTGGGCTCACCCATCTATGGCGCCGCCGCGACAACCTTCATGCTCGACGGCAAGCAGTACGTGCTGATTCCATCGGGGTTGAAGCTCACGGCGTTCGTGCTGCAGGAGAAGTAGACAGCCTTCAACTTCCTCCACGTTCGCAACGCGTGTAAGCCAGACCAGGCAACTTCGAGGGAGTCGGCGAAACTATTTTGGTCGATACTCTGCGCGTTGAACACCCGATTTACGGCCATCATCCGGGCATCAGGGCTTCTTCGCTATGATCAGAAACTGTTTGCCGAATAGTTTCCAGGCGAACGGCAGCCTCAGATACAAAGCGATCAAGGCGCCTGGAATCGGGCGCATGTTCGTCATCGTGTACGGCAAAAAGCGGTCTGTCGCCCTTTCTATGCGAAAGCCGTGCATTTCAAGGAGCTCTGCCATTGACAACTCGGTCAAAGGCAAGTGGTGGTCCCAGAAGTCCCAATACGCTCCTCCAACGAACCGGATGTTCGGGCCCATCGCGATGAAAGAAGCGCCGGAACGCATGCAACGTCTTGCTTCGCCGATTGTGTCGCTGAGCGCCTGCTTGGACGCCATGTGTTCGAAGAAGTTGCTCGAAAAGATCAGGTCAAGGCTATCGTTATCAAGCTCCCATCGCTGCGAACAGTCCTGCTCGAGAAACGTCACATCCGAGTCCAGAGACTGCCGTGCTCCAGGATTCAGATCCATTGCAAATTTCTCACGGCACCCGATGTTATTGATGAAGAGACCCTGCCCGGATCCCAAATCCAGGACCGTAGCGTTCGATGGGACATATCGCGAGAAGAATTGGCTAACCAGGATTTTCCAAACCCGAGTTCGATACTCGCTCTGCCCGTCGAAGCGGTTGCTATAGATGCGCTCGAGTTGTCCCGGAGTCTCTGAAGTTTGTTTCATCTGCAGACTGCTTGCAGGTCTATAGGTCCCGGCCCCTGCCTACTTGTTCGGCAACCTTGCTGCCGTGTCGAGGCTTGCGGTAGTCTCCACGGCTGAAATACTTTTCGAGCCAGCAATAGCACGCGATAAAAAAATAACGGCTCCCCATCTCCCCAATTCTCAACTTGGATATTCCCGCCCTCCGGTTCCGCCAGGTGATCGGCATGGACGTCCATGAGTAGCCCCGGCCAATGATCTTCAGGGGAAGTTCGATGGTCAGATTGAAATGCGGCGAAAGGAAGGGACGGCATCCGTCCAGGGCATCACGGCGATAAGCCTTAAACGCGTTCGTGAAGTCATTGAATGAAACATTGAACGCGAATCGCAGGAACCAATTCGCCAAACGATTGAGTATCAGCTTATGAAAAGGATAATCGAGGACCGCGCCTCCTCGCATAAAACGGGATCCGAACACGGCGTCCCAGCCGTCATTGAGTAGTTGCCAATACCGGACGACGTCGCGGTAATCGTCCGATTCGTCAGCCATCATCACAACCACCGCGTCGCCCCGCATGTGATCGAAGCCAAAAGTGACGGCTCGGCCAAAACCATTCTCGCCCGAATTGCGCAAGGGGGTCAGAGTCGGCACCGCCCTCTGAAGTTTGCCGATCACTTCCCATGTGGTATCTGTACTGCCATCGTCAACGACGACAATCTCGTGTTCGATTTCACGAAGGCGTAATTCAACGTAGAGGTGTTCGATCGTCGAAGCGATTGCATCCTCTTCATTTCGCGTAGGAATAACAATCGAAAGAAGACGGATCGGTCCTTGTGATTCCGGAGGAGGAGAGGTCTTCACAGTCCGCTCCTCTCCAGCCAATCGGGATGATCCTGAGCGTGGATTGCGATCTCATCGAGAATCGCCTCGATACTTGTCTGGGGACTCCAACCAAAGTCTCGCCCGCAGTCATGACTATCCATGACAAGCCATGGAACGTCGTAAGGCCGCGGGCGGAGATCGGATTCGGCGGCGTGGGCGCCGAAACGCGCATCGCACCATGCGTTGAGTTCGGCGAGCGATATCGAACGGCTGACTCCACCGCCTGCGGTATAGATGCGCTGCCCACCGGTACGCGAGGAACAGATCTGGAGCTCCAACAGAGTGGCCAGATCACGAGGATGAAGGACATCTCGGACCTGTTTTCCCGTCCCATCGAAACCGACGTAGCGCAGAGTCCGTTTTCGCAGGTGAGCGTTGATCCAGTAAGAAAAAATGCCTTGATCCGGCGTGCCAAACTGTCCCGCGCCGGCGAGCACACCGGATCGGTTGATCCAGACGGGAAACCCGAACGCCTCACCATACTCGAGAGCCACTACTTCAGATGCCAGTTTCATGCCGCCGTACAAGGAGACAGGCGGTTTCGTGGAGAAGTCTGAATCGATTCCCCGGGGCGATACGCCGCAGGGGAGAGTTTGGGAATCATCGAGATGAAAAGCATTAGCTCGAACCTTCAGCGGCAGGGAAATTAAGGCAGGAACGGAATAGACGCGGCTGCTCGACAGGAGCACGAGGCCGGACTTGTACGTTTTGCAATATTCCAGAACATTGACGAGCCCTGCAAGATTATGCTCGAACAGCTGACGGCTGGTGAAGCCCTGCTGCAGGCCTGCCAGAATACTCGGATTCGCAGCAGCATCAATGACCCAATCCGCCTCGGGCAGCGTTTCAAAATCGCTCGCCATCCGTAGATCGCCGTGGATCAGGTTCACACCTGCCCGCCGCAATTTTGAACGATTTGTTTCCGACCCGGGACGCAGGAGATTGTCTATTCCGGCAACCGTAAGGCCCTCGATTCGTTCCAGAAGCGAATGAGTAATCGCCGTGCCTGCAAATCCGCAAATCCCGGTAAGCAGGATTTTCACGAGGCAGTCGCCTCAGGCATGCGCTCTGTCGAGCGATCCGCGAGTTCGCGAAAAATATCGTCCAGAGATTTGCTGACGTCCCAACTCGGGAAATGAGTTTTCATTTTCCGTAGATCGCTACTGTTATCGATTCCAATGACGTCAAAGCCGTTTCGCGCGAAGAAGAGCGATACCTCTGAACCGATCAGGCCACACGAACCTGAGACCAGCACTTTGAGAGACGACACGCCGCGGATTATAGCGGAGACCCGAGGCTCCCGGCTTGTGGGAAAGTGCGGAAGCACGGTTTCGTCAGCATCCCCCAAAGTGAACACGAATGCCGTTCCTGGGTGTCGGTCTGGCGATGCTCTTATTCTGCCGATCATCCTTGCCGATCATCCTTCTTGACGCCTATTCCTTCCTCGGATAGCTTTCAAGAGCTGTGCTCCCTGAAGTGTCAGGCCAAAAAACAAGTGAAAGTCTAAGCGCCGGATCGCGGCATGCAAGCCAGGATACGCTCACCACTGCCGAAGAAACTCGTCGCTGGCTTGATGCAGGCGAGGTGTCCCATCTTTATACGCTGAGGCCTTCTCGTATTTGGCCCGGCGCCGTTTATTGTTGGGCGATCATAGCGACCTCTTTAGCGGCGTGGGCTCGTTTCCCGAACTCACGAGTTTTTGCGATCGCCTTTGTGCTGATTGCCACGCGCCAGCATGCGCTGATCAACTACCTCCATGAAGCGGCCCACCACCTTGTGAGCCGGAACCGATGGCGTAATGACTGGTGGAGCGACCTGGTTTTTGGAGCACCCAACGTGATGAGCACCCAAAGCTACCGGGGCAACCATCTTCTTCATCACAGCAACCTCGGAAAGATGAAGCTGGACAATGAGGTCAACCACCGCTTTCTCATCAGTGGGTGGCACTTTTGGCATACCCTTGTCCGCGGTATCTCCGGCTGGAACGCGGGCCGGGCGTTTTTCAATCAGGGTCGCGGACTAAAGAACGCCCAGACGGATTGGCGGAGCCGGGTACGCCATTTCGGACTTATCGCTATCGCCAACGGATTGCTGTTTTCATACTGCCTGTGGCTTGGGGCACCGGTTGCGTACCTGCTTCTTTGGCTGCTTCCGCTTGGCACCCTTACGTCCCTCATGCTGACCATCCGGGTGATCGCCGAGCACCAGACAGTGGGATACGCTCGCCAAACGAAGGAGGACTTCGTCCATGACATGGAGCCCACTTTTACCCGCACCATTCCCGCCAATGCCATAGAGCGTTTCCTGTTTGGTCCGATTAATTTCGGATACCACAACGAACACCACCTCTTCCCTGCCGTCCCCTATACTGCGCTTCCCGAGCTTCATCGGCTTCTGCGCAAGTCGGGCTACTATGACAAGTACCCGGAGCGGCTGGGGCGCAGTTACTGCCACGTGCTGGTCGGACAGATCTTTCCCGGAGGAGTCAAGGCAGATGAAAGCCGGAATCGAGAAGATCGAGCGGCCATGTCCGCTGTGTAGCGAAAAGGCCTATCGACTCATCGCTTCGGGCATCGATCACGAGTATCGGACAACGACATCCGATCGATTCAACGTGGTCGAGTGCGTGTCCTGCGGCCTTAAGTACCTCAACCCGCGCCCTGCCGACTCCGAGCTCGGCGTCATCTATCCTCCCGATTACTACTCCAACTGGATCGGCAGCGAGTACGAAGAAGCGGCGCGGCGCGGCGCACTCATGCTCAAGGTGCGTCTGTGGTACTACGAAAAGAAGTATCGAAAGCTGGCTCGGCTCTGCCAGGTGATTCCGGATAAGGATCGAACACCGTTCAGGGTTCTGGATGTCGGATCCGGCGACGGCCGCTTGCTGACGATCGTCAAGGATCTTTACGAACGTGAGTTTGGCGGACCCTGTGAGACATATGGGGTCGAATACAGTAAGAAAAGCATTGAAGGAGCGCGAGCCCGCGGGCACGAAATGTACCAGGGGGATATCTGCGACCTCGACATCCCCAAACGGTTTCACTTCATCATCAGCAACGATGTCATCGAGCATGTGGCCAATCCCCTCGCCCACAGCAAGCGCCTGGCGGACTTGCTCCTCCCTGGAGGAATCCTCCAGGTTCAAACGCCCAACATCGATGCCTGGGACTGGACGCTCTGCAAGAAATACTGGGGGGGCTATCACCTTCCGAGGCATTGGACTTTCTTCACTACCCGGAGCTTGTCCAATCTGCTACGCGACAACGGCCTTGAGATCGTGGAGATAGAGTATTTCTCCAGCGCCGTATTCTGGAACTGGACGTTTCATGCGATTCTCACCAAGTGGAGGCTTCGCAGTCTTGGCGACCGTCTCTTCCATCCGGTGAAAATTTACGGGAACTCTTTTCAGGTGTTTCTTTTCCTGATGACGTTCAGCCTGATCGACGAGGTGATCAAGCGGCTAAGCGGGCGTACGTCGAACATGAATATCTACGCGCGCAAGCCTCTGCCGGGCTGACGTGCACAAAAAGTCGATAACTGTTTTCGCGCGGGCCCTCTCCCCCGGGAGAGGGTGGCCGAAGGCCGGGTGAGGGGGCACGAGTAGGCCCTCATCCTGCACGAACACGTGCCGGACTTTTTGTGCTCAGCCCGGGCGCTGTTGTTACTTCACAGCAACATATTGAATATCGGAAGCCTTGCCCAACAGCGCGAGTTGCGCGGCATCGACGAGACCGAACGCGATCAGAAGGACGGGATTCCGCAGATCGAAGAACCTGACGACCCACTTCGGTTTCCCGGTCCCCACCGCCCAGTTTTGCAGGCTTAGTGTCCAGTGCACCGGCTTGATTCGCTTTCGAGAGTAAACAGCCGAGAACCCTGCCTCTTTGGCTATCCGCTCCATTCCATTTTCGGTCCATAAATTGAAGTGGCGCGGTATGTGATATCCCTCCCAATACCGCTTTCGGAAGATCCAGTGATCCAGCGAAAAGAGGTGAGGCGTGTCCATGACTAGTCGCCCTCCTGATCGAAGGGACGAGCGAAGCTTCTCGAGTACAATTCGAGGGTCGTGCACGTGCTCGATGACCTGCTGCATGACAATGATGTCGTAGTAGCTGTCCGGAAGATCCGCGGCCTCGATTGTGGAGATATGGACTCGATATCCTTTCGCCAACGCTCCCGCCGCGGCTGCATCGGATATTTCGAGGCCTTCCAGAACGTGGAGATGGGCGCAATGGCGTTTGGCAACGTCAAGCAGCATGCCCGCAGCGCAGCCCACATCGAGAAGCCTCCCGCCGGCGGGAACATCCGCAGTTAGTGTCCGCAGACGCCTGCCGTCGAGATACGCTTTGACCCGGAAGGCCAGCCCCGGATTGGCGTCGAAATCGCAGTAGTTTTTTAGAGAGTCCGGGTAGATCAGAGGCAGCGCTTCCTCCGTGGGAATCGGATTGATATGGAAATGCCCGCATGAATTGCAGCGGCACCAGTTGAAGAGCTGCTGAGTGGTTTGATACTGGTAGTCTGTGCCAGAGGCCACCACAGTATGGCTCCCGCTTCCGCAGACGACACACGCATGGGGGCGCGTCGGTATCCTTGAGGTCAAGCGTGGCTTCCTTATGTCGCCAGGTATGCGTAGGTCTTCAGGTAGTTCTCAGTCGTCAGTCCAGGACAACCGCCATCCTCCTCGAAGAGACCCGCGACCTTCAGCTTTTTATGCATTTTGCGAAGGCTGTAATACGGCAGCGTCGGATAAACGTGGTGCTCAAAGTGATAGTCCATCCGAGCTCCGACCAGCACGGATTCGAGGATCGGCGCGACCGTCGTCCTTGAGATGAACGGTAGCGGCCGGTCTTCACTCTTCAGTTCGTCCCCGTAATGTTGCACGACTGTTCTTATCCTCACCAGGACCGGGAAAACAGCCAGCAGGCCAAAGAGGTAGCAGGCGCCATAGAGAGCGATTCCCCAGAGGCCGCACCAATAGATGTAAATGGCCACGACAATGGACTGCGCTGTCAATTTCGCCACAAAGGAATAGCGCGGTCGTCCGGTAAGCACGACGGCATGTTTCGCGAGGAATAGGCGCGCCTGTTTGTTCCGCCGGAATGCTGAAAAAAGGAGCAGGTCTTCCGCGATTCCTTTCAACATGGCCTTTGATGAACCCACATGCTGCGTGTAAATCCCGAGGTCTGGGTCCTTTTCCGTGTGGAGGTTCGCGTGGTGCATGCCGTGGGTCGCGCGATAGATCTCGACATCTTGTAACGCCCACGAACCCAACACCACATTGCAGTAAATGTCGTTCCACTTTCTATCGCGCAAGAGAAGACCATGGCTTGCTTCGTGGATTTGCACGTTGATCCAGTTGAAACCAATACCGCTCAGGAGCGCGAATGCAGGGCTGAGAAGGAGGACTATGGGACCATTGGCAACGAAGAGCGCACAGCTCGCTCCCACAACAACAAGCAGCAAAGAGTAGACAAACAGCGCATCGCGAAACGTATAGGAAAGATCCAGATCCCCATAGGACTTATCCGGATCAAAACCCAGCATTTCCTTGATTCTGGCGCGCCACACCTGCTCCTGCGGCGCTAGCGTAACCGGTCGCGGCGTCCGACTTCCTTGAGGCAAGGCTTCCCTGGTTTTCGATTCTGTCATCCACACCTCCCGCAGGGCCTGCGAGTTGAGGCCAATCTACCACACTGGCTCGTGGTCTATCTGGTCGCGCCATTCTTGCCCGTAAGCTTGTCCATCCAGTCCCGCGCCACAGCGTCGCTGGAATTGATGCGCAATACTTCAGAGAAATGGGCTACCGCGTCGTTCGTTTTTCCTTTCTTCGCAAGCAGGATACCCAGGTTCTTGTGAGCGTCCACGTAGTTGGGATCGATATGCACCGCTTGCCCGTATTCGATGATGGCCTCATCGAGCCTGCCTCGATTCGCCAAAGTGCTGCCGAGATTGTTGTGCGCAAGGGCAAACTCGGGCTTCAGACGGATCGCTTCCGAGAAGTGCGTGGCTGCATCGTCTATTTTTCCCCGCAAGGCATTGTTAAGCCCGAAGGCGTTGTAGGCTTCAGCAGACATTGGATCGATACAGAGAGCCTCGGCCAAATGGCGACCCGCCTCGTCCATAGCATTCGGCTTGCCGCTTTTCATCAAAGCGCTTGCGAGATTGGTGTGAGCGTCGGCGTAGTCCGGACGGATGCGCAGGGCTTCCGCGTAGTGGTTCATCGCCGACTCCGTCTTGCCTTCGTTCTCCAGAGCGGCGCCCAGATTGAAATGAGCGAGTGAATTTCCGGTCGTGACGCGGAGTGTGTGCTCCCACAATGCCGTACTGCTGCTCCAGTTCTGAATCTGTGCGCGTGACTGCAATACGCAGGCGGCAACTACTATCCCACCTGAGATCCATAGAAACCTTCGAGCCTGTGCGGACTGTAGCATCTCGGTCACGCCGAAGGCCACGATCAGGAACAACCCGACCAACGGCAGGTAGGTGTAACGATCGGCCATCGACTGTTTTCCGACTTGAACCAGCCCGATCGCCGGCACCAATGTTCCCAGGTACCAAAACCATCCCACCGCAATATACGGCCTTCGCCGCGCCGCCCAAATCGCCAGAATCGTTATGACGATAATCCCTGATGCCGCGGCCAACCACCAATTCGATACCACCGAGACGGCCGGATACAGAACGGCCAAATCGGTGGGCCACAGCATTTTGCATGCGTAGGTGGAGTACGCCATGCAGGCGTTCGCAACGCGACTGCTTATCGGAATGACGTCGATTCCCGTCATCGCTCCACCTCTCTGTTGAACAACGAACGTCACAACACTGGAGATGGCTGCGAGTATCAGAAACGGGACTTTCTCGAGAATGAGTTTAAGGAGATTGTTCTGGCGCCGGAACGTCATGCGGCCAAGAGGCCAGAAGTCGACAAGCAGCAGCACAAAGGGCAGCGTCACCAGCATGGGCTTCGCCATCAGGGATGCTGCGAAACAGGCAACCATCGCAGCATAGCGTGTTGCACTGGGCTGGCGTGTGTAGCGGACATACAGAGATAACGTCAGCAACCCAAACAGAGTACTCAAAACATCTTTTCGCTCGGCTATCCAAGCCACGGATTCCAGGTGCAAGGGATGGACGGCAAACAAAGCCGCGATAAACACGCTGCGCCCAAGTGCCCCGGTCATCTGCAGCAGAACCCAGAACAACAGCAATGTGTTTGCGGTGTGAAGCAAAACATTCGTTAGATGATGGGCGCCTGGATTCAGACCAAAGAGTTGGACATCGACCATGTGGGACAGCCACGTCAGGGGGTGCCAGTTCGCTTGGTGTCCCGTGGTAAAAGCCCAGGTGACTGCATCCCAACTCAGGCCGCCGGTTACGTGGGGGTTTTTCGCAACGTATTCCGGATCGTCGTAGTTCACGAAATCGTAGTTCCGGACAGGAGCGTAGACGAGAAGATTGATACCGATCAGAAACGCGGCAATCCATCGAAGTCGAACCGCCGGCTTTCCGAGAGGGGCAGTCGATGATTTCCCCGCGGCGGATTCGCCGTCTGCGGTTGCGCGCTCCCGCGGAGCACCTTTTTTGTGAGTGCGACGTGGCTGCCTCGTCATTCGGGTGTCACGATTTCTTTCACTTCCTGATCTCGAATACTTCGAATCGTTCCGGCCGAACGGTCCCAATGGCGAACGGCAGGGGCCCATAAACGTCGGTATAGAAACCGGCGCCGAGCTCGTGGTTCATGGTTGAAATCCATCGGGTTGAAGACACTTCGAAAACTTCCCGCCTCGGCCATTGGGCGGGCAGCCCGAAGGTATTCGTATTGGTTGTTGGCACGACTACCACATCTCCGACCTTCGCCGTGAACCGTGTGCCATCCATCGGTTTCGCGCCGGACTGTTCCATATAGTATTGGAAGCCCCAATGTCCCTGGAACCAGACCTGGCCGCGGCCGCTGGACGTCTGAACTCTCGCCGCCCCGGTTCTTGCCGCATTGGCCAGTGCGGAGTCTGCCCCGGCGACCGCAAGCGAAAGGATCGCAGCCCCAGCCAAGGGCCAGATTGCCGGCGCCAACCTGGCCTCCCGCGTCGGTTTTGCGCGCCATTCCAGGCGGCGCGCGATGAGGATGCCCGCCGGAAGAGTCATCGGAAGAATGGATCTGCCATTGGTGGTCCAGTTGATGAATGCCGCAAACAAGAAGGTCCCGATGATCCACAAGAAGAGCAACACAGAGTCGGAATCATGGTTGCGATAAAGATCGTCCGCCGCGAGAGCGATGAGGCTGATTCCCGTAACTCCCCACACACTCAATTGAATCGCGAGCAGTAAGTGCGCCGTCTTGTCTGACGGAAGGGAGAATGACCCAATTGCAGAAGCCTGGAGGAATAGCAGTGTGGCCGAAAGAGAGAAAACCAGTCCGCCGATAATCACGCGGCGTGACCAAAGTTGACGCGCGAAAAACAATGCAGTCGCGATACATCCGCCACTGAACGCAAAGTTGACATAGATTTTGGCGGCCTGAAACTTCGTGAGGTTCCCCCTGACTTCGGTGGCATAGGCTGCAGCATCAAACAGCAGCCCTCGGCCGTATAGATGTGCCGTCACGCCTTGATACACGGCGAGTATGGCTACGGGTATCACCATGTGAATCAACCACCATCCAGGAGCCCGCTTTTTGAAGATGGAATAGACCAGCAGAAGAGGAATCAGGGCCATGCCGAAATACTTGGTAATCGCAGAAGCCGCAATCAGCAAGCCGGCAGCGCCCAGTGCCGCATGACTCTTTGTATCGAGCCCTTTCATCCAGAAATAGACCGCGAAAACCCAGAACGCCAGCATCAGCACATCAGACATGACGGTCAGGCTCGAAATAAAAAAGACAGGCGTCAGGACGGCTGCCAGGGTTGCCAGTAATGGCCGTGCACACAGTCTCACCGCGACAAGGTAGGTGCCAATGGCCACAGCAAGAGAAGCCCCGATAAACATCAGACGAAGAGCTGGTTCGCTCCAGCCAAGGATCAATCCTGCCAGAGCGATGAAGTAAGAGGCCAGAGGCGGGTTCTTTGTAACCTCCGACATCGCCATGCCGGCGCCGTACCAGTTCACCGTGAATCCATAGGGATTCGTCGGGTTTACTTGAATATGCCGGGCCGCCCAGATGAACAACGGATCGTCGATCCGGAAGGCGGTCTGTATAAAAGGTATAAAGAGAGCAAACAAGAGCGCGCTTAAGAAGACAATTGCCAATCTGCCCGGCAACCCTGAATTCGTAGGATTGGAAGCTGCGGCTGGATCCAGTGCACTGCACAAGGCCCTGAAAAAGCCGGCACGCGGTTCCGATGCCTTGACCTTTCTCTTTTTCGAGACTCTATCTTCCATTTTCGTTGTACTCATTGTCGACGACGGTCAAGGCCGCCAACCGCTAAAGAGCAGGACCGGCGCTTGTTCGTAAGGATTGACCGGCTGATCCAATTGCATATTCACGCGCTGAGCGCTGACGGAGTGCAGTTTGATGAAATAACCCAGTTCCAGGTTCCAGACTCCCAAATAGTCGCCACTATACCAACCGTGAGGCCCATTGGGGGCGATAGGCAGGGACGGAGGTAGTTGTCCTTCCCGCGGAGCGACGAGATCGCCGACGATCCATACCCTGGCGCCTGCCTTAAGACTTCTTTCAATCGATTCGAAGACGGGCTGCAGCGGACGGTCGAGTGTCATTTGCTCTTTCAGGAGATCATAGCGTGTGACCTTAAGGTCTTGAATCGGCGGCGCGGTCGACCATCTAGTGTCGCCGCGGTAGTAGTTCTGAAAGGTGACCCCGTAATACCAAGGAATAACGACGACGAAATCTTCTCGCGACCCCTGTTTGCCCAATTGTTCCGCAATGAAATCGATGTTGGTTTGCCGCAGCGACGCCTGGTTCCATGCGAGCGGAATTGCCACGGCCGCAACCAGCAGCGACACGGCTATCCGCAGAATCTTTACCAGCGGTGGGGCCGCCAACAACTCAACGGAGATGTCGATCGAAAGAGCAATAGTCCCAAGGATAACGATGTAATACCAGGTTTCCGTGGTCAACTGCGTCCCCTTCAGGAACAGAAAGAACAGGACGGTGCCGAGAATCATTATCGTCGCACTGAATATGGCCAGATCGCCATGGCCCGGTTCACTCCGGTCTCTCATTTGACGGAAAACGATGAAGGCGAAACCAACCGCTACACAACAGCCGCCACCGATCAGCCATGCCCACAAAAGCACATCGGAACCCAGGGCTGCTGCGAAGATCTTCAGCAAGTGTGTGAATCCGAAATCCGATTGGACTAGAGACCCCGCCTGCTGGGCCCGGATCATGGTGGGAATGTATGGCAGGAGCGACAATGCCGCCGCCCCGCCGATCGCCAGGATAGACAGTATGCCCTTCCACATCCGGTGACGCAGGCAAACCAGGCACCCGCCGACGCAGATCGCAAAGACCAACAATGAATTCTGATACAGGCACTGAACACTCAGTATCGATGCTGCCGCGGCCAGCGCCATGCGCTTTGGCGTTGACGAAACGGCAACTCTCCAGATTGATCCGTAGACCAGCAGTATCAAGAGCACGCCCAGGCCATAGGCTCGAAGCGAGTCACCCCAGGAAATGACGGTCGCATTCAAACCGAATAGCGCCAGGGATAGAATCGGCACACGATGATCGACAAGACGCTTCGCGGACCAGAGTGCCAACAGACTCCCGACACCAATGACTGCGCCCAGGACTCTCAAGCTCATATCGACCGCGTGCCACCCAGGCAACGCCCAGCCCCGGACGACCATGTAAATGAGCAGAGGAAAGGACTCGGAAGCCAGCAAGGACCACGTCTGATGAAGAGACGGGAACGTCCCCATATCGAACGTCCCGATTTCGTCCCGCCACAAAGGACCGGCATGGCTGGCGCGATGGATATGCAGGACGACGATAGCGATCGTGAGAGCGATCGCACACACCAGCTCGACGCGGCGAATCTTCGCATCAAAGGAATTCGTGCGGCGCGTTTTGTTTCCGGTTCGCGCCTGGTTGGTGCGGCTGGATTTGCCGGTACCTGCCCGCGAGGCTTTCATTCTGCGCTGGGCTTGCGCAAGATCACAGCCATATTGGACGAGCGGCCGGTGCACAGGACGTTGATCATGTCTACAACCGTAAAAAATCCTCCCCGCAGAACCATCCAGGCGCTGGACTTGACGAAGCGATGATCGGATGGCAGCAGCCAATCGCACAGGCGCCGAGGCAGGATTTGGGTCAGGACGGAGTGGAAGCTCCATATCCAGAATTGGCCGTTGGTTGAGAAGCAGGTTTCAAGGTGCTCGAAGCCGACACGTTTTGCTGCGCGAACCGCGCTCGCCGCGTCGAAAAGCACCCAGTGACGTGGCGCGTGGAGCCCACCCCAGTGACGCCCAAAGAGGCGCGCTTCCCAGGTCTGCGTATTCGGCGTAATGAAGACGGTGACGCCGCCCGGCTCGAGAAGGTCATACACTTTCTTCAAGTACGCCAGCGGAGAAGCGACATGCTCGATCAAATGCGAGCTGTGGATGAAATGGAATCTCATATCGGATGGCGGTGCGAAATACTCAAACCTGACCGCATGGGCTTCGAATCCGCGCTGCCGGCAGATGGCGACGGCGCGTTCTGACATATCGACTCCGACCCCCCGCATCCCATAGGCGGAATACATGGACTCCAGCGCCATGCCGTACCCGCAGCCGATGTCGAGCCACCGCTTTTCCGGCGCCGGTTGCAGATGTTTTGCGATCGGATGGATGCGCCGCTTGAACATCCAGAGTCCGATACGGTGAAATACTCTCTTCTTCGCGTTCTCAACGTCCGCGGTGGAGCTCGCCTCGATAACATTCGCATAGTAGTTTGGAGGATAGATCGTTCCGAGTTCCGAGTCCGCAGGGCGGGGATCCAGATACCACGCCCCACACTCCAGACACTCCGCCATGTTGAATCGATCGTCGGTCGTGTTGTCGTACTCGTGTTCCACAACCTCGCAGCGGAGGCGCTTCCGAGGCGAATCGCACAAAGGGCACAGGGAGACGGCTTCCTTGCGAATCGCCTGGGATACCGGACGCGCATACCACGTCTGATCGTCCTCGCCGCTCCGGCGCGACAGCTTCAAGAGGTTGCTCATGAACGAGCGCTCCAGGCCAAATCGTGGGTCGGAGAAGACATTCCTCTCGATCAGCCGCTGATGCACGGCCGGAAGAAACTGGTAGTTGATCTGCGGCCACAAGTGGTGCTCCGCGTGGTAACCGAAGTTGATCTTGTACATGAAGAGCCGCTCGAACAGGTTGGGGCCAACGGTTCGTACGAACGGCCCATCGGTTCCGAGAAAATACGGAGAGTCCGGATTCCCGCCAAGGGAACGCGGCGGCTGGTGCTCCGCGATCGCGCGAAAGTTGGTAAGCAGCGCGTGCACCGTCAAAAGCGGCCCAAGATAAAGGAAGAAATAGGCGAGCGGATGGATGAGCCATAGCGCAGCGAAGATCACCGCTTGCGCCACCGCAATCTGCGGCAAGTTCTGAAGAAGGCCGGGCCCGCTCGCCGCGGTGGCCCTGGTTTTGCTTTTCAAGTTGCGCCGGACGAGGAGCACATGACTGAAAAACTCGAACAGGACCAGCTTCTTGACGATCTCAACCCACAGACCCATTCCCCGAATATCCCTCCGGTAAATGACCTTCGTGTCCTGATCGGTACAGTAATAGCGGTGGTGCATAAAATGGCGGTGACGCACCAGCGCAAACGGAATGCCGGCCGGCGCGGCAAAAAACCACGTGCCCAGGAAATCGTTCAGCCGGCGATTGCCAGGAATGACGTTGTAATGCATGAATTCGTGGGCCACCATGCCCAGACCATGCTGCCCGCCACCAATCAGAAATACGGCGGCGATATAGGTGAGGATTCCCGGAGACCAGACGAACAGGGCGAGTCCGGCAAGGATTTGGACCCATACCAGGCCAAAGTCCACGACCTGGCGCCACGCCTCCGGCCGGCGATACGTTCGGATCTCCTCGGTCGTGAGAATGCCTCGGAGTTGCACCGGGGCAAGCATGTCTTCTTCCGCAGCCTGTTTCATCGCCAATGCTACCGCGAGACTTCAAAAGGATCGTATCAGCAAAATATTAACGAGCCTTGTCTATTTTGCTCAAAACAGCCGCCAGGTTGTCGCGAGCCTCGACAGAATCCGGCTTGAGCCGCAAGGCTTCGCGAAATTGTGCCGCCGCTTCGTCCAGCCTTCCGAGTTGCGCCAATAGGGATCCGAGGTTATTTCGCGCATTGAAGTATTCCGGCCTCAGATGAACCGCTTCCGTATAGTGGGCGATGGCCTCATCCGGGTGGCCAGTCTCGGCCAGTGCTGCCGCCAGGTTATTGTGGGCCTGCGCATACTGGGGATTGAGGCGCACCGCCTCCCGGTATTGTGCGATCGCCTCCTGGAGCTGTCCCTGGCGATGAAAGGCAAGTCCCAGATTCGAGTGCGCCTCGGCAAAGTCGGGCTTGAGTTTCAGCGCCATCCGAAATCGGTCCACAGCTTCCGCAAACTTGCCCTGGCCGACGAGTACAGTGCCCCAGTTGTCATATGCGTCCGCATAATCGGGCTTAATGCGGAGTGCTTCAGTGTAGTGGAGAATTGCCTCTTCCGAGCTGCCTCGGTCTGCCAGGGCGTTCGCCAGGTCATGATGCGCCGTATAGTTTCCTGTCGTGACTTTTAGAGCATGCGTGAACAGAGAGATGCTGTCGGTCCAGTAACTCAACTGGGTCCACGTGCAGGCTGTGAGGGCCGCCAGGATCGTTGTGGCCAGGATCGCAAGGAACGTTTGGGCGTGTGCCCAGGTTTTCACCAGATCGGGGATTCCCCAGGCGATCATGATGAACAGGCCGATGAGAGGCATGTACGTGTACCTGTCCGCGCGGGCCTGGATTCCCACCTGAACCAGCCCGATGACTGGAACGAGTGTTCCCACATACCAAAACCAACCCACGGCAACGTAGCGCCGTTCCCGCAGTGCGACTGTAAGAACGGAAAGCCCAAGAACGACAAATCCTGCGGCCGCGGCCTGCCACATTGGAAGGCTCGTTCCCGGATGCGGATAGAGGACCGAAAGATCGCTCGGCCAGACCGTCTGCCGAATGTAGTGCAGGTAGGAAACGAGAGCATTGGCCATTCGAGATCCGACTGGGAAGGCTTCCGTGGTCGCCACCGCTCCCGCTTTCCGTTGGAAGATGAACGTCACCAAACTCACAATCGCAGCCAACGCAAAGAACGGCGCCTTTTCCCAAACCGATTGGAGTATGGGGAGCCGCCCGGATGGGCGCATTTTTTTGCGGGAGTTCTTTGAAGCGCTGTCGTCTCCGCTGGAAAGGGCTAGCCGATCAAGGGGCCAGTAATCGAGCAGCAGAAGAAGAAAAGGAAGTGTGACCAGCATGGGCTTGGCCATAAGGCCCAAGGCGAACGCTAGAATTGTCACGACATACCGAGACCTGCTCGGACGCTCCGCGTATCCGGCATAAAAGAGCAGAGTCAGAAATCCAAAGAAAGTGCTTAAGACGTCCTTGCGCTCCGCCACCCAGGCCACAGATTCCACATGAAGGGGGTGGAGGGCAAAAAGAGCGGATACCAGGGCCGGCCTCCACACAGCGCCCGTCATTCGACGCAATGCCGCGAATAGCAGAAGAGTATTGGCGGCGTGCAGGAGCAGGTTCACTAAGTGATGGCCCATCGGATGCGCTCCGAAGAGTTGCCAGTCCAACATATGGGAGAGCCACGTGAGAGGGAACCAGTTGTCCTTTTCCGTCTGAGTAAAAGCCCAGATCACGCCGCTGCCGGTCAGCCCCCCCAGCACATGAGGATTGTTCGTGACATAAACGTTGTCGTCGTAATTTAGAAACGCGTGATTCCCGACCTGCCAGTAGATCGCGAGCGTTATGGAAAGCAGGAGCAAACAAACAATGAGTTCACGCCGCATGCAGTCGACCTTTTCCCCTCGTGCTGAGACTCAGCCGAACATCACCCCGGAAGGGTTTTCGTCGCACCGCGGAGCGGTGCAAAAATTTAGCCGGGGTAAGCGCGAAAGCGCGCAACCTCCGGGAACGGAATCCCGTAAAATCTCCCGCCGCTGCGGCGTGGGAGGGGAACCCGCGATTATCCTGCCCGGGTAGCGCTCGCTGCGGGAATTCGGGGCCAGGGCAACAATTCGGGGCCGTGCTACTCGAACCCCGAATTCGAATTTCAGAATTCGGGGTTCGAGTAGCACGGCCCCGAATTGTTGCCCTGGCCCCGAATTGTTGCGCTCGCTCAACCGCCGGCTAGATTCCTGCACCGCTCCGCGGTGCGACGAAAACCTTGCGGCATTACCCCAACCGGAGTGTCGTACGGAGTCTCACTTTCAATTGCACCGATCGCGGTTTGTCCCTTTGACAACGAGAAATGGTAGTATCGCCCAATATGAGACCAAATCCCTCCAACAACTGGCGCCGTTGTTTTCTAGTTCTCCTGATCGTGGCGGGCGGCATCAGCAGCCTGCTGAGTGCAGCGCCTCCGGTACCCACGCAGCTCACCGACGAGCAGTTCTGGAAGCTGTCTTCATCCCTGTCGGAACAGGATGGTGTGTTTCGCTCCGACAATCTGCTTTCCAATGAACTGACGTTCCAGTACGTCATCCCCGAGCTTTTGAAAACGGCGCAGCAAGGCCGCGTCTACATGGGTGTCGGACCGGAACAGAACTTCACCTATATTGCGGCGCTCAAGCCCGCCATGGCGTTCATCGTGGATATCCGGCATGGGAACCTCGACGTTCAGCTCATGTACAAGGCGCTCTTCGAGCTTTCGGCCAATCGCTCGGAGTTTGTATCGAAGCTTTTCTCGCGCAAGCCGATGACCGGTTTCCGGGCCCAAACGACAGGTCGTGAGCTGTTCACGGCTTATTCACGAGCCGAACCCAGCAAGGAACTCTACGACGCCAACCTGAAGGCGATCCTCGATCATCTCAAGACGAAGCACGGACTCCCGTTATCGGCCGGCGATCTGGATGGCATCGAATGGGCCTATTCGAACTACTACCGATTCGGACCTTCAATCTTCTACAACTCGAGCGATACGAGTGTTGCGCCGGAGATCGTGGGCGCTACCGGCCAGAATGGGCGCGGAGGACGTGGCGGAGGAGGCTTCAATGGCACGACCTACGGTGACCTGATGATGGCCGATGACGGCGCCGGCAAAGAGCGCAGCTATCTGGCCAACGATGAAAACTTCACCGTGCTGAAGAACCTTGAAGCCAAAAACCTGCTCGTTCCGGTTGTCGGCGATTTCGGCGGCCCCAAGGCAATTCGCGAAGTGGGCAAATACCTCAAGAGCGTCAATGCCATGGTTGCTGCGTTTTATCTTTCCAATGTGGAGCAGTATCTGAGCCAGGACGGGAAAACGAGCGCGTTTCTCGCCAGCGTCGCCATGCTGCCCATCGACGAATCTAGCCGTTTCATTCGATCCGGCGGCAATCGCGGGTTTGGTGGCGGCGGCGGTGGGCTTGGCTCCGAACTGGGCAACATGCTGGAGGAATCGCGGCCTTACGCCGGCAAGTAGCCCAGGTCAGTTATGCCTGCGGAAGTTCTGCAACGAAATCGTGAGTCCAGGTGTCTTGATTGATATGAACCAGGCGCTGAGAGCACTGACGGCTGCGGCGATTGCGCTGGCTCTGATGGCTGTAGAAACGGGAGCGCAGCAAGCTCCTCCGCAGGAGTCGAAGGGCGCGGCGTTACACGGGGTTCTGATCGATGCGCTCACCGGAAACAAGGCAGACGCAAATGTCACGCTCCAGGACACCAGCCGGCGCACCGTAAAGCAGGTCTATTCACGGGGCGGCGAATACCGCATCACAGACATCCCGGACGGTCACTACTTCCTCCACGTCCAAAGCTTCATGTACGCTACCCAGGATTACGGACAATTCACCCCGGACAGCCCTCCGGCGGAGCTGATCCTTACGCGAGACGCCTCCTACGAGCTGTCGTTCGTGCTCGAGCGAGCCGGTACGATTTCGGGACGTCTAACGGAGCCCGACGGCAGGCCGGTGGCGAGCGCAGAAGTGCAGTTGCTTGTGGTGCGATACGACACCGGCGGCAATCGATACCTTATGGCTCCGACAAACGTGGCCGCCGCGCGAGCGACCTCTGGGACTTATGCATTTTCCGGCGTGCCGCCGGGCGAATACTACGTGCGCGCAACGATGGCCCTGGCTGCCGATCGAAACAATCCTCGGACGCCGGTTAATCACAACATCAGGACCTATTACCCCGGCGTGAGAGAGGCCGAACTCGCTGTTATGGTCGAGATGCCGAAATCCTCCAAGAGCATCTCCAACCTCAATTTTTTCTTCAAGGATGTTTCCCAATTCAAGGTTACCGGCAAGATTGTCTATCCCACGCAGCAGAACATCAGGGACCCGTTGTACATTTACCTGGTTCCCAGGGACAACTTCCTTGCGCGCCTTGTCGATCCGCCACTGCCTCTACTGGATTTCGACGAATCCAAAAACTCTTTCGAACTGCGCAACGTTCAACCCGGCTCCTACGACCTGTACATCGCATCCATCACGAATTACGCGCCGGCCGCCGATGGCGCCCCGAATTCCCCCGGTTTTAGCGCTCGCGTCCCCGTGATCGTCAGGGACTCGGATGTCGTGGACGTCATCGCCGAACTGGAACCCGGAGTGGACCTGCACGGAGAGTTCAAACTCGACGGTTCGATCGAGGCAACAAAGGTGAACCTCGGAAGGTCACAACCGGTTTTTATTCCTTAGGACGGCAAGCTTTGGCCGCTTGCTCCCGGAGCCAGCGTCAATCCCAACACCTTCGTTCAAGTTACGGGAACCTTCGATCTGGTTCACATGGCTACGGGTCAATACCGAATCGGCGCAATCATTCCGGAGAATCTCTATCTGTCCAACGCCTGGCTCGGACCACGGAACATCATGTCGCAGCCGTTTGATATCGAGCGCAGAACGGAGGGTCCGCTCGTTCTCGACCTCAGCAGCGACGGGGCAAAGTTTGAGGGAACGGCCACCGACGTGAACAATGCCGCGGCGAACGCTGTCGTTGTTCTTGTTCCACCGGCGGATTTTCGCAGCGATCCCGGAGTGAGCAAGTCGGCAAGAACAGACAAAGATGGGCATTTCGCGATCTCGGGCATCCGTCCCGGAATCTATACCGTGTACGCATTTCCCCAGATTGAAAACAATGCCTGGCTGAACGACGACTTCATGAATGCATACCGCGCACACGGATCGCAGATCAACTTCGGCAAAGGCACGCAAGTCTATCGAGACCTCAAGTCCGTCCCCATGGCGAAGTGAAAATCGCCGAACTCAAAATCCTGTTCGCGCTGGAGCCATCGTGGACGGTGTCGGTAAACGGCAAAGAGTTCCTCCACCTCCGCTCCAACGAGATTGAAGTCGAAGAACCACGCCTGCGCTTCGGACGTCTCACGCGAAAGATCCTTGAAGCGCAGTTCCAGCGGACCAATGTCGTTCGCGTGCGGGCTCAATCGAGACTTCGCAGCCAGATCGACGTTCTCACGTTCTATGCCGGCGCGATCCTGCCCTCTTCAGCGGAATTACAAAAACGACGCAGAAATTTTCAGCGTGTGCTGACGCCGGCCGTGGCGAAGTATTGCGGAGAGCAGGTCACGGGACAGACGCTCCATTCGGACAAACAACACGGAATAGGCGGTGCCTATCCCCGGCTTCTGGTGGGCAGAGCAAAAGCGATAATCGCGGTTGACGCGGATGAATCTGCGCCTGTCATCAACGGCGTCATGCGGGCGGCAATACAGTGGGCAGCCATCGTGAAGAGACGAGTGTCCGTCGTCGTTCCCGCTCACCGCAGCCAGACTCTCGCCGCCCGGCTCCGGGCGATGCCGTCTCTGCAAACCGCTTTCGAATGGCTGGAATGGGATGGCGAACGACTTCAGACCCTTCGCTGGAACATTCCCGACGTTGAGACCCACGTCTATCCGTGCACAGAACTCCATGTGCAAACCGAAGTCGCGCGAATCTGCGCGATCGCTCCGGATCTGCTTCAAGCCGTGCCTCATATTCCGGGAAAAGCCATTTCCATTCGCTTTCGGGGTCTCGAGGTTGCGCGGGTGGCGGAAGACCGGACAACCTATCCGTTGGGCGAACCCCTGGAATCCATTATCGAAGAGCTGTCGAAGGCCCGGCGCGCCGGTAGCCGTGATCCATTATCGCGTGCTCACGAGGAGGCGTGGCTGGAGTCCAACCTTGTAGGTCAGATCCGAGACCTCCTGCCGGTGCGTGAGAATTGCATTTATCCGCAAGTCCCGAGCTTCGCCGGGGATGAACGGAAGATCATCGATCTGCTGACAGTGACAGATTCAGGACGGCTCGCTGTGATCGAGATAAAAGCATCCGCAGATCCCGATTTGCCATTTCAGGCTTTCGATTACTGGTTGGCTGTGGAACGGCATCGCAAGGCGGGGGACTTCACGTCAAACGGCTATTTCAAGGACATCGAAATTCGTGACGAGCCCGCACTTCTCATAATTGTCGCGCCCCTGCTTTCCTTTCATCGAACGCTGGATCGTCTCACGGCTTTCCTGCCGCGCGAATTGCCCATGATGCAAATCGGCATAAATCAGGGTTGGAAGAGGGAGATCAAAGTCTTGCGCCGAAAAGGTGCACTCGGATAGGCTGAAGTCGGAGATCAAACACATGCGCCTTCGAATCACACTAGTGGCCGTCGTGCTCCTGCTGGCCGGGGCAATTATTCTGGCGCAGGGACCCATCAAGGACGCCGGGGCGAACCTGCCCCTTCCCAAGGCCCCGGAACTGCCGAAGGACACGATCAAAGGCAAACCTCTGTCGGTCGACGTGGATGTGGTTTCCTTCGATGTCGTGGTCATTGACAAGAACCAGTCCCTCATCAAAGGCCTCGAAAAGCGAGATTTCAAGGTCTTCGACGATAACGTCGAGCAGACCATCACGGGCTTCAGTTCGACAGAAACTCCGCTCACTGTCGTCATCATGTTTGAGTTCAGCAAGACTTTTGCCTACTACTACGACAACGTCTTTTATCCCATTATCGGATTCGCGGAATCCCTCAAGGAAGATGATTGGGCAGCGCTCGTGAAGTTCGATCTGCACACGGAAATCCTGTCGGATTTCACAAAGAACAAGCGACAGCTCTTCAGCGGCCTGAGCGATCTTCGCTTTGCCACGTATTCCGAAATCGTTCTCTTTGACGCCCTTTATGACACCATGACCCGCCTCGAAAAGATCGAAGGCAAGAAGGCGATTTTTCTCCTGAGTACAGGATTTGACACGATCAGCAGGCACACCTATGGGGAAGTGCTGAAGAAGGCGGAAGCATCGGACAGCACGGTCTACGCCGTGAGCATGGGCCAGCTCTATCGTTTGTACACGGAGAATCAACGGAGTTCCTTCGGCAACATCGACTTTCTGGCCGCGGATAATCAGTTGAAGTCCCTGGCAGAAGGAACAGGCGGCGAGGCTTTCTTCCCGCGCTTCACCAGTGAGTATCCCGACATCTACGACAAGATCAGTAAACAACTGCGAACGCAGTACAGCCTTTCGTTCACGCCGGCGAATCTCAAAAAAGACGGAAAGTTTCATAAGCTTCGGGTTGAGGTTGCCGATCTCGATCTCAACAAGGACGGTAAGAAGGACGGACTGAAGGCGCGCCACAAGAAGGGTTACTACGCTCCCAAGTCCTGAAGGAGCATGGTGTGGTTCGATTACCGGCTGTCGCCGGGCGCTTCTATCCCGCGAGTCGCGCGGCTCTTTCTTCAACGGTGGAGAGCTTCGTTGACCCCTGCCTCTCCCAAACTCGCGCACTGGGAATCGTCGTTCCACACGCCGGTTACGTTTACTCCGGTCCGGTAGCCGGAGCTGTTTACTCTCAAACGCGCCTTCCTTCGCGGTCCATCATCTTGTGCCCCAACCACACGGGTCTCGGCAAACCCCTCGCGATCATGCGCGAAGGGTCATGGCGCACGCCTTTGGGCGATCTGCCGATCGACACGGAGATGTGCGCCGCCCTGATGCACGCCGATTCCGACCTCGAGGACGATTCGGTCGCCCACAAGTACGAACACGCGGTGGAAGTGCAGTTACCGTTCTTGCAGCATCTTCAGGGGGCCTCGCACCGGTTTATCCCTATCGTCGTTGGCAGGGGAACCTGGGAGGCCTTATCGGCACTCGGCGAGGCCATTGCGGAGACAATTCTGAAAGTGGATCGATCGACCCTGATTATCGCTTCCAGCGACATGAATCATTACGAATCGGACACGATCACACGAGCGAAAGACTCCAGGGCTGTCGATCGGATACTGGAGCGGGATCCACGCGGGCTTTGGCAAACGGTCAGGCAGGAAGGAATCTCCATGTGTGGCGTCGGCCCCGTAACAGCAATGCTCGTTGCAGGGAATCTGCTGCAAGCGAAGAGCGCAAAACTTGTGCGCTATGCCACGTCTGCCGAGACGTCGGGAGATTTCGAGCGAGTCGTCGGTTACGCGGGAGTTATTTTGGAGGGAGCGGCGGAGTAGAGGGCAACTTAGCGCACCTTGTCGGCGAGGGTGTCCCCTCCTAAGCTAGGAGGGGACACCCTCACCGACAGGTATCTCCGGGATTTCACGCCGAGGAAGAGGTTCATCCACACGAGTAACTTCTAATCCGGATAGAGTGTCATTTTCCCTTCACTGGCATCAGCAGACGATTCTTGATCTGCTCGGCGTGCTGGCGCGCGTAGTCGAGCACACGCTGATCCTGGGCAATTTTGTCCAGCAAGGGAATCAAGGCTTCAGGATCCCCGATTCGGCTGACCTTCAATTCGCTCTCCAGTTGATCGAGGCGCTCGGGGACACTCAGACGCTCGTATCGGATCGCGGTTTCCATATCCAGGGTGAGCGTCTGCTGGTTCAAGAGCCCGTCGAAGAACGCAGAGAGCGCATTCACTTCCTTCAGGTCCGAATAGTTAAAGTCCGCTTCGCGCGTGCCTGAAGACATTTCGAGAGACACATGCTTGCGTCCAAGATCCGCGACCTTTTTCTTCGTCTCGTAGTTTTTCCCGTCTTCAAGATTATTGGTTGCCGCGATTACGGAAAGAAGCTTCGCGCGACCTGACGAAGAGAGCGTGAAGGTACTCTGAACCTGGTCGGAACCGCGGCGCTTCAATTGACTCTCTCCGGCTCCATCCGGAGTTACGGCAAGACACTGCTTTTCGTACAGCCCGCGGGGCATCTCCCGGCAATAGGTGAGACGCGTGAATGGTTCCTGTTGCGGTTGCAGAATGACGAGAAGAAGAATCGCGGCGAGAGTCATCGGCTTCTCACCTCTTGATGGCTGCGCCCTTTCTTGATGTTTCGCGCTACCGCGCTCTCGCTTCGCGCCGGGCTTGCATTCGCTCCGCTCATCTCTTGATGGCTGCGCCCTTTCTTGATGTTTCGCGCTACCGCGCTCTCGCTTCGCGCCGGGCTTGCATTCGCTCCGCTCATTTCTTGATGGCTGCGCCCTACCGGGCTTGCATTCGCTCCGCTCATCGGCCGGCCACCGCAAGCTTTTTGAATCGATGGGTATGCGCGTGGCAGATGGCCACGGCCAAGGCATCCGAGGCGTCGTAGGAATCGAAGTGGTCCGCCATTTTCAGGAGAGCGCGAACCATCTGCTGTACCTGGGGCTTTTCTGCTCGTCCGTAACCTGTCACGGCGCTCTTCACCTCAGCGGGGGAATATTCATACACGGGAAGGTCCGCCGCGGCAGCCGCGTGGATGCACACTCCCCGGGCCTGCCCCAATTTCAACGCGCTTTGAACGTTCAGAGAGTGAAACACGCTTTCAAAGGCGGTTTCGTCGGGCCTGAATTTCAAAATGACTCCGGCGAGACCTTCGTGAATGGCTTTCAAGCGGACTGGGAGCGAGGCGGAGGCAAGGACGCGAATGATGCCACATTCCACAAAAACACAATCGGCGCCATCGATGTCGATGACGCCGTATCCGGTAATTCGGGATCCTGTGTCGATGCCGAGAACTCGCATCGGAGCTAGGAGACTGCTTCTTCCAGCTCCGACTCGTCGATATCGAAATTCGCATAGACGTGCTGGACGTCGTCGTGTTCGTCGAGGGCCTCCATCAGCTTGATGACCTGCTGAGCGGCCTTGCCCTCAACTTTGACGGAGGTCTGAGGAATCATCGAAACCTCGGCGGAGATCGTATCGATCCCCTTTTCCTTGAGCGCATTCAGCACCGGATGGAACGCCTGGACCGATGTGTAGATTTCATAAGTAGCGCCTTCATTGGAGAAGTCGTCGGCTCCGGCCTCGATCGCCAGGTTCATCATGGTTTCTTCGTCGCCTTTCGACGAGTCGATGACGATATAACCCTTCTTGCTGAACATCCATCCCACCGAACCGGCTTCACCCATGTTTCCTCCGTTCTTGGAAAACACGTGGCGGATTTCGCTTACGGTGCGATTCCGATTATCGGTAACGACCTCGGCCAGCAGGGCGACACCGGCAGGCCCATACCCTTCGTACAGGATTTCTTCGAGTTGTCCACCTTCCAGTTCACCCGTGCCCTTCATGATGGCGCGCTTGATGTTGTCGGCAGGCATGTTCAGAGTTTTGGCATCAAGAATGGCCTTGCGCAAACGAGGATTTCCATCGACGTCTCCTCCGCCAATGCGGGCGGCGATGGTGATTTCCTTGATGTACTTCGTGAACGCTCGGCCGCGCTTGGAGTCAATCGCGGCTTTTTTGTGCTTAATACTGTGCCACTTGGAATGGCCGGACATGGGTGCTCCTTAAGACGGAAACAATTTCGGCGAACAGTTTAGCAAGAACTAAAAGGGATAGAGAGCAATTTCGGGGGGGCAATATAGCCACGGGTACTTTGTGATCGGTGATTGGTGATTTAAAATCTGTGATTTTCTTAAATCACAAATCAGAAATCATCAATCACCGATCACAAAGTACTCGTGGCTATATTGCTCACTACTTCTTTTTGGGATCCTGCTTGGGGTCGGTCTTGTACTTTGGATCGAGCGCCGGTGCGTTGTTATTGGAAGGAGGCGCATCGGCAGGACCGCCCTTGCCATCCGTGACTTCGCCGCCAAACTTGAGCTTTACGCTGGTTTGGAACTTCTTGTAGTTGCTATATCGAATGATCTCCCGGATCTTTTGCCTTCCGCTCTCGAAGTCGAGAGTGTCGACCGCGCGAGTGTAGGTTGGGAACCAGTAATCGTCGATCTGCTCGCGATAGGTTTCGAACTTCGGGAATAAATTCTCACCACTACCCTTCTTATGGATATCGGGTACGGCCTTCCCATAGGTCTTGACGATCTGAAAGTCCTTGTCGTCCACCCAGATTTTTCCTTCGAAATACCGCTGGTCTTTCTCGATCTTCTTCGGCGACACCTCAAAAACGAAGCTACTGATCTCGTCAATCTTGTCTTTGCCACCATACTTGAGGTTGTACTTTCCGATTTCATCGGACGTCAGAACGAACGGCTGGATCTCGCGGAGGTCTCTCTCATCCTCCGCAGTGATACCGATTTTCTTGAGGCTCGGGGGCGGAGCAAAAACTATTCTCTCAGTCCGTTTTCCTTTTTCGTCGAAGGACACGTCAACGGTCATCTCATAGGTTCCGACCACGCGATCCGATTCGGTGAGTTCCTGTACCTTGATTTCCTGGCGGAAGGCGTAGTTTGCCCGTGCCAGCTTGAACTCCTTTTCTTTCTCGGAAAACTTTCGGATAATTTCGTCGACGGCGATTTCGGGCGCCTGGACTTGGGCTTGCGCATAGCTGCTCGCCAATGATGCCCCAAGAAGAAGGACTAATACCGCTCCACGAGATTCGAACCTTTTCTTCGACATAGGCCTATGATTATACATGTCACTCCCGTGAGAATGTTAGACCGTACATAGTCCGCAAGGTGAGATGAGCCGCTGCGGATGAGCGGAGCGAATGTGAGCGCGATAGCGCGAAACCCTAAGGAATAGGGCGAAACGATCACGTAATGCAAGCCCGCGCGAAGCGTGAGCGCGATAGCGCGAAACCTTAGGCGACGGGCGCAGCCATCAAGAAGAGGTTGAATGAAACAAGAACTGCTGTCCCAACTGGAGTCCCGAAAAGCAAAGATTGGCATTATCGGCCTGGGTTATGTGGGCCTTCCCCTGGTTCTTCGTTTTGGGGAAGAACGCTTTAAGGTCATCGGATTCGACGTCGATCCGGAGAAGGTGTCGAAACTCAACGCAGGCCAGTCCTACATCCGCCACATCGAGGGCAGCAGGCTGCAATCCCTGCTCGACATCAAGGCATTTGAGGCCACAAGCGATTTCGCGCGGCTAAGCGAAGCCGATTGCGTGATCATTTGCGTCCCGACACCCCTTACGGAAAAGAAAGATCCGGACCTTCAGTACATCGAGAAGACCGCTGATGCCCTGGTCAAGACCCTTCGTAAAGGCCAGCTGATCTCGCTGGAGAGCACAACCTATCCTGGAACGACTGAGGAAATACTGCTCGAACAATTCAAAACGACCGGGTTGGAAGTAGGAAAGGACTACTTCCTGGTGTTCTCGCCCGAGCGCGAAGATCCCGGCAACGCCAAGTTTTCCACCAGGACCATCCCGAAGATTGTCGGGGGAACGACGCCGGACTGCCTGGAAGTAGGCCGAGCCCTCTACAGCAGTGTTATCGACCGGGTGGTGACCGTTTCGTCGACGAAAGCCGCCGAACTCGTAAAACTCCTTGAAAACATTTACCGTTGCGTAAATATAGCCTTGGTAAATGAATTAAAGATATTGACGGACAGGATGGGCATCGATATCTGGGAAGTCATTGCGGCCGCCAGTACCAAGCCGTTCGGATTCACAGCCTTCTACCCGGGCCCAGGACTGGGTGGCCACTGTATCCCCATCGATCCCTTTTATCTCTCCTGGAAAGCCAAGGAATTCGATTTCTCCACCCGTTTCATACAACTGGCAGGAGAAGTGAACTCCGCGATTCCGCATTACGTGGTGGAGCGCGTGACGTCTGCGTTGAACGACAAAGGCAAGGCGGTTCGGGGATCCAAAATCCTCATCCTCGGCGTTGCCTACAAGAAAGACGTGGACGACGTTCGCGAGTCGCCAGCGCTTGAGATCATGGAGCTTCTGGAGGACAAGGGGGCAGCCCTCACCTATAGCGATCCCTACATTCCGCGGCTCCATAAAATGCGCAAACATGATTTTTCGCACATGTCGTCGGCGGCGCTTACCGAGGACCTGTTGAAGAAGCACGACGCTGTGCTCATCACGACCGACCACACGGGTATCGACTACCAGTGGCTGGTGACCCACTCGGGCCTGGTGGTGGATACGCGAAACGCGACGCGCGAGGTGCGGCAAGGCCGTGAAAAAGTTGTCCGAGCGTAGGCGCGGTTTCACGATCTTTCTGACGGGCTTATCAGGGGCTGGAAAGTCGACAACGGCCAGCGTCCTTCTGGAGACTCTTCCCGAACTCAGCGATCGTCCAGTAACGCTTCTGGACGGAGACGTGGTTCGGCGGCATCTCTCGTCGGAACTGGGATTCTCCAAGGAACACC